>Ga0302177_10000056_pt1 | contig 98823 bp, 80 predicted proteins | sample I_Palsa_E1_2_FD_198780 | JGI IMG/M metagenome (GOLD analysis project Ga0302177, IMG submission 198780) | Peat permafrost microbial communities from Stordalen Mire near Abisko, Sweden - I_Palsa_E1_2 | ecosystem: Environmental > Terrestrial > Soil > Palsa > Peat permafrost | place: Sweden... | reverse complement strand
GATGGCGATCCAGCGACCCGCACCCAGGCCATGAGCGCCTATCAGCGGACTGTCTCGCTGGACCCCAACCACCTAGAAGCGCTGATTAATCTGGGGATGCTGGCGTACGACGCCGGTCAGTTGGCGGGAGCCACCCAAAGTTTTCGACGCGCCGTCGAACTGCAGCCCGAGAACGGGATTGCTCAGTTCAATCTGGGCAGCGTTTTGGAAGAATTAGGCGAATTCGAACCGGCCAGACAACATTTGCGACTGGCGGTACGTTATGAGCCGCACCACGCCGACGCGCGATACAACTTGGCGTTTGTTTGTGAAAAAGTTGGTGCTGTAGTCGAAGCTCGCGAGCATTGGGCGGCCTACGTAAAGCTGGAACCTTCCGGGACGTGGTCCGACTATGCACGAAAGCGGCTGGGCCTTCGATGACCGTTGCTCCCTCCACCTCGCGTCGGCTATCGACCCATCAAAAGGCTGTACTCATCCAAGTGCTAAACGCATTTCCAGAACAGGATGTCGGTGTATGGGTATCTCCGGAGTCCTCCGATGCGGATGCTTACGCGGAGGATTTCGCGACCATTTTCAGAGCCATCGGATGGAACGTGAGCCGCCCGGACATGACCGGGGTACTGAATGGGAAGGCGCCAGGGTTAGCGGTGCTGTCTAACGCTGAAGAGGGGCTGACAGGATGGGCCGAAGCGTTTCGCGATGCGCTGAGGATTTACAGTCTGGAGGTCGCGACTCCCACGTCCTCTTCGGTTCCCCCCGGCAGCTTTGTCTTCGCAGTAGGCAGCGCAGACCAAGACTCCTAGTGAATTAGTGTTCCACTTCATCGTCCGCAATCTGCAAAGCCGCGTCCAATGCGGCTACCCCTATGTCGATCTCGTCTTTGCTGATAATCAAAGGCGGCGCGATCACAAAGTGGCTGATCCAGGCGTTGATGTACACCCCGCTCGCCAGCGCTTTTCCGGCCACGCGATCCACGAGTAGCGGAGCTCCCGCAACTTTGTCCTTGCCGGTATTAAATGCTGTTTTCGTTTTCTGATTTCGCACCAGGTCGACCGCCCAGAACAACCCCAGTCCGCGCACATCGCCGATCGAGGGGTGCCGTGTTTTTAACTCTTGCAGCTTAGGGCCTAGATATTCCCCCATCTCCACCGCGCGTTCGGCGAGCTTAAGACGTTTCATTTCCTCGATAGATGCAATTGCGGGCGCCAGGGTCAGCGGATGCGCTTCGTAGGTGTGTCCGTGCGAGAAAAAATGTTCTTCGAAGTATGCGGCGATCTTGGCGGTGGTGGCACACAGGCCGAGGGGAATCGCTGCGTTGGTTATGCCTTTGGCGGTAGTGAGGATGTCAGGCACCACGCCCCAATGGTCGACCGCAAACCACTTGCCGGTGCGGCACCAGCCACTCATCACCTCGTCGGCAATCAGCAGAACTTGATGGTGGTCGCAAATCTTGCGCAGCCGCGGCAAATATTCCTTGGGCGGAATCAGAACGCCGTTGGTGCCAACCACCGGCTCGACGATCACCGCTGCTACATCGCTTTCATTCACGATCATGTGCTCGAGATACTCGACACAGGCGATGTTGCACGACGGATAGGTATGAAGAATCGGGCATTTGTAGCAGTTCACTTCCGGCGCAAAGATCACACCGGGAATTTTCCCAGCAGGCTCCATGGCCCAGCGCCGCGGATCACCAGTCGCGGCAATAGAACCCATGGTCGAGCCATGGTAGGAGCGGTATCGCGAGATGATTTTGGTCTTTCCGGTCATCATCCGCGCGATTTTGAATGCCGCTTCATTGGCTTCGGTTCCGGACGTGGTGAAGAAAAATTTGTCGAGGCCCGCCGGTAAGACGTCCAACAGCAGTTTGCTTAGCTCTGCCCGAACATCCGTGGCATAGCCGGGAGCGGCATAGGGCAGGCGTCCGGCTTGATGCTGAATGGCGCGAATCACCGCGGCGTTCTTGTGACCAAGGGTCACGCACATCAGTTGCGAGGAGAAATCTAGGTATCTTTTGCCCTCAGCGTCGGTGAAGTAGCAGCCCTCCGCGTCGGTAACGTGCATCGGGCTCCAGCCCTGCTGGCGGCGCCAGGTGCCGTAGTTGTACTTGCGGGTAATTTCTTTTACTTCGGCGGTTGCCAGACGCTCGGCCATTAGGTTTGCTCCCAACAAAATTGCATCAACCGGACAAACGATCATATAAGAGCCAACCGACGTCGCCAACTCGGTGGGGCGCGCCGCGCGGGATATCTGCCCAGACACGACTGCGCCCTTCTTGTAGCGTTTGGGGACGCTACAAAAAGGGCGCGCCGTCTTCAGGAGAGAAGATCGTTACGGCCGGATGGTTAGTTACTGGACGCCGCCGGCGGCGGACCTCCAGGTCCTCCACGAGACCCATGCCCCCCGGCCTTAACTGCGTAATCGGTCGGCACGGTAAAGAGCGAAGCAGCAGGTTCGGCGCGCTGCAGGTTGATCACCGTGTACGTAGTGGTCCCAAATCTGGGATCGGTGCGAGTGCTCTTCACCACGATCTGCAGGTCCGGCGAATACCAGCGTTCGAATACCACCGCGAGCGGCTTGTCGTTTCCAATCTGACCAACCGGAATGGTGCGGGTGATGCGGGTGCCTTCCGCGCTGACTCCAGCAATCATCTGCGTCGCTAAAGTCTCCTTCTTCACAACTCCGGAGGCTTCGTCCTGCTCCAAGCGCTGCTGCATCTTTTGCTCAAAGGCCGCGGAGTTTTCGGCGTTGTTCGTTCCCGAAGCTGCCTTCCTCATGGGCATCTTGTAGGCCGTCTTTTGATCGGGCTCCAGCGCATAGTGAGCCCCCGCAACGGGGTCGGCAATGGTCACCATGGTGCGGGTTTTGCCGGTCGTCGCCAGTGGACCGAACCCCGCGAGAGTCACTTCGCGACGTGAACGGCCCTGCGAGTCCCGATATACGTTGCTGGCGGCGGTGCGGTGCAACACCGTCCCATCAGATAGGGTCTGGGTTGTCTCGGTCGTGGCCGTAGCAGAGAAGGGCGCGCCGGTGACCGTCTTTCCGCCGTGCAATCCCTCAAAGCCCATCAGCTCGGCGCGCTCGCCGAATGGCCCCGGGCCGCCAGGTTCGCCACCTCCGCCGTGCCGCATATCCGGGCCCGGAGGCGGCGGTCCGTTTTGAGCACGTACAGCAGCCGACGCTAAAAGCAATGCAGCACTCAACATCAAATTGATTCGAATGGTACCCTTCATCAGCTGTCTCCCTCTCTTCTCTCCCGACAATCTCGTAAAGCCGTCTAACTGCGCGGCGCGATTACTGCGGTACCCGCACCGCTTGCGGCTGTCCATCTTCGCCAACGAACAAATCCACCTGGATCCATTCCGTGGCACGCTCTTCATTCACGGGCAATCCCAACGCGCCCAATGCACCCCGCTGCAGCCGCACTCGCACTACGCTGGCATCGCCGCTCTCCTGCTGAACGCTGCCCGGCAGCAGGACGAATTGGTCGGCATCGTTCGCAGCAACCAAAGTTGATCCATCCGAGGAGCTAGCCTCAAAGGCCTCGGAGGCCTTATCGGACAACCCAAGGTTTTGTGCGGCGTCCCCAGAACCATTGGTACTGCCGACACCGAATGCCTGCGAATGTTTTTCAGCTTCGTGCCAGTTCCTCCAGCTCACCCCGCCTACAATCAATCCAGCGCTCGCAAAACTCCAGGCCAGAATGGCTGCGGCAATGTTGACCCGGCGCTTGCGGTTTCTGAGACGAAATTCCTGAAGCAGCCGCATTTTCACCCGCGGCGGAGCGCTCGCGTCTTCCGTAGCGGCCCCGACTGCACGAAGATAGACGCGGGCTTCCTGCCACGAATCCTGAAGCGCAGCGCACCGCGGGCATGAAGCGGCATGGTGCACAACCGCAGTTCGCAACAAGTTGGCTTCGACAGATGAATCCGGCCGGACTGCCGAAACGTTGCCCGGCCGGTCCAGCGCCAGGTCTTCGAATTCTTCACACTTCATGGCAGCCCTCTCTAGCGAGTCTACCGCGCGGCGCTGAGCCGCCGCGGTGTGTCCCGTAACATTTCAAGCTTGGCCAATAACAAGGCGCGGCCCCGATGCAAGCGGGAACGAATCGTTCCGATCGGGCAACCTGCCACTTGCGCAGCTTCTTCGTAGCTCAACTCTTCCAGCTCGCAGAGCACCACGGCCTCGCGAAATTCACCGGGCAACTCCAATATCGCGGCTCGGACCTGCTCGGTGCGCTCTTGTTGCTCCGCCCAATGAGCAGGGGTGAACGACTGAATCACTCCAGGTCCGCCATGCGAGCCATCTTCATGGTGCTCGCTCAATTGCACTTCCCGTGGCAAACGCTCCAGGTGCTTCATCACCCGGTTGCGGGCCACGCCAAACAGGAACGCCCCCAGGGCGCCTCTGGCGGCGTCGTACTTACCAGGCGCGCGCATCAAGGTCATAAAGACTTCCTGCACCACTTCTTCGGCGGCCCAAGCATTGCCCGTCATGCGCAACGCAAAGCGATAGAGCATGGCCTGATGGCGATGGTACAAAGACGCAAACGCATCCTCGTCCCCCTTTGCGGCGGCATGCAGCAAGATATCGTCCCTGACTGACTCGGGAATCCGCGTTCTCCTGATCTGCCGCGAAGCTCGCCTAAGCTGCTAGGCTGCCTTCTCTACCACTTCCCTTAGCCCGCCGGAAAAGTTCCGCGCGGCCAAACGGCAAGGATGCTCCTTGGGAGCTGTGGATAGGACGCGCCCAGGCGGACCGGCGTGTCACACCGGCGGGCGGAGGTTCTCAGCCGGGCATGACCGCTGATGCATCCCCCCGCCGGTGATCTGACGGGTGCGCGACTAGATTACGACTTCTTCGCTGTCCGCGGCCGGAACATACTTCCCGCGATACGTGTTACCAAGCCGCGCGTAACCAGACGCTGCGACTGTGCGCCGAGATAGTTACTTAAACCCGAAATCACGTAGGTCTTTCCCGCAGCTAACGCTTGTAGTCCCGTGCGCGCGACCTTTTCCGCGGTCTCCTGGCGTCGCATAGACGCCACCATTTCGCCTTGCTGCGCGACCTCATGAAACTCCGATTCGGTCGAACCCGGGCACAGTGCACACACGCGAATGCCGGACGCGCGCAACTCCTCGGCCAGACCTTCTGCGAACAATAAGTCGAAGGCCTTGGTAGCGGCATAGGTGGAAATATAGGGAACCGCTTGAAACGAAGCGGTGGAGGCGAGGATCAGCACATCGCCGCTGCCGCGTTGCAACATCTGGGGGAGAAAGAGACGAGTGAGATGCACCACCGCACTGCAATTGACCTGCACCATCTGCAACAACCGATCCAGATCGGTGCGCGCAAATTCACCGTAGGCGCCAAACCCAGCGTTGTTGACCAGCAGCTGCACCTCGATCCCATGGTCCTGGGTAAAGGAAAAGATCTGCTCCGGTCCCTGAGGATTGGTGAGATCCGCCACACAAACCTCTGTTCGAATTTGATGGCGAGCCGCAAGCGCTTGCGCGAGCTGGTCGAGGCGATCCTTGCGCCGCGCGGTTAAAATCAAATTCGCGCCCCCCGCCGCCAACTCCTCAGCAAGAGCTTTCCCGATGCCCGCACTAGCTCCAGTGACCAGCGCCCATTTTTCGCGCCACCAGTCGATCGGCGTCATGCCGACGCTCCCACCTTTTTCGCGGCCGACAGTCCCGCATCCTCAGCGGCAACACGGCCGAGGACCGACCAATCCTTCTCTTCATTGCCCCGGGCCATCGCGGTGACCAGGCGGTCGTGCAGCACGCTGGCGATCGGCATGGGCACGCTGCGAGCCTCCGCAGCTTGCAGCGTCAGTCGAATGTCCTTCAGCCCTAGCGGTAGGGCGAAGCCGACTTGCTCATGATTGCCTTCCACAATCAAGCCGCCATAGATCTTGTAGACTGGGGCGTTGAAAAGGGTGCCAGTCAGGAAATCCATCAGCACGCCCGGATCGATCTCCGACTTGCGTGCGAAAGCAACCGCTTCGCTCAGCGATTCCAGGACTGTGGCGATCAAAAAATTTCCGGTGAGCTTGACGACATTAGCTTTGGACGGCTGCTCGCCAATCACCAGCAGCTTAGGTCCCAGGGCTTCGAATAGCGGCTTGCACTTGTCGACCGCCAGGCGCGGACCCGCCACGACCAACGCGAGCTTGGCGTTCTCGGCAGCCTCGGGCCGGCCAAACACCGGTGCGGCCACAAATACTTGGCCAGCCCGCTTGTGCTCTGCGGTGAGTTTTTCACTTAACGCCACACTAATGGTGCTAAGCGAAACGTGAACGCCGCCCTTTGGCAGCGACTCCGAGATGCCACCAGATCCAAGTGCCATCACTTCGACCGCAGCGTCGTCTGCCAGCATGGTCAGTACCGCTTCACCATGGCACGCCTCCGCGATCGAGGCGGCAACCTCGACGCCGTCACTCCGCAGCCTTTCGGCACGCGCCCGAGTGCGATTAAAGACCGTAACCCGATGTCCCGCTCGCAAAAGACTCTTGGCGATCCCGCTTCCCATGTTGCCAAGACCGATCAGTCCGACTTGCATACGTCTTCCTCCCTACCTTGACGATCCCTTATTCGGCTTCGTTCGATTCCCTGGTGGGCTCCGCCGCTACACTCTTTTCGCTCGGCCACACCGCCTCGCGAACTCGTTCCCCCTCGCGCTTCATGCGGTCCATCAAGCGCCGCGCCCACATGAATTCCGCGGCCAGAAGTCCCAGGCCGAAGAAAATGACTAGCCATCCGGGACCAGGTGTCACGATCATGACCAGTCCGATCAGCAACAATGTGAATCCAGCAACAACGCGGAAGGCCCGGCGAACTTGCTCAATGGTGCGGAGATTCATGCGGAGATCCGGAATGGCAGGACGCCTGGCGGCGAAAGTAGTCGCTTTCTTACTGCCTTTCGCACCCTAACATACTTTGGTCGGGTTGCATAAAACCGTTGGATGATTGCCAGCTTCATAATTTCATTTAGCGAATTCCACTACCGGTTTATTTGCTTCATACTGTTCCATCTGGAACTTCAAAACTCGAGGAACATGAAAGCCCTCCATCCATTGTGCATTTTTCGCTGGCTGATTTTGTTCCTTACGGCCTGCTGCCTGCCAGGCGTCTGCCAGGCGCAATCCACATCCGACGTCGGCTGGCCGAACTACGGCAACGATCCCGGCGGAGCGCGGTACTCGCCACTCAATCAGATCGATCACACAAATGTCGCCAAGCTCCAAGTTGCATGGACGTTTCGAACCGGGGCGCTCAACATCCGGAGCGACCTAAATCGCAAAGCGACCTTCGAGGCCACTCCGATCTTAGTGGACGGCAAACTGTTCTTCAGCACCCCGTACGGCCACATCATCGCGCTGAATCCGCAAACCGGAGGGAAGCTTTGGGAGTTCGACCCCCAGGTGTCCTTGCAACACGGCTTCTCAGAAGTGACCTCGCGCGGCGTGGCGGCGTGGCGCGACCCGCAAGCCAAGCCTGGCGCGTCTTGCGCCTTGCGGATTTTCGTAGGAACCATTGATGCCCATCTGTTCGCGGTAGATGCCGCTAGCGGCCAGCGCTGCGCGGACTTTGCCGATAACGGTGCGGTGGATCTAAGCCGGGACGTAATGCTCCGCGACTTGGGCAATTACCAAGTCACCTCGGCTCCGGCGGTGGCCGAGGATCAGGTGATCACCGGATCTTCGATCGGAGATAACGGCGCCGTCGACCTCGAACGCGGCATCGTGCGTGCATTCGATGCGCGGACCGGCAAACTACGCTGGACGTGGGATCCCATCCCCTGGGCGAAAAACACCGAGCCGCGGACCGGTGCTGGCAACGCCTGGTCCACCCTCTCGGTGGATTCTGCACATGATCTGGTTTTCGTTCCGACCGGGAGCGCCAGTCCGGACTACTACGGCGGCATTCGAAAAGGCGACAACAAGTGGGCGAATTCGGTGGTCGCACTAAAAGCCTCGACCGGAGAGTTTGTGTGGGGCTTTCAAGTGGTGCACCACGACTTGTGGGATTACGATGTCGCCTCCCAGCCGACTCTATTTGCGTGGAAAGATGGCTCTGCTGCAATTGCGATTACTACAAAAATGGGGCGCGTATTTGTAATGAATCGGTTGACCGGCGCACTACTGATTCCGGTGAAAGAAGATCTCGCGCCGAAGAGCGATATCCCCGGCGAAATAGCGGCGCCGACCCAGCCATCCGGTATTTCGACCCTTCCGGAAGGCCTTTCCGCAGCTGATGCGTTTGGCACCACGCCGGAAGACAAACAATTCTGCGCCGACAAAATTGCCGCAGCGCGATCGGAAGGCATCTTCACCCCACCCAGCGTGAAGGGCACGATTGTATTCCCCGGAAACGTCGGCGGCGTGAACTGGGGAAGTGCGGCGTACGATCCGGTGCGGCACCTATTGATCACCGACAACAACCGGTTGGCCATGTGGGTAAGGCTGATTCCGCGCGAGCAATACGATAGTGAACGAAACAGCGGACAGAATAACCGCATGAAAGGCGAATTCGCGCGGCAGTCCGGAACTCCATATGGAATGTATCGCGAACCATTGCTGTCGCCGAAAGGCACGCCGTGCAATCCGCCCCCCTGGGGAACGGTCAGCGCGCTGGATCTCTTCACCGGGAAAAAAGTATGGGAGGTTGCCTTGGGCTCTTATTTGCCGAATCTCAAGACCGGCACCGTCAATCTCGGTGGCCCCATCGCAACGGCAGGTGGACTGGTTTTCGCCGGCGCCGCAGCAGATGGCTACCTGCGCGCGTTCGATGCCAACAGTGGCGACGAGCTGTGGAGCTACAAGCTTCCTGCCGGCGGCCAGGCCACCCCGATGACCTACAGCGTTAGCGGGAAGCAGTACTTGGTAATCGCCGCAGGCGGCCACGGAAAGCTTGGGACCTCGCAAGGCGACTACGTAGTCGCGTTCTCTTTGCCTTAGACGGATTCAGCTCTCAGGTTCCTTTGGCTCCATCACGGAAATTTTAGCCGCACAGCAGCTGGGAAACGGGCGGCCATTACCTGCTGTGTTAAAGTGTCGCGATCTATTCGCCAGGAGCTATCGAATCGCATGACTACGGCCCCGGAAGCGCGCATCCGCGAACTCGGAATTGACTTGCCCGCACCGTCGGCGCCGGGTGGCAATTACGTGTCCGCCAAAACTGTGGGCGCGATCGTCTATTTGTCTGGCGCGATTTCTACGGATGCATCCGGGGTGGTCACCGGTACTGTCGGGGTCAACCGCACCGTCGAAGAGGGCTACGCTGCCGCCCGCGCTTGTGCCCTGACACAACTCTCGGTTCTGCAGCGGCATCTCGGTTCGCTCGACACCATTAAAAACATCGTGACCGTGAATGGGTATGTCAATTGTGTTGCCGGATTCGCGGACTCCCCCAAGGTGATCAACGGGGCCTCCGACCTTTTTGTGGAAATATTTGGCGATGCGGGACGCCATGTGCGCGCCGCTGTCGGCGTTACCGCTTTGCCACGCAATGCACTTGTGGAACTGCAAATCAGCGTTCAAATTTAGGGAAATCGTGACTGAACACCAGCTGTCCGCTCAACCGACTCACTCCCGATGGAATCGCCACCTTGCTCCCAGACTACTCATCGCTCCCGGCGACACCGTGCACCTTGACTGCCTGGACTCGAGTGGAGCGCAAGTACACCCGGGAATGACCCTGCCGGATTTTCTGCGCATCGATCGCGGGCTGATTCACGCCCTCACCGGACCGATTTTAATCGACGGCGCCGAACCCGGGGACGTGCTGGAAGTAGACATCCTGAACGTCGCTCATAAAGGCTGGGGCTGGAGCAGCGTAATCGGCGGGTTGGGGTTCTTAAAAGAGCGTTTCTCGGAGCCCTTTCTTTTTCATTGGCAACTGGCCGCATCCGAAAGTCGCTCGCTGGAACCCGCAGTGGTCCCGTTGTGCCCGTTCTGCGGCGTGATGGGCGTGGCCCCAGCCGAGGATGGAGAATTTCGCACCCGGCCGCCGGGAATCTTTGGCGGCAACATGGATGTGCGCGAATTGAGCAGCGGATCGACCTTGTACCTGCCGGTATTGAATCCCGGCGCGCTGTTTTCCGCAGGCGACGCGCATGCCGCTCAGGGCGACGGTGAAGTTTGTATCAATGGCATCGAGTGTCCTGCCGCGGTGACCCTGCGTTTTCAAGTACACAAAAATTATCCGCTCGCCGGACCGCTTATCGAAGCCGCGCCAGAAGCACGCCCGCGCGGCCAAGAGTCCTGGATTGTCGTCGAATCGGCATCCGACGTTGTGGCCGCGGCGCGCGGTGCGACTTTGCGCATGGTCGACCTGCTCATCAGTCGCTGGAGGTTTCAGGACGTGCATGCTTACTTGCTGTGTAGCGTGGCCATGAATCTGCGATTGAGCCAGGTCGTGAACGAGCCCATCTTCACGGTGAGCGCCGCGATCTCCAAGTCGGTGTTGCCCCAGCGGAGACTTTTCTAAAACCATGCGTAGCAACGACTCCCACGTTGTCTCCGAACTGCAGGCGATTTATTCCAGATATGAAACCGCCTTGGTCAGCAACGATGTGGAAACACTCACCAATTTCTTCTGGAAGTCGCCGCTGGCTTCACGCTTCGGAGCAACAGAAAATCTTTACGGATTCGAAGAGATAAGTAACTTTCGCAAAAGACGAGCGCCGGCTAACTTAGCCAGAACAATTCTCCGTCAGGACATCGTCGCTCTTGGACCGGACCATGCGCAGGTTTCGATCGAATTTGAGCGCACGATCGACGGCCGCCGCAGTCTTGGCCGCCAGACCCAGCTCTGGGTGCGCTTTCCAGAAGGGTGGCGCATCGCCTCCGCTCACGTTTCGTTTCTTCCGTACTGAAGCGGACGCTGCGTTTAGACCGTACTCACGGTTACCGACAGCATCTCTGGAACCGCTTTGCTGAACCGCTCCTGTAATTGCTGAACGCTCGAAAACTTGTTTCCCTCGACATGGCGCGCCGGAAAATGAAAACTCACCTTTGGTTCGGAAAATGGATAAGGCGTTAGTCGGAAATGCCGCGACCCGATCGACTCAACGCGCACCTGCGTATAGCTTCCATCCCGCAGCGGCAAGGGATGTAAGAGGTTCGCAGGGCCGGAAAAGTCCACACAAGTCAATAGGGACAAATTATCCGTCGCCTGCAACAATCGAAAATGATCGAGAATCACGGCCTCGCTGTCGTGTTCGGGCGAAAGATCACCATTCGCAGAAATCTGTTCCCGCAAAGCCCGCTGAAACTGCTTTTGCTGTTCCAGAAACTGGTCGAGCAGCGGTAAATCGCCTGGCGCAATCGTCGATCGGTCGGCATGCTCGGTCAGCAAATTGTATGTGTGCATGGAGATTAGCAGCGCCGCGTAAGGATCTTCCGAAGCCATCATGCGCACAGCGCGGTCGCGAACCGCCAGATAGTCCGCCAAGTCAATCTCTTCAAAAGCGGAGTACTTCCCAACGAGCTCTACGGAAAACGCGCTAGGTAGTCCTTGCCGGGTGATTTTCGGATGGGTGTCTCGCTCGGTCCAGCCATCATCGTGCCGTGCAATCGCTTTCAGCACGTTGGCGCGCGGCTCCGGCCGCAGGAATTCGTCATTGCCCCAGCGTTCCGCGAACGCCCCGGCAAGCCGTGCATGGTCGGGATGGGTGACCAGCCACCAACCGGTTTTTGTTTCTAGCCGCAACACCGTTGGTCCCTCTTCTAGGAGCGTCGCTTGCTTTAGTCCACTTCCAACGCCCGCGCGGATTCGTGCCAGCGATGTAGAAAATGCCACTCCAAAAACATCACGATGAATACAAATCCAAATCCCAGCACGGTCGCGGCAGCCACCAACGCAAACAAATAGGCAGTCTGCAGCTGCGATGAGGCGTACAAAATCGAGTAGCCCAGCCCGCCTTCGCCTACGCGGCTCGAGCCAGTGTACAGCTCGCCGGTAATGGCTCCGATCACCGCCAATCCGCTGGCGATGCGAATTCCCACAAACAAAGCTGGCACCGCATTCGGCAGCCGCAATTTAAGCAGCATCTGTGCGGGAGAGGCATCGTGCATGAGAAACAGTTGCACCAGGTTCTCATCGACGCTGATCAGCCCCTGGGTGGTATTGGCAATGATCGGCGCCAGCGAAATGATAAAAGCGATTAAAGCCACCGCTGGCATTCCGGCGCCCACCCACATCAAAATCAGAGGCGCCACCGCTATAATGGGCACGGTTTGCAACAGCAACGTGTACGGAAAAAGCATGCGGCGTAACCAGCGCGATTGCGCAAACAGCAGCGCCACGGCGATTCCCACAGCGATGCTGGCCGCAAGCCCTCCGGCTGCCTCCTCGGCAGTAATGGACAGCGCGTTCAGCAGCAGCCCACGCCGCGTGACCAATGCAGCAGCTACCGCGGAAGGAGCCGGCAACATGTACGGCGCCACGTGAAAAATCCAAATAATCGCTTGCCACAATATCAGCAGCACCGCGAATACCGCCGCGGCATTTCCGATATAGGCGGCCCACCGTTTCATGCGGCGATCGCCCCGCGCAACAATCGAGACACGTTGGCTGCCAACAAGTCGAATTCCGGAGTCGCCCGCAGCGCAGCAGTTCGTGGAAATGGCAGGTCCACTGGAAGCATCGCGTGGATTCGACCGGGATTCGGCGCCAGAATCACAATCCGTGTCGAAAGAAAAACCGCTTCGGCAACCGAGTGGGTCACAAACACGGCGGTCCATTTTTGCTCTTCTCGCAAACGCAGAACTTCTTCGTTGAAGCGGTCGCGCGACAGCTCATCCAGCGCCGCAAATGGCTCGTCCATCAATAGCAGCCGCGGGTTGGTGGCCAGCGCCCGAGCGATCGAAACGCGCATTTTCATTCCCCCGGAAAGCTCGCGCGGATACGCTTTGCTCACATGCTGCAAGCCGACCAGCTCCAGCAACTCGTCGGCCCTCTTGTTCCGGCGCGCGTGTCCGACTTTCTCCAGTTCCAGACCGAGGCTCACGTTGTTCACTACGTTTCGCCACGGCAGCAGCGTTGCATCTTGAAAAATGAAGGAGACTCGTTCGCGCGCGCTCCCAGGGGTCATACCGTCCACTTGAATCGTCCCGGCGCTCGGTGCCGTCAACCCCGCAATCAATTTGAGCAGTGTGGATTTTCCACAACCCGACGGCCCCAGTAGGGTCACGAACTCGCCTTTCTGAATTTCCAAGTCCACTCGCTCGAGCACCGGACGTACGCCGCCGAACTGTTTCGCGACGCCCGTCATTTGGATCATCGGGATTCTCGGCGCCGAAGTCATCGTCATGGTTCCCGCACCGGGAGGCGCAAAGTGGCAGGCCGCTCGCGATCATGAAAAACGCTTTGTGTCGATCGTTGCCAATCCCAGGAAGTAGCTCTGCTGGGCGGCACACCGCTTCCGGGATTTTTGTCATACAGCGGAAATGCGCTGCTGGCAATCTCCAGGCGAACCGCGTCGCCCTGTTCAAACAGGCATGCGGTAGGATCAAGCTGAAATTTCCAGAGCTGGGCCTCGCGAGTTTTGTAGGTAGCTCCGCGGAACAGCCAACTCGATCGCGCAATCCCCATACAAATAAATTCCGCCGCTCCATTCGAACGCACCCTTACAAGCTTGGCGGTGAAATCCGAATGCGGCGCGGAGGTAGAGCAATACATGGCAATCTCTGGGTAGCCGACCACCAGCAGCCGCTGGGGCAGCGGTTTGGTGGTATACACCAGGACGTTATTTCCCATCTCATGCTGCGATTGATCGAACGGCCCATTCGGCCCCGCGCCTCCCGGAGCGATCACCGGCACTTCCGGATCGTGAACAAAAATGTCGCAAGGCTCATCCTGCTCCGGAGCGACCGCGGAGAGTTCACCGTGCCCTTTGCGGGAGTTGGCTTTACCGGTACTGCACAAGTACAAGGTGAGCTCTTCTGCCGGCACCAACGACTCCGTCGTGCGCCAGCGGTTTTCGCCGAGCACGAAATACCGCACACACGGTTCGCCATCAAATTCACTGGACTTCTTTAGCCAATGGTTGAACCATCGCAGCAGAATCGCATCGGTATCGAGAAGCGCTGCCGCGCCAAAATGACCGCTGCCGATGCGGTCCCCCCACGGCAAGTGTTGCCAAGGCCCGGCGATTAAATATTGCCGTTCGCGAGCCGATACGCTTCCGGCCCTTTCCCTCAAAGCCAGAAAACCATCCACGCTGCCCCGCAGAAACATGTCATACCAGCCGGACACGTGTAGTGCCGGCACGCAAATCCGCTCGAAGGAAGCGCTTACATCGAGCTGCGACCAATATTCGCCGGGCTCTGAATGGTCCAGCCAATCGATTACATATTCCGGCAAACCTTCCCCGCGCAGGGCCGGATGCTCCCGCAAAGGCAACACGTCGGTCTGCGCAACCAGATTGGACCAAGCCTGCTCCAAACGTTCGCTGGCTTCACGTAGCCGCAGTCGCCGCGCGTCCCCCTTCAGCATTTGCAGCCCCCAGCCTAGGGTGGTCGCCAGCCGCAGAGCCCCGTTGCTGTAAAACCATCCGTGATAAAGGTCGTAAGCGGTCATCCCCGGTGCGATGCACACCAATCCACGTGGCTGCTGCGCCGCCGCAAGCAGCTGGGTGGCGCCTTGATAGGAAAAGCCGTACATTCCGATTTGCCCGTCGCATTCCGGACGCTGCAGCAGCCATTCAATAGTCTCCCGTCCGTCGCGGCCTTCGTTGCGGAAGGGATAAAAATCTCCTCCAGAATCGCCGCGCCCGCGCACGTCCTGAATCACCACGTTGTACCCCTGCCGGGCAAACCAGACCGGATGCGCGTACACCACCGTCGACGCGATATCGCGCCCATAGGGCTGGCGCATCAGCAAAGTTGGTTGAGGGCATGCTGCAGCCGGATAATAGTGATCGGAAATCAGTTCAACACCATCGGACATCCGGTAGCGCACCCCGGACTCTAGGCGTACCCCACCGCCGCAGTCAATCCAATGGCCTTCACTCATGCTTGGTCGGGGCTTGCGATTTGGTCGGCGGTGATTTTACAGCGGGCGCTTGCGAACCCGGCGGCGCCTGATAGTCCGCCATGGCTTGTAGCGCAGCAGCCAGCCGTGTGGCCGCCGCCTCAATCCATAGTTCACCGTTCTGCGCCGTGGCTGGTCGCGGGTCTCCCAGCACACCGCTCGGCGCGATATCCCGCGTGAGCCACGCAAACGTTGCCGGCGCATTTTCCGGTAGCAGTAATTCAGGCGTGGCCACGTCCGCAATGTAGTTCGCGGTGTACGCAGACTTGTCTACCAGTTCCGGAGTAGCCGCCAGCAAGAACGCTGTCTCCACTTCGCCGGCGTGAAATCCGTAGGCGCGTTCCTGCGAGGTCAGCCCTTCAAAAGTAGTCCCGCCGGACCCATACAGCGCGAAAGTGCGCAGACCAAATTCTCCGCGCAAGTCGCGGGTCAGCACATCAACTAGCGACGCGTTGCCTCCGTGGGTGTTGTAAAGCACTAGATTGCGAAAGCCGGCGCTGGCCAGGCTAGCTCCCAAATCTCGCACCACGGCCATAAACGTGGTCGCCGAAACTGACAGCGTCCCAGGAAATCCAATGTGCTCGTTGCTTTTCCCGTAGTGCACCGGCGGCAACGCATACACTGGCAAGTCCGCTGGCAATTTCGCAAGCGCGCGTCCCAGCAGCAAATGATTGATCAGTGTATCGGTGGCCAGGGGTAAGTGGTGGCCGTGCTGTTCGATGGCTGCAGTCGGGAGCACCAGCAGCGTCTTTTCCCGCGAAAGCGCATCCACCTGCTTCCAATTCAGATAAGCGAAATTGCGCTGGTTGGGTATCCACGTTTTCATAGCGTCACTGCGTCCGCCATTGGCTCGAAGGTAATCATTTTCCCGGGATTCATCAAGCCCTTTGGATCGTATCGACGTTTGGCCAGCAATTGCACGTTGTCCGCACGATAGCGCCCGCCGCCTTCCACGTTGTTTACATGCGGATTGGCCACAAATACCCCAATCGCCCGGCAAACATCGATGATTTCGTTCAAGCGCGCCTCCGTCGTGTAATAAATCACCGGAAGTGCGCCCGGAATTACCCGTCCCTCGCCGTTCTTCATGAACTCCATGTGATACAGAATTTCGTTCCCAAACTTTTCCTTCAGCAGCCGCATCTGCTCGCGGACTTTATCGGCATCGAAGGCGCATTGAATATACGTGTAGGCCTCGTTCGTGTTCATCGCCCACAAAGTGGTGTGGTTCCAGGTGTAATCGGAGAGCAGCGGTCGGGTCCGCAGTCCAGTGTATGCGCCGGAGAAACCCACCGTGCCGCCAGCGTCGACTGCGGCGCTCTGTAGCTGCTCCAGTTGCGCCTCCGCAATCAGAAAAAAAATCAGGGCCTTGCCGTCCGGGGTCACATTTTTGATGGGCTTAAAAAACGATGGAATCGGCCACTCAAAGGTGGTGACCAGGCGTTTTGTCCACGAATCCTCCTGTGCAATCCGCTCGCTGAAATCGAACGCATCCGCAAAAGTCTCAAAGGCCACCACGCATTGCGCCCACTTCACCGCCGGGGCCAGCGCCAGCCAGATCCGGGTAATTACTCCGTTCGTTCCCCAGGCATGCAAAATCTCGTGCACCGCCTCGCCCTGATGTTGCACGATCCGCGGCTCTGCCTCCATGGTCACCACTTCCAGCGCACGCACCGTCTGGAAATCGCGCAGCCCGCCGTGCATTACCGAGCCTATTCCGCCCGAGCCTCCGCCGAGAAAACCGCCCACCGACGCCTTGGCAATGGTCGAAGGATAACATCGCAACTCCCAGCCGACTTTTTGTGCCTCCGCCTCCAGCACCCCCAGTTTCACGCCCGGCTCGCATACCGCAACGCCTTCGCGCAAAATTTCCGCGATGGCGTCCATTTTTGAAAGATCGAGAATCACGCCGCCTTGCAAAGGAACGGCCTGGCCGTAATTCCCGGTCCCGGCCCCGCGAACTGTGACCGGTACATCGTGCGCGTAGCAATAGCGCAAAATATTCTGCACATCGATTGCGGAAAGTGGTTGCACCACCAACTCGCCTACCTTGCCATCCAGCTGCCGCCGCAAAACCGGCGAATACCAGTAAAAATCGCGCGATAATTGCTCCACAATTTCTTTATTACTTATGACCCGCTCGCTGTCCCCCAGCAGCGCTTGAAGTTTTCCAGCGTGCTCTGGATCCATCAGCGTACTTCCTCTCGAAAAATCACTCCGCGCTCGGCTTCCGGGTGCTCCACGAACGAAACGCCTTTTGCATAGCGGGATGGGTGAACAGCGACGCGCACAGTTCGCGCAACACTGGCCCTTCTACGTCGCATTCCATGTCCGAGCGCCGTGCAACTTCTTTCGCGGGAATTTTGATTTGCAGGCAGTGCTGGTTTGCATCGGAAATCGTCGCGCCATATACCACGCGATCCAGCCGCGCCCAAAGCGCGTTACTCATGCACATCGGGCACGGCTCGCACGTCGAGTACATGGTAAAACCCGCCAGCGACGTGCTCTTCCGCTCCTTGCAGCCAAGCCGTACCGCCCGCAATTCCGCATGACTCGACGGATCATTCTCGCGCATCACCGCGTTTGTCGCGCGAACCAGCGTCCGACCCGTGGTGCTTTCCACGATCAGCGCGCCAAAAGGGGTTGGCCGGCGCGTCTTCAGGGTTCGCGCGGTAAACTCATAAATCTCGCGCATGCGCAACTCGTTTGTCCCCGGCGCGTTAACGGCTTTCCCTACCCGCCTGATCATGGCGCAATCTAGCAGGGCTGAACGTTGGCGACAAACGGAAAAGTGAATCCGAAGCATCGAACGCACCGCACCCCAAGCCCTCAGGAAACGTCTAGAATCGCACCATGGCCGCAGCGCCGCACGCCACCCGTTGGGACCGCCAGGCAATGACCAGAAGGTGTTACGCCCTATCTTTATTCTTGTTGATTGCTCTGTTGTCCTCTGCTTGCAATCACGATCGCGAGAGCCGTGGCCTCGCCAAGGTGATTCTTCAGGCGGATTGGTATCCGCAGCCAGAACACGGCGGCTTCTACACCGCCTTGGCCAAAAATTATTACCAGGATGAAGGTCTGGACGTCGCCATTCAGCCCGGCGGTCCGTACCTTTCCGTCTACCAGCAAGTCGCTTCCGGCGGAGCGCAGTTCGGCATGGGCGGGTCCGATCGCATTTTAGAAGCTGTCGCGGACGGCCAGCCGCTGATCGCCGTAGCCGCCACTATGCAGCACGATCCGCAAGGGATCATGGTTCGCAAAGATTCCTCAGTCCGCACTTTTGCCGACCTCAACGGAAAAACGGTTGCGGTCCAAACTGGAGCCACGTGGTTTCGTTTTCTCGTAAAGCGCTATCAGCTGGACAAGGTGCGCGAAATTCCCGCGACTATGAGCGTGGCCAATTTCATCAATGATCCGCAATACATCCAACAAGCCTTCGCCACTTCGGAACCGTTTTTCGCCCGCCAAGCCGGAGTTGAGCCACGTTTGCTGCTGATCAGCGATTCCGGCTTTGCCCCCTACCGGGTCATGTTCACCACCCGCGATTTTGTGCAGCGACACCCACAAACTGTGGAGAAATTCGTGAGCGCTTCGTTGCGTGGCTGGCGGGATTATCTCGCTGATCCCAGCGTCGCCCACGCCGCAGTCTCGCGCCTCAATCCCGCGTTAAGCCCTCCGTGGATGCAATTCTCATGGCAACAACTCCGCGACGGGCATTTCGTCGATGGAGTTGCCGCCAAAGGCGAGCACATTGGTCAAATGAATCCCCAGCGCTGGACCGAACTCTATACTCAGCTGCGCGATCTCAAGGTAATCGACAAGCCGTTTGATCCAGCAACCGCCTACACACTCCAATTCCTCAGCACACAATAGTCCGATCCGGACGCTTCGTCGCTGCGTCGGCCATCTTCGAGCGCCATCGCAAGCAAATCTCGCGCCCCGCGGATCCGACCGTAGAAAAATTGAGGACCTTCGCGAAGCTCGCTCGCAATCAGCTGGGATCGGTGTCAATGATGGACATCCGACCGGTCCCCGAGGAACTCGGTTTGTTTCAGAAAGGCTTGAAATGATAGGCCTACGACCCGAGAATGACCGCCAGACCATGGCAAAAATCCGGCGCAACGACCCGAAGACCTCCTGGTTGGGACCCCACCGCAAAGGACGCTTGTATATTTACATACAATATTCTATTATTGTATGTAAAGATGCAACCGAAGAATCGCACCCATGGCGTACTCGTTGCGGATGTGGTCGAATCTCGCTCTCACTCGCACCTCCGTTCCTCCCTCAACGAGAAGCTTCGGATTGCCAGCATCGCCCAATTGGATGACCAACTCATCCGCGTCCCTTACGCAGTCACTGCCGGAGATGAATTTCAAACCATAGCACTTCGCGTGGACGGTATCCCCAAGTTGATTCTAGACCTTAGAAGGCGACTGCAGCCTCTTCAGTTGCGAATCGGAATTGGAATTGGGACGATTCAGGGCCCCCTACTTCCTCCTGTAAATCGCATGGCCGGTCAAGCTTTCGAATTCGCACGAGCCGCCATCAGCCAAATCAAGGAAACCAGGAAATATCCAACATTGACGGCTTTTCGTTCCTATAACTCCGAACTCGACGAAATTGCCAACTTAGTTTACGGTCTCCATGACACCCTCCTTCGACAAATTAGCGCCAAACAATGGGAGACCATTGCCATCTACTTGATTAAGAATCGGGTGGACTACACGGCCAATGCCCTGTCCGTTGATATTTCTACCGCTTCACGTAATCTAAAACGAGGATACTTCTGGCAAATCGAACACACCACGGTTGTCATGGAAAGCGTTCTCGGGCAGGCCTTTCGATGATTGCAGCGGAATGTACAATATTTCCTTATTGCACGAAATGATACATCCAGCCTACAACCTCTTCCTGGCGATATATCTGGCCCATCTGCTCACTGACTTTGTTTTTCAGACGACTCGGATGGTCGCTAATAAACATCGCGGCGAATGGCGCGGTTACCTTATTCACGGCGTTACCCATTATGTCGCAGTCCTGGCGATCGTCGCACTCGCCGAACCACACCGGCTCCCGAGCCTATCTTTTCAGGCCCTTGCCGTTTCCCTCTCACTAGTCCATTTACTCGTGGATTGGGGCAAAGTTTCTTTGACCAAATCTCATCGGATGCCTGACGATGCCCTCGCGTTCGTACTGGATCAGGCCATCCATCTCGTCACGGTCATCGGAGCGGTGTTTCTCCTGGTTCACCCGTCACTCCAATCGTTTGTCGTATGGTTGAATCGAATTCGCTCCTTCCAGGAAGGCCTCCTGCTGGTGAGTGTCGTCTATGTCCTGGTGATCTTTGGCGGCGGCTATTTTATTCGCGCGCTCATCGGCCCTCTTTGGAAGCAAGAGCAGGGGCAAACAACAAAGGAACACCAGGAAGTGATTAACGCTGGCCTATATATCGGCTGGCTGGAACGATTTCTTGTATTGACCGCATTGTTCCTACAATCTCCCGCGACCGTCGGCTTCATTCTTGCTGCGAAATCGATCGCGCGCTATCCGGAACTCAAGTCCGTCCGTTTCGCGGAATATTTCCTGATTGGGACACTCCTCAGTGTCGCTATCGCCATCGGCGGAGCCATGGTCTTACTCAAAGCTCTCTATGGCACCGTTGCTTTCGGAAAATGAGAATACGACCGAGGTCATGGTCAAGACCGCTGAGAGCAACCGAGGTCGGCTGGACACTGCCGCGGTTTGGCCAAGTCTCTTGACTGGTATGTCCGGGTAAGGCTTCTCTAGTTTATCTTTCCTAGTTTCTGATACTCCCACCGCGCCTCGTGCAGCACAGGTATATCGTCGTCGGCATCCTTCCACAGCGCGAAGAACCGGTCGTACACTTCCCGCCCTTTGCGCACGTCTTTCGCTTCTATGTACGCCCGCGCCTGCCCCAACTGCGCGAGGGCCGCGATCGGCTCATTCAACGCCACTCCCGGCCAGTCTATGATCTTCTGAAATTCCGCCGCCGCCTGTGCGCCCTGATGCGCCGCCAAATACGCCTCGCCTCTGACATACACCGGATACAGATTTGTCCAGAACGTGCTGCTCCCGGGAATTCCTAGCTCGTACGGCGACGCCGCCGCCAGCGCTTCGATCGACTTTGCCGCTCCATTTGGATCGATTAGCGCCAACTCCGCCCGCAACGTCGGCAGGTAATTGAATCGCACGATCGTGTCTTCGGGAAACCGCTTCTCCAAATCTTCCAGCAAGGCTCGCGCGCCCCCTTCATCACCATTCGCCGCCAGCGCCAACGCCGCCACGTATTGCGCATCCCTTCCATTCGAGAGCGCCAGCGTCCCGTACACCCGCTCTTTCGCCTTCGCAATATTTCCGTACAACGCTTCCCACAGCGCCGCCGCCGCCACGCAACCCGCCGCCATCTCTCGTTCCCCGGCGAGATTCGCCGATGTCTCCGCCTTACGCGACAATTCCCGCGCCATCTGCAATTTTCCCTGATACGCTGCCGTCCCCGCCTCCATCGACAGCATCAGGTTTTCCACTCCCGGCTTACCCATCGACCACGACAACTGCTCCTTCATCCCCGCCAGGTCGTTTCTCAAAAACGCGATCTCATTCAAATACAGGTGCATCGACCCGCTGTCGAATCCTTTCTTCTGCGCGTCAGCCGCTATCTTTTCGGCTTCCTCCAGGCGATTCAGATGGACCTTTGTGATCACCAGGTTCGAGTAACCAAGACTGTCCCCTTCGCTCAACTTCACCGCTTCGCTATATTCTGCATACGCTTTCTCATGCTGCCCCAGCATCTGGTAAATTTCCCCCAAATTATTCGCCGTGACGCTTTCTCTCGGATAAATCTGCGCCCACAATTCGTACGTCTGCCGCGACTTCTCTAGGTCTCCGGTCACAAAATTATAGTAGTGAGACTCAATATATAATTTCTCCCATTCCCCCACCCGGCCCCTCAACTCGTACGCTTTTCTTGTGCTGTCGGCCGCCAGGTTCTTCTCTCCCAGATTGTGATAGGTCGTCCCTAGCATCGCGTGGGCCATCGCAAAGTTCGGGTCCAGCTGAATCGCATGCTGCAACAACGGCACCGCGGCTGTGTAATCGCCCTTCCCCTGCATCATTTGCCGGCCCAAAGTGAACGACTGCAGTGCCTCCAGCGACGGCGTCGTTACTTGTTCGATCGGCGCATCCAACTTGTGCACCGTTTTGAGAGACTCCCCCAATTTCTCCCGCAACGTCGTCGATTCAGCGCCTAGCGCCTTCAGCACATTCTCTTTTCCGCTCGCGGTCACCTGTTCTTGCGCCAGTGAATCTCCCGTTTGACAATTCACCGCACTCACTCCGATCACGTACTCGCTTCCAATACTCGAAATCGTTCCGCTCAAATAGGCCTTGCTTCCCGCCCTCATGCACAAATCCGCCGCAATCGCCGGCGACAGCTTCGTGTCCGCTGGCCTCCCCATTTGCTTCAACGTTTGCTGAATTTTTTGATCCGACACCAGGCTCAAAAATGGCGATTGCTGCAACTGCGCCCCCAATCCTTGTCTCAAGGTATCGTCGAAAATTGGATCGCCCGTCTTATTCACGAAATCCGCCAGCACGATCGTATCCGCACGCCCCAAGGCATTCGCCCTCCACGAATACAGCCACCCGCCGACTCCCAGTACCGCCAAAAGCGCCGCACCGCCCGCCACAATGTACTTCCGTTCAATATGCGGACTGCCGGCTACGATCACCGTCCTGGTGACTGTCACCTGCCCGGTCTCAGACACCCGCTTCAACTCCTGCAGGTCCGCGCGCACCTCCGCCGCGCTCTGGTAACGCTTCTCCCGGTCCTTCTCCATGCACTTGTTGATGATTTCTTCCAGCTGCTCGGGAATCTGCGGATTCACGGTCCTCACCGCGAGTGGAGAGCGGGTCAGAATCGCCTCAATAATTGCCCCGCCAGTCTTCCCTCCAAACGCTTGCTTTCCCGTGGCCATCTCGTACAGCAGCAGGCCCAGCGCAAATAGGTCCGCCCGCGCGTCCAGATCATCGCCCCGCACGTGCTCCGGCGACATGTACGCTGGCGTTCCGCTGATCACTCCCACAATCGAAACCGGTTCCAGTGTCGCTTTCGACGAGGTCTCCTCCGGATCGAGCGACAACACGTCCTTTGCCACCAGTTTCGCCAGCCCGAAATCCAGCACCTTCGCCTGCCCGCGTTTGGTCACAAACACGTTCGATGGCTTTATGTCCCGGTGAATGATTCCGCTCGAGTGCGCCAAGTCCAGCGCATCCGCAATCTGTATCCCTAGATTCAAGATCTCTTCCAACGCCAGCGGCTGCCCGTGGATGTGCTGCCGCAGCGTCTCGCCATCGATAAATTCCATAGCGATGAATGGCCGGTGTTCCGCCTCGCCGATGTCATAGATCGTGCAGATTCCCGCGTGATTCAGCGCAGACGCAGCCAGCGCCTCGCGCCGGAATCGTTCCAAAGCCTGCGGGTCCTGCACGGTGTTGTCGGGGAGAAATTTCAACGCGACCGGCCGCTCCAGCCGCGTATCTATGGCTTTGTACACCACGCCCATCCCGCCCGCACCAAGCTTCTCTACAATGCGAAAGTGCGAGATGGTCTGGTCAATCATCGCTGAGAACTTGTTTTTTTATCGAACGGGAACCCCGGTCAGATGGTCTGGTCGTTCAGAGCGGCATCCTCATCCACCTTCTGACGCACATCTTTCGGGGGCTTCGGCGACCCGAGCATGCTCAACGCCCGCGCCCCGTCGCCATAGGCGGCTAAATCCGCCTGGTGTTCCAACTCATAGGCAACGCTCTTACTGCAGACCGTGCATACCAGCGAACCGTATACCGTGCCGTTTTTTTGCACGAACATGTTGAACCGCATCACGCGTTCGCAACATACCGGAATCCACAGGTTTGCCGTTTTTGTCGGGTCCAAGATGCACCTATTCCGCCACGATCGCGGGGATTATACACTGTCGGCCGTTCAGCCAGCCAGTCCGAACGCAATCCACCGCGCCTCTCACTCGATGCGCGCATTCCAGGCACATACGCGTCTTTTCTGGTGTCCGGGCGAGCATCACCGCCGATCGCTCAAAACAGTTGCGTCATTCCGACGTGAATACCACCGTGGCCTTATGTGTTCACGTTTTGGGCTCGGAACAACGGCAGGCCGCGGAGAAGGTGGCGGGAAGTTTTTGCGGCCCGGGAAGCGCCGATCTTTGCCGCGGATACCAGCGCATGCGCCCGATGGGACCAAAACGAAGTCGCAAGTCGAATGTGCAATAGCTTTTGGTAGGGTGGCGGGGATCGAAAAACACTACCGGGCAGAATTTCAAGGAGTTAGAAGGAATGCTGAGGAACGCTAAGGCATGAAAAGGAAACAATAAGGAATGCAAAGGAATCCTTATTGGCCCCTCGATGGCCCCTCATTTTTCTCGGTGCTGAGATTCCGTGGTTGTGTTCTTTCTCCCTGCACCAAGGGGGCGTCGGCTTCGGGGCAAATTTCGCGGCACGGACGGCAAGCCGACGTGGACGATTCGGTTGCGTCGTGAGCAGTGCGAAGCGTTCCGCCCCTTTGAACGCGGCGAGTGCGCGCATTCGGTCGGCGGTTTTGCTGAATCAGCCCTACGCGGTCATCTCAGGTATTTGCTGAACCAAGCGACCGCTCGGTTTTGGACGTCAATACGGTCGTTTCAGTCCGTGATTGTGTGACCCTCGTTCGGGTAGATCACTAAGTTTGTGTCTATACCAAAGTCCTTCAGCGCCGTGTGGAACTCGTATGCCTGCCAGACAGGTACGTTGTGATTGCTGCCCATGTAGCAGAAGCGTTGGAGTCTGGCATGCACGAACATACGCGATCGGAGAATGTACATCGTAGGCGGAGCGCGCGTCATACGGACTTGCGCCGAAATCACTTCGCAATTCATCACGATTCCCGTCAGGTGTGCCATACATCGAAAAGAAGTCCGACATTCCCGCCCCCGCTTGCTCATCGGAAGTCCCATTGCCAGGAAGATTCAGAACCATTGCAGCTAGCTTGCCGTCCGGCGAGAGCTGAATGTCGTTTACTCTCTGCAAGTCCAGAATATTCTCGGGAGAAATTGCCTTCTGGGCTCGGGCAGGAACTGAAATCGACGCGAATATCACCGATGTCGCAATCACAAGGGGATAAAATCGCTTCACACGGTTCATGGGCTTAGGAGTCTCCGCAGCGACAATATAGCAAGCTGCCCCAGTGCAGTAGCGCGATTTTTTATGCAGTCGTCAAAGGTGGTCTTTCGGCTTCTGTCTTGAATCAAGTCTGTTTAGATCCCTCATGCATCCCGTGCAGACGGGAAGCTATCGCTCACTCAGTAGAAGTGTCTCGTTGGGTTGAAAGCAGAATCGTTAGGCGCAACTGTCTCGCATCTCCATTGCCACAACTACAAATTCGGGTGCCGATCATTCACGACAGGTTGCGCACAATGTGCATGGTGGCGATGTGCTTGGGACTACGGGTGAGTGAAATCCTCGGTTTGAGATGGAAGGACATCGAGGCCATGCTTCGAAACGCATTGCCCGCAATTCATTTCCACACGGAAGGCGATCCGCTTCAGCTTGAACTCGTGGCGCTTGATACCGAACACGCACACGTATATCGCAGGGTTGCAGAGCGCTTGGATAGGGCCGGGTACAAAGCGGATGTAAAAAATCGGTTCCTTTTCCAAGACGATGAAAACGAACGGGATACTTTGGCGGAGAGGGTGGGATTCGAACCCACGGTAGGATTTCTCCTACACACGCTTTCCAAGCGTGCTCCTTAAACCGCTCGGACACCTCTCCGTTAAAACCCTCCCAATTTAGCAGAAACAACGAGTCGGCGCGAACCAAGCCGCAGCACAAGATCGTATCCCGTTCGACCCATCAGCACGCTTCATGATAGTTCTATGGCGTTTGTACTAGAGCGTTCGGTACGGAAGCATCATTGCCGGTGCGCGGTGCCGATCGTATCTTGCAAGAGTCCTGCCAGGAGCCAACTCTTGACTGCCCACGAAGTTCTCACCGCCGCGTATCAGATCCCCTGTTGCGTTTCATTGTCGTTTGTTCTGGTGCAAGGTTTACGAGCAATGGTCCATGATTTTGCGATGTGGTTGATGCACCGCTCCAGCCAAATCTAAAATCTCTCAAAAATCCCAGATTCTAGAGCCCTCCGCAGTGGGTGTCAAGTTTCTGCCTAGGACTGCTAGTGAACGTCCTTCTTCCCCGGCCCGTACACAACCCGGCCTGGTTTCGCGCCGGTATGGTCGTGATCTTTCAGGACCTGGATGCCGTTCACAAACACATCCTCGACTCCCGTCGAATATTGGTGGGGCTTCTCGTAGGTCGCATGGTCTTGGATCGTTGCGGGATTGAAAACCACTATATCCGCGTAATAGCCCGGTTTGAGCAAGCCTCGATGATCCAGGCTTAGGTTGTTGGCGGGAAGGGATGTGAGCCGCCGCACCCCGTCTTGCAGCGGTACGACGCGCTCGTCGCGAACATAACGACCGAGGAAGCGGGCCACGTTCCCGTAGGCCCTCGGGTGCGGATTCGATTTCAGAAAGACGCCCTCGGGCGCCTGCGAATCTTCATCGGCGCCGAAGCTCACCCACGGCAGCGCAAGTTGGCGCCGTACATTGTCTTCGCTCATAAGGAAATAGATGGTCCCGACGCGGCTGCCATCTTCGATCACCAGATCAACCGCAGCATCTTCGGGTGATTCGCCCCGAAGTTTGGCGACTTCCGAGAGCGTCTTGCCAGTAAGGGGCTTCAGCGCATCGTTCTTAAAACTGACCAGCAAAACTCGATCAGCGGAGCCGGTTGCCTGGAGCAGGTTCTCCCATTTGTCCGACGGATTCCGCATCTCTTCGACTACCCGCTTGCGAACCGTGGGGTCCTTCAGGCGCTTAGCCCATTCATCATAGCCGCCCTCCTGCACCCACGGCGGCATGGAGGCATCGAGGCCGGTTGCGCCGGCGGTGTAGGTATACATGTCCGCCGTGATATGCAGGCCCTGCCCCTGCGCAGCCTGGACGTGGCGGATCACTTCGTCCAGCTTGCCCCAGTTGTCTCGCCCCGCTTCTTTCAAATGGTATATTTCGGCCGAAACCTGCGCTGCTTGAGCGATTTGGATCAGCTCATCGATGGCCTCAATCAATCGATTGCCTTCACTGCGTATGTGGGAAATATAGATTCCGTGGTAAGGGCGAACCGCCTGAGCCAAAGCGATCAGCTCATCCGTTCTGGCGTAGTCACCCGGAGCATAGATAAGAGCCGACGCCACGCCAAGCGCGCCCTGTTGCATTGCTTGCCGCACCAAATGCTGCATTTGGACGAGCTCGGCTGCACTCGGTGCCCGGTCGGCAAATCCAAGAACATTTTCGCGGATAGTCGCAGCTCCCACAAACGACGCCACATTACAAGAGATACCGTGATGCTGGAGTTGATCGAGGCCTTGTGCCAGCGACGTCCAGGTGATCGGGTAATGGATGTCGCCCTGCCGAGCCTGAAAGTATTTCCGCATTTCCGGGGTCAACGGTCCCATGGACTCGCCCTCGCCAAAAACTTCCAAGGTGACGCCCTGGCGAATGTCGCTCTCCGAACGGCCATCCGCGAACAAAGTATCTTCCCCGCTCATCATGTTGATGAAACCTGGAGCAACCGCCAGCCCCTTTGCATCAACCTCGGTTCGGCCATGGGCCCTGTCGAGCTTTCCTACCCCCACGATTCGATCGCCCTCGATCGCGACGTCACCCCCGACGGGCGCCGCTCCGGTGCCGTCGTACAGCGTACCGCCCCGAACGATCACGTCATATTGTTGGGATTGCGCGCTAGTGACGCAAATCAGCGCGAGTAGCACCACCGTGCAAGCTTTGCCCATGATTCCTCTTTCGGGCAGCGCGGCTGTGGAGCTAAAACGCTTTGTGGTACTTCAAGTCAACGCCGTAGCCGCCGTTTTCGTCGCGCAGAACCGAGACCGAGACGTTCTTGCGCGCCTGATACTGTAGCTGAATGGTCTGATTTTGCGCAGAGGTGACATCCGTGCTGAAGGTCAACAGTAGATTGCCGCTTACACGCTGCTGAATAGCCAGCTGGGCTCCCGGGCTTTGGTTGTTTCCGGCCAAAGGATCGATGGTCAATTGCGAAATTCCGGTGATTTTCTGAACCTGCCCGGCCACTTGCCCGCCCACGGCGCTGGCCACCGCGGATTCCGCCCCGACCGATGCGGGGGTGGCGTTGGACGCAGCTTCTGTAGTGGTCTGCCCGAAGGCCAGGAGATTAATAATATCGGAGGTCGAGAGCGCGGGGTCCGAGGTGTACGTGGTTTTGAGCTTATCCATCGGACCATTCACGTTGATGGTCACAGTGTATTGCTCGACCACCGTAGTTACGTAAAGATTTACGATCGGATCGGTTCGAGTGGCATTGGCAAAAGCGATGGTCCCACTCTGAATCTCAAAGCGCTTAGACAAAAAGAAGACCTCGCCGCTGGACAGCGTCACCCGCCCGAGAATCACCGGACGCGCCGCCGTCCCGACGACGCTCAGATTCGCGGCGCCGCCGATGCTCAGCTGGCTGCTGGCCAGATTAAGGTTATCGGACGATTGGACCATCACGTTGAGCTTCAAGTTGCGTGACAGCGCGGAAGGTTCGCTGACGGTATCGTCACCGGAAAGCTCCGCTGCGATTTGGCTCAAGTCGGAACCTTGGTTGAAAGAAAGCTTTTGCACCACCACCCTGCCGTCCAGAAGCGCTCGATCAGAACTTCCGTGAAGAGCGAGCGAAGCGTCAACTACCGCGCGAATTCCGTTCTGGCGAACGCGTGCCGCGGTCGTTTCCAGATTCAGAGCGAACACGGGATTCTTGCCGACAACCGCGGAGCCTCCCACCACTAGAGTTCCGCCGCCGGCTGCACCTGACATATTCACGATGGTAAGTCGATTCCCTTCCAGGCTTATTTGGCCGTTCATGGATTCGAGCCCCAGCGGTAAATCGTCGGAAAAGAAAGCGGCGTTAGAAACCTTTACGCTGCCATCGAATTTGGGATCGGTAAGCGACCCTTTGGCCTGCAAATCGAAGTTAGCTTCGCCAGAGGAGGTAGCACCGTTCGTGAAGGTTCCGAGCATCCTGAGGTCGACGGTTCCCTTCGCCGAGACGTTCATGGGTTGCGGGGCTTGCACCGGAACCGACCCATGAATCGTAAACTCAGTATTGTCGCCTTTGATAGCAACGTCCGAGAAGAGTAGGACGCCGCCGCGATATTCCAGCTTAATAGGCCTCGCCGCGCCGACTTGAATTGGACTAGCCACAATCTTCAAAGTTGGGATTTGCGCGGACCCTTCCAGCTTTTCCGGGTGCGCTAGCGGTCCGTTGACCGTGGCGTGAACTTCAAGTTGCCCGGATGCGGACTGCCTTTGAGCAGGAAAATATCGCTGGAGCAAAGGACCGATGGCGATGGAGCCGGTGTCCAGGGTCATGCTCGCGGAATAGTCCTTCGTCAAGTCCACCGTGCCTTTCGCCTGGAGCGAGGTTTGGTCGACCAGGGAACGAACCTGAAAGTCGGCTCGTTCATGGTGCGCGTGAAATTGCGCGTCCAGTTGAGCGAAGTTCTCGCCGCGAATGGTCAGATTGGGAACCGTCACGTGAGCTTCGAGCTGAGGATCTTTGAGCGTACCTTGACCGGTCACTGTCGCGGTCACTTGTCCGCTGGCCTGCTGCAGTTTTTCGCGCAACGTCGGGAGCATCTCCAACTTCAAACCGGTGGTGCCGGCGTTCACTTCGTATTTCTGCGCTTCAGGTTCGTACCATCCGCGTAGACTTAAGTTGCCGGCAGGCAAGCGGGCCTGCGCGTTTATATGGATGACCCGAGAGTCAGCGTCGAAGTCGGCGCCCAAAGAGTTTACTTTCTCGCCGTAAACGTGGCCCGGTTGTAAGTCGACATGCCCGTGACCCGACGGGTGTTTCGGCGATCCGCTCAAGGTGACATCCCCGGTCAGCAGCCCTTCGACTGGATACGAGGTGTTGGCGACGCGCTGGATTCCCGTGGTAGAGAGCTCGTCGATTTGCGCGTGGGCCGAAATTGGCCCATCGAAATTGAGCGCCCAGTTTGCCAGCGTCACGCTTGCGCTCAAGCGGATGTAGCCTTGTGCGGCGTTATCGAACTCGGCGTTATCCAGTTTGAACAAATCGGAGCGGACGGCAATCTGGGCCCGAATTGCGCGCCACTCGCTGGAACGAATCTGAATACTGTTCCCCATCAATCGACCTTGGATTCGCGGATCCTTTAGCCGGCCAGTGACGGTGCCTTGAAAATCTGCGGATCCTCGTAACTCGGCAACAACGGAATTTTCGGCAAGATCCTTTCCGCCAAGATCCGCGGCCAGTGCCGGAAGTTCGCGAAGGTCCCCGCTCGAAAAATGAACATTCAGAGTGGAGGCCGAGCTCAGCACCCCGGTGAGACGCAGTTGCGTCGAGCCGGTGCGCAAATTTGAGTCACCAAAAGAGGCTCGATCGTGCGCGGAGTCATAGGTTACGTCGACAACGCCGTCCACCGGGATCGTGCCGGGCGAAGCTGGGCCGGCAGGACCGGCAAACGTTGCGTGCGCGTGAGTGGTGGCGTTTGCGATCCCATTTTTCCAACTAGCGGCCACATCCACGGTGGCCGATCCAACCAGGCGTGCCCGCTGCGGCCCCTTTTGGAGTTGCCGGCTGGTTTCTTCGAGCGACACTCCGGCCAGAACTAAATGGGCCGTGCCAGAATTATTTCGCAGGTCGAAGGTATCCGCTTCGGAATTGATCCGTCCGCCCAATGTCTCGCCGTGCAGCTTGGTGACCTGAAGCTTCGAATTCTCTAGCAAATAGTCGGCACCAAGGGATCGCACAGAAACCGCGGACTGTTGCAACGGCACGCTCAGCTCGTGGCTTTCCATCCGGCCGTCGATATGGGCGTCGTCGAGGAAAGCGCTCGATGGGCCACTGGACCGGTACTTCAAGCCGCCATGTAAAGAGACTTCCCCCGCAGGAACCGAAGTATTCTTCAGGATGTAGCGCGCCTGCGCCCCGGAAAGGACCGCTTCGTACGTCCCGGTGATAGCCGGATTATCGTAGTCGGCAACATCGCCATGAAATTGCACTCGAGAGCCGGCCGCCGACACGTCAAGTCGAGAAATAGTCAGATGGCGGGCATCGGCGACGAAATCGAGACTGGATTGATGTTCGAACGTACGGAAACCCTGGGTGGACAAAGTCCCGCGTTCGTAGGACAAAGTGCCACGATAGGAATGAGTGCCCGTGTCGAAAGAGATCTTTGATTGGACGCCGCTCAATTCCGCTGAGAGCGGAGTTTGCCGGTCGTTGTAAGCAAACACTCCATTGACGACGCTGAGGTGGCCAATCTGAACTTGATAATTCGAACCGGTCAAAGTTGCGGCGGGAGCATTCGGAAGATTGGTGCTTCCGTTCGAATCGCGGATGATCGAGATCTCCGGATGATCCATGGTCACTTCGTCGAGCAGAACCTGGTGGCGCAGGAGCGCCAAAAGGCTGATCCCCACCCGCAAGTGTTCCAACTGCAGCAAAGGTTTGGCACTCGCAGACTTCCGGCCATGCGCAGTAATCCCGTAGAGGTCGACAACCGCGAGCGGCGACCACCGTAGGCTGATGGACTGCACTTCGATGCGTGCCCCGGTACTGTCCTGCGCTTGCTGAATGAGTTCTCGCAGCAGCCGTGCGCGAAACGCTTGGGAATGCAAAAACCACGAAGCAGCCACGACGATCACAGCAATCATCAGCACTACGCCGGTCAACACGATCTTCCATTTTTTGCGGCGAGGCTCCACAGTTTCTGTCCCCTTCGATGAGCCGCCGACCAGTTGGCGTTGAAAGTTTGCCATCAGAACGCCTGCCCTAAAGTGATGAAATATTGTGTCGCCTTTATGCCCGGGACGGGATTGAGGTTGCGCCCCACATCGATTCGAATCGGACCCACCCGGGTGTTGTATCGAAGGCCGATACCCACAGAATTTGTGTAATCGTTGACCAGTTGTCGCGCATTGATGTTGCTGTAGACATTGCCGCCGTCGTAGAAAATCGCCCCGCCCAAATTCTTGTTCAGTGGAATCGGGAAGCGCGCCTCGGAATTAAAGATTGCCAACATGTCCCCTCCCACCGGCACGCTGATAACCGTACAGGTCGAGGTATCCGCGGGATTGCTACACACCGACACACCGCGTTGCGGTCCGCCGCCATTGATCGGAAATCCGCGCAAAGAATCCGGTCCGCCAGTGAAGAATCGCTCGCTCAAAGGCACCACGCTGCCATCGAACGGAATCGCCAAACCCAGCCGGAAATTGTTGGCCCACGTCAACCATGGCCGAATGGGTTTATAGAATGACGATTGTCCTAGAAAGCGCACGAAGTTGGCACTGGATCCAAGCGCGGTCGGTGTAACGCCGAAGGTCATGCTCTGGAATTCTCCGTGGTGCGCATCTAAGGGATGGTCGCGGGTATCCCGGACAAACTCGACGGCAACGGTCGATAGTCGGACGTGCATATCCGCGGGCAAAACCAGCTCGGGAATAATGACATTGGTGAGGTCGGTGTGTTGGTAGCTATAGCGGGTGATTAGCTTCTTGGTTTTCTTATGGTCGAGCTGACGCTCCACCTGAAAGGATACCTGGCCGAGCGCGGCGGTATAAATCGGATTCTGGGTGGTGCGCTCCGCGGACGCGCTGAACAACGAAGACCACTGCGTGCCGTGCAGGTCCGGATCGGAATAGGTAATGCCCAGGCGCTGGTCCAGCCGAGAAAATACCACCCCGATCGCCGCAGTCTCCGCGCGCCCACGTAAATTGTGGCGCGCAAACTGAAGGGAAAACCGCGGACCGACGAAACTCTTTTGGCTGACCGTGAAATTATTTCCAAGGCTCAACGGGGGGATCCCGGGAACTGCCACGGAGCCGACCGGCACGTTTCCGTTGCGAGGGATCACCTCGAGTCCCACCCCAACATCCATGGTGTTTCGTTTGGATTCGTGCATTCGAACCAGCACCTCTTCGGCGCCCCCCTGCTGCTGATCGGGATCCGCTCCCGCTACCGACGCCCAATCAAAGATCCCGAGACCATACAGATCGCTCTCCGATTGCAGCAGTTTGCCCTGGCTTAAAGGCTGACCTTCGCGCACGTTCTGACTGGTGATGCTTCGAACGAAGGCCGGTCGCGTGTGATCGGCCCCCAACAGCACCACCTCACCAACCTTAACTGGGCGATTTTCATCGATTTTGTACACCACATCGATGGCGTGCGGATGGTCTGCGGACGGCGTAACGCTGGAATCAAACTGGACGTTTGGGTAGCCCCGATTTAGATACCCAGCGAGAATCTGGTTGCGATCGTCTTCCAAAAGGTATGGAGAGTACGGTTGGCCCGGCTCGAGGCGCAATTTGCGCTTGCCCATCTCGAGCTGCACGAGATGGCCCGCGGAATCGACCACTTTCAATGTGGCCACCTGGTCACGTTCGCCCTCGTCGATTAGGAACTCCACATCGATGGCTGGATCGTTATCGGTGACCACCGGGGTGACCTTGGCGTTCGCAAATCCTGCGTTCTTGTAAAATGCCAGAACCGATGCGGCGCTCTTTTTCAGCAAAACCTCACTATAGCTGCCGCGGTAGAAGGGAAAGTGCCGTTTCTTAATGGCAATATGCGCTTCCAGATCCGGATCGCTGAAGGTTTTATTGTTGGTGAACCAAATGCCTTCCACGGTATGCTTTTCGCCGCGATGGACGGTGTACAGCACGGTCACATGCTGGTCATCCTGTTTCTGTAGATCAGCTTTCACGGTCACATCGAAGTAACTCTTGGACTGAAAATAAGAAACCAGATTGCGTTTCCCCTCGTCGACCAGATCCTGATCGACCGCGGCTTCCTGGTAAATCGGTATCAGCTTGCGCAAAGTGCGCTTCCAGACTTTAGCGCCTTCCAAGGTGACCACCACTAACGGTCCGGGCGCCACCGTCAACGTTAGGGCTGCGCGCTTGGTCGCCGGGTCATAGGTCGGTTCGATGCGCATGTTGGGCGCGAGCCTTCCCGCCTTTCGAAAGTGCGCGCGGAGGAAATCGTCGGACTTGTCAATTCTGGCTCGACTGTACGTCTGGCCAGGCCGCAGCGACGCACTGTTCAATTTCGCCCAGAAAGATTCCAGGGTACGTTGGACATCAGCGGCTTCTTCTCCGGAAACACCGGTCACCGTCAAAGCGCCAAACTTCGCACGCGGTCCCAGATCACACTCAAACGTAATGTTCACGATTTTGTGGGCGTCGTCAGGCTGAATCACGGTGTGCACCGAAGCCGCGAAATAACCTTCGCTAGTAAAAAAAGTCTTGAGTGGCTTCTCGCGGCTCACGACCACGTCTTGAACGAAGGGAGCATCCAAGGAAATATTCGCGGCCTGCAGCATTCTGGTGTAGCTGAGTTTGCCGACGGCGCCGGGAAAGGAAATGATCCCGATGGTGTACACCGGTCGCAGAATAAATGTGACCCGCAATCCCTGCGCTTCCGGTTCGATGCTGACCTGAATCCCGGTGTATTCCTTGCTCTGCTGCAACGCCGCGACACTTTCCTGCATTGCCCGGATCGAGAAGGGCTTGCCGCCCAGCTGCGTGATCATCGCCCGCGGCGCCTCTGGGTCCTTCCCGGGCTGAATCGCAATATCCACCCGGGTAACGTTGCGCCCCTCGAATCCCGTGTAGGCCTGGGGATCGAGCTGGTCGGCATCTGTCGGTTGGGCTTGTTGGGCGAAAGTGGCCAGCGCGGTGAACCACAGGGCCACCACCAGCCCCCAACGCGCACGGATCACGCTTGGGCTCCGTCGCCCCTAAGCTGCTGCACCGCCGTATCTGTTTCCGCCCCAATCAACAGAATGAGGCACCCGATGTACATCCACAGCATGATCACGATGAAGCCCGCCAACGCTCCATACAGTTTCGGGATGTCCGAATTGTGAGTTACGTACAGGTTTAACAGGAAGCTGCTGGTGACAAACCCGATGACCACGACGATCGAGCCCGGCGTAATCCACCGCCAGGGCCGCTTGCTGCCCGGCAAAAAATAAACCATCAGGTCGACGCCGAGGCAGATGGCCACCAAGGTCGCCAGCCAGCGGACAATCTTCCACTGGGCCTGAAACAATACCGCGTACCGGAAGTCGCGAGTAACCACGGTGGCTACAAGGTGCCCAAGATTCCAGACGCCGAAGCAAAGGATCAGAAAGCCGGCGGCTACCACCGTGGCGGCGATGGCGATGGCTCGTTTGCGGACGTATCCGCGACTATCCTTCACGCCGTAGGCGACGCTGAGCGCTTCCATCAAACTCATAAAGCCGGACGAAGCACTCCACAACGTGACAATTAAACCGAAAGACAGAAATGCGCCGTAGCCATGGGAGAGGTCCAGCATGGTTGTCAGCACGGTGTGCTGCGCCCGCACCGGCAGGTATGCGGACAACCATTGCGCAAAAGAATCCCATCGGGAAGTGGTCGGAATCCAGCCTAGAATCGCGGCGACCACCAGAAAAAATGGAAACAGCGATAGCACGAAATAGAACGAAACCTGCGCGGCCATATCACTACAGTCATCGGAGTTGAAACGTGACCACACCGTGCGCAACAGGTTAAGTCCGTACGTGGCGATGCCTCGGGCGCCATACTTCGCGGGCGCCGGTGCTAACTGCCTGGCGGGAATGCTTACAATTCTCAAATGTCGCTAGAAGCGGTCCGCAGTCGGTCAAGCCACCCTGGTCGCAACCATAGCAATGCGCGTGAGCCAGCTGCGCGAGTTTATGGCGCGAAAGATGTTGGCACTATAGGCGAAATACTGTAGGTGGCGGCGGAAAAGCGCGTTTTGCAGTCGGAAAGCTGCCCAACCCTCGCCGAAGATTGAAGGAAGGGAATATCCACGGTACACTGATTTGCGGTTTACGATCTCTGACGTTCGGTGATCGACTGTTTCGTCCTTGAGCTATTCCGGGGTCGTCTAATTGGTAGGACACCAGCCTTTGGAGCTGGCTATCCTGGTTCGAGTCCAGGCCCCGGAGCCAACCCTTTTCAGCGACTCGGTTCAATGATTCGCCCAATTCCCGCGGACCTCTAACCTTCTTATTCTTAGCTCGGCAAAGCCAGAGTTTCATTTCGTGCCACATGGTTGCCGATCAGCCCCAGACCGATAAAGACGCAAGTCATTCCTAGCGCCAGGGATCCCAGAAATGCGGTGCTCCCCGCCTGGATCAGGATCGACCCCACCAACGCGCTCACGATGGAGCCGACTCGGCCAACCGCCAGCGCCGCCGCTACTCCTCGTGCGCGGATCGGTAGGGAGTAAATGTGCGCTGCTAATGCATAGATCGTAGTCTGCACGCCGTTGACAAAAAATCCGTGGGCTCCCAGGCTGGCAATCAGCGAAAAGTGACTCGCTCCCGCGCCCAGGTTGGCAAGAAAAATTGCGCTCGCGGCGCCCAGCGCCGCAAAAGACAACAGCGGAAAACGTGATCCGAGGCGAGGTACCAGCCACGCGCAGCATAGCGCTCCTAGCACGCCCCCGAAGTTATAAGCGGCAAGACCGTTACTGGCCGCCGCTAAGCCCAGACCACGTGCGGTCAATAGGCTGGGTAGCCAACTGAAGACTAGATATACGCACGCCAGGCAGCTGAAAGACGCGAGCCACAAGAATGCCGTATCGCGCAAGGTCGCAGGCTCGAAAAGCGCGCGCAAGCTTTTGCTCTCGACCTGCTCATTGGCGGGCACACCAGTGCCTGGCGGTGGAAGCGGCCACAAATAACCCAGGCGCTTCAGGAGTCGCCCAAGTTCCGCTGATCGACTCGGGTCCCTGCTGAGAAAGCGCGGTGATTCCGGCAATACAAAAAACAGCGTGGATGCAAGCGCCAAGGGAGCTCCGCCGCCTACGAAAAAAAGCACTCGCCAGGAATAGAACGGCAGAATGTGGGCCGCAAACACCCCGGCAACCATTCCGCCTAGCGGCAGGCATACGATCGTTAGGATAACCGCGGTGGCGCGCCGTCGGACCGGCGTGAACTCCGCGGTTAACGTGCTGGCGTTCGGCAATGCGCCACCGATGCCTGCGCCCGCGATCACCCGCAGCACGCTCAACATGAGCAAATGGTGAACGAAGCCGATGCCTAGAGTGGCAAGCGCGAATACGGTGATGCATCCAATCAACGCCGGCCGCCGTCCCCGACGATCCCCGAAGTAGCCCGCAAGGACCGAACCCAGGACCATGCCCATCAACCCTAATGCAAGAATCGGAGCGAAGACGCCGCGGGGCACGCCCCAATCTCGAGCGATTGCGGGCACTGCAAAACCCATCAATTGGTTATCGAAACCGTCGAAGATAATAGACAGGGCGGCAAGCGCGAGCACACTCTTCCGCGCGACGGTCCATTCACCATGGTCAAGAAAGAAACTGAACGTCTCGCCATCATGGTTCTCAGTCCCGACTCTGCGCTCGCCTGGCCCAACCGGATCGTCTCGCATTTGCGTTTCTCAGCTAGCTTGAGCGCGACTGGCTTGCACGATCGCTAGAAATTTCTTGGCAGCTTCGACGATCGACTGGGTGTCCCCGGACTTTAGACAATGCGGCGCAACCAGCTCGCCGCCAATGCCCAACGCCGACGCGCCCGCCTCCAGAAACTCGGCAGCGGTACTGAGGTTGACACCTCCAGTAGGCACCAGGTCGATCTGCGGGAATGGTCCTTTTAGCGCCTTGATGTACTTGGCCCCGCCTACTTGCCCGCAAGGAAAGACTTTCACGAAGTCTGCCCCAGCTTCCCACGCGGCGAGAACTTCAGTGGGAGTCAGAGCGCCCGCCATGATTAGCTTCCCTTCCCGCAACGCGACCTCGACGATTTCGCGTTTGAACCCTGGGCTCACCAGAAACTGCGCCCCGGCATCGATGCAGCGCTGCGCGACCTCCGCATTCAGCACCGTCCCGGCCCCAACCAAAACGTCCGTAGAAGCGGTGGCCGCGAGCTCGCGAATCAAATCGACAGCTCCGGGAACGGTCATGGTGATTTCCACGATGGGAATCCCACCGGCGCAAACGGCCGCGGCCGCGAGCCGCGCTTCGCGATGAGAAGCCGCTCGGACGACCGGTACAATTCCGATTTCGATGATGCGGCTGCGAACGCTCTGCTTATCCATAAAACCTAGTCGTACAGCTTCCACGGGAAAACACCGAATCACTCATCGCACGATGCGCGCGCCGACGCCTTTCATCACCTGCAAAACTTCCTCAAGCGTGGCCATGCTGGTGTCGCCCGGCGTGGTCATCGCTAGCGCACCGTGCGCAGCGCCGCAATCGACCGCCCATTGCGGGCCCTTTCCCGCCAGAAAACCGTAAATCAACCCGGATGCGAAGGAATCGCCGCCGCCAACCCGGTCGAAAATTTCCAGATTCTCGCGATTCTTGGCTTGGAACAGTTGGCCGTCCTGGAAGCAGAGCGCGCCCCAATCATTCAGCGTGGCGGTCTTAGCCTTGCGCAACGTGGTGGCTACCACCTGAAATGGAAAATCCTTCAGCGCGGTCAAAATCATTTGCCGAAACCCTTGCACTTCAAACTGGGAGTGATCCTCGTCCATACCGGGGACCTGATAGCCCAGTGCGGCGGAAAAATCCTCTTCGTTTCCCAACATCACATCCACGTTCGGGGCCAGACGTCGATTCACTTCCTGGGCGCGCTGCTTTCCGCCGAGCGACTTCCACAACGAAGCCCGATAGTTCAAATCATAGGAGACCACAGTGCCATGTCGTTTGGCCGCCTGCATGGCCTCCAATGCGACCGCCGGGGTGGTCGGCGACAATGCCGCAAAAATCCCGCCAGTGTGGAACCACCGTGCGCCTTGTGCGCCAAAGATTTCATCCCAGTCGATCTCGCCGGCCTTGATCTGCGAGACCGCCGTATGCCCGCGATCGTACGAGCCGGCCGCTGCGCGCACCCCGAATCCGCGTTCGGTGAAGTTTAGGCCGTTGCGGGATGCGCGCCCAACTCCATCGTGCGCCGTCCATCGAATCAAGGCTTGATCCACACCACCCTGGTAAATGAGGTCTTGCATCAGCCTCCCGACGGAATCACCTGCGAACGCCGTAACGATGGCGGTGTCCAGGCCAAAACACCGCTTCAGCCCGCGCGCAACGTTATATTCTCCGCCTCCTTCACAAACCTCAAAGGTTCGCGCGGTAGAAACTCGCCGCTCACCGGGATCAAAGCGCAGCATCACCTCGCCGAGACTAACCAGATCCCAACGGCATTTCTCTTTTGGCTTGATGGTGAGCGCCATGGCATGCACCTTATCGATGGGCTAACAGCTCTTCACCAGGTCTGCAACCAGCCGTGGTCGTTCAAACGTCACGCCGATCCAGATAGTGAATTTCCGGCGAATCGCGAAGCCGGGCAGCCGCAGCCTCCGCGGTGATGTCCCGTTGAGGCATCGCCAGCAGTTCGTAGCCGACCATGAATTTCTGAACCGTCGCGGATCGCAGCAGCGGCGGAAAATAGTGGGCGTGAAAATGCCATTCGGGGTGCGCCTCCCCATCCGTAGGCTGCTGGTGAAAACCCATGGAGTACGGGAAAGCGGTTTCGAACACATTGTCGTAGCGGATCGTGATCCGGCGAAGGAGGTCGGCAAGGCCGGTACGTTCAGCATCACTTAGGTTGGCCATGCAGGAAAGATGCCGGCGGCTTAAAACTAGCACTTCAAACGGCCACACCGCCCAGTACGGCACCAGAGCCACAAACTCGGCGTTCTCGCAGACCATGCGCTCTTCTCGTTTCGTTTCCATTTCTAAGTACGCACACAACAGGCACGCGCGGTGTTGTTGATGATACTGAATCTGCGCGGATTGCTCTCGTGCGGGAACATTGGGGAGCTCCGCGTTGGCCCAAACCTGGCAATGCGGGTGCGGATTGCTGGTACCCATGATAGCCCCGCGATTCTCGAAGATTTGCACGTGGCGAATCCACGGATGCGATCCTAGATCGAGATACTGCTCCACCCACGCGTCCACCACCGGTCGAATTTCCTCAGTGGTCATCCGCGGAATTGCCAGGTCGTGGCGCGGCGTGAAGCAAATCACTCGGCACAACCCGCGCTCGGTACGCGCGGCGATCAAGCCCTGGTCGTCGGATTCCCGGAGCGCATTGTCCGGCAGCAACGCCGCGTAGTCATTGTCGAAAACAAAGATCCGCTGGTACGCAGGATTACGCGCTCCTTGAGCGCGTTCGTTTCCCGGACATAAGTAGCAAGTGGGATCGTAACGAAGTTGCGGTAGTGGAGATGGTTTGGATAGGTGCCCCAGCCAGGGGCGATTGGTACGGTGTGGGGAAACCAGCAGCCATTCCTGAAGCAGTGGATTCCAGCGCCGGTGCGGGCGTTCACGAAAATCGTCAGCGGTCACTGATGCTGCTCCGCGCCAGTCGCAACTTCCGCGGCAGTGACCTGCGCCGCACCTTCGGCCGGAGTACAAATGTAAATCTGCGTCGCGATGCCGGTCTTCGCTCGGTATTCTCGGCTGACATTTTCCTGGAAGGCGTCGACCGCGTTCGCTTCCACCACGTTAATTGTGGCGCCCCCAAACCCCCCGCCCGTCATCCGCTCTCCATAAACTCCAGGCTGCTGGTTTGCCAGATCCACCATCAGATCGAGCTCCGGAGCACTGACCTGGTACAAATCGCGCAGGCTAACGTGCGATTCCGCCATCCTCTGACCGAAGCGCCGCACATCGCCGGCGCGCAGCGCCTCGGCGCTGTCCAGAACTCTGGCATTCTCCAGAATCACGTGCAGCGCGCGTTTATAGATCACTTCCGGGAGCAACCCACGGTGCTGCTCGAGCTGCACGGCGGTAACATCGCGAAGCGCGCGAATCCCTGGCAAGACTTTCAACAATAGCTTTACGGCCCGTTCGCTCTCCGCCCGGCGCTCGTTGTATCCGCTGGTGGCGACGTCGTGCTTCACCATCGTGTTGCAGATCACCAACTTGACATGCTCGGGAATGACCACCAGCGAAAAATCCAGGCTTCGACAATCCAAAACCAGAGCTTGATCCTGATGTCCGTGCAGGGAAATAAACTGATCCATGATTCCCACTCGAGCGCCGACATATTCGTTCTCAGCCTTCTGGCAGAGCAGGGCCAGTTTCGAACGATCGATGGACTTGCCGGCTTGCTCGGAAAGGGCCAGCGCCGTGGCCGCCTCGATGGAAGCCGAAGAGCTGAGTCCTGCTCCGATAGGCACCTGACCATGAATGAGCAGATTTGCGCCACGCACCGGAACCCCCGCTCGTTGCAATTCCAGCGCGACACCAATCGGGTAATCGCTCCAGCCACGGGAAGGCCCCGGCGCCGGACCAGCCAGATTCACCTCGACGGTCTCCGAGAAATCCTCGGAAACGATCTGCAGTTTCCGATCGCTTCGCAGCCCCAGGGCCACCCAGCAGTAAAACCCGATGGCCGCGGGCATAACGAAGCCTTCGTTGTAATCGGTGTGCTCACCAATCAGATTGACGCGGCCAGGCGCCCGGTAGACCGTGGGCTCGGACCCGAAGCGCGCGCGAAACCGGTCAACGATGGACGGCAATAGCGTGAGTCCTCCGACCTTGGGTGAGCGAATCTCGGAGCGTACATGACCGCGCAAGTTGCTGCAAGCGCGGTGGCTGCGTGTAGAATGCGGGCGGCAACACGCGGCGGTCTCATTTCTCTGGGATGCGCCGGCGCCTTCTGGCCGGCCGCGAAGGGCGATATCGGTCCGAATGTCTATCGGCCCGGAAGTGCAGGGAATGTGCTGGTGAGATTGCCACCGTCGAGAGAGAAAGCAGTTTGAATGAAAATTCCGCTCCGTCGTTGGGGCATAGCGTGGCTGTTGGGTTTCGGCGTATTGGTCAACTACTTCGACCGGGTGAACCTGTCCGTGTCCAAGGTAGCGCTGGAACATTCCTTCGGAATATCGACGGTGACATTCGGTTATCTGCTGAGCGCTTACAGTTGGACCTATGCGGCGCTGCAGTTGCCATCCGGTTGGCTGCTGGATCGTTTCGGGGTACGACGGATTGGCCGCGTAAGCACCCTGATCTGGAGCATTGCCTCTTTTGCCGCAGCTATCGCCACCGGCGTAGTGGGATTCTTCACTGCGCGATTACTGTTGGGGATCGGCGAAGCGCCCACCTTTCCAGCCAATGCCAAAGCCACCGGCTACTGGTTTCCGCAGCGGGAACGCAGTCTGGCCACCGCCATGTTCGATTCCGCCGCTAAGCTTGGTCCCGCCATTGGTGTGCCCCTGATCGGCGCGCTCTTGCTTCATTTCGGTTGGCGCTGGAGTTTTGCGGCCACGGGCCTGGCGAGCTTGGCGTATTTCGCGGCATTTTTTCTCTTCTATCGCAATCCCAGCGAAGATCCAAAACTCTCCCAAGTCGAACGAGACTTCATTCGAACCGGCGGCGCGCAACCTGAAGATCCCGCGCGATCGGCAAAGTCTGCGTCCCTGTCCTATCTGATTGGCCAGCGAAAAGTGCTGGGACTCACGCTTGGGTCAGGGGCCTATAACTACACCTTTTATTTGCTGCTCACTTGGATGCCTTCCTACCTTTCCGAAGCGCGCCATATGGATTTATCCCATTCGGTTGTTTACAGCAGCTTTCCGTGGCTGTTTGCCACTTGCACCGATATTTTGATCGGCGGATTTTTGGTGGACGCGCTCGTGCAGCGCGGCTGGGATGCACCGCTGGTTCGTCAGAGCGTATTGATCGGTGGAACCATTCTGGCGCTGGGACTAATCGGCGCGGGTATCGCGGAAACGACCATGGCCGCGGTGTTTTGGATCAGCCTAGCGATCGGAGGATTGTCAGCCGCATCGCCGGTGTTGTGGTCCATACCTTCGCTCATCGCTCCACGCGAAAGCGTCGGTACTCTTGGCGGCATTATGAATTTTTCGAATCAGATCAGCGCAATCGCCGCCCCCATCGTGACCGGCTATATCGTCCACGCTACCGGATCGTATTTCTGGGCATTCGCAACTGCCGCAGCCTACATCCTGGTAGGAATCGGCGGATACGCATTCTTGCTCGGCCGCATTGATACCATTCCTGAGCCGCCGGAAAGCCCCGCGAGTACTAGCCCCGATTGATCGCGCGTTACTGTTTATTCCACCAGCACCGCTTGCTTGATGGGAGAGCCGTTAGGCAGCGAAGTGTAGTTTGAGGGAAAATTCAGGGTGCCGCTTAGGTTCAAGGTCTTTCCGACAACAATGGTATACGCCGCGCCGGTTCCAGTGTTATTGAGGGTCAACGTGGTGCCGGGAAAATATAAAACGCCTTGCAGAGTAGGATTGCCGATTCCTTGGATGGAAGCCGGCGCCAGATCTAGCGGGTCTTGGTAAAACAAAATTCCCGCGTCCGTTCCAGTAGTTGGAGCTGTGAGATTCAATTGTTGCGTCGCGCCCGGGGCGGTGTTGATGGAAACCCCGCCGCCCGTCGGCGAAAGGGAAAAGGTAACTCCGTTACCGGTGATCGTGCCGGTTCCGTTGAAAGTGATTCCTCCTCCGGTCACCTCATAAATCCCCGGATTGAAAATGATGTTCTGCGCGGTGGTCACGCTAATGCCGGCGCAGTAGTTTCCCGGATTTAAAGTGACCGGATTTCCAGCCAGGTTGGCGGCGACGCAACCAGCGGGAGCGGTCGGCAGCGGAAGAAAAGCCAGCGGGTCGGCGGCTTGGATAATTCCGGTAATGGCCGCGGGATTCGTCGCCGCGCCCGATGCTGCGCCATGCACCCCGACAGAAGCTGCAGTGACGGTCCCGGAATTATTCAAATCTCCGTCATCTAGTATCCCGCACTGCGGACCATAGAAGATGCCGGTATTGGTAATGCCCAGACCGCCCGCCAGCGAATACACGCAATTTCTGCCTCCGGTGTGGGCTACCGCGCGCGCCGTCAGCGTCGCCGAGTTCACGCCGAAAATTTTCATGAAGAAGGTGGGGTGGATCGCGGTGATCAGTACCTCGATCGCACTCGGGTCCGTCGTGTATGGCCCGGTAGCCGGCGGTTGGTTCACCGTAATGGTCACGTTGTTTGTTCCGTTCGTGAATCCGTTGAGCGAAGAATCCTCAAAAGCCGCCGGTCCGGCTTGACCGTAGGTAGCCTCCGCAGCTCCAGCCAGTGCCGCACTATCCGCCGCAGACTGCTGCAGCCGCTTCTGATAGCGCAGATATCCCATGTCCACCGCCAGCCCGGTGGCGCCGATCAGCGCGAGCAATCCGAGCGTGGCGGCTACCAGGGCCTGGCCGGAGTTGGGTGCAAATTTCTTCATGGACGTCGTCTTTCTCGCGGGGAGAACAGTATGATGCGACGACTGTTTCTTGAAGCAAAGCAAATGCCACTCCTGAGCTATTTTTTATTTTGAAAATTGTGCCCAGCTGGACCGATGATTGCACTTGCTAAACCAAGCTTCCTTGCGGCGTTCGAGACAATTGCTGGGATTTCCGTGTTCGCATAGCGAAATCCGCGGTAAGCCGCTGGAATGAAAAGTGTTGCGCGCTCCCCCGCTGGACCTGCCGGTGGCAACCAAGGCAGGTGGAGGCGAATCTGTGTGCGCGAATGTGCACGTTGCCGGCCGGAGCGTCTCTTTTCGTGAACACAGCATACCTACTGCGTGACGGAGGAGAAACATTCGGGCTTGGCATCGGAGTTGCTCCCCGAGGACACGTTTCCATTCAGGATTTCATCGTGCCCCAGACGGCGACCCGGCCTTCAGGTAGTTCTAAGCTCACTATTCCTGATCCGGGAGCCTGCCCGAAGCCTCGGGTCATTCGAATGTCCAGAGTATCTCGAACGCGCGGCCAAAGCGTTCTGGAATTCGCTCTCTTGCTTCCCGTGATGCTACTTCTAATGGTTGGAATCATAGAGGTTGGCAGATTTGCGTATTACAGCATTCTGGTTGCGAATGCCGCCCGCGCCGGAGCGCAATATGGCGCGCAAGGTTTGGCGACAGCGGCAGACACGCCTGGGATTCAGGCCGCCGCCGAGAACGATGGCCAGAATCTAGCCCAGTTGACGGTGACCGCCTCGCAGCAGTGCGGTTGTAACGGCGCAAGCTTGAGCGGAACGTGTCCGGCAACCGGCTGCTCCACGCCCAATCATCCTCTCGTGTACGTACAAGTCCAGGCATCTGGCACCTTCAATTCCCTGTTCAACTATCCTGGGTTACCGCCCTCATTCACGGTGAGCAGCACCGAGAAGATGCGGGTGGCGCAATGACCAGGGTCACACCTAAGGGCATTCCCCGGCGCCTCCGCTGCGCAACGAAACGATCCGCAGAGCGTGGCACTACGCTCGTCGAGCAAGCGCTGGTCTTGGTGCTGTTCTTAACCGTCGTGTTCGCGATCATCGATTTTGGTCGGGCCCTGTACACCTATCATTTCGTTTCCAATGCGGCCCGCGAAGCCACCCGCTGGGCCAGCGTTCGCGGCAACGCCTGCAACGCCCCCGACTGCCCCGCGAAACCAAGCGACGTGCAGACCTATGTGGCCAACGTTTCCGGATTAGGTTTGGACCCCGCAAAGCTGACCGCCACGACCACTTGGATCGCACCACCAAACGGCGTCCCCGGATGCGACGGACATCCGAACCCCGGGTGCGTCGTCGAAGTCGAAGTCGACTATTCCTACAATTTTATTTTCCCGTTCCTGCCCACGGGGCCCTTGCTTATGAAGAGCACCTCCCAGATGGTGATTTCGCAATAACCATCGGGCTGGAAATCGATTCACGCTTTCTTGTAACGGACGGTGAGAATGCAAGTCAGCACACTCATGGTGCCGAATCAGGTCCAACGGACCGGCATTCGCAAAGGACTGCTCGAAGACCTGACGCTGAAAATTTTGTACCTGAACGGCGAAATGTCACTGGTTCAGCTAAGCGAGCAGACCTGCCTCAGCCTCGGCGTGATTGAGGAAATTTTCCAGTTTTTCCGCAAGGAACAGCTCTGCGAAGTGAAGCGTATGTCCGCCGGGTCGCACGTCATCGCGGCCAGCGCGCAGGGCAAGCAGCGCGCCGCTGAACTCCTCGCTCTGAACCAGTACGTGGGCCCCGCCCCAGTTTCTCTTGCGGATTACAGCGTCCGCGTCGGCATTCAAAGCGTACAGCAAGTTCATATCAAACCTGATGACGTAAGCCGAGCCTTTTATCAGTTGGTGGTTAGCCCCCAGATGCAGGAGCGCCTCGGAACCGCGATGGTGTCGGGGACCTCCATGTTCTTGTATGGTCCATCGGGGACCGGAAAAACCACGCTCGCCGCGACCATTCCGGCGGTCTACAACGACAGCGTCTGGGTGCCTCACGCGGTGGAAGTGGATAGCCAGATCATTTCGATTTTTGACCCCGGCGTGCATCAATCGAGTTCTCACGAACTAGACTTTGAGTCCGACCGGCGATGGGTGCTGTGCAAGCGGCCCTGCGTCCTGGCCGGCGGGGAGCTCACCCCCGAGATGCTCGATCTGCAATTCAATGCGGTCAGCAAGTACTACACCGCGCCGTTGCAGATGAAGGCCAACAACGGAGTTCTGATCCTTGACGATTTCGGTCGCCAGCGTATGCGACCCGACGAATTGCTGAACCGTTGGATGACCCCGCTGGATCGTCGCGTTGACTTTCTGACCCTACCGGGAGGGCGAAAATTTCAAGTGCCATTCGATGTCTTCGTGGTATTTTCCACCAACATCGATCCAGTGCAACTAGCAGACGAGGCCTTTCTCAGAAGAATTCCTAATAAGATCAAGGTGGACCACGCTACTCCGTCCGAATTCCTGGCGATCTTTCGGCGTGAATGCCAGGTGCGCCTCATCACTTGCGACGAAGACGCGGCCAACCACCTAATTCAGACCGTGACCAAGGACATGAAGCAGTCGCTGGCGCAGTGTCATCCGCGCGATCTCCTCAACCAGATATTTTGGGCCGCGCGTTATGCGGGCACCGAGCCCCAGGTCACTCGACAGACGGTAGACGAAGCCTGCATAGCATATTTCTTGGCGATGAAGGCCGCGAACGGATGATTCGAATGATTTTTCAGTTGCGGAGTCGGCGATGACTGCGTTTCGGGCCCCGGTCCCGCCGCCAACCGTGTCTTCCAAGGTCAGACTGCAGCCCTCCGCCCAGGCGCGACCTCCGCAGTTCTCCGTCGATTGGCGTGGAAAATACGCCGGCTGGTGGAGCTCGCTGGGCGTGGTGTGGAGTCGGATGGATCTCCCTTTGTTGCGAGAGCCCGTCAAACTTTTCGCCGCAACGCCGGTGGCCGCCTTTCGTTTCCCACGCGGCTCGGTTGCGACCTCCATTCTGCTGCATGCACTGGCGCTTATGGTGTTACCCATTTTGCTCACGCTGCCCGTGGGCCACGCCAGCAATGCCGAATTCGCGGTGGAAGAGCCCCAGAAAATTTACTATAGCCTCACGACCCACGAACCATTCGAAAAGCTCCCGCGCATTGCTCCCAAGGGGCCGGGCGGTCAGCCGGGCTCGGGAGAACTTCAGTCGCTCTTGGCAAAGTTGGGAAGCACCGCCGAGCATCACCGGGTGATCATCGTGTCCAAACCGGTGCGGCCCGACAATAAGCGGCAGACAATTTTTCAGCCCGCCACCCCGCCCGATCTGAAGATCACCATGGACTTGAAGCTGCCTAATGTGGTCGGTGGAAATTCCGCAGTCGTTCCCAAGCCCCAGATCCATTTCAATCCGCGCGCATCCCGGCCGAATCAAACCCATCAGGTCACCAGCGCCGCCCCCGCGCCTTCTCTGGCCAGTGTAGGGCCCGTGCGCATGGCCGACCCCACTATCGCGCAGCCGCATCTGGCGGTGCCCATCAATGCCGATGGCGCGAAACCCGTGCATGCTCGTTCCATGGTCACCAACGCCACCGCGCCCTCTCTATCGGATTCCTCGGTGATTGGCTTCGCCGAATTGACATTGACCCCGGCTAACGGACCCGCCGCACCAGGACCAGGAGGGGATGCCAACGACAAATCGTCGGTGACCAACGGCGGCGTGCCCACACCCGGCGACGGCAGCGGCCTGGTCATTATCGGCGTGGATCCCGCAGAAGCGGAATCTCTCGCAAACCTGCCCGCGGGTAATCGCTCCGGAGAGTTCTCCATAGCTCCTGGGGGCGGCCGTGGAGGCTCGCCAGGCGGTTTGCCCGGCGGCTCCGCGAACGCCGGAACCGCGGGAACCGGAATATCGTCTGGCGGCGATCGCAGTGTTGGCGTTGGGGCAGAAAATTCCGGTGGAGGCGGCGGCAAATCCGGCTCCGCCGGGACACTTAGCATCAGCGGAAATGCGGGCGGGACCAGCGCAGGGGTCCTGGACCCAACGATCATCCGCAACATGGTGTATCCCGTTCCATCGACCATGGTATTGCGACGCAATGCCCTGATCGTCTCCGCTGGGCCCATGGGTGGTGGTGGGTTGAACGTCTATGGCGCATTGCAGTGCGGAAAGATTTACACGGTGTTCTTGCCCATGCCTGGCAAGAGCTGGACCTTGCAGTTTTGCCAATCGGGAGCTTCCACGGCCAAGCCAACCACGCAAGGTAGTTCGACCGTAATCCACATGCAGCAGGGCCTGATCCCGCCAGACGTCGAGTCGCGCTTCGACTTCAAGCGGATGCCCGTCCCCTTTGAGAAGAAGAACAAGCCGATCGTCTTGAAAGGCGTCATCAAAGAGGACGGATCGCTCGACGGCCTGCAGGTCTACCAGTCGATCGTGCCGCAGATGGACGAAGCTGCACGCCTGGCGTTCAGCAAATGGAAGTTTAAGCCTGCTATGAAGGAGGGAAAGTCGGTACCGGTGGACATTCTCGTCGGCATTCCAACGGAACTGCCGGCGAACTGATTCAGTAGCTACAGTACGGTATACTCTGCGGTGATATGGGAATCGATGTTCACATATTTGCCAGAAGTTTAGCCCTCGCGCCTGCCCCAGGGGTCCCGTGGAAGATCCTTTCGTTGATTCCTCAGACATTAGACCCTCCGGTCTTGCTATGAATTCCTAGTTCGGGTGGCACGGCGTGTGCTGCCTGTCTCAGCAGTCTTTCTTTTTGTGTCCTTAGCCTCTTCGGTAAGCGCGCCCGCCCTGTTCTGGAGAAAGGCGGAACTCCTAGGTTGGAGGCGTTCCAGCCGACGGAGGCCTGCTGACCATGCTGCGAATTCGGGTGTCGCGTGATCCACGGGGAGTTTGTTCACATTGGATAGTCCAGCCATACGAGTCAGTTTCCTGACCCAGGATTCCGGACTAGGGGAAGCCATCGCTCGCGCACTAGGCGAAGGCTTTGCCACCCGTGCGGTAAGCGAACAACGATTCGATCATTTGGGTGAAGTTCGCCAGCAGTCCGACGTAATCCTGCTGGATTTGCGGTCGGCCAATACCCACGGGGACGACCAAACCATCCTTAGCCTCATGAACCAGCTCAGCAAGCTCCCCACCCATCCACCGCTGGTGGTTCTCTGCGAAGAAGAAAATAGACAACTCATTTTTCAGGCGATTGGCCACGGCGCAGTTGACAGCGTGACCAATCCACCGAATATGATTGAGCTTCGCCTCATCTTGCGGCGCGCATACAAGTTCCACGCTGCGCAAAAAGAACTCCAGCAGTTGCGCGCGAGTGAACGCCCCACCGGTAGATTGCACGAGTTATTGGGAACGTCTGCGCCCATGCAAGAACTGTTCGGGCTGGCTCGCAAGATTGCGCCCTGCGACGTGAACGTGCTGATCACCGGCGAAACCGGCACCGGCAAAGAGTTGCTGGCACGCGCCATCCATCAGCTGGGAAACCGAAGCGGCGGGCCGTTGGTTGCGTTTTCGTGTGCTAACCTGCCGGAAACCCTTGTGGAAGACGAACTTTTCGGCCACGAAAAAGGTGCGTTCACCGGAGCGCTGGTGAGTCGCAGCGGGCGGGTGGAAGGCGCCGATCGGGGAACCCTGTTTCTCGACGAGATTGGCGATCTGGGAATCGGGTTGCAGCCAAAACTTCTGCGCGTCCTTCAGGAGCGCAGCTTCGAACGCCTCGGCGGCAATAAGACCATCAACGTGGATATTCGATTGATTTGCGCCACCAATCGGAATCTCGGCGAAATGGTGCAGCAGGGCAAATTCCGTGAAGATTTGTATTACCGCCTCAATGTCGTTCAAATGCATTTGCCGCCCTTGCGCGAACGGCGTGACGATATTCCTCTGCTGGCCCAGCAATTTCTGCAAAAATCCGCTCTGCAGTTCAAGAGCAGAGCCAGGCGTTTCTCGGCAAATGCCCTTCAGGCCATGGAACAACACAACTGGCCTGGCAACGTGCGCGAGCTCGAAAATGTGGTGCAGCGAGCGGTGGTGCTTTCCGATGAAGCCGTCGTGGACATCGCCCATTTGCCGGCGGACATTCGCGGCAGCCACGTGCTGCTGACCCAGGGCGCCGCTGGGGAATCTTCCCACCCGAGCCGCTCTTACGAGGACGAGGTAAAGCGATTCAAGCGCAGCTTGGTGTTACGCACGCTGCGCGAATGCGGTTGGCGCAAAGCCGAATGCGCGCGTACCTTGGGGGTCGCACGTGGATACTTGCATCGATTGATCAATCAGCTGGACATCCAGGAAGTGGAAGGCGATCGCAAAGATCGCCGTGAGGAGTACCCTCCACTCGGGCCGGTGATGTAGTTCGCCTCTCATCCCTCCCAGAATCATCTGGACTTGGACCGCACCTGCGCATTAGCTTCGAAGAAATGGATGCGGCTTCCGAATCTAACCTCGTCGAAAGTGTCTGCCTCCCTTTTTTTCTTCGCGCACAAAACGCCGACGGAGGATGGGGATTTCTACCCGGATCGCCCAGCCGCTCTGAGTCGACCTGCTGGGCTTTACTCGGTTTGATGCATGGTTCCGCGGGCACTGGCTCGCAGGCGAGCCACCGTGGTCTGGCGTTCTTGCGTGCCTCGCAACTTCCCGACGGGTCCTGGCCCGCAACACCCGATGAGAAGATCGGCTGCTGGGTGACCTCGCTTGCCACCCTGACGCTGCTGGGTTTCGCGCCAGAATCCCCGGAAGTTGCGGCGGCGCTACAGTGGATCTGCAAAGATTGGCCCGCCGACAGCGCGCCGTGGCGCCGCTTTCTCGCGAGATTTTCTTCTCAGCGCGACGTCGCCCCAATCAACAATGCCTATCGTGGGTGGGGATGGACTCCCGCAACCAGCAGTTGGGTCGAGCCCACCTCGTTCGCACTATTGGCTCTAGGTTGCGCGCCAGCAAGCCTCTTGCCTTCCCAAGCGATACAGCGGCGGCAACTCGGCGAAGCTCTTCTTTACGACCGCATGTGCCCGGGTGGAGGCTGGAATTGCGGCAATCCCAACGTATACGGCGTTGCTGGCGAACCGCTCGCGGGCCCCACAGTTTGGGCGCTGCTAGCGTTGCAGGGCCAGAAGAATCGCCAGGAAAATCGCAGCAGCCTGGCCTGGCTGGAGGCCAGTGCGAATGACATGAAGGCCGCGACCTCCGCCGCCCTCGCGCGGATTTGTCTCCAAGCCTACGACCGGCCGCTCCCTGCGAAATCGCTTCGATTGGGACCGCTACTGCAGGCCAGCGATTACTCCCTGAATGCCCAAAGTGTCGCTTTGAGCTGCATCGCGCTCGGTGAACAGCAACTATCGTTTTTACCCTCACCCATGACGGAGCTTCGCCGTGCGTAGCCCCTCGCTCACTCCGTCCTTTCAGCGTCCACCCTCCAGGGTGATGATTCGCCGTGCGTCCGATTACCGTGGCGAGTTGGCATCGCTGCTTTTCGAGAGCCTGCGCGAATTTCATCTTCCGGTAAGAGACAAAATTGTGCTGTTGAAGCCCAATCTGGTTGGACTCGATCCTTACGGTTTCATCAATACCCATCCCGCGGTGATTGCCGCGGCGCGCGAAAGCTTCTTGCGGCTTGGTGCCGCGCGGGTGCTCATTGGCGATGGCCCGGCGCTGGACCGTGACACCCAGGCGATCTTGGAATCGGTGCGCTTGAAGGACTACATCGGCACACTGGCGCAAGCTTTCGTGGACCTCAACATCGACGAAGTACAGTACATCGCGCTAAAGACCCGAGCGTCACGCCTGCGCGGACTCCACCTGCCGAAAACCGTTTTAGGCGCGGACTTCCTGGTTTCTATGCCGAAGATGAAGACCCATCACTGGGCTGGAGTTACGCTCTCGCTGAAGAACATGTTCGGCATAGTGCCCGGAAGCTGCTACGGATGGCCCAAGAACGTTCTCCACTGGGCCGGCATCAATCAGTCCATCCTGGACATCAACGCAGCCGCTCGCCCCGACTTTGCCATTGTCGATGGAATAGTGGGCATGGAAGGCAACGGTCCGATTCAAGGCACCTCTAAGGCTAGCGGGGTATTGGTTTTGGGTAACGATCCGGTGGCCGTGGACTCCACCTGTTGCCGGATCATGGGCTTGGCCCCGGAGCGGGTGAAATACTTGGCGCAAGCCGGAACGCTTCTTGGACACCTTAAGCTCGATAAGATTCAACAGCTTGGAGAGAATATAGCGGTGGTAAGGACCCCCTTTACGGTTCTGGACGCCTTCAGCGGGCTTTCCGTCTAGCGGGGTCGCCGTTTGGTATCTCACCTGCCTTTATACCTGCGACTTTCTACCTCGAAGTGTCACCGAATGTGGACGCTTCAATGAGGCCTGAGTGTCGCAACCTGAGACGCCTTGCGAGAGACCGATAGGCGGGCGTCCGCTACCTACGTGATAACACCAATGGATTCAGCAGGCGTCTCAACGGAAACCACCAACGCCGCGGGTGCGATCCATCTCCCTGGTTCCATCACGGGCGCCCACGGCGTCGCTTCCCACGTCGTGTCCGCCAAGGTCAATTCCATCCTTCACTGGGTTTTCTCGTTCCCCGCCATGCTGGCCATGTTCTTAACGGCTCGGGTCTTCTACGAGGCCCGCATATTTTTTGTCGATCCCGACGTGTGGTGGCACATCAAGGTCGGACAAGACATTTTGGTGACCCATCACTTTCCTGAGAGCGATCCTTTCTCGTGGACCGTGTCTGGCAGTCCCTGGATCGCCTACGAGTGGCTCGGTGACGTGTTGATCGGCGGGGTTGCAAAGTACGCAGGGTTTGTCGGCCTTGCGACGCTGTTATTCGTCATGGCCAGCGCTGTGACTTTGGCGATCTACACCTACGCCACGATGCGCTCCGGCAACTGCAAGGCCGGCTTCGTCAGTGCGTTGGTTCTTTGTTCTCTCGCGTTCGCCTCCTTTACCTTGCGGCCACAGATGATCGGGTATCTCCTCCTGGTACTCCTGCTGATCGCATTGGAACGCTTTCAGCAGGGCAAGATGGGTTCGCTGTGGCTGGCGCCTCCGCTCTTCCTCATCTGGGTAAATACCCACGGCTCCTTCATCATCGGACTTGGCGTGATCGTGGTGCATTGGGCTATGGGACTCTCCTATGTAAACCTCGGCGGAATTGAAACAAAAAAGTGGACGCCCCAGCAACGCATTCGCCTGGAACTGATCTTTCTCCTCTGCCTTGCCGCGCTTCCCTTCACTCCGTATGGTGTACGTCTCGCGATCTATCCTTTCGACATGGCTTTTTCGCAGCCGGTGAACGTTGCCAACATTCTGGAGTGGCAGCCGATGCCCTTCAATGTTCTTGGCGCAAAGTTATTTTTGGCGTTGCTGGTAATTTTCTTCTTCGCGCAAATGGTCATCCGTCCTGTTTGGCGAGCAGCTGAAGTGCTGCTGTTCTTCGTAGGCGTGGTGATGGCCTGCCTGCACGTCCGGTTCGTGCTGCTGTTCGTTCCTTTTTTTGCACCGATGTTCGCCACGTTACTCGCACGCTGGTTCCCGGTGTACCAGCGGAAGCGAGATCACTACATTCTGAACGCTGCTATGATCCTCGGCCTGATGGGAGCGATCGCTTACTACTTCCCGAAGTCCGCGGACATTCATCGCGCGATTGCCAAGGAATTCCCCGTCACCGCGGTAGCGTATTTGGGTCAACATCCCGCGCCTCGGCCAACGTTCAACACCTACAACTTCGGGGGCTACCTGGTTTATTCGGATCAAAAAGTTTTCATCGATGGACGCGGTGACCTGTTCGAACGCGAAGGAGTATTTTCCGATTACTTGCAAGCCAGCCTGATTCGCACCGGTGCCCTGCAGGTTCTCGACCGGTATGGCGTGCAATCCTGCCTTTTGCAACGTGGCGAACCGCTCACCGTGGTGCTGGCCGCATCGCCGAACTGGGAGCGCGTGTATCACGACAACGTGAGCGAACTCTTCATCAGGCGATGAAGCCTCGGCCAACCGTGCAGGAAGACTTTGGCGCCGAGGCGAATTCCAATTCTCATCAAGCTCCTCTAATGCTTTGGCTTGGGCTACTCCTCATCTTCGCGCTCTATACCGCGCTCGTCTGGTCGCTGACGCCCACAAATTATTTCGGATTGACCGAAGACGACTCACTCTATTTCAGCTCCGGCAAAGCTCTGGCGAGCGGCCAGGGATACCTCCTGTCGAGCCTGCCGGGATCACCGCAGGCCACGAAATACCCGGCCCTGTATCCCTGGCTGATGTCATGGGTGTGGCGCGCGTCGCCCTCATTCCCGCAAAACCTCAAAATCGCGATCGGCTTCAATGTGGTATGCGGATTTGTATTCCTTGGAATTGCCTTCGTGTTCTTGCGAACCATCCCCGACCTGACCGACGCAGAATCCCTCGTGATCACAGCACTGTGCGCTACCCACCCCATGGTGTTGTTCCATAGCGCAAATGTCCTTCCCGAGATTCCTTTTGCGGCGTTTACCCTAGGTGCCATCGTCCTCGTCACACGAGCCCCGTCAACCGCGGACGGGAAGTTCGAATACGCTGCGTCGGGAGTGCTCTCAGGACTATCCCTGATGACCCGCACCCTCGGAATACCCATCGCCGCGGGACTTTTCCTTGCAACTCTTGCCCGCAGCGGATGGCGCAGATCGATCTATTTCACGACCGGAGTGCTTCCCTTCGCGGGGTTCTCCTTTTGGCGATCACTGCGGGCCACGCCTGCAAGTATTCCTGATGCGGCTCCGGCGTGCGCGAACGTGGTTCGAACGTCCTGGCTCTACTACACCAGCTACCTCGGTTTTTGGAGGGCCGATGTGTTGCACGGTAGTGGTCTCTTGCATGTGCTGAAACAAAACACGCTTTTGCTGTTGCTGCAACCGGGTGCATACCTGGTGGATCCGCACACAGTTCGGCCTGAGGCACTGGCATTTGCTCCGGCAGTGATTCTATCCGTAGCAGCGATCCGAGGCTTGGCCCGGCGCGTAGGTGGCGGGAAATGGCAACCGGTGCACTTCGCACTAGTTCTATACGCGATTCCGCTGTTGATTTGGGATTATCCGGTCATGGAGCGATTTCTTCTGCTCTTCCTGCCGCTCTTTATGGCTGGGGTGTGGTTGGAAGGCAAGTCGCTCGTGCGGCGAATCATCGCGGACTTGGTGCGGACCAGACCAGTCGGCCCAGGTCGGCAAACCGGCGCGGCGGTTTTTCTGGCCGTGGCGCTGCTATCGCTCGCATTCAGCCTGGGCCATAGTTACTGGAGAGAGGCGGCGATGCTCCGGAAAACCAGCGCCGTTCGGCAGAAACTTCTTGTCGATAAGCAGCAAGCGTACTCGTGGCTCGCAGCGAACACCTCACCGCAAACGAGAGTCCTGGCGTATGAAGACGCCGCTGTCTATCTTTATGCCCACCGCCAGGCTATTCGCCCGGTCATTTTTTCCCCTGCCGGTATCGTTCGTCCCGAACGTCTGAACGCGGAGCTGGCATGTATGACCGCGGTTGCCGACGCCACCGGTGCGACCTACTACCTAATCTCCGAGGACGACTTCGGTTTCGAATGGGAGCCCGCCATCACGCTGGGACGCAAGCGCGAAACCGAACTTGCGGCGGCGCTGATACCGATTTTCCGCTCCGCAACCGGTCGCGTTCAGCTCTATCGACTCCAAGGCACCCTCGATTTTGGTTACAAAGCCTTGGAAAACCGTCACTAAACGGTTGGACCGGTCCTGGCCGACCGTCTCCAATGGGTAACAGGCCATCGATTGCGCTCGACCGAACTCCCCAAGTTGCACAACACAATAGGCTTAGATGGTCAGAAACCCGGCTCGGATTGGTGCCAGAGATGCATAGATGGTACCCGTTGGGGTCGGTCCGAATAACTTCGTGACGATTCCGAAGGAAGGAAGACAAACCATGAATCTACTAAGAAAACTGTGGAGCGACGAGCAAGGCCAGGACCTAACCGAGTATGCGCTTCTTCTCGTTCTGCTGACACTCGCCGCGATCGGGGCCCTTACTCCATTGGCGAACGCGATTAACGGCGTGTTTAAGAATGCGCAGTCTAGCTTAGGGACTTAACCGGTCCTGGAGGATGCCGAGCCAATATTGGTGATCCGGATAGGATCGCGGCGGAGCATTGCGTTGATGCGTTGGTACAAATAGACGAAGTCGGGTTTTGTCCCGAAATTTCTGGAGGAAGTGACATGAAGCTGCTGAAGAGACTGTGGAAGGAAGAGAACGGACAGGACCTGACTGAGTATGCCCTATTACTGGTGCTACTTACGCTGGCGGCGGTTGGCACGCTTAGCAGCCTCGCGACAGCCATCAACGGCGTGTTCGCGAACGCGACTTCCAGCCTAAACACCGGCACGTAGCGCGAACCGTGATCCAAAAAGAACGGCACAAAAAGAACTGTCGCGAACGGAGTCATCCGTCCTTGCAGGCCGCCTGACCACAAGCGAAAGCTGCGTTACCACAAACGGGTCCCTCTTATGAGCGCGCAACTTACCATCTGGATGGCAGTGATCGGCGTCACGCTGATCGCCGGATGGATCGATTTTCGTACCCACAAGATTCCGAACTGGCTCACCGTCCCCGGCCTGGCCGCGGCGATCGCATTGCGCGCCGCGCTTTCAGGATGGACCGGCGCGAAAGCTTCTTTGGAAGGCGCACTGTTGGCGCTGATGGTTCTACTACCGCTGGTGCTGCTGCGCGCACTCGGGGCCGGCGATTGGAAGCTCATGGGTGCCCTCGGCGCTTTTCTGGGTCCCTGGATGTTTTTGTTCGTGCTACTGGGAAGCATTTTTGTTTCCGGCTTGATGGCCATTGTGGAAATGATGCGGACGCGGCGGGTAAAGGAAACTTTTCAGAACGTGCTGGTCTTGGTGCATGGCTTCATTTCGTTTGGGCTTCGCGCCAATCCGGAAATCTCGCTGGATAACCCGCAGCTGCTGAAGCTGCCGTTCGGCGTTGCCGTGGCCATTTCGACGCTGTTGTGTTTCATCGCAGCTCAGTTGCACGCGTGACGTAGATGCGCCTGACAAGTTGCCGACGTAAAGGATACATCAAGCCGATTCGTTGGAAGTGAACCGAGGAGATGGCGCTCATGAATCAGAATCGAATTTTACTAGGACTTGGGCTGGCAGTGATTCTGGCGCTCTTCCTCAGCACCTACGTCTACCGGCAGTTCAAGCAGGCTATTAACAACAAGCCCGCCGCAACCCAGCACATCGTGGTCGCCGCAACCTCCATACCACTGGGCACCCGCGTGGACGCCCACAACCTGAAATTGATTCCCTGGCCCTCCGATGAGCCCGTCAAGGGTATGTTCACGCGCATCGAGGATTGTGCCAACCGGGCGCTGATTACTCCCGTCGCCGCCAACGAACTTATTCTCGACAGCAAGCTGGCCGCTAAGGAATCCGGCGCAGGACTGGCTGCCGCCATTCCTGAAGGTATGCGAGCCATTTCGGTCGCAGTCAACGACGTCGTAGCCGTAGCCGGTTTCGTAACTCCGGGAACCATGGTCGATGTGATGGTGACCGGACGGCTCAGCGGAGCAAATCATGGATCGGACGACAACATTACGCGCACCATCCTGGAAAACGTGCGGGTGCTGGCTGCAGGCCAAAAAATTGAGCAGGATCGCGAAGGCAAACCCCAGACCGTTCCAGTCATCACCCTGCTGGTTTCCCCGGACGACGCCGCGAAGCTGGCCATGGCCAGCACCGAAGGAAAGATTCAGTTGGCGCTGCGGAACACCGTGGACAGCAAGAAGGTCGAACCCGCCGCGGTCATGGAAGCCGCGCTATTCTCCGGCACCGCCCCGGCCCAACCGGTAAAGCACGTCGCGTCCAAGCCTGCGCCGAGCGTACCTGCCCCCTACACCATCGAAGTGATCACCGGCAACAAGCGCGAAAACAAGAGCTTCCCGCAATGAACAATTCCCGAGGGAAAAGAATGTTTAGACACGGCGTGAACGCTTTGCGGATGACCAAGCTCGAGTTCTTCCTCGCCGCATCATTTCTCGCCGCGCCGGCGCTGATGGCCCAGGACACCGCGGCACCGCAGCCGGCAACCCCGCAAGGCCAATCCCCCTCGCCCGTTCCCGCGGGGCAAACCACCGAATCCGACGCGCAAAATCTGCATTTGCTGGTTGGGCGTTCCATCGTGATTTCTTCTCCAGGGCGAATCAAGCGCGTCTCCGTGGCCGATCCCGCCATCGCGGAAGCCGTAGTGGTCAGTCCGACCCAAGTACTTGTGAATGGCCGTGCTCCCGGCGGCGTCTCCCTGATCATCTGGGACGAGTCGGACCAGAGCCAGGCCTTCGAAGTGTCTGTGGACATCGACGTTCTTGGCCTGAGCCAGAAGATCCACGAAGTTTTTCCCAATGAAGACGTTCACATTGAAACCTCCCGCGACGTAGTTATGCTCTCCGGAAAAATCTCCTCTACTCAGGTCGCCGATAAGATTCTGGAAGTAGTGAAAAACACTACGCCGAAAGTGATTAGCCTCATGCAGACGCCCATCAATCCTCCGGGGCAGATTCTGCTGCAGGTTCGTTTTGCGGAAGTGAACCGTTCGAAGATCGACGAGTTGGGATTCAACCTGCTCAGTCTTCCCGGAGCCAAAAATGTTGGCACCGTTTCGACGCAGCAGTTCGCCCCGCCGCAACTCACCAGCCAATCCAACGGCGCCGGCAGTCAGATCGGGCTCAGCGATCTGATGAATATTTTCATTTACCGGCCGGACATCAATCTGGCCGCCACGATCAAGGCCTTACAGGAACAAAACGTTCTGGAAATCCTGGCCGAACCTAACCTGATGACTCAGTCCGGCAAAGATGCCAGCTTTCTGGCTGGCGGCGAGTTTCCTTTCCCGATTCTGCAATCCACCGGGGGTGGCGGTGGATTCGCGGGCATCACGATCCAGTTCAAGGAGTTTGGCGTGCGCCTCAATTTCACGCCGACGCTGACGCCCGACGGCATGATCCACTTGAAGGTCAAGCCGGAAGTGAGCTCCCTCGATTTCACCAACGCCCTTACCCTCCAGGGCTTTGTCATCCCCGCGCTGGCAACCAACCGCGTGGAATCGGAAATGGATTTGATGGACGGTCAGAGTTTTGCCATCGCCGGACTTCTGGACAATCGCACCACCGAGCAACTGCAAAAGGTTCCGGGTATCGGCGATATCCCGATCATCGGCAAACTTTTTCAGAGCCGCAACATCAACAAGAGCAAGAACGAGCTTTTGGTGGTAGTCACGCCACGCATCGTCCACCCCAATCCGGTGGGAACGCCGACACCGAACCTGAACTTCCCGCAATCATTTATCGATTCCGGAGTTCCGTCTCGAGCCAAGCCGGGCGCTTCGAAGTGAGCGGCAGCAATAGCAGATTTTTGATTGAGCCACAATTTTCAGAGGATAGAAAGACCCGGAAATGCTAAGCGTAGCGGTAGCAAGCGGCGAGATGACCAGCTCGGCGCAACTTTTGGCCAGCTTACAGCAAACCGGACTGGTGCGTTCCGTAAAGCAATGGTCTATTCCCGCCGACAAAGTGCCCGAGTCTCATGACGCGTTGCCCGACGTAGTCTTCCTGGACCTCGGCCGTGATGCGCAGCCTTTTTTTGCGTTCGGCGCCCAGTTACGCCGCCTGCGCCCGGCCATCAAACTGGTGGCCTGCTCAGCGGCAGTGCCTCCGAATCATCAGCTTCTGCTGGAAGCCATGCGCTGCGGAGTTCAGGACTTCATCTCCAAGCCCGTGGAAGCCAGCGCCCTCAAAGAGATTTTGGCGCGATTTTTGAAAGACGCGGATTCGCGCGAACAGCCCGGCGCCGAAAAATTAATCGTGGTGATGGGCTCAAAAGGCGGTGTAGGAGCCACCACCGTTGCCGTCAATGTGGGCGTGCAGTTGACCACCTACGCCAAGAAGCATGTTGCCCTGCTGGACTTCGCGCGGCCCTTGGGCAACGTGCACTTGCTCCTGGACCTGCACCCGAAGTTTACGGTGCGCGATGCTGTCGATAACATGGACCGGCTCGACAATCACTTTTTCGCCGGCTTGCTGACCCGTCACAAAACCAAGCTGGAAGTTTTGGGCGGCGCGACCCAACCCGAAGAGTGGCAAACCATCGCCGTGCCGCCTCTCGAACGGGTCATAAACGTCGCGCAAAATAATTTTGACCTGGTTCTGGTGGACATGGGCTCCCAGTTTTCCTCCGAGTGGAGCCAGATTCTCCGAGCTGCGCGGCTGATCTTACTCGTTGCCGAAGCCAATGTTCCCGCGCTGTGGACTCTGGAACGCCGCCTGGCCGCGCTGAAAGGTTTCGGCGTGGAGCCCGATCGTGCCCGCGTGATTATTAATCGTTGGCACAAAGGCGACGAGGGCGTTGTGAAAAGCATTCAGAAAGACATCGACCGCCCGGTTTTCGCCTATTTGCCCAACGATTTCCGCATGGCCAGCGCTTCCGCCAATCTGGGAACGCCGATTCAAGAAAATAACGGCACCGGCCTCAGTAACCGTTATCGACAGATTGCCGCGCAACTTGCCGGGCAGGACGCCACCCTGCCGGCAAAGAAAGGGTCCCTGGGCGGGTTCTTTTCATTCCCGGCCAAGAGGTAAATACGTATGCCCCCAATTGGCGCAGCTGCGACTCGAACGGATTTAGGAGCGGTTAAGGCTGCCATTCACCGCAAGCTCATTCAGAAATTGAACTTGGAACGCCTCACCGAGGTGAACCGCGAAGAAGTTCGCCGGGAGGTCACCCAGATTCTGGAAGCTTTGGTCGTCGGAGAGCTAACTCCGATGAACCTCCAGGAACGCGAGCGCTTGGCCCAAGAAGTATTGGACGAAGTGTTCGGACTCGGCCCGCTCGAGCCGCTGCTCGCCGATCCCACCGTCTCCGATATTTTGGTGAACACCTACAAACGTGTCTACGTGGAACGCCGCGGTATGCTGGAAATGACTTCGGTGCAGTTCCGCGACGACGTGCACTTGATGGGCATCATCGACCGCATCGTTTCGGCGATTGGACGCCGGGTAGACGAGTCATCGCCCATGGTCGACGCGCGCCTCGCTGACGGCTCCCGCGTAAACGCCATTATCCCGCCGCTCGCTGTCGATGGGCCATGTCTGTCCATCCGCCGGTTCGGACGTGATCCGCTCACCGCCGAAGATTTGCTTCAGAACCACACTTTCACGCCGGGGATGCTGGAGCTGCTGCGCGGCTGTGTGAAAGCTCGCCTCAACATTTTGATTTCTGGCGGCACCGGCGCCGGCAAAACCACTTTCTTGAATGTGCTGTCCTCCTATATTTCCAATCGCGAACGCATCGTGACCGTGGAAGACGCGGCAGAATTACAACTGCACCAGGAGCACGTGGTCCGCCTGGAAACTCGGCCGGCCAACATCGAGGGCAAAGGCGCGATTCACCAACGCCAACTCGTGATCAACTGCCTGCGCATGCGCCCCGACCGCATCATCGTTGGCGAGGTTCGCGGCGAAGAAGCGCTGGATATGTTGCAGGCCATGAACACCGGCCACGACGGTTCGCTAACCACCATTCACGCCAACACTCCGCGCGACGCTTTGAGTCGTCTGGAAACCATGGTCGCGATGACCAGCTTGAATATTCCTGACACCGCCATCCGCCGGCAGATTGCCTCGGCCATCGACGTAGTGGTCCAGGTCAGCCGCCTGAGTGACGGAACTCGCAAGGTGCTTAACCTCGCGGAAATCACTGGCATGGAGGGCGACGTCGTCAGCATGCAGGACATTTTCACTTTCCGTAAGCGTGGCATTCGCGAAAACGGTGAGGTCTTGGGCGAATTCGTGCCCACCGGCGTGCGGCCACGGTTCGCGGAAAAGTTGTTGGTGAGCGGTATCCAGCTCCCCTCGTCCATGTTCGATACACCGGATTTGCGTTGAGCAATAGCAAGAGGTTGCGCCGATTGAGCTGCAGTAAGGATTAGCTATGGGACTAGTGATTTTTCTGCTGACGTTTACGGTCGTTGCCGTGGTCTTCCTCGGCGTCTGGATGCTGGTCGGCGCAGACACCCAGCAGGACGTCATCCGCCGTCGCATGGAGTCGGTTCGTAAAGCGGAGCGCCGCGGCGACGTATCGCTCGGATTGACATTGGCGCGCGACGAGATGCTCAGCACCGTGCCGACGCTAAACCGCCTGATGCAGAGATGGCAGTGGTCGGTACGTCTGCAGGAATACATCGCCCAGAGCGGAGTCCAGGTCAAGGTCGGAAAGCTGGTGCTGATCAGCGCCGTGGCTGGTTTGGCAACGTATCTAATCGTAGGCCAGTTTTTCCCGCAGTTCCCGATCGCGATTGCCTTGGGTCTTGCGGCAACCTGTGTGCCGCTGGCATACATCGGGTGGCAGCGACGCCGGCGCATGGCTCAATTCGAAGAACGCTTTCCAGAAGCGCTCGATCTTCTGGGCCGCGCGGTGCGTGCCGGCCATGCGTTCACCACTGGTCTGGAGATGATCGCCAAGGAATCCCCGGAACCTTTGGCCGGGGAATTCCGCACCACCTTCGAAGAACAAAATTTCGGTTTGCCGTTGCGGGATGCGCTGCTGAACATGACCGAGCGAATCCCTTCCATGGACGTGCGCTTCTTCGTCACCGCACTGCTCATTCAAAAGGAAACCGGCGGCAACCTGGCGGAAATTCTGGATAGCCTGGCGCGCGTCATCCGCGACCGCTTCCGCATCTATCGTGAAGTTCGCGTGCGCACGGCGCAGGGCCGTCTGACCGCTGGGATTCTCATCGCCTTGCCGATTTTCATGTTGATTCTGCTGATGACTGTCAACCCCGCCTACATGCGGGTGATGTTCGTGGATCCGTGGGGTCCCATCATTCTTACCGGGGCTGCCAGTTTCCAAGTAATCGGGTCGTTGCTGCTTTGGAAGATTATCCATATTCAAGTATGAAGATCTTGCGGAGAGGCTGAAACATGCTTTGGGGTATTACGGCGATTACATTCTTAGCGACCTTCGGCATTCTGGCGGCGCTCGTGTATGCCTTCGCTCCCGGTGGCGCCGGCATCGCTGGCCGATTGTCGAAGTTAATGAGTCCACCCGCGCCGGTGGACGACTCGACCTTCGCCGACAAACAGAAAGAGCGGGTCCGCAATTCCCTGGCCTCCTTGGGAAAACTGGTGCCCGGCGATGCTCAGCAGGCACCACGCACCCAGCTATTGATGATGCGCGCGGGATTTCGCAGTCCGGAAGCGATCATGGCGATGCGCGGCTTCAAAGTGGTGTTGCCGATCGTCTTGGTTGCGCTCGTGTACCTTTCCGGCGTGTACCGCTGGAATCCCGTTCTGTTCCCGCTCATTGCCGGCATCCTCGGCTATCTGCTTCCCGATATTTTTCTCACTTGGCGGATGAATGTGCGTCAGGGGCATTTGCAGCGCGGCTTACCGGACGCCTTGGATCTCCTGGTGATCTGCGTGGAGTCCGGTCTGGGTCTGGATCAGGCACTTATGAAGGTGACCCAGGAAGTACGCATCACCCACCCGGAGTTGAGTGACGAATTGCAGCTGGTGAATTTGGAGATGCGCATCGGAAAAACCCGCATTGAGGCCTTGCGCGAGCTGGCCCGCCGCACCGGATTGGAAGACATCAAGTCGCTGGTGGCCATGCTTGTCCAGACCGATCGCTTTGGAACCAGCGTGGCGCAGTCTTTGCGGGTCTTCTCTGACGATTTGCGCATCAAGCGTCGGCAGCGTGCCGAAGAGATGAGCGCCAAGACCAGCGTGAAGATGGTCTTCCCGTTGGTTTTTTTCATCTTCCCGGCGTTGCTCGCAGTGATTTTGGGCCCCGCAGCACTCACGCTATTGCGGCAGCTGGTCCCATCACTGGGCCGGTGACCGTAGTGGCAGTTGAAACGAAATGCAGTGGTACGTAAAGGAGAGAAAAATGGATAACGTTACGCTGATTCGAGTTGTCGCCGGAGCCCTGGCGGTTTTGGTGCTCTTCATCATTATCTGGCGCCGTAAGCGGAAGACCATCGAATAGTTTCGGCGGTGGCGTAGTCATTCCCGGAAGGAGCAACTGAGCGGGTCGGTCGAACCATGCCCAACAACGGTCACAGTGGTCCCCTATACGTGTACAACCAGACGCGAGAGACCTTTGTTGCCACAGAGGCGCTTCTTGCGGACAGCTATGTCCGCCGGCTGGTCGGCTTGCTGGGAAAAACTCAAAGGTGGGCCCAACTGGGTCGTGGACTCTGGATCGTGCCGTCCCGGGGAGTGCACACCATCGGAATGATGTTCCCGATCGACCTGATTTTTCTGAGTAAGGAAAAAGAAGTTGTGTGGGTCGAAGAGCACGTCAAACCGTTCCGGATCTCAAAAGTGTCGTTGAAAGCCATGAGCGTGCTGGAGCTGCCGCCTCACACCATCTACCGCTCGGGAACCAAGGTCGGAGACCGGCTGGAGATTGCTCCGGTTCGCTAGCCGCGAGGTTGGTCACTCTCGTCGCGATCATCGCGGCAGCGGCACGGCGACCCTCCTACGAGTGCTTCGCCGCCGTCGCCACCACACCCGTTGGCGCACCTAGCGCCGACGCGATTGCGGTGCCGTCCGGACTTCCCCAGCCGGTGCAGGGATCCCAACCGGTGCCGGCCGAGTATGCTCCGTTATTTCCGCTGGTCACATCACGCAATGCCGTAGTTCCTCCTAGCGTCGCGTACAGCGCAGAATTAAGAAACCCCACACGCTTACCCATCAACTCGTTGATGCACGCCATCAGCCCGGCCCACAGTGGCGCTACCGCGCTGGTTCCTCCCACCACCGTCACTTGCCCGTCCACGTAAACTTCATACCCCGTGGTGGGGTCGGCGTCGCCCGCTACGTCCGGTAGTCCCCGTCCCGCAAAAGCACCTGGATTCACGGAAACCGGAACATTCGCTTTGTCCTGATAGTCAGGTTTCGCGAAGACGGCGCTGATACCGCCCCCAGTCGCACCCTCGTTACTGGAGGTTTCATTCCATACCACTTCCGACGCAATATGGTTTGCGGACGCAACCAACTTGGTCCCGCCGCAAGCCAGCGCATACGGGCTCGACGCCGGGAAGTCGGCGTGCTGCAATCCATCGCTAAGGCCATCTTCCGATCCGTTGTCTCCCGCGGCCACGCACACCGTAATGCCCAGGGTCCCGGCATCTTCCAGCAGCGTATTGAATTCCGTGAGGGATTGTTGGGTCCAGCTGGATTCCGGTCCGCCCCAGCTGATCGAGATGATGCTCGGATCGTTCTTCGCATCATGCACCGCGGACGAAATCGCATTGAAAAACCCTTGATCGGTATTCGGCGCGAAATAGACCGCAATCGAGGATTGCGGCGCGAGCGCTCCCGCCACTTCGATGTCCAGCATCACCTCGCCGTCTGCGCTGTTCACACTCCCAACCGGAGAGTTGGTCCCGCCGTCGACAGGAACCGCCGTGACCGCAGGGCTGTTCGGCAGATTTAGAACCTTGCCGAAATAGTGGGTGACGTCCGCAGCCTTAAATCCGCCCCCCAGCTCAATCAGTGCTATGCATTGCCCTTTGCCGCTGGCATTGGCCGGATAATTATAGAGTGCCCCCACTTGCGGCGGCGTGAAGCTCCCGGCCGCTTGCTTAGGGCGAGCCGGGGATGCCGGATCCAACGACCTCACCCGAAAGTGCGGCGAGGCCTGCGGACGATTGTCCAATCCCAGCACGGCAACCACCGTACCCTGCAAATCCTTGGGAATATAAATCGAGCCGGTCCGGCCACGATATGTTCCGCTGGGATGTTGCCAACGGTACAAACTCACTTGGAACGCCCGGTTAAAGTTCGCAACCGAGCCGGACAATTTCACCGTGCGCTGCGCTGCATCGGATTGCACCACCGTTAATCCGAATTCGCGCGCGAACTCCGCTACCTTTTCGATATCGTCCGGTAGCGCTCCGCGCTGCGCCGCAAACTCTTCTCGCGTCAAGTGCTCGCGCTCCGCGGGCGATTTCTCCAGCAAGGCCCGCGCCGCGGCGTGCCCCTCGTCGCTGGATGCCCGGCCTCGAAGCACCACCGTCACTTGTAACTGTTCGTCTGCACTTGCCGGTCCCAGCGATTGAGCGCCGGGCAACTCCGCCCCCCGTTCACTGCCCGCCAATGGAACATGCCCACCGAATTTGGACATAAATCTCCTTTCGGACCGGAACGCGAGACTTTTTATAATCGCAGGTACGGGAAGGACAAACTCGGTCTGGTGCGATGCCCACAGCCGAAGTAATCGCTGCCCGCGGGTTGGGCCCGGAACGCTAGGCGAGCCTAACAAAGGGTCGGTAGCCTGTCAAAAGTACTCCGCTGGAGGGGTCATAAGCTGCGGAGACACGCAATGTCGGCGTTTTCGCTAGAAACGTTTGAGCCTTGGTTCTGAACGTCGGACTACGTAACTTATAAACCAGCAAACTAAGGCATCCCCGAAGCGGAACTACACGTTTCCCCGTGCTGCTCGGTCTTTTTGGAGGCAGACGGCGCCCAAGGCGTCGAGGAAGCAAAAAAATTACAGCCTGATGTGGTAGTCCTCAATATAACCATGCCAGTCAAGAACGGCCCATCTCTAAGGCGTCTGAATGGAGGTAAAGCCCAGCGCACTCAGCATGCTGGAGATCGTCGTACGCGCATTCTGATCCGCAAGTTTCAAGATACCATCAGCCCGGGCCGCTGCTTCCAGTTGCCGCTCCGCTTCCTGCCGCACCTCCGTTTCCAGGTTCGGATCGGGCGAGGAAAAAAGTCCGGTATCCCGCGAATACACCCGGGTCTGCGCATTGTCCAATCGGGTTGTAAACACTTCTGCCGCCGGTAGGTGGATGGTGATGCTCCGCCCCGTCGTGCTCACGTCCCGGGGTTGCAGCTTCGCCAAATCCACGCCGCCGATCACTTCCCCGTGCACCATCAGCAGCAGCCGGTCGCTCACCAGAAATTTCGGGATATACGGATTGTCGTGCTCTCCGGAAATAATCTTGTCGACCGCATAGCTCACCGTCTCCAGCCGTCGCAATTGCTGGATTTGCCGCACCACCGTTGGCTGATCGACGTTGATGAGCGTAGGCCCGCCCCTGATCGCCGATAGCAGATGAAACACTCCCACGCCGGTAGCAAACCACACCATCGCCCCGGCAATCACTACCGTGAGCCCAATTCCCACAAAGATTCCAAGCACCCACGAAACCGACTTGTGGGTGCGTTCCCGAACGCTGCTGGTGACCATCGTTTCCATCGTTGACCCACACGAGTGTAACGGAAAATCGCGCCGTCCCGCCGGCTAGGACCCTGTAGCGTTCGATGTACGGCCGATGTCTGCCGCCTAGAGTAGCGTCGGCTTGCAGCGGGGTTCTATCGTTCTCAAATCCACTTAATCACGCTAAACTATCGTCCACGCCGGTCCCCGGCACCTGTGAAACTTCCGGAACTAGCCATACGTAACGCCTACAAGGACCCTTGAATCTGACATACCAGGTACACATGGAATGGTAACCCCTTATGAAGCGCCTAAACACGATCTCGCCTCTTTGCGCATCCACGACACCCAGCGCAAAGGAAGTAAGGTGGGTCGCGGATTGGCCATTTTCTTCGGTGTCTTGGTGATTCTAGGAGGCCTTTCCGGCGCGATTTATGCCTTCCGCGGACAGAAACCGGTCGTAGAAGTCACCGTAGTTCGGAAGCCCGCGGCCGCCGGTTCGCGGGAAGCTTTGCTGAATGCCAGCGGTTATGTGACTCCTCGCCGCCGCGCCACCATCGCCGCGAAGATCACCGGCCGGGTCACCGGTGTTTTCTTCGACGAAGGCACCCAAGTCCAAGAGGGCCAGCTTCTTGCTACTCTCGACGATTCTGACGTTCAAAAGACGCTGAATTCCGCAAAGGCCGACCGTGACTCTTCCCAAGCCGCCATCGCTGACCTGCAAGTGCAGCTAAAGAACGCTCAGATTGAGCTGCACCGCGCCGATCAACTGCAAAAAGCCGGGGTACAAACCCAGGAACAGCTCGACACCGCCGGCATGAACGCTGATAGCTTGAAAGCCAAAATCGACCTGGCCAAAGCACAAGTCGCCGCTGCGCAGTCCCGCATTGCCGAAGCCCAGCAAGCCGTCGATAACTGCACCATCAAAGCCCCTTTCGCCGGAATCGTCGTTTCCAAAGATGCCCAGGTCGGCGAGATGGTCTCGCCCATTTCTGCCGGCGGTGGCTTTACTCGCACCGGCATCGCCACCATCGTGGACATGAACTCCAACGAGATTGAAGTGGACGTCAACGAGTCGTACATCGCGCGCGTCCACGACGGCCAACCTGTAACCGCCATCCTCGACGCGTATCCCGACTGGGAAATCCCCAGCAAAGTTCGCACCATTATTCCCACCGCCGATCGCCAGAAAGCCACCGTGAAAGTGCGCATCTCGTTTCTAAAGCTCGACCCGCGGATCCTGCCTGACATGGGTATCAAGGTCACCTTTCTCGGCGCTGCCCAGAAAGAAGAGACCGGCGCAAAATCGAACGCTGCGCTCATTCCCCAGAACGCGGTGCGCGACGATGCCGGCAAAAAAATTGTTTTCCTCGTAAAGGACGATCGCCTAGAGCGCCGCGCTATCACCTTGGGCAGCACTCACGGCTCTGACACCGAAGTTGTAGCTGGCCTGGCCGTCGGAGATACCGTGGTGGTAAACGGTTCCCCGGACTTACGTGACGGCGAAGCGGTCGCGATCAAGAGATAAGAAAAACAGGAGCAATCGACATGGTTCGAGTAAATGGCACCGGAACAGGCGACTCCCTCATTCAGGTTCGCGGTCTGGACAAAACCTATCGCCGCGGCGGCGAAGAAATCCAGGTCCTCCAGAGACTCAACCTCGATGTCGACAAGGGCGACTTCGTCGCCTTCATGGGCCCCAGCGGCTCCGGCAAAACCACCCTGCTGAATTTGCTGGGTGGCCTGGATGTCCCCACCCACGGCAGCATCACCGTCGCCGGCGATGAGATCACCCATATGTCCGCCAACAAGCTCACCCAATGGCGCGCGCGCCACGTCGGCTTCATCTTTCAGATGTACAACCTGATTCCGGTGCTCACCGCTTTCCAGAACGTGGAGCTGCCGCTACTTCTCACCAAGCTGTCGAAGTCCGAGCGTCGCAAGCACGTTGAAACCGCGCTCGGCGTCGTTGGCCTCGCCGACCGCATGAACCATTATCCGCGCCAGCTCTCCGGCGGACAGGAACAGCGTGTCGCCATCGCCCGCGCGATCGTCGCCGATCCCACCTTTTTACTCTGCGACGAGCCCACCGGTGATCTCGATCGCAAAAGCGCCGACGAAATCATGAGCCTAATCATTCGCCTGGTGCGCGAGTACGGCAAGACCGTGTTGATGGTCACCCACGACCCCGTCGTCGCCAAGCTTGCCGATCTCGAACTCCATCTGGAAAAGGGTTTGCTTGTTGAAGGCAGCCAAGTACAGCAGAACGCTTACGCCGGAGGTGCCGCATGAAATTTCGCGGCTTGATCTTCGCCAATCTGTTTCGCAAAAAGATTCGCCTGATCCTTACCGTCGGTTCTTTCGCTGTCGCGCTGTTCCTGTTTTCGTTCCTCGCGGTCGTCAAAGGTGCCTTTGGCCGCGGCGCGGACATCGCCGGAGCCGATCGGCTGGTTATTATCAATCGCATCTCCATCATTCAGCCACTTCCGCTCTCCTATCGCGACAAAATTCTGCGCATTCCCGGCGTTAAGGCCATTACGCATAACAACTGGTTCGGCGGCGTCTATCAGGACGAAAAGAATTTCTTCCCGCAGTTTGCCATCGACCCCCAAAATCAGCGCATCGTTCTCCCCGAACTCAAGGTTCCCGACGATCAGTGGGCCAACTTCCTTAAAGATCGTCAGGGGGCCATCGCCGGCGCGAAAACAGCGGCTCGTTTCGGCTGGAAAATCGGTGATCGTATTCCCATCAAGACCACCATCTTCGGCGGCGCCAGTACCTGGGAATTCAATCTCGACGGCATCTATCACAGCTCCACCGTCGGCGGTGATGAGAGTCAGTTCTGGTTTCAGTGGGATGCTTTCGAAGAAGGCGTGCCCAAAACCTTCAAGGACAACGTCGGCTGGTACGTTCTGAAGCTCGACAATCCCGACGACGCTCCCCGGGTTGGCAAAGCCATCGACGACATGTTTGCCAATTCTTCCTTCGAAACCAAAACCGAAACCGAATCGGCGTTCGCCGCGGGTTGGGTCAAGCAATTCGGCAACATCGAATTCCTCATCCTCTCCATCGGCGGCGTGGTCTTCTTCACCTTGCTGCTGGTCACCGGTAACACCATGGCCATCTCGGTGCGGGAACGCTTCGGGGAGCTTGCCACCCTCAAAGCCATCGGCTTTAGCGACCGTAGAATCCTGTTCTTTGTATTGGCGGAGTCCCTGATGATCGCCTTGTTCGGTGGCCTGCTGGGTCTCGCACTGGCCGCTTTGGCTATCCCGGTGCTTGCTGCTGCGCTCAACGGCTTGCTGCCCACCCTGATTCTTTCGCCCGCCATTCTTTCCGTCGGCCTCGGCACCGCTCTGCTGGTCGGCCTGATTAGCGGCCTGTTGCCCGGAATCGGCGCAATGCGAATGCGGGTAGTAAGCGCGCTTCGGAGGGTTTGAGATGGCCATTCCCGTTATCTACAACGTTCGTAGCGTCAAAGCTCGCTGGACTTCCGCCATCGTCGCGGTCCTGGGAATTGCCGGCACCGTCGGCGTCTTCGTCGCGATGCTGTCGCTCGCCCACGGCTTCCGGGCCACCTTGGTGGCCTCGGGTTCCGCCGACAACGCTATGGTCATGCGCGCTGGCGCCACCTCGGAAATGATGAGCGGTGTGGCCCTCGATCAGGTCAAAATTCTGCAGGACGCCCCTGGCGTCGCCCGTGGTCCCGATGGCCCTCTGGTCACCTCTGAAGTCGTCGTGGTCGCCCCGTTTCCGCTGAAGTCCACCGGAACCGATGCCAACGTACAAGTGCGCGGCGTTTCCGCGAATGTCCTGGACATTCGTCGCAATGTGAAGATCGCGCAAGGCCGCATGTTCAAGCCTGGTCTCGCCGAACTCGTTGTTGGGAAGAACGCCAATACCACCTACTCCGGTCTGACGGTTGGCAACACCGTGGATTTCGGCGGCGGCCACTGGCAAGTCGTGGGAGTTTTCGACGCTGGCGGTAGTGCTTTCGATTCTGAAGTTTGGTGCGACGCCCGCGTACTTGACGACGTTTACAAGCGCCCCACCAACGTCTTCCAGTCCGTCACCGTGCATCTGACGTCGCCGGATGCCTTGCAGCAGTTCAAGGATTTCGTCACTGCCGATCCCCGCCTCAGCGTGGACGTCACCCGCGAGGTCGACTACTATGCCAAGCAATCCACGCGCATGACCCAGCTCATCACCATTCTCGGGGGGCTGGTCGCCAGCGTGATGGCCATCGGCGCAATCTTCGGAGCGCTGAACACCATGTATTCCGCCGTCGCTGAGCGTGGCCGCGAAATCGCCACCATGCGCGCTTTGGGCTTCGGCGCTGCCGCGGTCGTCTTCTCTTTCCTGATTGAAGCGCTGCTAATTTCTTTCATTGGAGGAGTTGTCGGCTGCATGGCGGTTCTTCCCTTGAACGGCCTAACCACCGCCACCATGAACTGGCAGACCTTCTCCAGCATGGCTTTCGCATTCCGCATTACCGGGGGCCTACTCGTCGGCGGGGTGATCTTCGCCCTGGCTATGGGCATTCTCGGTGGATTGCCGCCGGCACTGCGCGCCGCCGCTAGACCGGTAGCCGTGGCCCTGCGTGAACTGTAGCCGGGTCACCGCGGTGCTGGGTCACTCTGCAGATTGACCCCGCCCACTGCGCTTCGATCACCGCCAGTGCTCGGTAGCCGCCACTTTTCCCCCGCGCCGGATTGCGGCGGTCAACTCTTTCAAAATCTTGACGCATACCATCGCCGTTTGCCCTTCTCGATCGCGGACCGGATTGTATTCCACGATATCCGCTCCGACGATGTACACATCGATGCTCTGAATCATCGCTAACAGCTCGCGCACCGACATTCCGCCTGGCTCATAGTGGGAAATACCCGGCGCAAACGCGGGGTCGAGCACATCCACATCGAAAGAAATGTACAGCGGACCCTCTAACCTGATGCCCTGAAACTTCCCAAGGTCCCGCATTGTGACCATCTCCACGTTCCATCGCTTCGCTTGTTCGAGCTGATGAGCATTGAGCGTTCGAATTCCCACCTGCACCAACCGTCGAGCCAGTCCGCTCTCCATAATTCGCGCAAACGGACTTGCGTGCGATTCCCGATTTCCATCCAACTGGTCGTACAAATCCGGATGCGCGTCAAAATGCAAAATCGTCAGATCGGGGTATACCGCGTGGAACGCCTTAAGGATGGGAAATGTCACCGAGTGGTCGCCGCCGAACGAAATTAGCGGCAACCGCGATTGCAAAATGTTCGCTGCTGCTTGCTCAACCCGTTCGAATGCGGTGCGCCCGTCCCCGGAAAACCTGACATCGCCCAGGTCATGAAATGTGTCAGGCAAACCCAGATCGAGCCCATCTTCCGTCCAAAGATTACTGCATCCGGCGTACATCGCCTTACGAATCGCCGCAGGCGCTTCCGCCGGTCCGCGCAGGTACGAAGAATTCACATCCAACGGCACGCCCCGCAAAGCGACCTTGCTCCGAGATTCGCGATCAATCGTCATTACAAAAAGTTCCGTGTTCTTGATTGACCGTGAAACTCACGCCTAGATCTCCACGTGGTCAACGCGAGTTGCCACTAGCCACATGCGCCGGGGCCGCCAGGATCGCCTTCCAATTCAAAATTACGTTCCACACCAGCCGGTGATCCCCGCGATTCATATCCCGATGAAACGGATTGAAGTTGAAAGACACTACATGCCCCCGCCCGGTGGGCATGTCGAGAATGGCCGGCCGCCCCAAAATATTCTGTTCTCCCCAAGCCTGTCCGCTGATCACAAATGGCGCTCCGCCGGAATCGCCCCATTCCATCACCATGCCGGAGCGATCCTCCGGTCCATCCAGGCACGTCGTGCAATACGCCATGCGCAGCCACGCGCGCGGCGGATCATACAGCTGATAGTTCTGGCGGAACACGTGGGTGCGCACCGGGTATCCATACGCAATCGGATGATCGGGCCGGTCGAAAGTGACCCGCACATGCGACCCCGGAGTCCGCGCGATGGATTGTTGCGACGCCGCTGCCGCGACCGATCCGCCACCGGTAGCGCTACGAGGAACACCGCCGGCCACCGCCCGCACACCGCGCACCAGGCCACCGTCCAGCGCCAGCATCGTTCCGCTACCCAGCGTAATCATTAGCCCGCCGCCATCAACGAACCGCTGCACGTGGGCCAACCCCGAATATCCGATTCCCCCGGTAATGTCATCTGACTCCGCGGGTGTGCCAAAACTCGGCGTCTGCGGGGTCTTCTGGAACGGCATCGGACTCCACTTTTTCGGAAGCCCCTCAATCTGCGCCTCCAGTTCCAGATCGACGTGCCCATACAAAAGCACGTCAATGCGGTCGCGCAGATTTCCCGCCCGAATATCCTCGTCGCGCAGATACACATACGGAACCCGCCGCTGATCGAGGATGTAGCGTATCCACCCAATCGAGTCGGTATCCGCCCACGGCACCCACACGCCAATGCGCGGAACAATCGCAGTGTGATGCGCGACATCCGGTTCGCCAGCCGCGCTGACGAAGTCCAAGCCCAGTTGACCAGCCACCGGCCCGAGCGCCGCGGCCAGACCTTCCTTCGCCGGCAAAATCCACGAACCCGCAGGAAAATCCACGCCGCCCGCACGGAACCCGCGTTCCGCAACCTCCACGTCAAAACCGCTTAGCCGGTACCGCGCCGCCAACAATTCCTCCTGCCCGGTATCTTTCAGCAAAAACACTGGTCCGGCGCCAGCAATGGTGCCCGCTGGTCGCGGCGTTTCAGTGAGTGTCGTCAGCGTGGCTGTTTTAATGACCGCGTCCGCAGTGGGCGTCGCGACCAGATGAAAATTCGCCGGAAATTCCCACGAAACGTCGTCATACGGTTCGCCTTTATCCTTCGGAAACACCTGCGGCGACAGCAGATCTACGGCATAGTTCCGGTAAGGCTGGTCCAATCTGACTACATAAGTTCCGGCTGGAAAATTCCCCTCCGCCACGTGAATCGCGTTCTGCGCCTGGCCCACCTCGATCTGTTGCCCCAGCAACCGTCCGACCATATCCGCCACCCGCTGGCGATCTCCTTGATCCTCTGGAATCAGATAGGCGTACGGCGGCTGGTCCACTCCCTTGCGCCAGGAGTTCCAGCTCTTCTTATAAAAATTTCGCAGCATCTCCTTCGAATTCCGCGCCGCAAAATCCAGTATTGCCAGCGCTCCGGTTTCCGTGTAGTTCAAATTGTCGCGCTCCGACCAATCAAACTCCGCAGGCGGCGGACTCGGTCGCCACCACTCCATGGTCGTATCCGACGAATCCAGTTTGTAGTGCAGCGTCTCCGCAGTTCCATTGCCCTGGGTTTCATATCCGCGCCCAATGCTGTTGTGATTGATCGCCACCGAATCCAAATAGAGCTGGCTGAACGATTCCCCGAAATTCCAAGAAGAAACTCCCGGCATCCCGAACGCAGTCATGACCCGCACTTCATGAAAGCTCATCTCCAGAAATTCCGTGTAGGTGATCGCATCGATGTTCGGGTTATACGGCCCGGTTCCGTTCCACGTCATCATCAGCGGATAACCCTCATGTAGATCGTGGATCACCGTGGGGTGCCACTGTTGAAACATGCGGTGCACCGCTTTGGTGGTTTCGTGGGTCTGCTGATGGGTGTCGCGATTAATATCTACAAACGTGTATTTGGACCAGTACGGGGGTGACTGCCGCGGCAGCGTCGCGCTATCGGTCTTGCCCTTCAGGTAGCGGTAAAACCACTCCACGACCTTGTCGCGTCCGTCGGGATTCGCTACCGGGTTGATTAGCACCACCAGTTGCTCGCGGATACGCCGAATACTCGGCTGGTCGGATACCGCCAACCGATACGCCAGTTCGAGCATCGCTTCGGTGGAACCAGTCTCGTCCGAGTGCAGCCCCGCATTGAAATAATAGATCGGCCGCGACCCATCTATGAGCGCCTCGGCAGCGGCGGGCGCGGTGCTACGAGGGTCGGCAAGCGACGCCGTAGCGGACTTAAGCCGCTCGAGATCGCGTATTCCGGCCTCATCCGCCACCGCCACCATCAAAATCTCGCGTCCCTCTTCGCTTCGTCCCATCGAAATCGCTCGAACGCGACCCGATGCCGCGGCCAACGCCCGGCAGTACGCCTGCGCTTGTTCGGCGTTGACAAATTCCCCAGGCGCGCCGGTAATACGCCCAAAGAACTTCAGAGGCGATGGCACGCTACGCGATTGCGGAAGGTAAGCGACCCAGGGAGACAAGAAGCGCGGATCGCCGGTAGCCTTCGCAATCGCTTCCTCCGAACCCGGCTCGGGAATATCCGGCGCTGCGGTATCAACGGAAACCGCCACGGCCGCCATGCCGGTCAGCAATGCCGTGATCACTGCCAGCGATCGAATCATCGCTCGGCCCCTCTCTTGGACAAACTCGCTTCTATGGAGCGAGCGGAGTTTATCACGAGGCTTTCACCGGCCACGAAATCTCAAGCCTCAGATCGTGGAGCTGATCCAGGAACTTGCGGACAAACATGACAGACCAGCAGGGTCAAGAGCGGGAGAGAAAATCGGAAAAAGAAAGTTGTAAAAAACTATGGCGCTTGCTTGTACGTCGTAACCACTTCCCCATTTTCAATCTTTAGATCGGACATATCCGCGGGCAATCGCAACTTCTCCCGGTTTTCCGGTGATTCCATCATCTTGCGCACCGCGGTCTCCAGCGTCGATTGCGGAATCGGCAGCGAACCGATCTGTCCGCTCACCGGCTCGAATTGCAAATATCCGTTTTGCGCGCCCAGCTTCCCTTCCAGCACCAGCGACATATCCTTGCCATGAAAATCAAACATCACGTAGGCTCGCACCCGATCGCCAACCAGTTCCACTTTCACGTCCTTCACCGCCGACCGTGCCTGCTCGATCTGCTCGCTGGATGAACCTTGGGGCCCTTGCAATTCACCAGGCGCGTCGCTCGCCGCGGAGTTGCCCGATGCTGATACGCCCATAGCCGCTCCTGCATTCGCGTTGCCCGCCGTCGCACCCTCGGGACTTACGCGGCCGTCAGCGGCCGGTCGCGACGCGATATTCGATCCAATGTCCAAATGGGATGCGAGGTAAGAGTTCAGCTCGGTCTGGTCCAGATGCAATGTCGCCGGCTGCCCATTCGCAACCGCCTGATCCACCCGGTCAAGTTTCTGCTCCACGCGAGCGGCGGCCTGCGGACTGGTCGCAATTACCGGCGGCCGTTTCGAGTGGAACAATAAGATCAGCATGATCAGCGAACACGCATAGGTCGTCCAACGCACGAAACGAAACGCAAATCGCCAACCTTCCGATCGCCCCGACCCCGCAGCCACCGAAGCGTCTGAGTTCGCCTGCATACCGGTCCTGGCGAGAGGCGGAGGCGCGGAGCGGCCGACTTTTGGGGAGAGTGTCTTCACTGCGCGGGGTGCGCCGTTCGTCGACGCGGTAGAGCTTGCGGACACCTGGGAATCCGTCGGTGTGGACGGCACGGTGGCCACTTCAAAGGTCGCGGATCCGCTTGGCCCAGAGGGTGCCCCAACAGGTCCTGCGACTGCATTCCTAGTGACCGGAGGCTTCGTACTTGGACGCATGGCGCTCCGCCGGGAATTTGCCTGCTTCTGCCACTGATTCCCGCTTCTCTAATGACGTTAGAAGACGCCCCAGCGGTACGCAATAGAACCACTGTACGGGAGAGGCGTATTGAACACGCCACCTCGGCCATCCCTCGGCCTCGGTAGCGGCGAGCCCTGGCCCTAAACTTCGAACCGAGCTTCGAAGGCTAGCTCGCGACCTTGAGGTGGTCTTGTCGGGTACCAGGAATCCAACACCCCTTTTCCCCTGGCCCTCCAACTTCCGCCGGTTCGATCCTTCGCCGCTACGAACCTCTATCCCCCATGCGATACTCATTCACAACGGCCTGACCGAACCTGGCCGCGCATTGCTCACAGCCAAAGACCAGGGCCCTGTGCATCAATGAGCGAATCGAATGCTTCCGGAGGATTCCGTCCGTACGCCGCGTTAGCCACTGGCGTTGTCTGCATCGCCTGGTCCGCCATCTTCGTCCGTTGGACCGACGTCCCCGGCACCGTTTCCGCCTTCTACCGCCTCCTGATTCCCTCCCTCGTGCTCGCACCCACCTGGGTCTTGGACCGCCGCACTCCGCGGGTAAGCGCCCGCACCCTTGCCATCATCGCTCTAGGAGGGCTCTTCTTCGCACTCGATCTCGCCCTCTACAACACTTCGATCCTGCTGACTTCCGCCGGAAACGCCACGCTGCTCGGCAACCAAACGCCCATCGTGGTAGGCGTTCTTAGTTGGCTGGCACTTGGTCGCCGGCCCGCGGCGTCCTTCTGGCTGGGACTGGCATTGGCTGTGGCAGGCTCGTCCGCGATCGTCTGGGCCGATCTCTCGCGGCACGTTCAATTCGGTGCCGGCGACTTCATGGCCTTGGGAGCCGCCGCTTGCTTCGCGGTTTATTTGATGGTCACCGAGCAAATCCGCGCCAGCACTACCACCCTCGCGTTCCTTCGGCTGGCCATGGTCTGCAGCACCGTATTTCTGTACGTTATCACCCGACTGACGGGCGTCTCCCTGTCAGTGCCACCGGGCCGCACCTGGCCTGCACTGCTGGGATTGGGAATCGTTTCGCAGCTAGGCGGGTATTTGGCGCTGACCTACGCGCTAGGCCACTTGCGCGCCACCGTGACTTCCGTGGCTTTGCTCGCTCAGGGTCCGTTGACGGCGCTCATCGCCGCGCCGCTGCTCGGCGAGAAACTAACCATGTCCCTGGTCGTGGGCGGCTCGCTGGTGTTGCTGGGCGTCGGCCTAGCAAATCGCGGTGGTCGCCCGTCGGAAGAAGCTAACGCCGTCTTGGGTGAAGCCGCCGATCATAAACCGGCCGAGCGGATTTCAGGCTGACTTTGGGCGACCGCCGGTTCGGCGGCGATGCGCCGACCCTAAGCCTTACCCTCACGACTGGAAGTGCCCAAACAAATTATTCAACGACTCCGCCAGGGTGGGGTGCGCAAAAGTGGCTTCCCGCAACACCGAAAACTTCAGCCCGCCCATCATCGCCAGTTGCAGCATGGTCATAATCTCTCCGCCTTCGATGCCCAGCACCGCGGCCCCGAGAATCTGCTCGGTGTCTGAATCCACGATCGCCTTCATAAATCCGCGCGTTTCGTCCATTTCCAGCGCGCGCGCCACCGACTTCATGGGCATCTTCGCCACCCGAAACTTTTTCTTCTGCTCCCGCGCTTCATTCTCCGTCAATCCTACCCGCCCCAGTTGCGGATCGATGAACACGGTATACGGTACGTACCGCCCTTTGGTGCTCGCGCTCCCCTTCTCCAGCAGGTTGCTTCGCAGAATCCGGAAATCGTCGTAAGAAATGTGCGTGAACGCCGGCCCCCCCTTAATGTCTCCCAGCGCGAAAACACCGGGGACATTCGTCTCCAATTTTTCATTTACCGGAACGAATCCGCGAGCGTCGGTAACCACTCCTGCCGCCGAAAGCTTCAGCCCTTCGCTATTCGGGACCCGCCCGGTAGCCACCAGCAGATGCGATCCTTCGACTTCCCGCGATTGTTCGCCGCTACCAACCGTCACCTTCACACCCGTCTCGTTTTTCGCCGCGGCTTGTGCTTTGGAGTTCAGCAGCACTTCGATCCCGTCCTGCTTCAGGATCTTCGCCACTTCTTCGGCCACATCGGCATCCTCTGCCGCCAGCAACCAGCCTCCACGCTGCACTATCGTCACCCGGCTGCCCAGCCGCCGGAACAATTGCCCGAACTCCAGACCTACGTATCCGCCACCGAGCACCACCAGATGCTCGGGCACATCTTCCAACTCCATGATCGAGGTGCTATCGAGGAAAGGCACATTCTTCAGCCCATCGATTTCCGGCACTGCCGGTCGACAACCGGCGTTGATAAAAATTTTCTCCGCGGAAAGTTGCCGCTCGCGGCCATCCCGCATTCGAACCGCAACGCTCTTGGTATCGACAAAGCTGGCGTCGCCAAAAACCAAACTAAGGTTCTCGGTTTTCTCCAGCCGCGCCTGACTCCCGGAACGAAAGCTCTCGACGATGTCGCGCTTGCGCTGGCGGATCCGACGCAGATCGATCAGCAAATCGCTAGTGTGCACGCCATAGTCTTGGCCGCGCCGGGTCAGATACGCGACCCGGCCGCTGGCGACCATCGTCTTCGTTGGAGTGCAGCCCACATTGACGCAGGTTCCACCGATATATTGGCGCTCCACCAGGACCGTGCGCCATCCCGCTCCGGCCAGCGCCGAAGACAGCGGCATCCCTCCCTGCCCCGACCCGATAATGATTGCGTCAAAGCGCTCGACAGAAGTCATGACCAAGCCCCCGGCACCGAGAGACACAAATTCCCCGTTGGATGCGCCTGCAATTCAATTAGAAACGGAAAGCAACCAGGACAGAACCGCCGATCGCCACCACATCTTCCAGCAACGCGATCACCACGTCTGGAACCTTCAGAGCTTTCACCAAACTAACCCGAAGATAGTGTCCAGCGTAGGTTCCCGCGACCCCACCGACCGCTCCCAGCACCGCGCCCGCCAGAAGCGACTGGCCTGCAGATACCGCCATCGCCGCTCCGGCCAGCCCGCCCAGCACGATCCGCGCGATCAACCCTGGCGGGTCGGTGCGACTTGGCGCGAAGGAGAGTTTGTCTCCAACTAGCTCGATAAGTGCGAACAGCGAGAAGATCAGCACTGCTGGCGTGGACGTCAAGAACGACAGCGGCGTCCCGTGAAGGCTCAACGCCTGGCGGTGTGCGGCCCACGAAATGACTGCGGCCGGAGTCAAACTACGAAGTCCCGCCAAGACTCCGATAACGAAGGCGAGCAAGTACGCGTGAGAAGGTTCCATGGCGCATAAGACTTTACCCACCCGTGAAGATTGTCAACAGCAAAGGTCCCCGGTGCCCGCCCCGCCGAACTGGTAGCGTCCAGATTCAAACCAAAGGCCGAAAAAAGCTCGATGTCCCGAAAGGCCGTGGGACCTAAAAGATTGAATGACTTGGTTGGCCATATTCATTTGCCCGTAACAATTGTCTCGTATAACCCAACAGACCCAACAAGAGACTGTTCCGTGAACCGGACGATTGAATCATTTCGAAGGATAGAAGGACAGGAGCACTATGGCTTCGACAGCAATGGCCGCCGCCCCGGCCCACCACCATCCCAAGCATTCCGTCCACGAGAAGCTGTCAAAAAAGCCCAGCAAACTGGGCGGGTTGATCTTCGGGCTGGTGGTCGTCGGCGGACTGGTTTTCATCGGTACCAGCATCTCCAGAGATCTTGGCAATATCCGGCTGGGCTCCAGCTGGCCCTACATCCTGTTGGGCATCGCCCTGCTGGTTGCGCTGGCCTTCGAGTTTGTGAATGGCTTCCATGACACCGCCAATGCCGTGGCTACCGTTATCTACACCCATTCGCTGGACCCGCAAATCGCCGTGGTCTGGTCCGGCTTCTGGAATTTTGCCGGCGTCGTTACCTCCACCGGCGTGGTGGCTTTCACCATCGTCTCGCTCCTGCCCGTCGAGCTTATCTTGCAAGTCGGGTCGGGTGCCGGCTTCGCCATGGTCTTCGCCCTTTTGGTCGCCGCCATCCTGTGGAATCTCGGGACCTGGTGGCTCGGACTTCCCGCCTCCAGCTCCCACACCCTGATTGGCTCCATTATTGGAGTCGGTATCGCCAACCAGCTCATGAACGCTCGCTCCGGCACCAGCGGGGTCGACTGGGCCCAGGCGGCAAACATCGGCAGGTCGCTGCTGCTGTCTCCGATTTTCGGCTTCGCCCTCGCTTCGCTGCTCTTCCTCGGAATGAAAGCGGTCATCAAGGACAAACGCCTCTATGAAGCGCCCAAAGGCACCGAGCCGCCTCCGTTCTGGATTCGCGGCCTGCTCATTCTCACCTGCACCGGCGTCAGCTTTTTCCACGGCTCCAACGACGGCCAAAAAGGCATGGGTTTGATCATGCTGATCTTGATCGGCACGGTCCCGACGACCTACGCCCTCAACCATGCCGTCACCGCTAGTCAATCTCAGGACTTCGTCGCCGTTTCCCGGCAGACTGCGGAAACCCTCGACAAATATGTAGAATCGAAGGCGTCGATCGGCGATCCCTCCGAAGACGTCACCGATTACATTCGCACCAAAGACTTCAAGCCCAACACCATGCTCGCGCTCCGCGAATTGGTGAACGGGATTGGCACCGAAATGGCTATCTTCGGTGATCTAAAAGCTGTCCCTCAGAACCGCGTTCGTAACTTCCGTAACGATATGTACCTCGCCAGCGAAGCCATCCGCCTGATGCAAAAGTCCCATGTACCGGCAATCTCGACCGCGGACAACGCCGTGCTCAAGAACTATAAATCGCACGTCGACCTGGCGACCCGGTTCATTCCCCTGTGGGTGAAAGTAGCCGTAGCACTTGCTTTGGGATTGGGCACGATGGTGGGATGGAAGCGCATCGTCGTCACCGTAGGCGAAAAAATCGGTAAGGACCATCTCACCTATGGACAAGGGGCCGCCGCGGAAATCACCGCCATGGCTACCATCGGTGCGGCGGACTGGTTCGGTTTGCCGGTCAGCACAACTCACGTTTTGTCTTCTGGGGTTGCCGGAACCATGATGGCCAACCACTCCGGTTTGCAGTGGGCCACCGTCCGGAACCTGGTCATGGCTTGGGTACTGACCCTGCCTGTCGCCATGATGCTGTCGGGCTTCTTGTTCTACGTGTTCCGTCAACTGTTTTAAACCGTACGATTCAACCCCGAGAAGGCAATTTCTTTAGGCTCTTATCGCCGGATCCGGAGTTGGGTTCGGCAGCGGCTCGACCCTTTCTGCCGGGGTCAATCCTCTCGCGCGCAAGGTGCCAACCAACAACACCACATTGCTCAGCAAAATCACCGCGAACGCCAGCGACGGCAAGAATTCGAATTGCGCTCCGCGTGCCTCCAGAACATCGATCCCCAGCACCGCAGTAATCAGTCCGCGCGGCAGAAACCACACCATGATCTCCCGTTCGCGCGCCGTAAAATCACGCCAGGCCAACCGCCCGGTTTGCACCGCGACCCATCGGGCGATCAACAACGCCCCGAAACATCCCAGAGCTAACATCACGTTCTTCCGCAGTCCCGCAAATTCCACCAGGGTCCCCAGCAACACAAAGAAAAACGTGCGGATCAAAAATGCCAGTTCTCCGTGAAAGGCCAGCATCTGTTCGTGCGGCTGGTGGGCCTCGCCACCGTGCTCCGGTTTGATGGGCACCGTCGCAAACCAATCGGAAGTTGTAGCCATCTCCAGCCCAACGCGTTTTCGGACGACCGGCAGGTTCGACAGCGTCAAGCCAAATACCAGCACGGCGAACAACTCATTTCCCATCAGCGCATGCGTCCCGGAATAAACTAGAAGCACCGCGGCAAACGTCAGCACATGCCAGAACCGTTGGTCAGACAGTATCGGAAGCAGGTAAGAAAACAGCATCCCCGCCAACACTCCAGCGGCAATCGACAGAATCAAACTCGAAATCAAGCTCCAGGTGATCTCCGCCGCGCTGGCACCGCCCCCCGCCGCGATCCCCAGCAACGATGTCACTGCCAAAACCGCCAGCGCATCCCCCAGCGTCGCTTCCACCACCAGCGTCACCTTCACGGAAGACCGCAGCGCCACCTGCCCCAGCACCGGGAGAATAATGGCGCTGCTGATGCAGCCCAGCACCGCTCCAATCAACAACGACGGTACCCAGGTGAAGTGCAGCGCTTGGTGACAAACCGCAGCCACCGCCGCGGCGCTCAGCACAAAACTGAACACCGATAGCAGAAATCCACGGCCGAAATGGCTCAGAATCTCCCGCAGCTTCAGATCCAGTCCGCCTTCAAACAAGATCAAAATTAGCGCCAACGATCCAAAACCTTGTGTCGCGCTCCGGAAGTGCTCAGGATTCACCCAATGCAGCGCCGGCCCAATGGCCACCCCGGTAAACATCAAAATAATCACGTCGGGCACGCCGGTAAATCGCACCATCCGGTTGGCCACAAACGCCAATACCAGCAACCCACCCAATAGCGCAAAAAACAGACTCAGACTCATAACCCCTTCATGGCCTCAGCTCTGCTCACGATTGACCCATCATCTGTCGTTGGCTCATTTTGGCTTTCCAAGTAGCGGGTCAGTTTGGACGACGCGAGGTTCCATTGCCGCGAAACTCCGTACCGGTCATTCACCCGTGCGAACTTGCGACGGAACCCATGGTCACCTAGGGGCATGAACACGCTGCCTGCTGCCGAAAGTTCAGAGTGAACCCGTCCAATCTCGCCCTCAGATTCGCACTCTACGAAGAGCGAAAACGCCGGCGTAAAGGAAAAGTTGTGTTTGACGGGGCTGTCGATATACGTGCTGTTTCCCATAGGAAACCTCGCTTTCTTAATCGACCCTTCGACGCCCGATTCTTGGGTCCCATACCGGACAACCTCAAGTACCTCAGCGTCCGGAAACAGCGAAACGTGAAGCTCATCACGGCCTCAGCGTCGCCTTAAAACATCAAGAAGGATGAATCCTGGTCATTTGCGCCTGCTCCTTGGATCTCAAAATCCATCTGCGGCTCATGTTCGATTTTCTCTTTACTTTCGCTTTATCTTCGCTATAATCCTCCTGGATCCACGAGAGCGGGAAACGGCCGGCGGCTCTATTGCCTCCCTAGGCTCTCCGAGCCGCCGCCGTTAAACCGATTCGTCATTCCAGTTCTGGATAAATCTCACGCTGGAGGCATCATGCAGAGCTGTCTTGATATCGACGTCTCGAGTCCGGAACCTACGGTCGTGACCAGGGTGCCTACGATCGATGTCCGGCAGGGCTGGGCCCACAGCATAGGCGCCCCCAAAAAGCTCCCAAGGCCTCTCAGCGAGAGTCTAGCAGGGGTGCCAAAAGCTGCGCTCCGCACCATCTTTGACAAATCCCTGGCGCAGAAAATCTGGCGGTCGGCCCGTCACCAACTCACCTCCATCAGCACCCCTCCGAGGTCCCCTCAGCGCGAAATGTCTGACCAGCCTAGCGCCATCACCGACCAGGAAATCCTCGCACAAATGATCGCGCACCTTGCCAGTCAAGCCGCCCAGACGTTGCGACACCGCAACCGCCAGGCCCACGTCGTAAGACTCCAATTCACCGACGCCACCGGAACCCAGCGCACGAATGGCGCGCTGCTGCTTCACCCGACCGACACCGCCGAAGAAATACGCGTCGCAGCCCAAAGCTTGCTGACCCGCCGTCCAGAATCGGCTGACCCGCTGGCGTCCGTCAACCTCACGGTCGAAGCGTTCGCACCGCACGTGGCGCCGGGAACGACCAGCCAGCCAACCTGTCCGACGCAAACCGTCGCAACATCCCTTTGAGGCTTGGTACCCGAACCAGCCATTGCCAGCCAGGAACCGGAGCGCCAACGACAGTTGCCGCGGTTCTCGAAACGGTCGCATACTCCCGAAATGGATGTATTCCGCAAGCCTGGTGTTTTTCTGCTCATCATTTTTCTCGCTGCTCTACCCGCCACCGCAGACGAAATCCAGCTCAAGGACGGCAAATCCTTCTCCGGGACTATCATCGCCTTCGACAACAACATGTTCAAAGTCAAAACCGACTTTGGCTATATCCTCATCGAGAAAAACAAAATCGCCTCAATCATCCCGGGCTCACCGGACAGCAGCAAAACCGAAGCCAAAGCCGCTGCTAAAAAGCCTGCTCGCGCCGACACCTCGAAGCAAGATTCCGCAACCTCCGCCAGTGACGCCACCGCGCCGGCCGGCAGCGCTGCCAACAGCGCTGCGACTGGGAGCTCTGCCGCCACCGCCATACCCGCCGCGGAAAAGACTCCCATCTTCGCGAATACCACGGTCCGGCCGGAAGTCCCCGCTCTCACCACCACCAAAGCCGTCGCGCCATCCCTCAAGGCCACACCGCCCGCCGCCTCCAGCCTCTCGGCCGCCACCTCCACCTTGGCGCGCCCTCCGGAGGATCTGAGCGTTCCCGAAGAAGTCGTAGGTACCACCTATACCAACCACGCCTACGGATTTCGCATGTACAAAGCGCCCAGCTGGAAATTGATCGATGACCCTACCGCGCTCCCCAATGCCATCGTCGCAATGGGTACGCAAAACCAGTCCACCTTGCTGGTCGTGGGTCGCGAGAAAACCCGGCAGAATTTGGACGCCGCGGCGGTCACCGTCGAAAAGCGCCTGCGCGAGGTCTACGGCAATTACCAGCAAACCTCCCACGAGAAATTGACAGTTGGTGGCTTGCCCGCCGTCGAGTATCGCTATCGGGGCACTGCTGACGGTCATGAGTGGTCAGGAACGCTGGCAGTCATGGCTCGGAACAGCGACATCTTCACCGTGCTGGGCATGACCTATGCCGACACCGACCTGATTCAAATCCAGGAAAACGTCATCGCCAAAGCCATCACCAGCCTGGACTTCAGCGTCCGCTGACACCCCTGCGTGATCCTCTTCCCGCCCTTAGTTATTTTTTGAATTCTAGAAAGCTTAACCGGCTGCCCCGGCAGCGGTGTCAGCGGATTTCCGATGTTCCCGAATCAGCGCAATCAGTGCCTGCGCCGCCCGCGGCAGACTGCGATCCCGGCGATACACCAGGCCAAGCTCCCGCCACAAATCCACACCCTCGACATTCAGAAGCTTTACCTCGCCGGCCTTGACCTGATCCCGCGCGTAGCTTTCGCTAATGATCGACACGCCTGCATCTGCGGCCACGAACCGCTTGATCATTCCGATGCTCGGCAATTCCATCGTCACCCGCATGCGCGAACGATAGGGCCGGAACAGCTTGTCCAGCACCTGCCGGGTATACCCGATGCGCGGAAAGATCTGCGGCTGCCCGGCGAGTTCCTCCAGCGTAACCTTCGCCTTGTTCGCCAGAGGATTCTTCGCGCTGATCATAAATCGCAGCCGGTCCTTGTGGATGTTATGCACCCTCAAGTTCGGAGACTTGGTCGGCAAAGTCACGATGCCCACGTCCAGCGAGCCTTCTTCAATTCTCTGCAAAATCTTGTGACTGAAATTCCGATAAATACTGATGTGCACCAGCGGAAATCGCCGCTGAAACTCGGCAAAAATGTCCGGCACAACATACAAACAGGTGGCTTCGTTAGCCCCGAAGGACACCGGGCCCTGCACGGTGTTACCCCGATCGGCCACCACCTGAATCGATTCATCCCGTAACCGTAACAACCGCTCCGCGAATTCAAACAGAACTTCCCCCGCCGGCGTCAGTTCCACCGATTTGGCCGAGCGATCCAGCAGCTTGGCCCGGTAGGCCTGCTCCAGTTGGCGTATCTGCGCGCTCACCGCCGATTGCGACCTGAAAACTTTCTGGCCGGCGCGAGAAAAACTTTTAAGTTTGGCTACGTAAACGAATGTGGCAAGTTGGTCGAAGTCCATTGGCTAGGCTCGACGAGATTATAGCGGAATCGTCTCAGCAGTGCTGGAAGAATCTCCCTGGTGTCAGGCGTGAATCACCGCCTGTGAAATTTCTGCAACCGGGCTCGCAATCACCACCGGCTCTGGCCGTTTGAGCCCCGCCAGCACCGCCTTCCAGGCCGCCGGCACAGTGCCCTGAAAGTGCAGCGGTTGCACTCGCAGCATCGGTAGAGCCGCACGCCGCGATAACAAACGCGCCGCCCGTGGGCTGGAGGTCCAATGCTGATGCTCCTCCAGTACCCGCCGCAACCACGACTGTTCTTCCGCATCGATTTCCGCCACGCTTACAAACTCCCGATGCAGCACTTCGTCGGCTTCCGCGCGCATCACGTACGCCAAGCCCCCGGTCATTCCCGATCCAAAATTCAGTCCCAGCGGCCCCAGCACCAGCACGATCCCGCCGGTCATATATTCACAACCGTGTTGGCCAACGCCTTCCACCACCGCCAGCGCTCCACTGTTGCGCACCGCAAATCGCTCCCCCGCACGCCCCGCGATGTACAGCTGACCGGAGGTCGCCCCATACAACACCGTATTCCCCGCTAACACATCGCCGCGCCGCGAAGCTGCCGACCCTGCAGTAATCGCGATGGTACCGCCGGACAATCCTTTGCCGACATAATCGTTCGCTTCGCCCGCCAGCTTCAGGGTCACGCCGTCCGCCAGGAACGCGCCAAAACTTTGTCCCGCCGCGCCATGGAACGACTGGGTCACCTCCGGATCATTCAAAATGTTGCGGCTGCGTCGGCGCATCAGCTCGCCGCTCAGTCCGGTTCCCATACTGCGGTCCGAGTTATGAATCGCCAGGCTCTCCGCCACCCCACCCGAAGCATCGGTGAAGTTGCCGCCGAAATTCAGGGACTCCTCGAGCGCCGCAGAGTGGTCGACAGGCACCTGCTGCGGCGCCACCCGCCGGCTCTCGGATACCGGGACGACCATAAACGCGTCCATCCCGGAACGGGTGCCCAGCCGGTCGTACCAGCCGCGCAACTCACCGAGCGACTTCACACCCAAGGCCGCCATCCGCTGCCGCAGCTCCTCGGCCAGCGAGCGAAAATAGGCAATGACCATTTCCGGTTTGCCGTTAAAGCGCATTCGCAACGCTTCGTCCTGCGTGGCAATGCCCACCGGACACGTATTCAGATGGCATTGCCGGGCCATCACGCACCCGATGGCCAGCAGCGACGCGGTCCCGAACCCAAATTCGTCGGCACCCAGAATCGCGCCAATCAAAATATCTCGCGAAAACTTCAGTCCTCCGTCGACCCGCAAAGAAATCCGAGAACGTAGCCCGGCCCGCACCAGCGTTTCGTGCGTCTCACGCAGACCGATTTCCCACGGCAGCCCGGTATTCTTGATCGAAGTCAGTGGCGAGGAACCGGTCCCGCCATTGTGCCCGCTAATGGTAATAACATTCGCGCCAGCTTTGGCCACGCCGGCCGCGATAATGCCCACACCGGAGCCGGAGACTAGTTTCACCCCGATGCGGGCCCGCGGGTTGACCGCGCGGAGATCGTGAATCAACTGCGCCAAATCTTCGATGCTGTAAATGTCGTGATGTGGCGGCGGTGAAATCAACGGCGTCCCGGGAGTGGCGTGTCGGATGCGCGCGATATACTCCGTGACTTTTTTCGCCGGAAGTTGCCCGCCCTCCCCCGGCTTGGAGCCCTGGGCCATTTTGATTTCCAACTCTTGCGCGTGCACCAGGTAGTCGGCGGTCACCCCAAAGCGTCCCGAAGCCACTTGCTTGATCTTGTTCGCGGCGTGCGGCTCATTCCGATACACCGCCGGGTCTTCCCCGCCCTCTCCGGTATTGCTTCGGCCCCCCAGCGCATTCATCGCCAGCGCCAAGGTGCGATGAGCCTCCAGGCTCAGTGAGCCGAGGGACATCGCTTGGGTGCTGAACCGCCGCACAATTTCTGCCAGCGGCTCCACCTCCTCCACGGGAATGGCCGGCGACGAAACCGTTTCCAATAAATCTCGCAGGAATACCGGTCCGGTGCTTTCTGCTAGCTCCTCAAACGCCGCGTATTTCGCGGTACTTGGAGCCCGCACATGCGCATGCATCCGGCGCACCACCTCCGGCGAATTGGCATGCAGCTCCGCGCCCTTCCGAAAGCGATACAATCCGGCATCGCTCAAATCGGTGGTGGCAGAAGCATACGCGGCCGTATGCATCCGCAAATAATCGGTAAGCACATCATCCAGGGTCTTCTGGCCTGGAAAATCCGCGGCATCTTCAAAGAATTCCGCGCACAAATCCTCCGACAGCCCAATGATTTCAAACAAATGACTGTTGCGGTAGCTGGCCAGCGTGGAGACACCCATGCGCGCCAGCACTTTGCGCAACCCTGCGTTGATGGCTGTATGCATTCGTGCGCTTCCGCCCGCTTCCACGGACTCCGCCAGTTCATCCGCCAGATACGGGACCACCGCGCTCGCCCCCGCCGCCACCAGCAGTGCCACGTGATGAGTATCGAAAACCTGCGCCGACTCCACGATCAGCGGTACATCCCACAAACGATACCGGACCATTGCTTTCCACACCGCAGCCGTCGCCAGTAGCGCTGGTAGGGGCGCACGCTCACTCCCAATTCTTCGATCCGAAAGGAGGAGGAGTCCCGGACGCGCGTTGCCACTCAGAGGGGTAGTCAACTGAGCCAAGCTGCCTCGCGCCCCCGGAACTCCGCTTACGGAGGGAAACGTAATATCGATGTGTTGCACCGGACCAAAAGTGGTCGCAAGTTCTGCTAGATGGCCGGCGTTGAGCACCGGGCTCGGCAGCACCACGCTGTTGTGCAGATGCACCGTCAACGACATCACATGAGACTCACGCAGCGGGTCGATCGGCGGATTGGTCACCTGCGCGAAACGCTGCTTGCAATAATCCCAAAGCGTCCGCGGCAGCGCCGACAAAAACGCCGGCGGCGCATCGTCGCCCATGCTCCAGTCCGCTTCTTTCCCGTGCGGCAAAGCGGAAAACAAAATCTTGAATTGATCCTCGGTCCAGCCAGCCGCGGCAGCGATCCGCCGTGGATGTTCTACAGCCGGTGTCGACGCCACTCGCGTGGCCCCCAATTGTTGCGTGGGCGGCAAGCTATTCCGCGATTGCTGCGTAGCCAGGCGCTTGAGAATTTCCCGCCACCGAAACATCCCGCCGGTCGCCGGATTCGCCAGAATCATTTCGCCCGGCCCCAACCGTTGGCGTTCGGCGATGCGGGACTCCTCGAAGTCCACCAAACCCGCTTCGGACCCAGCGATCAACAGCCCATCGTGAGTAAGCGTGTAACGCAGCGGCCGCAACCCGTTGCGATCCAGTTTGGCACCCACAAACGTTCCGTCAGAAAACACCAGCGCCGCCGGACCGTCCCATGGCTCGCCATGCTGCGCTACCGCTGCCAGCGCCGCCCGCATGTCCCGGGAAAGCAACGGATCGTTCTCGAACGCTGGCGGCACCATTGAAAGCATGGCCGCTTCCGGAGAAAATCCCTCCAGCAGCTTGGCTTCGAACCCATTATCGAAACTCGCAGAGTCGCTGACGTTCGGTTCCAGCGCATTGAACCACGCCCCAACCGTCAACCGCGCGCGCAGTTCATGATCCTTGGCGCGCATCCACCGCCGGTTGGAAACAATCGTATTGATCTCGCCATTGTGGGCCACGTACCGGAAGGGCTGCGCCAGATCCCAGGAAGGCTGAGTATTCGTCGAGTAGCGCTGGTGAAATACCGCAAAGGTCGTCGCAAAGGAAGGATCGCGCAAATCTTCATAGAACTGCGGAAACTGCCACGGCGTCAGCAATCCCTTGTACACCACGCTCAGTGACGACAACGAGCAGATGTAACTTCGCGCAGGCAGCGCCGACTCGGCGCGCTTGCGCAATAACGCCAACCGCCATTCAAAGCGCGATTGCTCCCGCGTGGGATGAAAGGCGGCGACAAAGAACTGCCAGATTTCTGGCATGGTCTCCAGCGCCATTCTTCCCAGGCAGTTGGTCGAGACCGGAACACGCCTCCATCCCCTCACCCTCAAGCGCTCGGTATCCGCGGCGGTTTCAATCGCCGACCGCGCCTCGGATGCGGTTGCCGCCGGCAAAAACGCAAAACCCAGACCGAAGTGTTCGGGGAGATCGATACCCTGTTCTTTGGCGCGCGCTCGGAAGAATGCGTCGGGGATGGAGGTGAGCAAGCCGGCGCCGTCTCCGCTGGCGCCGTCGGCATCCACACCGCCGCGATGGGTCAGCCGCTCCAGGGCAGCAAGGGCGTAATCAATAATGTCGTGATTTGGGGGGGCGCCCAGACGGGTCACAAAGCCGGTGCCGCACGCGTCATGGTCTGGATGGCTCCAGTTTGGATGCCGCCTTCCACCAGCCCTCGAGGTACACGAGTCCATAGGGGTTTATCGAACGGCAGCCCTTACGGTGTACAACTCAGATTTTGCATTTGACCAATCGGTTTTTTACCCGGAGTGCGGTAGGCAAAGGTCGGGCTTTCCATCGACAAAGCAGGGTTTTCCAACAGGGGATTGGTGTTAAATGAACTGGATGCGCGGCTAATGGCGCTACGCCGCTTCAAGCGCATATTGCCTGCAGGGTTCCAGATAAGCGGCTTCGGGGCTAGCCACCAGTTCGACGACGCGGCTCCAAAGCCAGGTGGCGCATCTTCGATCGGCCCTTGGGTACGCTGTTGAGCCACTCGCGTCGTCCGGCTTGATTGAGCTGAACCGGAATGGGCCTTTGCCAACCACCGACGCCCGGAATCGCCGACGCGATCGCTTCAATGGGTCTCCGTTGATCCATCTCTAATTTCAGGTCTTCGGGAAGGGACAGAGCGAGCGTTACAACGCCAACGACGAGCAGGTACCGCGAAGCACGCCAATAACGCGGCCAATTAGAATTTGGTAACTTCCGACAAATGAAAATTGCGCACCTTCATCGCCGGAATCACCATTTCAAAAGCCTCTTCCCCGGTCGCTCGTACCGCGGGCCCTAACAGCTCCACATTCCGAAGCATCTCCAGGATCGACTGATTAAAGCGAAAATTGCGCACCGCTGAAGTAACCTTCCCTTTTTCCACTAAGAATAGGCCGTCGCGGGTCATTCCGGTCATGATCTTTTCGTAAGGATCGACCTCGCGGATATACCACAGCCGGGTCACCAGCAGTCCCCGGTCGGTCGACGCAATCATATTCTCCACCGACGAATCGCCGCCGGAAAAGACCAGGTTCATCGGAGCTTCGCCGTATTCATTGGGCAGAGCGAATCCATGCCCAGTCGGCTTCTTGCGCGCGGCCTTCGCGGTGGTGCGCGCATACACTAGATTTTTCGGAACCCCACGGTCCACCAGCAGCACCCGCTGCCGGGGAATGCCTTCGCCATCAAAAGAAGCACCCATTTGCAACCGATGATAAGCATCATCGTAAATGGTGATGTTCTTACCGAAGAGCTGCGTGCCCATGCGGTCGTTCAGGCAGGAACGCTTATCTTGCAAGGCGGTCGCTGCGAAATCGTAAAACAAGAACCCCACCAGATCGAGGACCGCAGAAGGCTCCAGAATCACGGTATACCGGCCGGGCGGCAGCTCCACCGCATTGGTGGCGCGATGCGCTTTGTCGCTGGCTCGCGCTGCCAGCGCTTGGGTGGCCAAGTCTCGAACGTCGGCGGCGTTGGCTTTGGCCCAACTCGCAGCGGGAGCTTCCTGCATGGTGACGGAAAACTCCGCGTGAGTCTCGCGGTACGCGGCAAAAAGTCCGCGTGAGTTGCCAATGGCGCTTTGCGATTGCCCGGTGGCAAAAATCCCCGCGGCATTCTGCCCGCGCTTGACGGCAAGATCGCAAGCTTGCTTCACGGCGCGTGCCCGGTCGAGTGGCGTAGCGCCGGCGGTAGCGGGAACGAAGCGCTTGACCGGACGATACCGCTGCACTCCCGGCAACGGCAGCAGCCGCGGATCGCGTGGTTGGCTATGCGCCAACGAAAGAGAAGCGTCAATCGCGCCGCGAAGCGAATGCTCGTCAATGCGATTGGTGGTTGCACGCGCGGTACGGCCGTCGACCACAGTCCGCACGGAAATCGTCAAGCCGTGCTCGGCCACATTCTGATGAATGGCGTTGTTGGCGAAACGCGTGAGCGAATCCGCCACTTCCTCGATGTGTACTTCGGTCTCCGCCACGCCAGCGGAATTGGCGATCCGCAGGACCGTAGCAATCGCCGTCTGCAGCTCACGCTCGCCAAACAGTACCACGCCGTCCGGCCGCGCTGCGCCGCTGTGCTTCGGCCGAACTGGCTTCTGCGCTTTCATTGCTTGGCGAACGCCGCGCCGATGTTTACCTTGCGAAAACGTGAAGGTGACGCACCGTGTCCCGTACCCATGGTCTGCATCGGCTGGCCCTTGCCGCAGTTTGGCGTGCCCCACAGCGTCCATTCCTTTGCATTGCAGATGGCATCGCAAGAATTCCAGAACTCCGTGGTGATTCCGCTGTAACTGGGATTCTTCAGCATCCGCATCCTTTTTCCGTTCTTAATGTCCCAGGCAATCTCTGTCGAGAACTGAAACTGATAACGCCGATCGTCAATGGACCAGGAGCGATTGGTATCCATGAAAATCCCGTCATCCGTATCCGCCAACAAATCCGCGAGCGCCCAGGTACCTGGCAGCAAACTAATGTTGGTCATGCGAATAATCGGCAGCCGGTTCCAGCTCTCGGTGCGCATGGTACCGGAGGACCGTTCCAGACCGATGAGGTGCGCGGTCTCGCGATTCGACAAATAGCCGCGGAATTGCCCATCCTTAATAATATGGGTGCACTGCGCAGGAACGCCTTCGTCGTCATACGCGAAAGTCCCCAGCCCGTGGCCATGGTCGGAGCGGGCATCGGCCACTACATTCACGATGTCCGACCCGTACCGCAGATTATTCAGCTGATCCAAGGTCAGAAAACTCGTACCCGCAAAGTTAGCTTCTTCACCGAGCACCCGATCAAGCTCGATCGGATGCCCCACCGACTCATGAATCTGTAATCCCAACTGACTTCCGCCGAGAATCAAGGTCCCGTTGATTTGCGGACATTGCGTTGCGGAGTGCAGCGCCACCGCCTCTTCTGCGATCCGCGGCGCATGCCCCACCAAATCGAGCGACTCCACCAGTTCGTATCCTTGCAGGGCGTGCTGTCCACCAAAACTATTTGGATACGACCGCTTCTGAATCTCTTCTCCCTGAAACGCGGTAGCCGAGATCCCGCAACCCGTGATCATCTTCCGCTGGTGAATCCGCGAGCCGATCGACGACGAAAACCACGAATCGATCTTGCGGAATTGCATACCCGTTTCCGTCAGGGTCACCCCTTGGACCTTTCGCATTTCGCCATCCGCGGCCAGTAGCAAGGCAATCTGGGACTCCAGCGGAATCTCGAACGGATCCTTCCGAAAGGGGCTTTGCCAGCTATCGACGTACGCTTTTTCCGACGCCATCACCACTTCTTTGCGCTTGGCGATCGCCGAGGCTTTGGCAATGCTGACCGCTTGCGCGGCGCAAGCGGAAACTCCCGGTCCGGTAAGCCGATCGGTAGATGCAAATCCCCAGGCTCCGCTGGCCAACACGCGAATACCCAAACCGATCGATTCGGACTGCGCGAGCGTCCCGACCTGGCCGTTCTTGGTAGTCAGATCGCGCTGCCGCAAATGCATCATGCGCACATCCGCGTACGTTGCGCCGCGAATTCGAGCGGTATCAAGTGCCTGAGTAGACAAATCCCACATGGTCATCCGATCCCAAAAAAATTCTACAAACGTTCCAAGGATTCTACTAGGTATGAACGGCTACAAAAAAAGCGAGCAGGAGCGCGAGAGCATCGCGCTACCCTGCTCGTCCCAAACCATACTTTGGTTAGGTGCCTTCTTGCCACGAAGCCAGGTAGTGCTCCTGCTCCGCGGTCAGCTTGTCGAGTTTGTGGCCCATCGACTCCAGCTTTAGGCGGGCGATTTCGCGGTCTAGATGCTCGGGCACCACGTACACCTGCGGCTTCATGTTCTTGTGATTCTTGACCAGGTATTCCGCGGACAGCGCCTGATTGGCGAAGCTCATATCCATCACCGAAGCGGGATGCCCTTCTGCCGTCGCCAAATTAACCAGCCGACCTTCACCGAGCAGATACACTTTGCGATCACCCTTTAGCACGTATTCGTCAACCAGCGGACGCACTTCGCGCTTGCCGGATGACAATTTCTCCAGCGCTGGAATATCGATCTCCACATTGAAGTGGCCGGAGTTGCAAACCACCGCGCCGCCCTTCATGGCCTCGAAGTGTTCGCCGCGAATCACGCTCTTGTTACCGGTCACGGTGATAAAGACGTCGCCTTCTTTCACCGCTTCGGCCATCGGCATCACGCGGAAACCGTCCATCACCGCTTCAATGCCCTTCACCGGATCGATTTCGGTGACGATCACGTCCGCGCCCAATCCCTTGGCGCGCATTGCCACCCCGCGTCCGCACCATCCGTAACCGGCGATCACCACTTTCAATCCCGCGAGCAAAATGTTGGTCGCGCGAATCACCCCGTCCAGCGTGGATTGCCCGGTGCCGTAACGATTGTCGAAGAAATGCTTGGTCATCGCGTCGTTCACCGCGATGATCGGATACTTCAGCGTGCCGTCCTTGGCCATGGCCCGCAGACGAATCACCCCGGTAGTGGTCTCTTCCGTTCCGGCGATCACCCCGGGAACCAGGTCGGTGCGCTTGGTCAGCAGCATAGTAACCAAATCCGCGCCGTCATCCATGGTCATTTGCGGTTTATGATCCAGAGCCGCGCGCAAATGCGTGTAATAGGTGTCGTTGTCTTCACCCTTGATCGCGTAGGTCGGAATATCGAAGTCGCGATTCAGCGATGACGCCACTTCATCCTGCGTCGACAACGGATTGGAAGCGCACAGCACCGCATCGGCTCCACCGTCGCGCAGCGCAATCATCAGGTTCGCGGTTTCGCTGGTGACGTGTAGGCACGCGGAAACGCGCAAGCCCTTCAGCGGCTTCTCTTTCAGGAAGCGTTTGCGAATCGAATTCAGCACCGGCATCTGATTTCCGGCCCATTCGATCTTGCGTTTGCCAGCGTCAGCTAACCCGATGTCTTTCACGTCGCCTTTTTTCAGTTCTGCTGTAGCCAAGTGGTGCTCCCTCGATTTGATTTTTTACGGCGTGACGCACGCAGACAACAGCGCCGTCCAAGATGGATTAATCTCAGCGAAGCGAACTAGCGCCGGGCGCCAACTTCCGCTCCGGCAACCGCGCCCAGTCCTGCCGCTTTCCGCAGCGCGTCGGCTCGATCGGTGCGCTCCCAGGTAAATCCTGGGCCCGTGCGGCCGAAGTGACCGTAAGCCGCAGTCGGCTTGTAGATCGGCCGGCGAAGGTCCAAGGTCTCAATGATTCCCTGGGGCGTCAGCACAAAGTGTTCGCGGATCAGCGCGGTGATGCGATCTTCCGGAACCGTCGCGGTGCCGAACGCATCGACCATAACTGACACCGGCTCGGCCACGCCGATTGCGTAAGCCAGTTGCACTTCCGCACGTCGCGCTAATCCCGCCGCCACCACATTCTTTGCGATGTATCGCGCCATGTAGCACGCGGAACGATCCACCTTCGATGGATCCTTGCCGGAAAAAGCGCCGCCGCCATGCCGGCTATAGCCGCCATAGGTGTCGACTATGATCTTGCGCCCGGTCAGACCAGCATCGCCCATCGGCCCGCCAATCACAAAGCGTCCCGTTGGGTTGATGTGATATTTGGTGTTGCGGTCCAGCATCGAGGCGGGAACAATCGGGCGAATCACGTCTTCCATGACCAAAGCGCGCAAATCTTCATTGGATACGCTGTCGCTGTGCTGCGTGGAAATCACCACGCAATCCACGCGCACTGGCCGCCCATCACGGTACTCGACGGTGACTTGAGATTTGCCGTCGGGACGAAGAAAAGACGATTTCTTGCTCTTGCGGACTTCCGAGAGGCGCTGCGTCAAGCGGTGAGCCAGTTGGATGGGCATAGGCATCAGCTCATCGGTTTCGTCGCAGGCAAAGCCAAACATCAGGCCCTGGTCTCCGGCACCGCCGGTATCGACGCCCATGGCAATGTCCGGCGACTGGCGCTTCACGCTGCAAAGCACCGCGCAGGTATTGGAGTCGTAGCCGAACGTCGCGTCGTAGTAGCCCACTTCGCGAATGGTATCGCGCACCAAAGTGTCGTAATCCACGTGGGCGCTGGTGGTGATTTCCCCAGCGACAACCGCGAGGCCGGTGGTAACCAGCGTCTCACAGGCCACCCGGCCACGAGGATCCTGGCGCATCACTTCATCCAGGACCGCGTCAGAAATCTGATCGGCAATTTTATCGGGGTGACCTTCGGTCACCGATTCGGAGGTAAACAGGTAGTTACGCAAGCCTTCGCTCAAAACAGGGTCTCCTTCGTGAGGTAAGGAGCAGCCGGTGTGCTCCGATTGAACCAAGCCACCAATCGCGTATTCGGATAACCTTACCAAGCTACCATCCGCCCCAGTAAGAATCAACCCATTGAATTTAGGCGTGTTAAGCGAAGGTTAAACGGTGCGATTCCTCCTCCGAACGGCGGTACCCAGAGCGAAGGGCAAGGTCTTCCCGCTGGGGTTTTGGGTCGCTTTCACGCAACAGGCTTATCTGGAGTCATCGCGAAGGGGTTCATCGTTCCAGGCGGGACCTTGCCGGATTGATCTGTTTTCGTTCGACCGCGATGCCTGCGTTGCGCAGCTCGCCTAAGGCGCCCGTGGCCGATTCGCGATATACCCGCACTTGCCCGTGGTTGCTTCCGTCTGAATCGCCGATTAGCCTCGACATCGAATTTTCTTCTATGCAAGTTTCCTATCTCCACACCGTGGTTTGGATGCGCTGGAAGCAAGTGGCGCTTCGGGGAAAAAGTGTAATGTGGCTTGCACTGACGCTTTCGTGCGAGAGCGAAAGCGCCGCGCCGCCTAAGCCCCGTCGCCTTCGTCGTCGGCCTGGATCTCCAACCGGCCTTTGGTTTTTTTGGCCATTAGGTACGAGCGGATGAAGGGGTCGATGTCGCCGTCGAGGACTTTGTCGACGTCGCCTACTTCGAACTTGGTGCGGTGGTCTTTGATCAGGCGGTAGGGCTGCATGACGTAGGAACGGATCTGGCTGCCGAAGGAGATGTCCATCTTGGATTCGTCGAGTTTGTCGCTGTGCTGCTTGCGCTTTTGAATTTCCATGTCGTAGAGCCGGGAGCGAAGCATCTTCATGGCCAGCTCGCGATTCTTGTGTTGGCTGCGCTCCGCCTGGCAGGCCACGATGACGCCACTGGGCAGGTGGGTGATGCGCACCGCGGTTTCGACTTTGTTCACGTTTTGGCCGCCCTTGCCGCCGGCGCGAAAGGTGTCCAGCTTCAAATCTTCGGGACGAATGTTAATCTCGATGCGATCGTCGATTTCCGGAATGACGAAGACAGAGGCGAAAGAGGTGTGGCGGCGAGCGGCCTGATCGAACGGCGAGATGCGCACCAGGCGATGCACGCCGGTTTCCCCGGTTAGCAGGCCGTAGGCGTTTTCTCCGGCAAACT
>Ga0302177_10000050_pt1 | contig 108201 bp, 99 predicted proteins | sample I_Palsa_E1_2_FD_198780 | JGI IMG/M metagenome (GOLD analysis project Ga0302177, IMG submission 198780) | Peat permafrost microbial communities from Stordalen Mire near Abisko, Sweden - I_Palsa_E1_2 | ecosystem: Environmental > Terrestrial > Soil > Palsa > Peat permafrost | place: Sweden... | reverse complement strand
GCGCGTCGCGATTCGCATCCGTATATCTCCCGCACGCGCGACGCCGGGAAATCCTGGCAGAAAATAACCGATGGATTGCAGGAAGGCTGGGTCGCGCGCATCGTGCGCGAAGATCCAGTTCGGAAAGGGCTGCTGTATGCCGGGACCGAAAATGCCCTCTACGTTTCGTTCGACGACGGCGACCACTGGCAATCTTTACAACTGAATTTCCCGGTCTCCGACGTGCGCGACCTCGTTGTTCACGGCAACGACATCGTCGCCGCTACCTACGGCCGCGGAATTTACATCCTCGACGACATTTCGCCCCTGCGTCAGGCCGGCCCGGATATAACCAGTGCCAACGCCTACTTGCTTAAGCCCGCTCCAACTGTCCGGGTCCGCGATGACAACGATCAGGAAACGCCGCTGACTCCCGAGACTCCAGCCGCAAAAAATCCTCCCGACGGCGCGGTCTTTTATTACTACCTGAAATCTCCGCCCTCCGGCAAAATCACTCTCGAAATCCACGACGCCCACGGAAAAGTCGTCCGCCGTTTCAACAGCGTCGCGCCGAAGCCGGACACCACTCCGAAAAACGTTCCTGACTACTGGTTCGCGCCGCTTGCGGGGATGCCCAAGGACGCAGGTCTCAATCGTTTCGTGTGGGATCTTCGCTACTCGCCGCCCGCTGCGCTCAATTACAGTTACTACGGCCAGATGCTCGATTACATCGAATACACGCTGTCCGATCATGCCCTGCCCGCGGATACGCCGCGCGAGCAGACCCTAGGCCCCATCGCCGTGCCTGGCCAATACGAGGCCGTTCTCATCGCCAACGGCACATTGATGAAGCAGCCCTTTACCATCACCCTCGATCCGCGCGTTCACGTCTCGCAGGCCGATCTCGAAGCGCAATTGACCGCCGGCAAACGCGTCGACTCCGGTTTAGCCTCCAGCGCCAAGGTTTTCGGGGAGATCACCAATTTGCGCAACGCCATCGCTGACCGCCTGAAAACTCTCGGGCCTCTTCCGGAAGACAAGGCCGCAACCGAGAACGACAAAGACAAAGACGCCCAGGCTGCGAAACTGGCGGGCGGCGCCGCTCCGGCTAAACCCGCGAATGTACCCGCACCCGCTGTTCAGCCAGCGCCAGCGACTTCACCCGCGAGGGAATCCGCGGACGCTCTGCAAGCGTTGGACAAGAAGGCCGAGGCCATTCAGCAGGGTACTTTCACCGCGCCGGGAGTCGGTCCGATCAATCGCGACCTGGCTCGCGTGCAATTTTTCATCATGTCCGGCGACGCCGCTCCGAGCCCCACCGCGAAAGCCGCGCTCGACGAATCCTGCGACACCTTGAACAAGAACCTCGCCGCCTGGCGCGAACTCGATTCCCAGGCCGTGCCGGCCACCACTAACATCATCGCCAAATCCAGTCTTGCCGCGCTTCCCACGGCCACGGTTATGTCCATCATGGCCACGCCCCACGACGCCGGCTCCGCCGACGCCTGCGCGCCGTAACACCGTTGGAGCGCGGATGCTGAACTCATCGACCACCAATACTACGCGGGGCGGGGTTAGCCCGCCGTCATTCTGAGGAGCGCCGCGACGAAGAATCTCAACCCCGATCCTTATCTCCACCGTTCCGACTTGCGTTCGTCCAATTCGGCTCAGGTCACTGTGTACACGCGCCCATTCGCATTTTTCACAACGTCGTGCTACCGTGTCTCGTGATTCGAAACGAAAATCTAAAATCCGATCAAGGCATGAACTATCCAATCGCCCAATTTCTAACCGCAACACACCCGCATTCAGAATTCGCCGTAACTCACTCAAAACAAAGCCATGTAACATTTTCTAACCGCAACATAGAACCGTGTGTTGCGGTTAGAAATATTGCGATCGCACCCGCCCGAGGGCCGAACGATTTTCGAAGTTTCATTTTCAATTTTCCGGGGTTTCCCCGGTGACGGCCCACCGCCAACACCACGATCGCCTCGAAGAGCTCCGCAAACGAAACGCGGAAGCCGAAGCGGGCGGCGGCCCGGAGCGCCGCGAACGCGAGCACAAACAAGGCAAGCTCAGCGCTCGTGAACGCATTGATCTGCTTCTCGACGAAGGTACTTTCGAAGAACTCGATAAATTTGTACGCCACAGCTCCCACGATTTCGGCATGGAAACCCAGCGCCCCCCCGGCGACGGATTCATTACCGGCTTCGGCCGCATCAACGGCCGCCTCGTCTACGTCTTCGCCCAGGATTTCACCGTTTTCGGCGGATCGCTTTCCGAATCGAATGCCGGAAAAATTATCAAAATCATGGATCTGGCCATGCGCGCCGGAGCCCCGGTCATCGGCTTGAACGATTCGGGCGGCGCCCGAATTCAGGAAGGGGTGAAATCGCTCGCCGGCTATGCCGAGATTTTCTTACGCAACACGCTGGCCAGCGGCGTGATCCCGCAGATTAGCGCGATCATGGGACCTTGTGCCGGCGGCGCGGTCTATTCCCCGGCCATTACCGATTTTATTTTCATGACCCGCGATACTTCCTACATGTTCGTCACTGGGCCGGACGTGATCAAAACCGTGACGCACGAGGAAGTGACCAAGCAGGAGCTCGGCGGCGCGATGACGCACAACGCCACCAGCGGCGTCGCCCATTTTGTCGCGGTCGATGACGCCGAATGTCTCGCCATGATTCGCGAGCTGTTCAGCTACTTGCCTTCAAATAACCTGGACGATGCGCCGAAGCGCCCCACGGCCGATCCTTGGGACCGAGTTACGCCGGCTCTAAATGCCATCGTTCCCGAAAATCCGCAGCAGCCGTACGACATTAAGGACGTCATTCACGCACTCGTCGACGACGGCGAGTTTTTCGAAGTTCACGAGCACTTCGCCAAAAATATCGTGGTCGGCTTCGCCCACATGGACGGCCGTTCCATCGGCATCGTGGCCAACCAGCCTGCGTTCTTGGCCGGCGTGCTCGATATCAATGCCTCGATCAAAGGCGGGCGCTTTGTGCGCTTCTGCGATTGCTTCAATATTCCGCTGTTGACGCTCGAAGACGTTCCGGGCTTTCTTCCCGGCACCCAGCAGGAATTTGGCGGCATCATCCGCAATGGCGCCAAGCTCCTTTACGCTTTCGCCGAAGCCACGGTGCCCAAAATCACGCTGATTACTCGCAAAGCCTATGGCGGCGCGTATTGCGTGATGTCCTCCAAGCACATCCGCACCGACTACAATTTCGCCTGGCCCACTGCCGAAATCGCGGTGATGGGTCCCGAAGGTGCCGTCAACATCGTCTATAAGCGCGAAATTGATCGGGCCCCCGAAGCTGACCGCGAGGCCCTCCGCCGCGAAAAGATCGATGAATTCCGCGAGACTTTCGCCAATCCCTACGTCGCCGCCGAAAGCGGTTACATCGACGCGGTCATCGAGCCGGCCCACACCCGCGCCCGGATCGTCACCGCTTTCCATTCCCTCGAAAACAAACGCGACACCAACCCCCGCAAGAAACACGGGAACATCCCGCTATGACAGGGGTGTCAAAATGACATCGAAGACCGGGCGAAACTGGATTTTTGGCTCGAAATTCGATAGGATTCGTTGGTTTCGTTTTATTAAAAGAATCGGGATTTCTCCTGGAGAAATGGATGCCTAAGGTTAGTAACGAACGCAAGACCCTGCTCGGTTCCCTCGACGCACTCGTCGAAAGATACCATTTGCTGAAGCACCCGTTTTATCGCGCCTGGACCGAAGGAAAATTGTCGAAGAAAGCTCTGGCCCTCTACGCCGAGCAGTATTATCAGCACGTGCAGGCCTTCCCCGAAAATCTGCGGGATCTCGCCAGCCGCAGCAATGGCGATAAGGAATTGAAATCTCTCGTCATGGAAAACTTGGCGGAGGAGTTGGACGAAACCGCGACGCACCCGCAGTTGTGGCGTCAATTCGCCGCGTCTGTCGGCGTGAGCGACGTTTCGCTGAATCGCGTGCAACCGCTGCCCGGCATCTCGGCCTTGCTCGATAGCTATGACGAAGTTTCCACTCAGGGCACGCTGACTCAAGCTGTCGCCGCCTTCTACGTCTACGAGGCACAAGTCCCCGAAATCGCTACCGAGAAAATTTCCGGCCTCAAGAAATTTTACGGAATTACCGATTCGCGTTCGCTGTCCTATTTCGCGGTGCACGAAGAAGCTGACGTACGTCACCGTGCGGCCTGGCGCAGCTGGCTGGAAAATCAGAAAAGCGCCGACACCGTTGCCGTGCTTTGTGCCGCCGAACGCAGCTTGAAAGCGCTGTGGGGCGCACTCGATGCGGTGTATCCGGAAGGCTGCACCACTAAGAATTAAATCAGCCGTCGCGATTTGCGAAAACCAACAAGTATTCAACGCAGGTTCTCGCCCAGGAACCTGCGTTTTTATTTGTGGCGGGAAGGCTGCGGCAGCTTCGCTAACTCTGCTTCTTCAAAACTTTGATTCCGTCCGCGCCGGCGATCACCGCCTCGGTCGCAAACTTCAGAAATAATCCGTGCTCCACCAAACCGACCACGTGATCGAGATGATGAGCGGTTTCCTTCGGGTCGCTCATCGCACCGAAAGAGCAATCCAAAATGTAGTGTCCGCCATCGGTGATGTACGGTTTCCCATCCGCACCAAGCCGCAGCGCGGGCCTCGCGTTTAATTTTTCCAATTTTTTCTCCGTGGCTTCCCAGCCGAACGGCACAATTTCGGTGGGAACCGAACAGCTCACGCCAAGAGTCTTGACCAATTTTGTATCGTCCGCCACCACCACCATTCGCTTACTGGCCGCGGCCACAATCTTCTCGCGCAGCAAAGCTCCCCCATGGCCTTTGATCAGGTAGAGTGGCCCGGGAAGAATTTCATCCGCGCCGTCGATGGTCAAATCGATCGCCACATGCTCGGCAAAGCTCGTCAGCGGGATGCCCACGCTTTGTGCCTGTTGCATGGTCCGGGCCGAAGTGGGTATTCCAAAGATGCGAATGCCTTCCTCGGCCACGCGGTGACCAAGTGCCGCGATGGCGTACTGCGCCGTTGAACCAGTGCCGAGGCCGACAATCATGCCGTCTTCAACCAGGCGCGCGGCAGCCTCGCCGGCTTGTTTCTTCAGTTGATCCTGTTGAGATTTTTCCAAGACGTGAACTCTGGTCGCAGAAGCGACGCTGCCCATCATAGACGCCCGCGCGCAAGTTGCCAACCTGCGCCGGCGCAATTCGCACCTGCGAGCAGGAGCACGGCACGGGTTAGCGTGGTAATATTCCGCGCTGCCGGACACTTAAAATGTTCAAGAAAATACTGATCGCTAATCGGGGCGAGATCGCGGTGCGCATCATTCGCGCTTGCCGCGAACTGGGCATCCGCTCCGTCGCGGTGTATAGCGACGTCGATCGCGCGGCGCTGCACGTGCGGCTCGCCGATGAAGCCTATCCAATCGGTGAAGCGCCTTCGCGTGCCAGTTACTTGGTGGTCGAGAAAATTATCGGGGCGGCGCGCTACTCGGGATGCGACGCGATTCATCCAGGCTACGGGTTTCTCGCCGAAAATCCAGCGCTCGCCCGATCGTGCGCCGAAGCAAACATCAAATTTATCGGTCCTTCGCCGGAAGCGATGGAACGGCTGGGCTCGAAAACTGCCGCACGACTGATCGCCAAAGAAATCGGGGTTCCCACGGTTCCTGGCACCCTTGCGACAATTGAAGGCACCCAGGAGCTTGCCGAAGTGGCGCGGAAGACTGGATTTCCCATTGTGCTGAAAGCTGTCGCGGGCGGGGGCGGCAAAGGCATGCGCGTGGTCACGAAGGAAAGCGACCTCGATTCCGCCTGGCGCGATGCTTCTTCCGAAGCTCAAAACGCGTTTGGCGACGGCCGCATGTATCTCGAAAAATATCTGGAGAAGCCGCGGCACATTGAGATTCAGGTCCTGGGCGATGAGCACGGAAACATGGTTTATCTGGGAGAACGCGAGTGTTCGGTCCAGCGGCGACACCAGAAAGTGATCGAGGAATGTCCTTCACCGGTGATGACGGCTGAATTGCGGGCGGCAATGGGCGAAGCTGCGGTGAAATTGGCCAGAGCGGGAAAATACACCAATGCCGGGACGGTGGAATTTCTGGTGGATGCCGACCGCAATTTCTACTTTCTCGAAATGAACACCCGCCTGCAGGTTGAGCATCCGGTCACCGAGATAGTGACGTCGCTCGACATCGTCAAACTGCAAATCCGGATCGCCGCCGGCGAGACGCTTCCGTTTACGCAGAAAGACGTCACGCTGCGCGGCCACGCCATCGAGTGCCGAATTTATGCCGAGGACCCAGACAATAATTTCTTCCCCTCGCCGGGAAAGATCACGAACTACGCGACGCCTTCGGGACCTGGAATTCGTTTGGACGACGGAGTATATGAAGGTTGGACTGTTCCGAACGAATACGACCCCATGCTCGGAAAACTGATAGCCTGGGGAAACGATCGCGCCGAAGCGGTGGGCCGAATGAGGCGTGCGCTGCAGGAATATAAAGCCGGCGGGATCAAAACGAATGTAAGGCTCTTCGAACGCATTCTGGCCAACCGCGATTTCATCAATGGCTCGGTTTACACTCGCTGGCTGGACGATTTCCTGGCCCACGCCGGAACGGCCCTCCAGCTGGCGACTGATGGAACGGCCGCCGATTTAGCGCGGGACAACGCAGCGGCGATCGCCATCGCAATGTGGCATTCACGATCGAGTGCGCGGCAACTTTCCGTGGCCACAGATGGGACGACGCAGCCGGTTTCGCGTTGGAAGCTGGAAAGCCGCCTCGAACAACTAGACGGTATCGGTCGCGGATAGTGTTTGTGGTCCAACTTCACAACAGCTATGAAAATTGACGTCACACTTCAAGATCGCAAACACACTCTCGAGTTAACGCACCCGGGCGAGCGGCCGCGATGGAAGATCGATGGCCGCGAACTCGAGGCAGATGCGCTCGAAATCTCTCCGGGCGTGTATTCGGTCATCATCGACGGCAAATCCTTCGAAGTTCAGGTGCACGAAATTAGCACCGGGCTGCGCGTCGCGGCGAATGGATACGAGTATTCCGCGGCAGTTAAGAATCCCCGCGCACTGAAGAAAAATCGTGCCGGTGCGTCCGAGGCCCAAGGCCGCCAGAAGATCGTGGCCCCGATGGCAGGGAAGATCGTTCGGACGCTGGTCAAAGTGGGAGATGTGGTGGAGGGCGGGCAAGGCCTGGTGATTGTTGAGGCCATGAAGATGCAGAACGAAGTACGCTCGCCCAAATCCGGCACAGTTGAACGTGTGGGCGTGGTCGAAGGTCAGACGGTCAATCCGGGTGATGTCCTCGCGGTAGTGGCTTGACCAAAACATCCTACCAGTAACTGTTTACCATTAAGCATTAACCTCCGACCTGGTCCTTTCCACCCTGCTCGCCTGCACTGACAATCAAATCAAGGTAAACAGCGGGCCGGTGGGGTGCCTGCGGTTTCTGGGGAGCAATAATGTTGGGACAGATGCATTTCGCGGTAGCCGTCGGTTGGCTATCGTTGGGGATTGCGGCGCTGCTCTGGCTCTCGGCCTGCGCGGTCGTCGCGGATAAGATGGAGCGCGAAGGGATCACGTTCTGGAAGAGTTTTCTAGCTTGTCTGCTCTTAACTCCTCTGGCTGGCCTGCTCATCGTGGGCATCGCGAGATCGATGCGACCGAACCGTCCTCTAGTACAGACCGCAACGCGCGGTTAACCGCCGGGGCTACGGCGAAATTCGTAACGTTTTTCCACGTAAGCAATTCTTCTATTCTGATTCTAATGCTTGGAAATATGTGTGTGTCCCAAACCAGATTAGTTCGGGAGCTTGCCTGCGGATTCCAAGATTTGCCGGGCCAAGTAATTCGTCACGTGCGACTCGTCGCGGGCGTTAATCATGTAAGCCGAACGTAGGAGTTGTTCTTTGCGGTTACGCAGCATATCCCGAATGGACTGCTGCACTTGCGGGTCGGAAAGTTCGCGCTGGCCGGCGGGCTCTTTGGCAATCAGTTTCAGGATGCGGTAGCCATTTTTGTCGCCAATGGGTTGGGTGACGTCACCCGCCTTCATGGTCAGAACCGTCTTTTTCAATACCGGGTCGGAGCGATTGAGCGCCGATTCCGGCACAAATCCTAAATCGCCGCCCGTGGTTGCGGTGGAGTCTTCGGAGTAGTCCATGGCCAACTGGCCAAAATCTGCGCCGCCGGCCAGCTTTTGTTCGATCAACGCGATTTTGCGTTTGGCTTCCGGATCGGTGGTGGCCTTGTCGTTTTTGCGATTGTGCACGGCCGGATCGGGATGGGAGGTTACGACGATCTGGGCGATGTGATATTGCGGCTCGGCCACATTAAATTGAGCGCGATTCTTGTTATAAAAATCTAGGACGTCCTGATCGGTGATCGAGATTTTCGCGACGACCTCCCGATTCAGTAATTTCTGAACGGAGAGCTGCCGGCGGATGTCCCCTTTCAAATCTTCGACCGTCAAGCCGGTGTCTTTCAACTTTTTCTGGAATTCTTCTTCAGTGAAGGGAGTTTTTGATTCGGTAAACTTGTCTTCGACCTCGGCATCGCTCGCCACCAGATTCGCTTTCTTGGCGCGCTCAAGCAGAATCTCGTTGTTCACCAACTCGTCGAGGATATTCAGCTTCAGTGAGAGGGCTTCTTCCTGGGATGGGGTGGGGCCTTCGGCGTTCACTCGCGTGCGGAAATACTTTTCCACCTGATCGCGGGTGATGTCGTTTCCATTCACCGTGGCCCAGACGCCCGGAGAAGGCGTGGCTTCTTTCTTGCATCCTGCCAGCAGGGCGCACGCAACTGCGGTAATGATCAGGACTCGCCGAGTCAAACCGAACTCCTTCCGGGGAGGAGCGGACGTCACGCGGCCTTGGTTACGCGGCCGGACCGAATGCAGGACGTGCAGACACGAATATGGACGTTGGTGCCCTTGACCACGGCACGAACTCGCCGAAGATTCGGGTTCCACCGCCGGCGGGTTACATTGTGCGCGTGGCTGATCGTGTTGCCGTATTGAGGTTTCTTGTTACAGATTTCACAGGCCAGTGCCATTGATGCTTCGCTCCAAACGGAAATTTGAACTTTGACCGAACCTAAATGGTACCAGAGTCCGCAACATGCGGGAAGCAATTTGGTCGCAAATCCGCCGTTTGTAGCAATCACCGTGTGTCGGCGCTTTGGCTGGGGCGAGACCTCCCGAGTGCTGCGAAGGGGGCTCTCAAAGACGAGCAATCAACTATAATGGCCACGTATCCTAGGCAATCCCAAACGCGAGCGCAGCTCGCGAATCGAAAATCGCAAGGAGCGGCTCAGAATGTCGGGGAAAAATACGATCGGTATTCTCACGGGGGGCGGAGACGTCCCAGGGCTGAACTCGGTGATCAAATCCGTGGTGTACCGCGCGACCGAAATGGGCAAGAACGTCGTCGGTATTCGCAAAGGCTGGAAAGGGCTGACGAACGTCGATACCTCTGAAACCGGGGAAAGCATTTACCATCGAGAGTTGACGCGCGATAACACGCGCACCATCGACCGCACCGGCGGAACGATTTTGCACACGTCTCGCACCAATCCGAGCCGCGTCGCGGCCTCCAAAGTGCCCGCGCACATTTCGAAAGATCGGCTGAAGAGCCTGCCCTTTGACGGCAAGAACTACGATTTCACCTCGATTGTGATTGAGAATTTGGAAAAACTTGGAATTGGATGTCTGGTGGCGATCGGTGGCGACGACACTCTCGGATTCGCGGCTACGCTTTCGCGGAATGGTTTCCCGGTCATCGGCGTGCCCAAGACCATGGATAACGATGTGGCCGGCACCGAATATTGCATCGGATTTTCGACGGCGATTACGCGCGCGAAAGATGCGATCACTCGCCAGCGAACTACGCTGGGATCGCACGAACGAATCGGAATTTTCCGCATCTTCGGACGGGATGCCGGCTTCACCGCTTTGTACACCGCGTATGTGACCGGCGCACGCTGCCTGATTCCCGAATACCCTTTTGATATGGCGCACGTGTCAGAGCTGTTGCTCGAAGACAAACACCATAACGAAAGCAATTATTCGATCGTCATCGTTTCCGAGGGCGCGGCTCCCAAGCAGGGCAAGGTTGAGGAAGTGGGTGAGATGGACGCGTACGGTCATCGCAAGAAGGTGGATGTGGGACAGGCACTGGCCAAAGAACTCGAGCAACGAACCGGCGAAGAAACCATGACCAGCGATCTGACCTACGATTTGCGTAGCGGAGATCCCGACGCGATGGATCAAATTGTGGCGACCACCTTTGCGAATATCGCGGTGGATCTGATTCGCGACGGAATCACCGGACGCATGGTCGGCCTGCAGAATGGCTGCTACGCGCACGCGGACTTGCCGCATGTTTCGGCCGGCGCGCGCAAAGTTGACATCGTTACTCAGTACAATACGGAACGCTACCGGCCCAACTACAGCTCGAAGCTCGGGGCTCCGATTTTGTTTAATCGCGCCTAGTTTGCTGCTGAAGGCAGCGGCGGTAATGGTGGGCCGGTTGTTTGAGGTAGGATTTGCGCAGATGAAAATTACAATCCCATTTCTGACGATGATCCTCTTGGGGGTGGTTTTTCTACTGCTCTCGCCGGGCCAAACACCGGTAGCACAAGCCGGTTCGGACAAAATGATTTTGACGGCGATAGATTTTGAAGCCGGAGTTTCCTATCGTTCAGTGCAATCGCATGCGCCCATCGGACTGATTACCAATCCATGTTCCTACGCCGATAAGTTTGTGCCGACGATTGACTGGAATGACGGGACGGGGGAGCACCGGCCCGACACGAATGCGGAAACCAAGCCGTTCTACACCAAGGTCCCCGTGGTTCAGAATGGCGTCTATTTGTTTTGGGATGACACGCACGTCGCGGTCGCGCCCGGCGCGCAAACAGTCATCACCAAATTGACGGTGCATTGCCTGGGCGATCCTCCGGGGGATCAAGTATTTGTGACTAGAAGCTCAGTGAACATATTCGCGCGAATCCCCGTAAACCAGGCGGAATTTATAAAAAACGGAAACCGAGTGGATTCCATCAAGGGGCACGATACGGTTGATTTGACTCTGACCCTGGACGCTCCAGCGCCTCCGTCGGGAACCTGGGTGAAGCTCGAAGCCGAACCAGCGGCCCTGCTGAATAGTCTGCCGCCGTATTTTCAGGTTCCGGCTCGAGAGACCCAGGCGAAAATTTTGGGGATGGAATTGCAGCACACAACATCGAACGTCGGTTTGGTGGTGACCGCGTCAACGGTAGGGCGCCCTCAAAAAACGCAGCTCCTTACCGTCCTTCCCTAGAAAATCGTTTTTTTTCGACGCCGAGTCGAAAGCGTTATTTAATTATTACCCCCAATTGGTGCTGGAATAGGGCAGAAACTGTCGAGAACTATTCGTATTTCAGCGCCACCATGGGATCGACGCGCATGGCGCGGCGCGCGGGAACGTAGCTCGCAACGAGTGCGACGGCGACGAGTACGGTGATGGCGAGCGCAAGCGTTGAGGAATCATTGCGCGTGAGACCAAAGAGGAGTTGGCGGGCTAGGCGCATAATCCAGATGGAGCTGAGGAGACCGGCTGCGATGCCAACAGCGAGAACAATCGCGGCCTCACGCATGACGAGACAAAGGATCGAAGTCTGCTCCGCGCCGAGGGCCATGCGAATGCCGATTTCGTGCGTGCGTTGCGTGACTACGTAGGCCATGACGCCGTAAAGACCGATGGCGGTGAGCAGGAGCGCGAGGCCGCCAAAGAAGCCGGAGAGGACGGCCATCAGATGCTCCTGAATCACGGAGTCGTCGGCCTGCTGTTTCAGTGTGCTGAATTGCAAAGAAGCCGATTTGTTGATGCTGGCCATGGCGTCGCGCACGGCGGGAATCAGCGCGCCGGGTGTCATTGCCGTGCGAATCTCAAACGTGGTGTCTTCCCTTATGCTATGAATCTGGGCAAGAGGGACGTACGCTGTTGAAAGAAAGTCCTGATCCAGCGAATCGCGTTTGGCGTTCTGCACCACGCCGATAATTTCGAGTGGTTTGTCTCCGATTTCCGGCCCCCCAAGCTGGATATGCTTCCCGATGGGATCTTGTCCGCGAAAGTAGGTGTTCGCCAGCAACTGATTGATGACGACAACGGGCGTGGAGTTTGCGGAATCGCGAGCGGCAAAAACACGGCCTTCGAGCAGCGGCGTGCGCATCGTGGAGAAGTATCCAGGCGTGATCCAGTTCGAATAAACACCCGGCACAACGCCGCTCGGCGGCTGATAGCCCGGCACTGAAACCTCGGAGGTCCACTCATCGCCCGAGTCGAGCGGATATAACAGGCACTGGCTGGCGGAAACGACCCCGGGAAGCGCCTGCAATTTCGCAAGCATTTGGCCGTAGAGCGGCACGAGAGCGGGCTCGGGCAGTCCAGCACTATGAACATTCGTGTCGATCAACAAGACATTGTTGCGGTCGAAGCCCGGATCAACGGTCATTAAATTGCCGAATGTACGGACGAAGAGACCGGCGCCAACCAGCAAAATCAGGGAGAGAGCGACTTGCACGGCGACAATCCAGCGCGCTAGAGCCGATTGCGAGCGCCCGCCTGCACCTTGCGATTGGCCTTCTTTCATCGCAGAACTGGCAGAGACGCGTGTGGCGCGGAAGGCAGGCAAAATCCCAAAGAGCACTCCGCAAAGCACGGCGATGCCGCTGGTGAAGGCCAGGACCGGGCCGTCCATTTTCAGATCGAGAAAGACTTGGCTCTGATCGGTAGAAACGAAACGAACAAGCAGCGCGCTGCCCCATCGCGCGAAGAAAACGCCGAGAATCGCACCGGCGCCGGAGAGCACGATGCTTTCGGTGAGAACCTGGCGAATCAAACGGGCTCGCGAGGCTCCCAAAGACAGACGCAGAGCAATTTCCTTCTGGCGCGCCGCGGAGCGAGCGAGAAGCAGGCTGGCGATGTTCGCGCAGGCGATGAGCAGAACCAGTCCAACGACGAACATCAGGATTTGCAACGGCTGACTGTATTGGTCGCGTACGCCATCGACATTGCTGCTCCCAGTGGATGCGGGAGTTAGGGCGAACGTGTTCCTTCGAAAAAAGTCCTGCGCGTTGGCGCTGGAATCCTGGGGGACAACGGCGCCAAAAAGCGGGGCCGACAGGACTTTCATGCGAGCTTGAACCTGCGCGATGTTTGCGCCGGGTTTGAGGCGGCCCATCATCGAGAGGAACCAGGCGGTGCGATCGTCGAGAGACCTTCCGAAAATCGCTGCCGCGCAGATCGGAATCGCCACACCGAATGGCGTACCAACATCCGTACCAGTGAAGCCGCGCTGTGCAATGCCGATGATGGGAAATTCATGGCCATTCACGCGAATGAAGCTGCCAATCACGGATTGCGCACCGGCGTATTGGTCCTGCCAGAAACCATAACTGAGCACGGCGACGCCGGGACAGCTGCGGATGTCATCGGAAGCAGCGAGCAAGCGTCCTGCGGCTGGGCGCACACCGAGAACGTTGAAGTAATCTCCGCTGGCGTAAATGCCGTTGATATCGTTTTCTTCGCCGCCGTTGGCGAGGTCGAAAGTTCTCGGCGACCAGGCAAAAACGCCGGAGAAAACGTCCTGATGATCGCGCACCTGCTCCCAAATCGGATTCGTTACGGTGGTGTTCGCATTTTGATCCATGCGAGGTTTCAACCCGATTTGCACGAGCTGTTCAGGATTCTGCACAGGCAACATGCGGAGCATGACGGCGTCGATCAAGCTGAAAATGGCTGTGTTGGCGCCGATGCCCAGCGCGAGAGAAAGCAGTGCAATGCTGGTGGTGAGCGGAGTTTTGCGGAGAATGCGAAAGGCGAAACGAACGTCCTGGAGGATGCCCGAGAAAAAATTGCCGGCGTCCTTTCCGGGCGCGATGGGTTCGCGATCAAAGCTTCTTTCTAGACGTCTGAGGCTTCGGACTAGCAAATCCTCCCCTTCGAGTTCATCAAGTGCGGTGCGGAATGCTGAGTCCTGCGATTGGCCGCTGGCGATGAGTTCCTGATAACGATCATCGAGGTGCTGCGCGAGTTCCTCAGCGATTTCCGACTCCCGCGTCGGAGTAAGTTCCAGCGGTGCAAGCCGCCTGAGAATTTCGGGTTCCCAATCAAGCATTTTCAACTTCCGTGATACGGTTGATGGCCTCGACGAAAATTTGCCAGCCGCGTCGCTGCGAGGCCAGAACCTTTTGTCCCTGCCGAGTCAATCGGTAGTAGCGTCGGCGGCGCTGCCCGCTCTTTTCAACCCATCGGCCCTGAATCCAACCACGGGTTTCCAGGCGATAGAGCAAAGGGTAGAGCGAAGCCACATAGAAGCGCACCGCGCCTTCTGAGCGTTGCTCGATGAGCTTTGAGATTTCGTAGCCGTGCCGGGGCCTGGCTTCAATCAACGCGAGAATCAGCAACTCCGCGCTGCCTCTCTTCCATTCACCGTCATAAGTAGCGCTTTCCATATATGGATACGCCATATATTAAGGACAGGAAGATCGCGAAAGTCAAGCAACTTTTGGCATCGTTACTTGTTCTCCCGCGCGGGCAAGCCGGAAACAATCCCAATTAGTTGGAAAACGCGCTATTCGACGAACGGCTCCAAGCATTTGATCTCGCGCCGAAGGCTCGCATTCGTCGCCCGAATTTCCTGAAAAACTGCGTTGTTGGACCGAGTGGACCGGAAATCAAAGCTAAAGCGGTTCAGGAAACTGTTGGAAGTAGCTTACGCGGCGCAGGTTGCGCGTGAAGGGCGGGCAGGTCAGTTTGCGCGAGCACCTGCAAACAGAGCAGGTGCTCATTTGTAGATTTTCGCGAACGGAATCTATTAGAATCATGCAGTTACTGTGGGCGTGTAGCTCAGCTGGGAGAGCACCTGCTTTGCAAGCAGGGGGTCACCGGTTCGATCCCGGTCACGTCCACCAACTTTTTCTCTGATCGCAAAGCACTTAGTTGATTCATCTGTGGCTCGATCCCCGCTTTTTAGCTCCGACTGTGCACGAACTGTGCACGAATGGGGTTATTGCACTGCAACTGTGCACAATGGAAGCGCGAGCAAATCTCTCGATTCCACTGAGGTGACCTCATTCGCCTGACGGTTCAGCTTGGTCAAAGCTTCGCGCTTCATCTGCAGTTTCATCTGCGAATACTTCTTGAAGACTTGCGCGTCGCTCTGACGAAGCATCTGGGTTACCCACTCATCGGCTACTCCTCCGGCACTGAGCCTGGTTGCATACGTGGACCGGAGATCGTAAAGCCGAAAGTAGGAAACCTTCGCTCGGCGAAGAGTTCTTCGCCAAACTGTTTTGAGAGTTGTTTGAAATCCGCTTGCATTCCGATCGCTCGGAAACAAGAACGGACTTTCACCCGCGAGTGCCATCTGGTCTTTGAACGCCTCGACAGCTAGCGAACTCAGTGGAACTTCGGCAACACCGGTCGGAGTCTTCGAATCCGATATCCAGACAAATGCATTTTGCAAATCCACTTGGTCTTTCCTCATCGAAATGAGTTCCTTGTAGATACGCAATCCGGTCTCCGTGATGATTCGAATTACGTTCCGCAAGTGCTGCGGCGCCGATAATTCGATTCGTTGCTGCTCCGACCATGTGACATAGTGAGGCCGGAACAGCCCCTTCACGGCCACCGGAAACTCAGCGCCCGAACACGGATTCGCTGGTAAGAGCCTTTTCCGGACCGCCACGTTCAGTACACGCCGGAGAACTCTGAACTCCTGGTGTATCGTCGTGGCTTTTACCGCTCCGAGTTGCTTGTAGCCGAGTTTGGCTTTGATTCGGACTCTCTGACGAAGGCGTTCACGAAGATACAGATCGATCGAATCCGCGGTGAGGTCCACCAGCCGGCGTGTTCCAAATGCAGCCTTGAGGTGTCGTATGCATCGCTGGTTCGCTTCGTGCGTTTTCGCAGCACGTATGGGCGGCTTGGAATGGTTCTCCAGAAAAAAATCCGCCCATTGCCCGAACGCCAGAGTCTCGCCCCTTCGAACGACTTCCAGGAGATTTTCATCCCTCGCCCGCAGCCGTTCTCTGAGCTTTTTGTTCGCTTCCTGCCAGTCAGCGGTCAGGCTCGACTCTCTTCGGGCCACGCCATTGCGATCCCGATAGCGAATCCACCACATGGCGGTACCCGCCCGCTGATAAACCACTCCGTCGTACTTTCTTGCTCTAGGCATTCTCCATCTCCTGTTTGAAGGACGCGCGGAATGTCTCGAGATCCGGCTTCAGGAACCGGATGTTTCGACCCATTACGCGGAGATGGGGAATCTGCTTCCGCTCAACCCAAAGATATACAGTTTGCGGGCTTACACCAAGAAATTTGGCCGCCTCGCGAACGGTCAGTGGACACTCCTCTTTGGGGAACCACGCGGTCTCTCCGGCCGCGGCAAGTTCAGCACGGTTCATGGCACGCCTCGTTGATCTTCAGAATTTGGTTGCTCTTCCGTTGCAGTTGGACCGAGTTCTTCAAACTTTTCGGTTCCCCGGCGCAGATCGGCCTGCGCTTTTACGACCGTGCGTCGCGCGTAGTAGTCCGGATCGGATTTCTCAATTCCGCGATAGTCAGCGATGCGGCTGATCACGACTTCGGGGTCGTCTCCGCGTGCGAGCGCGCGTTTGGCGTATGCCCAGTCGCGTTCGGACTGACTTTTGTGATCTGGGGACAGGTGCGCCGCAGTACGCGTGGCCGCGGAATCTCGGGCCGTTTCCGGAGATCCATCGTGAATGGCAAAGTCGCGAGCCTGGTGAATCGAGTCGCTTTCCTGCCTGGCTTGTACGATGAACTCGTCGGGAAGTTTTTGATTCGCGAACCCTGGCAGTCGAAGCACCCGTGTTGCATCCGTCGCGGCGGGGTCTCCACCGAATTGATTCGCGAGACCGTGCAACAGCGACTCAGCCTCATCGACTGTCATTCCACTCACTTTCCACACGACCTGATGTTTCTCGGGAGAGGTGTCGAGGACGAAGTTAGGCGCAGGAACGTCGGATGAATTCCGGATCGCTTCGAGAGCCCGGTCCGCATTACGGTCAAGATCCAGGTACACGTGGCGGATCGTTTTGATGTCGCTTTTGGTCCGGCTGAAAGCGTCGTCCTTTATGGGATTCATCCCGACGTACACATCCGATCCGCCGGCGCTCTGATGGGCAAGCCAGGATTGAAAAGGGGGACTCGCGACGGCTTCCGCTCTAGCGATTCTCTGGACCGTACGTCCGGTCGAGCGATTGCGGATGAGGATGGCTACGTTGTCCTCGGGCCCAAAGAGTGCACGGATATATTCCGAAGCCGTGAGATTTCGCGGTTCGTATCCGGAGTCCGGTCTCATGGCCGCTCCTGCTTGGCCAGGAACACGGTGGCGTAATCAAATAGGTCCGCATCGGGATCGTATCCATTGATCACCAGCACCTCGGAAATGTATCGGCGTCCGGGTCTGCGTTCGACGTGCACAACGACGTTGAGCGAATCGGCGATGCTGTTCTTAATGGACCTGTAGGGCAGATCGACGCCGCTTTGCAGCACGCAGCTGGTAAAGCGAGATAGCCCCAAAAGAGCGGAATTGGCATGGATTGTTGAGAGTGTGCCGGAGTGGCCCGTGTTTAAGAGCTGCAACAGATCGAAAGCCTCGCCGGACCGAATCTCGCCTAGCACAACACGGTCCGGCCTGTGACGAAGAGCGGCTTTGAGCAGGTCGCGGATCGCCACCGCGGGAAGACCGTTTTGTTCGCGTCGGGCCTCGAAGCGAACCAGATTTTCCTGCGTCAGCCGAATCTCGGCCGTGTCCTCGATCACCAGTACGCGTTCTTCCGGTGGAATGAATTTCCCGAGGATCGATAACAGCGTCGTCTTTCCGGTACCCGTGCCGCCGCTGATCAGGATGTTCTTTCGCGCAAGAACGTAGTCTTCGAGATAGTTCGCAAGCGCACGATCCAGAGTGCCCTCGCGGATAAGATCGGCCATCTCGAAATGACGGCTGTTGAATTTGCGGATGGTGAGTGTGACGCCGGCGAGACTGCAGGGCGGAATGACAACAGCGACGCGGCTTCCATCGGGCAGGCGCGAGTCGAGAATCGGTTTGGCCTCCGAGATGTCATCGCCCAGCCGGCGTGCGATGTTTTTCACCGCGACCATAAGCGAGCGCTCGCCGAGAGCCACGTCTGGAACAGCTTGAAGGAAGCCCTGTTTTTCGACGAAGACGTGGTCTGGACCGTTAACCATGACTTCGCTGATCGAGTCGTCAAGGATCAAGTGCTCGATGGGCTTGAGGAAGGGCAGAATCATTTCGAATCCATTCATCAGAGTTTTCCTTTCTCGAGCTGAACGAAGTACGAATCGTTCGGGTCGTTGTAGTGGGGCTTGAGGTAGCAGAACATCGGAGGCGTGGGATTGATGCCGTCGTACGCAATCACGATGGACTGTGCGTTCCGCAGTTCCATGAATGTCTTCATGTCGAAGCGATAGTCCGAGTGCGTGTTGTAGCTTTTCGAAGCGACCAGGTTCGCCTTGTGAGAAAGAGCCTTTCCACTGAGCCAGCTGACCTTCGAGTCTTGCCCGCTCTCGGACAGGCTGTAGCTGACCTTCAGCCGGTCCTCGCGTCCGCACAGGTCGCTTGCCGTCCGCGCTGAGAAATCGTCAGACAGGGACAGGAAAATCTTGGTGCGAAACGTCTGAAGCAACGTGCGCCAGCTTTCGCCCGGAAGAGCAGATCGGAGCGAACTGATGCTCTGGGTTGCGACGATGGGGATGCATTTTGGCTGGCGCGAAAGACTGAAGAACTTTTCATCGCCGGTCGGGTCGCTTTCTCCCACTGTCGCGAAATGCTGGTACTCGTCGCAGAGAAATAGGACCTGGCGGAAATACTGCTCGGGATGTGCCTCCATTTTTGGAACGCGATTCAGCACGGCGCGTTCGAAATCGAGCTTCATCATGACGCCCAGTGCCTTCGCGAGACCGGCATTCATCCCGATCGGGAAATTCAGCGCGCAGACGGCACCATGTTCGATAAGCCAACTGAACGAGGGCAGCGGTTTTCCGAATTGATTCGCCGTGTTCTTCCCTGGGTCATAGCACTCTTTTTTCGGACAGAAGACGCGCTTCACTTTTGGGTTGTCGTCGAAAAGAGAAAGAAAAACCGAGACGCCTTCGACGATGGAAGTGCGAAGTTTTGGCTCTATTCTTTTCCAGTCGTCGTACAGCCATCTTTTTACGGCCTCCAGCTGCGACAGCTTCACCGGATCGGCCTGCGCGGGATCGAGAACGGTTCGGGGCTCGAACGGAATGCCTCGTACCCTTAAAAGCTCGGGAAGTTCTGTAGTTCGCGGAGCGAGGAACCGGTCTTCCTTACTGTCGTGCTGAAACCCGAGTCCCGCAAGATCGGCAGCGCGCTCACCATAGACATGCGGAGTGAGGGCGACATAGTGACGGCCGAGGATGATGTCTTCGGCCTCGGCGACGCGTTCTTCTAGCAGGGGAGGGGAAATAGCGCACTCGTAGACATCAAAGAATGTCACGTAGTCGTACGCGATTTTGTGAAGCAAGATGATGAATTTGACGAGGTTGGTATAGGCCTGCTGCCAGAACGGTTCCTTGCCCCGACCGAACAGATTGTTGAGGAGCGACGCTATGTTGTAGGCAAGAGCGTACGCGTCGAGATCATTGTTCAGAGGGTTGTAGCAATATTCGGAATCGAGACTGATTTCTATGTAATCCTCCGCGCGTTGGTTCCGCTCAAGAATCTGTTTTACCCGGCGGCAGAAGTCCCCCTTGACCTCAAGAATCAGGCCCCCGATACGCTTTCCTTTGTCAGAGGCCTGAAATCCCAGAATCTGTTCGGCGAACGGAAGCATGCAGCAGGATGTCTTGCCGCTACCGATCGCGCCCAGTATCGCGATCCCCGTGAAAAGACCACGTTCGGGAATGGTGAGCCAAACGGGGGCTTCGGCCGGAACGGGCTTTCGCGGGTTGTGAACCTCACCAACGGTAATGAAAAGTTCGTTGCGAGTTTTCGGGTCGGGATACGCGGGAAGGCGTCCCGGCGGCAACGGAGCCTTCGGTTTCAACGTAAAGATATAAAGTCCCGAAAGCACTGCGGAATATCCGAAGAACGGTGTCGTAAACAGAAGCGTGTAGTAGACGTACTTGAAACTCAGAAAGGCGTCGGGCGCTCGGAGGGCGATCACTCGGAGGAAGACCTGATCTCCGGGGAACGGTCGCGTGTAGTAGAGGCACACGCCCGTACCCATCGCGAAAATTGCGGAGAGGAATATGCGCGATTCGAGCGCCCTTCGCATCAGTCGCTCCCGCGCGTATCCGCGGTCTGGGTTTTGGTGGCGCTCGCTGGCGAAATACGCCGTGCGTCGCGCCACTTGCGGTAATCCTGATCCCGCCAGAGAACTTTCTTCAGAACCGCATTGACGACGTGGTCGGCGCTGCTCTCGATGAACCGGGCATAGTCTTCGAGCAGCTCGCTGACGGGAACTTCGAGTTTGATTTCACGGGTTGTGATGTCGGGAGCTTTCTTTACGATGGGCATGCCATTCCTCCTTGGTTTGTGACTTCTTCTTCTGGACCGACTTGGCTCTCGGAAAAAACATCCGGCACGATCTTGGCCGCGTGGGCGGGAGCGACCCCACGAACTTTTTGGGCGGCTGAAAGCCGAAAAAGTGGGGTCGCTCCCGCCCGATTTGGTGTTTTTTCCGAGGTGACTTTGGTGCCGTTACTTTTCGCTTTCTGCTACGAACAAAAGGCATTGCTGGCGCCACACGCTGAAGGACAGCAAGAAGGTAACCCTGAAGCGCGTAATCCTTACCTTCTTCAGCCATTTCTCACCTCCTTGCCTTCGGTATTGCCAAACCTTTCGAGCACCTCCGCCGAAAAATGCGCGATCGTTCGGCTGCCGGTCGATCCAAATTTCTGACGGATATGGGATTCGGCGATCCGTCCCCCTTTCCATTCGCGATAGAGATGTTCGAATCGCTGGCCGACGAAACGCGACCGGGCTTCATTGCGAAAAATGAGGTCGGGTTCCGTCAGTGCTGTGTAATGACCCAGATCCCAGGCCTTGCGAACCTGGAAGTACCGAACGAGGTCAGTGGAGACATCCGAGCCAAGCGGAGTGGCGACGATGGAGTTGAAGAGTTCCTTCGCCTTTTCGAAATGGAAATCGACCCGGGAGAGGTATAAGAAATTAAACTCCGAAAGTTTCCGAAACAGAGGTACGTAATCTTCGAGGTGATGAATGAATTCGGAGTGGCTTGGCGCCGGACCCTGAAGGTAGGTAAACGTCACGAGAGGTGAAGAAGAATTCGCATCGAGATACATCGGGAAGCGGTCAACAAAGTAACGAACGGTCGGTTGCGAGGTTGGCTGACCGTGATAGATTTTGGCGGGCAAAGCCTCGACCGGAACGTTACAACTTTCGCGGAAGAATCGGACCTTCTCCGGTTCGGTTTCGAGATACTCGCGATCGGGATGAGCGAGAACGAAATCGAGCATGCCGATGCGCCGCTGCACGTACTCAATTTCGTGCTGCCGACGGTTCCGAATATTCTCGCGGCCGAGATGGCGGTAGATCCGCCGCGAATACAGATGGTAGGTGGTGCCACTTTTCGGAAAGCGTTCGGTACGGGCGTGTTTCTTAGTCTGGAGCTTATTCCAGAACGCAGCGGTTCGCTCTCCCCAGCGGCATCCGGCGAAGCCAAGGAACTGGCGGGCTACGAAATAGCCCGAATGTGTTGCGACAACGTACAAAAAGCGCGCCTCGGATTCCGTGTACCCGAAGGCCTTGAGAGCATCGAGATGGGCCTCGGCGATGTTCATAGCGTGAAGATCTCTCGAGTGATTTCGCGTTCGTCGAGAACGCGCCGCAAGCGCGACACGTCACCGGCACGGCCGTAAAGAGCAAAGCCTGCGGAAGCCTTCGCAGCTACGGCGCGCGGCCGGTAGTTGCGGGTGGCAAGTTCAAGGTCCACGTGCCGCAATTCCAGCTCCGACGTTTCATATTCGACGCGGAGATCGGGCACCGAAATTCGTCCGTGCACGATCGGGAGAGTATGTTTGCCCGCAACTTCCGCTCTTCGGTCCGGATCGTCCTTCGCTGTGCCAAGCCGAGCCAGATCACGGTTCAAGTGCCGCTTGATTTCGTAATCGAGAAGTACGCGCACGGGCCTTCCGCCGGCGCGTTCAATCCGGGCCGTCTCCTTCTGATAGAGCTTGTACAGATCAGAGTCGTGCGCGACTTCGCGCGGCTTCTTCAGGCCGTGGTAAATCGGCTGACCTTCGGGAACCCGGTTTGACTCGGAGAGGAGGTGATGTCCGGCCTTCGTGACAGTCACGACGCGAAGAGACCGGCTCCGTGAGATTTCCAGGGTGTTGTCTTTCAGAAGAGCCTGCTGCGCCAGACTGCGAAGATCCTTCTCGATTCGCGCGCGATCTCCCGCGTAGGAATACGTCGCAAGATCAGAAACAGCGATCACCCGGAATTTTCCGATTTCCTGGAGGGCATGCATCTGAGAATCACGGAGAAGATAGGCGCGGTCGCGGACGTAATAAGCGCGGGGAGAATCGTCGCGATCGTCCCGTCTCGATTCACGCTCGGGACGATTCATTGCTTGGCCCGGCCCTTCGATTTCATCGCCGCGACCGGACTTGTCAGGGAGGTCAAACGTCGCCGTTCGCCGTTGTCGGATTGCGTTCCGATCGTTCGCGTCCCGCGCGGACAATCGTTCCCGTGCATCACCGTCGCGCGACATTAACGGGACTCCTCGTCGTGCGGAGGCATGGGAATGCCGGCTTGGCCGAGACTGAGCTGGTTGTCGAGGTGCGAGAGTTTCCGTCCGGTATTCTTCAGCAGAAAATGCCGGCTGATGAGGAGGGCAGCGCCGAATACGTTCGCGAAAAGCAGGGCGAGATAGACCGCGATGGTTGGACCGTAAGCATGGTACAGAACGGTTTGGTAACGGGCCATGAATTTCAGCTGATCCATCAGCCAGAAACCATAGGCCAGCAGAATCGCTACAGTGACGAGCACAGCGTTCGCAATCATCGTAGGGTTCTCCCGAAGAGTGCGACTGTCGGCCTGGTTCGTGTGGGTGCCGGGAGCCTGACGCTGAGTGCAGCAAAAAGGAGGTTCTTGTGAGGCGCGCCGCTTTTCGTAAAGGCGAAAGTCTGTGAGTCTGGACGCGGCGATGGAAAGCAGATTGGTCGAGCCCTCAGGTCCGAACTGGCGCGCTGAGGTTGAGCCGACGTTGCGGAACGTGCGTCCGCGACGGATGTGCGTAAACGCGCCTTCATTTGAAAGCCTGGTCTTCGCGGAAGTAGGTAATCGTCATTCCAAGTGGATTGATGGGAATGAGCTCGTTCGGGACGTTCGATTTGAAAAGGAAGACGAAGTTCGCGGTGTACAGATCGCGCTTGAGTTCGCTGTGATCGGCAGGCGCGTAATACACGAGGTAGAAATCGACACGCGCCCGAAAGGGCGGTGTCTGCATCTCTTCGAGCGCTACCTTTTTCACGTCGACGTCGACTTCCGGCGTCGCCGAGTTCGTTATGAATTTCTTGATGATGTCGTCCTTGCGGTAGGCGTCCAGAATGCCGTTGGCGAGTTTGCCGTCGAGAAAGTACAGAGACTTCGAGAAATCATCCTGAATCGTGTAGCGGTTGCGGCGGTAGTAGAGCGCGCAGAACTCGGAAAGAAAATACTTGGCCTCGGCGTCCTGCGGCTTGTATTCGAGGTTGTGGTAGTTGATGGCCTCGGCGCGTCCCAGATCATCGATCCGGATGACGAGAGGACGGAAATTCTGAAAGGTGCGAATCGTTCGTAGATCGAGCAGCACGAGGCCGACAGCGACAAGCGCAAGCAAAGCGAGCGCGATCTTCAAATAGGTATTCGTGACCATGGGATCCCCGTACTGCTCGAGGTAGAGGCGCTTGGCGTCATGGAACGTGGCGTCACGGTTCATCACATCACCCGATTCAGGATCGCGGCGGGAGCTTCGAGAAGCCCGGCCGAGGAACCACCGGCGGTTCCGCTGAAGATATGGTTGGTAAGCGAGGGAACTTTCAGAAGCACGTAAATCGACGCAAGGAACGTGATGAACAGGACCGGAAACCAGCCAATCAGCTGAACGGTCGACAGCGTGCCGGCCGGAGGCAGCTGGAGGGCGCCGAGCATCAGATTTCCGATGATGTAAACGACCGCGGCGGCGACGACCTGATAGAAGGCATACTGCAGGAAGCAGCGGAACCATCCCCAGAACAGCCACTCCATCTTCGGAACAATGAAGAACGGAACGAAGACCGGTCCAACGAGGACGCACACGGCGGTCGCGATGAAGCCGTAAGCGATGACCACAATCGCGATCGCCTGCGCGGCGGCCAGCAGAATCGTGATCACGACATATATAGATGTACCGAGAAAATCGCCCCAGCTGGGCGAATCCATACGGGCTTCAAAATTTCCAACCTGAGTTACGACGGTCTGGAGCTGTGCCTGATCGATCTGGCTCGACAGAAACTGCGCTTCATCGGTGACCAGATTGTGAAAGCTTGTGCCCACGCCGGGAATCGGGGCGCTGTAATAATTGACCATAGCAAAGCCGAAGCTGATGGTGAGAAGCAGGCTCGCGAAATGGTCGAACTGAAAGGCCGGTCGTCCGCTCGCGGAAGCGAGAGCCGACTTGATTCCGAACCAGGCAATCAGGATGGTGGCAAACGACCGGTAGAGGTTCTGGCCCATAGTGTCGAAGAAACCGAGGTTCTGGGTGAGCAGGTTGTTGATGGCCTGGAAGATGAACTGAAGAAAGTCGGTTTGCATGGCCGTCGGCTCCTTCGACCCTGAGGGCGTCTTTTGTTCCGCACGTTACGGCATGCGGAAGTTTTGGATGGAACTGGTCAGACTGCCTGTCACTTGCGCAATGTTGCCGGAGAGGCTGGCGTCCCGTCCGATATCTGTGTTGATCGCGTTGGTGGTCTGGTCGCGCTGCTGTTTGGCGAGAATGGTCTCGAGTTCGAGGAGCGACGCCAGGAGTTTGTTTGAATCCTGCACAGTGCGAAGCGTAAGGACGCCCGAGGCGTTGATCTTATTGAGAACGGAAACTTCGCTGTTCAGGCTGGAGTCGCCGGAGAACGAGTCGTCCTCAAGATTTCCAATCTGAGTCTGAATGCCATCGGCCGAACCGCGAATTCCGCCGATGGTGGCCATGGCGTTGATGTTGGCGCCGTCGGCCAGCTCGACCGAGGCGTACTGCGATTGAACGCGGCCGAGCTCGGTAGGGTCCATTCCCGAGAGTTCGTAAGAGCTATAGGGCGAAAGCTGTGTCGTCGATTTGAGATAGCCGGTGTTGATGTTGGGAAGAACGCCTGTGTTGATCCCGTTGATCCACGAGACCGTATTTCCGAACGAGTTGAGCGAGGTCACTTTCCTCCACTGAGAGAACAGCGCCTTGTAGCGAGCCGGCATGTTCTTGACGAATTGCGCCATCTGGAGCGCAAGATTGAGCTGTCCGGTGATTTTCGCGTAGCTCTTCTGCAGTTCAAGAAGGTGCTGCTGGAGCTGGTAGTAGCGCAGGAGCGCGTTGTGGTAATTGGTGGGATCGTAGACGATTCCGCTTCCGAGCTGCGCGGTCGCGGTTCCGACTCCGAGTCCCAGGACGAGAATGCAAACAAGAATGCTTTTTTTCATCGCAGTGCTCTCCTTTCGCCTTCACAGATCGGAAGGCATTTTGTGGTCGTGGTAATCGGGTAGCGCGAGGTCTCCGGAAAGATAGACCTTGACCCGATGGCCTTCGCGGATGGTTACGGTGGGCATAACGTTCAGAAACTTGTCGAGGATCTGCGCGGAGGATTGCGCAGTGCTCTGAGCGAAGCCCTGACGCATGAGATCGGCGTTCGATGCGTTCAGTCCGCCCGCCGTTCCCGCTTCTCCGATCGCTCCGAGAGCTCCGATCGCGAGCGAGACTCCGAAGATGCGGGCGTAGTGGTTGTTGACCTGGTCCCGGAGCCCGGTGTCGCCAATCTGGTTGAGACCTTTGAACTGATCGAGGCTGACCGAATAACCGTCCGGCATGATCACGCGGTGAAAGACAACCGCGAGACGCGACTGGCCGAACGTGTCGACCTTTTTCGTTTCTCCGAGCAGCTTCGAGCCAGCAGGAATCAGAAGATGCTGGCGGTCATTCGAGGAGACGTCGGTCGAGAGCAGACACTCGACGGGTCCGGCAAAGCTGCCATCGAGCCGGTTGATGAGAACGGTTTCGAGGATCGTTCCTTCAAACAGCAAATACGGCTTTCCTGCCGCCGCATTGACGGAGCCCGGCGCGACAACCGCAGGATTTTTCGGTTCCTCCTTTCGGTCGTGATTTACTTCCGAAACATCTTTGTTCACCCCTGAGCTGGGTAGGGCAGCGGCTGCCGCGGAGACCGCGCCCTGCTGCATTTCCTTTACGAGCTGGGCGACCTCGGGAGCTGTCGGCGCTACAGGCGCAAGACTCGGGCTTGCAGCAGCAGGTTCCGATTCCGGCGCTGCCGCCACGGCTGCGCCTTTGCGATAGGTCAACGCGACATTCGAAGCAAACAGCGAAACGTAGGCGCGTCTCTTGCGCTCGGCCTGCTCCGGATCTTCCTGCTTCTGTTCGAGCGTGGTCGCGGGCATACCGCTCTGCGGGGTCGCCGGGTCCTGAGGCCCATTCGCGATCAGGCGCGTCTGTTGCGCAAGAGCACTCTGCGCGACAAGCTGGTCGCGCTGCAGCTCCTCGATTCGGCTCTGGAGTTCATTGATCTTGGTTTCATTGACTTCGAGTGGAGCCTGCGAGGGAACCGAGAGCGCGGCAGCCTTCGCGGGTACCTGAGGCTTCTTTCCGCCGGTCAGCCACATGATGGCGACCATCAGAAACGCGAGTCCGGCGAGAAGCCAGGACTGCACGTTCTTGGGCAGAAGACCCTGCGGCTTCGGCGTTTTTTCCTGGATGTCTGCGGGCTGATTCATATCGGTTCCTCAGTTCGCGGCAGCGTGGCGCGCGAAGGGCAGTTTTTTCTTGCCGACGGCCAGATAGCCGGAGTCGATGACTTTGGGAGCGATGTAGACGCCGTTCTCGACCTGAAAACTAATCAGGTTCGGCTTGCCGTCCTTCACTTCGTAGAGAGCCGGTTTCTCCCGGGCGGCGCACTTGATGTAGGTAAACGAGTCGTCGTGATAGATCGCGGTCAGCTGAAAGGGCTCGCGCGCGGCTTTTGGCTCGAAGACGTAGTCGAACTGAATTTTCGCAGCGTAACCGGCGCGGAAATAGTTCTCCTCCTCGGCGACGCGGGCCTCGGCCGCGTGAATCTGTTCTGCAGTCTGCGAGCGAATCGTGTCGAGTTCCTTTTTGTAGGCTTCGGCTTCGCCGGCACTCACGTAGCCATGCAGGCCGGACGTCGAAGCCGAAACCGCCGATTTCTCAGCAGGCTCGATGAAAATCTTGAGGTCCGGATCGGCAGTGGGTTCATTACTGATTTCGGTCAGTAGAAAGGAATAGACGTGGCCGCTCGCCGTGATGAGATTCAAGTTGCTGCGGATGCCCGTTTGGGCGGGATGCACGTAGCACAAATTGTGGGCGCCGTTGATGATCCAGAATTCCTTGTCACCGGTCGTGAAATCCAGAATCTCTTCATCATCGGGAAGCACGATGAGCGTTGAGAAGCGAAGTTTGGCTCGGACTGGAACGATGTCCTGCTTCGAATACTTCACGACCCGCGCTCCATCGCCGGCGGCCCGCGCCCGACTCTGGACAAGTCCAGGGCCTGCAAGCGTGAGCACGAGAAGACCTGGTAGAACCAGACGTTTGAGGACAGCTGTGCAGCGAGGTTTCATGACCTGCTCCTTTTGGAAGTGCTAATTCTTCGAATGAGTGTTTCGACGATCGACTAAGACCGCAGCAACCCAGACGGCGAGGAGAACAACCGCAGCCGCAAGCGCGGCGAGGCCCAGCCACAGGGGGTCGAAGAGTGCGATGGGCAGGTGCCAGGAAAAGATCGAACGAATGAGAATCACAGCCCGCCTCCTGCGAGTGCTTCGAGACCTTTTTCGAATCCGAAGGTGTCGAAGGCCTCTTTGCGTTTCTTGTTGTCGTAGGGATCGTTGGTATAGAGCCAGTAGCTTTTCGGATCGACGTGGAGATTGGCGATCTTCGAGAGCTCCGGCGTCTTGATCAGGAATTGCTGCTTGGGAATGAGACTCGAGATCAACGCGACTTCGTTTTCGTTCAGATGAAACTGCCGCCGATACAAGTCGCGGTCCATGTCCGGATTCGCCAGGAAGATTTTCGTCGAGCAGCTTTCGATGATGACGTCGAGAATGTCGGACCGTTTCAACTCATCGAGCGACTGCGTCGAGAGAATCATCGCCGCATTGTGTTTTCGCCACGTTTTGAGGGCTTCGACGACGTACCGCTGAATGCTGGGATTTTTCAGAAACACCCAGGCCTCATCGATGAAGAACGCCTTGAACACCGAAGAGATCTCGCGGTCGGCGATGACGGCATTCGCGCGATGCAGGATGTAGAACAATAGCGGCTCGAGCACTTCCGGATACTGGCTCATCCGCTGAAAGTCGAAACATTGAAAGCGCGAGAAGGAAATCGTGTCTTCGGCGTTATCGAACAGGAAGCCGAACTGACCGCCGCGAGTCCATTTGGAAAGACGTATCGCAATATCGTGTCCCAGCGTGTTCGCCAGCACGCTCAGCGTGCGCAGGGCAGGGTCGACCGAATAGAGATTCTCGATCTGGTGAAAGAGTTCACGCTCAGTCGCCGGATTGAGTTCGGTTCCGTTCGGTCCCTCGAGCAGTACTTTGAGGAACAGCGCAAGGAAATCGAGATTTTCTTTCGTCGGTGGCAGCGAAAACGGATTGATCCGGAAATCGCCGGATTCAAGACCCACGCGGACGTAGGAACCTTCAAATAGCTGGGTCAGACTCTCGAAGCTGCCCCCGAGATCGAAGATGAATGTGCGCGGCGAGTACTTCTGGAGGTTGGTCGCAAGAAAGTTCAGTAGAAAACTTTTCCCTGCGCCGGTGCGCCCGAGGATCATGGTGTGTGCGACGTCCCGGTAATGCAGGTTCAGGAAGTAGGGCGTGTGATGATTCGTTTCAAGGACCGCGAGATATTCCTCCCGCAGATGGCTGTTGCGGGGCTCACCGGAATGCAAAGTGAACAGAAATGAAAAATCGGCGTAATTGGTGTTGAGGAGGTACAGCCGCCTCAGATTGAAAACGTGGTTGCCGGGAACAGCCGCCAGGAAAGCATTCAGCAGGTTGTACTTTTCCTCGTAGAGCTGTGCGTCGTGAACGCTGAAGACCTTATAGAAATCGGCCGAGGCCCGGTCCACTTTCGCGAGATCCAGATCGTAGATAACGACGGTCAGCGAGAATTCACCGAAGTAGTTGCCGTACAGCTCAATCTCCTTGACGCCCTCACCGAGTTCCCGGACCTGCGATTCCTTGGAATCGTCGAGCAGTACGTCTTGGGGAGCCGTGTCATTCATGCTGACCTGACTGGCAAAGGAGCGTTTTGTGTTGTGGAAGTGGCGCCGTTTGGTCTGAATCGTGCGGCGCATCTTTCCGGAATCCTCCTTCTTCCATTCCGAGACGACGTAGTAGTTGGCCTCGACTTCAAGCAGCCGTTTGAAAATGAGCGGAAAGCTCTGCGAGGAAGGTTCCTTGAGAGTCAGAACCTTGACGTAGTAATCGTCAACGCGCAGATGGCCGCGATGACACTCGACGGCCGATTCAGGCAGGTAGTAATCAAGAAAAGTGTCGTGTTTGAGAGTGGCAACTTCGAGCTTGTCAGGTGCGTAGTTTAGGGTGCGTTTCAGAACCCGGAACGCATCCTTTTTGTCGAGCATTCGTACGGCGACAAAGTCGCTGACCTGGAGGATGAAACTGCGGACCTTCTCGATGAGCCGGGACTCCGCGTTCGACACGTGCCGGCCGAGAGTGACCGTTTGTTTCCCGCGGGAGAAGTGCGCGCGCAGATCGCCGAGCACTTTCCGCGGGTTTCCGGAAAACTGCGCAAGTATTCCACCGAGCTTGGCGGAAACGTCGAATCCCTTGTAAAGCACGACGTAATAGACCGAAAAGGAAAACAGCGTGTCCGCTTTGGTCGCGAGGTAGGAGATGCGATTCCGGATCGCAGTATCGACGATGGGATTTCCGTAGAGCTTGTAGGGAATCCGTTCGTTGTTCCTTTTGAACAGGTACTGGTAGACACGGTAGTTTTCGTCGAACAGTTTCAGCGCGGATTCAAGACGCTTGGTGAGGCCGTCGATTGTCGCACTATCGAGACATTCGTAATCCACGCCGCGCACTTCGAGAATGATTCCGACCTCGCCTGTCTTGGTGAGAAAAACTGACGGACCGATGAAACCGAACAGGTTGATCTGTGCGCTCAATGAGCCCGACTCGCTGTAGTTCTTGAAGATCCGGCTAAGCCTGAGCATGGATATCCCGCCGAACCGAAATCGGTGTGAGTTTCATGGGGTCGTACTGGGCGCGCATTTTCGCGGCGGCCAGCAGGAAACGGAGTATCTGAGGATCGGTGTTGGTGGCCCAGCGAGCGAGAAAATACAACAGAAAGAAAATCAGCACTCCGCCAAGGAGGCTGTTCAGCAGGTTGAACGTCGCAGCACCGAGACACATGGCGAAGAAAAACAGCTTTCGCTCGGCTCCGAGGATGGTGAGAGGCCGTGAAATCGATCGATGCACGCGATTGAGCCTTCGGTGTTCCGCCATTTGGATCTCCGTCGGAAATGAGGCGATTTCAGTTGCCGGGAAAGAGCCAGGTCAGGAAATTCACTGCGGCGATCGCCATGCCGACGCCGAAGAGGACGCCGGCAAGCACGCGCTTTGAACCGCCTTCGCCGAAGGCAAACGTGAGGCCGGCAACCACGATGGCCACAAGCGAGAGCCCGCGAGCGATGGTGCTGGTAAAGGCGGTCTGGAGAACGGTCACAGCGTTCTCCCACGGGGAGTTGCCAGCTCCCTGTGCAAACACAGGAGCTGCAAGTGCAAGCGCCACAACAGAAACAAAAACACCTCGCCTCCGTATCATCCTGCAAGGAAACTGGTTTGTACGTTTCATCATTACGGCACCTCAGTTGAAGATTTCGAGTGCACGCTCGGGAGCGAAGGAAGTTCACGTGAGCGTTGCGGGCTGCGGGGCGCAGTCGGAACGCACTGGTCCGTAGACACGCTAGGCTTCCCCCGGAAGATCCTCGCCCGTTGCGTCTTGACGCCGCGCAGTAACGACGGGTCCGTCGCGTGAACTTCCCTCTATCTACCTATTCAGCGTATGAATCGGAAAATGTGTCACCGCCGGGCGAAGTTATTTTTTGATGGGCTTTGAGACGTAGTTTCACTGCTCGCGTGAGGATCAATGCCGCAGCAACGTTACAGCCAGCAGGTCAGCTGAATCCCGCTATATACTCGGCCCCATATGAGTGACGATTTCCCAGAGCCGGTAAAGAGAGTTCTGGCCGCGCGCGTTGGCAATCGGTGTTCGCGGCCAGAGTGCCGGGCACTGACCAGCGGTCCGCAAGCCGATCCGGCGAAGGCGCTCAATGTCGGTGTCGCGGCGCACATCACCGCTGCATCGCCCGGCGGCCCGCGATACGACTGGGGACTTCTGGCCGAAGAGCGCAGCGCCCCAGCGAACGGTATCTGGCTATGCCAGAACTGCGCGAAGCTCGTCGACAACGATGTATCTCAGTTTTCCATCCAGGTCCTTAAGACATGGAAAGCCGACGCTGAAGCGCAAGCACAGAGTCGTATCGGCAAAACGGCATACTTTCGCGACGAGCTCACAACGCCCCACCTCGACAAAGGCGCAAGAGTACGTATTTCGCCCATAGTCCCCCGACTACACGAGCTGTCTGATTTCGGCGTCGAGACTGAGCGGGGCGAATGCTTCGTGCTGCGGAAGTTCGATTCAGGCCGGCAAGTGGAGATCCCGAAAACCTTCATCGAACAGATTCACAATTTGGGGAATAACAAGCCTTTTCTCATTCAACTCAATGGCAGACTGCAGTGGGTTTCCGCGAAACGGAACTTTGAGCTGTTCACGGAGAAACCTCCCGGGTCAGCGAGCGCTTATGGAATCGGAAAAGACGTCGACCCAAGTTATGTGCGCCACGTCAGCATCCTCGGGAAGAGTAGTTTTGTTCGCGAAACCCGCCTTCCGCTACTTCTCTCCCAAGGCTGGTACGTCTACTACGATCTGGACGGTTCGTACCTGAGATTGCCGGGTCCCGACACCAATCAGATTTTGATCGTTGATCAAGTCTAGAAAAGACCCACGCCCAAGCACATGCAAGGGTTCGCACGGCCAAACGAAGTCGATAACAATTCCTATCGCGATCAGGCTTCCTAGAGCGGCGGTGAGGATTTCGCATAATCCGTGATACCCGCAAGAATTGCGTTAGCGGTCTTCTGAACGAACTCGAGACTCTCGATGAGAAGTTTGGCGTCCCCGTTATACAGCTGAATGTAGTCCTTGGCGGCGGAGCCCATCTCCAGGCCGATTGCCTGTCCGACCACGAAAGCGACGGCCTCGGCTTCTGTCTCGCGGACGCATTTGGTGGTAGTGCTTCTGCGTTCAGTGCGATGCAGCAGCTCGTGCGCCAGTTCGTGCGCCAGCGTCACGAATTCTTCTGCCGCAGGCCGGCCGGGGAGAAGCGTGATTTGTCCACCCGACGAAATCCCAAGCGCGGGTGCGATCTCGATCGAGTACTCGATCGAGATCCCGCAGGCGCGCGTGAAGTCCGACAACCGCTCCTTGTGTGCGCCGGGATCGCCGTCGATGGCACAGATTTCAGGAAGCTCCTGTCCCTCGGTTTGTCCGATATCGAAGACATAGACGGCGCGAAAGCCCCTGGGAGGTGCCGATTCCTCGGTTCCTTGCTGGGCTGGCGCATCGATTCTGTGCCAGACGATTGGGGCGACGATCAGGATGCCTTTTTCGCCTTTCTTAACGAACCGTCCCAGTGAGTGCCAGGTACGAAAGCCCGCGACGCGGGTGGCATCTGGTTTCTGCGAGGCGATGAGCATGATATTGCCAAGGCTGTACCGGTGGAAACGACCCATCGTTGCGAGGTAGTGCGTCAAGGTCTCGCTGCGCCCCTCGTTAAGAGCAGCAATCAGCTGCTCCGTTGCTCGGTCTGTGATTTTCTTGATGTCTTCTGATGTCATGTTCTCGTCCTTTCGGTGAGTGAGATTTGGTTCCTTCAGAACAGGCAGAAACCAAATCGGAACGGATCACCGGAAGGACAGGAATTGAGGGGCTCACGACTGAAGCGCTTGGCAACGGGCGTGACAGGCAGCCATACCTGGCGCGACCGTGTGCGTGCGGAAGGAGGTTCAACCGTTCCGGTCTGGGAAAGTGCCAGTTTCAGAGAATTTCAGGAGGGCTTTGCGCGAGCCTTCGCAACTTTCCCAGCAGCCTTTTCAGTTTCTGTCGCACGGCGTTGCTTGAATTTCCGTTCGAACCGTTCATCGTTTCAAGAGATCCTCCGTTGAGCTTGAACTGGACGAGGAGATTCAGCTCGGAATCGGTGATGAACTTCTTCGAGATGCAGCGGTTAAGGAAATGCCGCAGCAAGAGATGTCGTTCGAATGAATCCTGCCCTGCCAGGTCGTCGAGTGCCGCACCGTGTCCGTTCGGAAGGTCTCCATAAACCCGGCTTTCGCGCTGCGCCCATTCAAAGACCTTCCGCTTGACCGCACGCGCAATCGCGAACGCAAAGTGTGATCGGCGCACGCGGAGATCGTCGGACCGCAGATACTCGAGCAGGACGCTCAGCGCCTGTTGCGCGATGTCATCGTGCGAGAGCGCTGGCTGTTGCCGCCCGACACGGCGCACAGTGGCGTGAAGCGAGGGAAGAAAGGCGAGAACGAGAACCGCCTCGACGAAGGATGGGTTCAGCGGATGAGCGATCAGGAGATCGCGCAGAGAAGCGTCCGAGTCCGCGTCGGCACTGGAGGCCTTCAGATGCGAGAGCAACTCTGGAACGGAGGAACATCGACGGAGACCCTCCGAGATCAGGAACAGTCCGTCGATTGCTTCTTTTTCTCCCGGTGACAGGGCCGACAGAAGACGTGGTTCGAGCCTGCACAGTGTGCAACCGCACATGACTGGCGGGGACATGGCTCAACTCCCCTGGCACTCGGAAACACACGGGGGCCATAAGCGAGAGCGGGAATACGTTCTCGGCAGTTTCCAATCAGCAACGAATCCACATTCGGTTGTGGGGAATCGACCGAAGTTGCCGCGCCGCTGACTGCTGAGGATCAGCGGGGGAGGCGTATCCTCTTCAATTGTGAGCGGGCCATGCCGGATTTGTTTGGAGCGGCAGGAATCGAGGACAAATAATAAAGGCCCCCTGGCGCAAGCCAGAGGGCCTTTGAAGAAGCAACTCAGTAGGCTGTCTCTCCGGATTCCGGCGCCACCTCCGCCGCCGGAGTGGCGGGTACTTCCGCTTCGGCTCGGCTCAGTCGCCGAACAGAGTTCGCACGGACGCTCCAGAAGATGCTGAGTTTTGCGGTTTTGGCTTTCTTGGACTTGCCATTCTCGCGTTCGTATTTCGAGCTGACGAGCAGCCCGTCGACGAGCACGTGATCGCCTTTGTGAAGCGACTCCGCGATGGATTCACCGAGCCGGTTGAAGGCTACGACGCGGTGCCATTCGGTTTTCGACTGCCACTCGTCGTTCGAGTCTTTCCAGGACTGCTGCGTCGCGACCGACAGGACGGTGAAGTTCGTGCCGTTGCCGCGGACTTGCCGCTTCTCCGGATCTTTACCGAGGAAGCCGATGAGTTGGACGTGATTGAGGTACATGTGTGTTTCTCCTTTTGTGCCCCATTTCCTTGGGGCACCCAAGGGCGGAGAGGATGCTGCTCCCAAAGCGAGCGTCTGCATTCCGGGAGGGACCCGAAGGACTCATGGGGAGGAACCGGGAAAGCAGAAGACGGGAAGCTGCCGGGCGCAGGAATTATCCCGAAGCCGTGCCCAAGGAAATGAGGTGCGAAAGGAACATTGATCGAACTATCGAGCCAACTATCGGAACTGCCGAGTAAAATACGATCACCTGACCGCCGTTACGCGCGCTTCGGATCATCACTACAGGACTGAATCCCGACGAGGAGTCCAACTGGTGCAACACAGACTGTGGCGACACGAAGCTTCGTTTCGGCTTGACGTAAAGTCTGGCAATTTTTCAATAGGTTTCCCGTTTTTCGCTACGGTATAAACCGGATTATCACGCACCTAAAAGAAATCCAAAGGCTTTCGAATCCTGCAGAAATTATTTCGGATGGATGATGCCGGCAAGCAACCCGACTAGCCGGCATTCATCGGAGTCGCCATTGTAATTACGACCCTTAGTATTCGGTCGAGTTGTGCGGCAATCGGCCCATGCAGGATGACACCCAACTCCATTCGCGAGCGTAGGCTCGAGGTTGTCATGTTGGCACTACCCAGATATCCCCGCAGTCCACGGTCAGCACTGATTGCCTTGAAGTGAAATGTCTGTGTCTCAAAGCCCTCGCCCTCGAACCATGACAAAATCGCACATTGAGGCTCGTGGCGAAGTTTATCCAGCTGCGCCTTTACTTCAGTCGGCAAGTCTCGAGAGAATCTTCCCAGCAGAGATACCTGGACGCCAGACACAAGCTTCTTGCGCACAAGTGTAACCATTTCCGCAGTTGTTCCAGCGTCCCAGAACGGAGACGCCACGACGAGCGAATTTGTGGCGGAGGCAATCACGTCCAGCAAGCCGCTCCGTAGGTCCGTCGATGATTCGTGTATTACCTGTTCTGCCGCGGGAGGGAGCGCAGGCGGCAGTGACACGCACAATTGAACCCCAGGCGATGTACTCGCGCCCTCCTCGCCTACCTGCAGTGCTGCCTGAATGGCGGCACGAGATTCTTGCGTCGCTACTAGTCTTGCGCGGTCGAGAGTGTAACGGGTGCTCTCCTTTTGCAGTACTCCAAGATCGCACAGCGCGTTGAGAGCCATGATTACATCACCGTCTGTCAATGGCCGGCCGCCATTGCCTCTGACCGATTTCACAAGCTTAGAAATATCTTCGACACCACACGGGGACGAGCTTGCCAACGCATCTTCTACGGCAGGAAGTAGCCAAGGGTGCAACTTCATCGTACGGATGTAAGTCTTCATGCCTTCTGTGAACCCTTCAGCTCCCAAAAACCCACTAGACGCGTCTCGAGGGAAACATCGGCCCACGGCGCGTGGCCGCCGAGCAGAAAAGCCCTGGACAGCCCATGATTGAAGACGCGACAAGATATTTCAGGAGAATGCAGACAGCCATGGCACGCACCTGCGTGATCGGCGCAGTCGGGATCGTATAGACACTCGACCGAGTCGTCTGCAATGTTTCTGAGGAAAGCTGCGAGATGGTCCCTGACGAGAGTAGCGACCCCTCCAAGTTTGAAGCTGCTCGAGCTGTCGTACACGACGCACCCAAGCATCGGGAGGAAGATGTATTCAGCGACGGATGTTCGATCAATGCCCGCATATCTCGTCATAGCCCTCATCGCAGCATGTGAAAGGCTATGAATCAGTCCGAACACCATACGCCGCACTGGTAGAGTCCAGATCGTGTCGTAGTATCGGTCGCGGTCGATTGGTTCCAGTGCTGCAAGGATTCGTGCTATTGGCGGTAGATTCGGATCAGGAAGGGACACGCCATTTATGGCCAACCATTCGATGACCCGATCAGGCTGCAACGACATGAAGATGCCCTCGTGCTCGCCTTCGCGAGCCAAAACCGGAATGGTGCCGACTAGGTCCAATTTGCCTAGCTGTTGGGCGGCGTACTTTTGAACCGAGGGGAATGCTCTAATCTCGATCGGAAGGTTTATAGCGCCCAATTCGTCGTAAATGGGTTCAAAGTTGCGACGCGTGTAGCCGAAGGTTGACGTGATAATCGGAAGATCGTCTACGTAGAGCAGTTCTGATTGGCCGAGAGAATTTCTAAGTTTGCTTATATCTTCAGCAAGGAGTTCGGCGGAGTCACCTTCCCGTGCCTTCTGTTCAGCAGGTTCGACGCTAACTGTTCCCCTGAACGCCAAACTCTCCTTAATTGCCTTCTCGAGTTCTTCGGAAACGCTTCTCAGCAAACCGGGTTCTGGTGATTCTGCCTCGTGCGCCTTACCTAGGGCGATTTCGACAATAGACGCGCGCAATCGCTCTTGTTCGGCAGAATCTCCTATCGATTCCGCCACTTTCATGCGTTCAGACAGGGCCTTTAGCCGTTCGGCCGGCGTGCCCGCTGTATCTGGACGGAGCGAGCGAGGAAGCAGTCGTCGAAGTGTGGCAGAGATCTCATCGTCCGCGCTCGTCAGTTGAGGCTTATCGAGTCTCAAAACAGATAGTGTCTGAGGATAATACGTATCACTCGCGCTGTATCGAGCCAAACGCATCGCCAGCGCGGATGCAATGGTCCCACCCTTCTGATTGGTTGGCGCACCTTCACGCCCAAACCGCTTCAGACACCGATGACAGGAAGCGGCAAAACGTTCGAGTGCGACGGTGTTGCATTTTCGGCAGACAACCTTCATGTCCTTTACGCGGTCGGACCTACCCGGTATATAAAGGTCCGCGCCGGTCTTGCACAGAGAGCATTTGATCGGATGCTTGGTTGCCTCTGGAAGGCCTCCCGCATCGGTAGCCTTCTTGATGGCAGGAAGCCATTCTTGGATAGGAACAAGTTCGCCACACCCGTGTACGAAGACAAATGGAATTTGATGTATGCGAGAGCCGCCACAGTTTGGACATTGCAGAGAGGTTTCGCGCTGATACTTCTTCTCAAAGATTAGTTGCCCGCAGTGCTGACAGATCAGTGCTGCCTGCAAGACGCTTGCGTCGATTGACGCAGGACTGCCAATCGTAAATCGGTCGTACTCACCCGCTGGATCGGTGGGGAAAGTAGAATCTACGCGCCCGCCTCTGGCAATCCAACGGTCGAAGTGTTCTTTTATTTCTTTCAGAAGAGTGGATTTTCTCTCCTCTTCCCAAATCGTTGAGAATCGCACGTCACCTAACTGAATGATCGCCAAACCGTCTTCCCAGTCAACCGTCCGATAAGGTAGATAGTTAAACAAAAGTTGCGACACCCCGCGCTGCATGGGCCGCACTCTTTCCTGCGTGCTATCGCTCTCGTTGTTTTGGGGCGCTTTGTAGTCGTTATTGGCCATCGATTAACCGCCTGAGCGCCTTTGCTTCTTCTGAATTAGCGACCCGAATGTCGGCTGGCTCGTCTACGTCTCTAAGGCTGTTCATTGCATCGAGAAAAGTATTGAGAGCGCGCGGACGTCCGCGCTGTTTTGGTGTATTGACGATAGAACTGAACTTGTTCTTGGCTTCCCGTGTCAGCTTTTCCTGATACCGGACAGGCGACGGCGCGTGCTGACAGCCGTAAGCAGCAACGAGCCACCGTACAATCTCGTCTTGTGTTAGAGCTGCGGCGTTAGGATCGCCATGAGCGTCTTGAATCGCTTCCACTGTTGCGAGTGGCCGATTCAGTGATGATGAGGCCACGCCCATCAAATATCCGCAGAGTAGACCAGGAAGAGTACGCCGCATGGCCGGCTCTGGCCATCGAGTGACAGCCGCCGGATCGACAAGACGATCTAGATACTGATGAAACTTAGCGAACCGGCCAAAAATGCTTCGATCGCGTTCGCTCTGCGGCGTGGGTACAAATATCGAAATCCCGGGAAATCGTCGCCCTACGCGCGCAGAGGCTTGGATATATTCCGCCACAAGCCTCGTGAAGCCGGCAAAAACAATGACATTGAACCGGTCAACGTCAACGCCGTGGCCAATGATATTGGTTGTCACTATCCCCCTAGTTCGGGTACTGGGATCAGTGGTGCTAGTCTCTGATTTCAACTCATCCATAGTGGAGATCATGTGCGAAACATCGACGCCACCATTGAACATCTCGATTAGCAATTCGCCGTGCTGTGGCGAACTCTCCTGCAGCTCACGCCGCACTCTTGACTCGATAGCCTCCGCAACTTGATCGGAACCTTTTCGAGTCAACACGTAAGTCAGAGCCAGTTCGTACAGAAATAGCAGTTCCTTTTGATCAGACGCGCTTAGTTGGCCGACGCCATAAACGGAGGCAGCCTTGACTGGGTCGGTGGTTATAACCTCTCGAGCTTTTTGCACCTGCTGATAAACAATTGAGAGCGCCTTCGTGACTGATGGAGTGTGCTTGCGAGATACGCCGAGTAGTCCGACGAAGATGCGCCCGGTCTTTTGCTGGCTTTGGCAGTAATAAAAGGAATCGTCTGCCGCAGGTCCATGAGCTGGAAACTGCCGTGCTCCCCGAAGGTAAAGTTCCCAGGCCTGCCGGGCGAAATCCTGGATCGTAGCGGTGGCCCCAATGATTTTCCAGGGCTTCGCTCCGAGACTCTTGAAGAGTTCGATCGCGCCAGTCTCATAGTGCGCGTCAAACGTGCCAAGTTCTTCATTCAATAAATGCAGTTCGTCTTGCACCAGAATTGCAGGGGCCAGATCGTGAAATGGACCATAATAGATATGCGCGCCTGAATTCGGGCAAGTTTGAGGATGCTCGCCCTTGGCCACTGCAGCTGCAGCGTCACACCTTTCGTTAGACTTTGAGAAACTTGCTCCATGTTTTCCGCAGATGAAACTTATTCGTCCGAATAAATTTGAGAAACGATGGTTCTGCCCAAGTAGTGCCAGTTTGTCTACGGTTGAAACAATAACCGTCGGTAAATACCGATAAATGTCTTGATCGGTGACATAAATCGGCAAGCGGTCCTTCCCGCCGGCGCAATTCCCGCTTTCGCAGTTATGCTCTATGAGTCGCGTTGTAGATTCATAAGTCAGAGTAGTGCCCATACCGCAGAAAGGGCATTTGAAGATTCGTTTGTATTTCGGATCTACGCCCTGTTTCTCAAGCCGCTTATGCAGATCATCGTCGATTTTGTTTGGGGTGACGGTGCCGCCGACGAGATAGCCGATACTGAAACGCGCTCCCTTGAGCCCACTTTCCTTCCGCACAAGCTCGGCTGCGGCCAACGCTACTGCTAAGCGTTGCAATTGCTGGAAGGTGAGCAGGCGCAATGGAAATCTAATGAAAGCTGTATTACCGAACTGTTTGTCCCTAATTCGGTCGAAAAAAGCCTGCCACAAAATTATTCCCATGAAAGCTTCTGTTTTGCCGCCTCCGGCTGCAAACCACAGTAGGTCGACGAAACCGTCTTCTTTTGTGGCCAGCTCTGGGTACTCCCTTGACGCGAGCTCAGGCAGAACGGAGACGATGAACGCAATCTGGAAGAGGCGCCATTTGTCATGGCTCTTTTGAGCTCGTCCCATAGCTTTGTTCATTAGCAGGAAAGCTCGGAGAACTGTTGGATACTTCGGATCCTTTAACAGTTCTACCCCACGTTTGAACCTAAGGACTTCTCGCTCAAAGTCGTCGCGCGAGCGGTTCGCATCCTCGAGTTCTATGCCCGAAAGCGTAGCAACCTTTGCTGACCATTGGGTGGTGTCGTAGTCCTCCATATGGCGGGCGAGCGATTCGAGAATCGGAGTCGGATCTGCGCCAAGGCCGGAGAATGTAGGAACGGCATCAACAAACTCGCGCGCTTCGAGACGAGGCGTCTCGGTGATCGGCACGCTTTCCGCAATCAGCTGGAGCGTCGCGCCATGATCGTCGTCACGAACATGAGCATTAATGCCTACTCCGGACATTCTTCGGTCGTAACGAAAACTCGCAGGCAACTCTTGAAAGATCGTCGGTCTATGCACATCCTTCGGCACTGCGACCGAAAGTCCGACGGCGTAAAGATTGGGATCGAGAAAGTCAGCCTGCGCTTTCCCCGGCGATGGGGAGTCGTTCACGATTCGGATCGCAACCCGAATGTCCTGTGGCTCCGTAGGTAGACTGATAAGCCTGACATCCAGGAAGCCTCGCCAAAATGAAGCGAAGGGCCTGGCTCGGGCGCGCGCCAGCGCGGCATTGAAAGCCTGCTCGGTGGCACACTCCGGTTCCTCCAGGTAAATTACTTGCCTTGCCGAATACACGTCTGACGGAATCTTATCGCTGGGCAGAACAAGGTGCTGCGTGATATCGACCCTTTGACGCTTCTGCCTGAGTAGGGTGTCGATCCCGATTTCCACATCGAATTGCGGAATTTCTATCCTTCTCCATACCGGTATGACTTGCTGAACCCTCTGCCCTTGGGGAGTCCCGGCGGGCGCGTGCTCCCGACGCCACGACCCTAATCTCCTCTGTTCCTCGACTTCTGGCGTGCAGCGGACATAGAGATTGAGGGAAATAGAGGTACTGAGCGACTTGAGGTTCTTCAGCCGATCTTGGTCTGCGAGCCACTCGAGGCCGATTGAAGTAAGTTCAAAAGCGGAATCTTTCGGCAAGTCGTCAACTTCATCTTCCTGGGCCGCGGCTGCGACCTGTTGCAGTACGGCAGCTCGAGGTGTGAGGAACCCGGCCAAGATGTGCTCCTGCGGCCGAACGTTGACAATCCGTGCACTTTCGTCATCAAGACCCTTGGCCCGACGACTGATCTCAGAGACTAACGCACGCGCAAAACTGTTATAGGTCTGATCATTTATCATGCGTTTATGCCGTCCAACGGAATGACGTCGTCGATTGTGGTTACGCGAGCGGCCTCAAGCAGCATTTTGGCTTCCACCCCCCACTCCTTTTCCATTTTGGCTACGCTGATCGGATCGAGTCGCCCTAGATAAGCACCGCGTATTGCACGGACCAATTCCCTTCCGATCTTGCGATGATTGATCCGCAGCCTATTAATGCCCGCAAACCAGTTGGAAAGCACTTCGCGAGGCAGCGATATATCGAGGGCCTGGGCGAACGCCAAGAAGGCGGCTTCGCCCTCGGGAACCCCACATTCGTCCGACGAAGACGGTGGGAACCACGTCCGGATCGTGCTGGCGTCCACAGCGATACCGTGGCGTTCCATTCGCTGTTTAATTTCTGTTATCGAGGTCGTATTGCCGGAACGAAGGGCGCGCAAGGTTGTTAGCCACGCTGACCGCGTCTGCTTGTCTTTCCGCAATCGTCCTTCGTCCATTGCCTGCAGAAGGCGTTCCGAAAATCCAGCGCGTTCGTCGTCATTCAGGAGCACAACCTGATCGCCAACCTGCAGATCCTTCGCCGCAACACTTTGGAGCTTCAGCCTTTTCCTTCCAACTACTTCGAATCGAGCGTTGGCTGTGCTCTGTTGAGTTGATCCGTCCGCAAAGCACAGGCATACGTACGTGGGCTTTCCGTCGCAAAAAGACGCCACCGTGGTCGAACCACGATTCACAAATTCGGCAGAAAGCGTGTTCAAGGAAATCAAGCTCGCGGAAGGGGACGCTATCTGTTCAAGCCGCTGGCAAATGCTTTGGAAATCAGCAATTACCGCTCGGGGTAAGTCAGGTACTCCTGTAAAGCGTTTTTCGATATCCCAGACCGCAACGCGGGCTTCAATTGGATCGAGCACCAGCGCGATAGCGCGAGCCCCGCTTGCGAACAGCATGTCTATAGTACTGGTGCCAAAATATCCGCAGGCTATACATGTTTCGAAGATTGCAGTTGGCCACGGGCCAAAAACGTTTAGTACAACTACTCCCAAAGTTGCAAGGTCTTCTAACGTTGTACCCAGAGATTGTGCCAACGACTTTCTTAATTCGTTCCCTGCCATCTCAGACCGCACAAGAATTAACACCCGACCAGGCTTTGCGTCATGCAGTACGGCTTCAATTACCGCATTCCTTCGCTCGCTGCGCGCACCTGCGTTCTCTGACTCTTCGAGGATGAGTCGTTTCGCTTCTTGGAGAAGCTCTAGTTCGAAACCCGGAAACCTCTCTAGCATGTCGGCATATAGGACAGCGAAAGCTTGCGCTTCGCGCGGAACTTCGAATGACATAGATTGTCGAGTCGCCCACCAAGTTCGTTTGGCATGCGCGACTAGACGCCCCAGCAACTCCGATTTGTCTGGCAGATTCTCGATTGCGAAGTAGAACTGACGCTCGGCTTGCGGCCGGTCACGGTTAACTTCTCTGACTTTTACAGCCGATACCGCACTTTCAGTGTTTAGGATGACGGGGCTTTTTGAGGGGCTCCCCAGCGCTCCCACGAACGCAAGGTCTGCCGGGCTCGAGGCCAAGATCAGCATTGGAACTGACGAAGAAATCTCGCGCAAAAAATATTCGATGGCTCCCGCCAGCTGTTTTCCCTTGATGTTCTGAGCATTAACGAGAACGAGATCTAATTCGCCAAATGCTCGAATAAGCTGGCGCGTTAATTGACCTCTGGCTGGAACCAGTAGTTGTGGGCGCGGCTCGCCTCGCGGTGCGAATCTCCCGATGATCTTTCGATTGCCGTACCTGATATCCCCATTGTCCTGTACGCGATCGACCGAAATGAAAGAAGCGGCCGGCAGGGTCAGGGAGTTCAATCTCTGCCGGCGGCGGTCGACGGCTTGTTCCCAGTCTTGATAGAGCTCTCCCTTTGCGCCGGGATTTGTGGAATATCGCTTTGCGCGCGCTAGCTTGCGCGCGGATTGAGCTTTCTCGACGCCGTAGAGCGGTCGACACAACAAGTCGAAGTCGGACGCAAAGAAGGGGAAGATTCCGATTCTCGGGGTAAGCGGAAGCGATGCTGCAACGCCCGGCCATCTGAGGTGAAGGTGCGGAGCAAGAAGCGGTATAAACGGAATCTGTTTCCATAGAGATAAGACAGGTATTCGGGAACGCGTTGCGACGGCCGTCTCGGCGAGATCAAGCAGAGGCAAAAGGGCGCCGTCTATTGGATCTCTGCTTGGATCCCCATGAGTAGCGTCAGATGGTTGAGCTGGTGCTAACATCGAAATTGCACCTCAATCCCTCAAGTTCGGTGTCTGATCGGCACGAGTGAAGTTCATGATTTACTCGTGTGTGCGTCTGCGATAGTGACCGCGGCTTTTATATTTCCGGCTAACAAGAGAGACACGGCCCGATCATATGTTTCGCGCGCGCCCTTCGAGGAAGAAGGACTCGGCAGCCGAAGCAAATTGAGCTCGTGTGGCTCGAGTTTGGCGAGCCCGTCGGAATAACGCCTTGCAATGAGCTGAAACTGCTTTCGAGGGGCGGACGAAAGCAATGACAATGCCCAAGCGGCCTGCTCGTCTGGAGTCATTTTTGCTTTTGTATTCAGAACATAAAGCGTGTTGGTAGCGACGAGTTGCTGCTTAACTCGGAACGAAACCCATGGACCAAGTTTGGTCATTCCGCTCAAGAATGCGGACACACCCAGGCGGATGTCAGTTACTCGGTACCACGGGTGCCGGTTGCGAATTTTACAGGCCCGCAAATCGCAAGTGTCTTGCCCGTATCGGATGTAGGCTTGTACGGATTTGTGATTGATGACCGCAGGGCCCGGACTGAACAACCAAACCCTTTCGTCGGCCTTTAAGAGCCGTTCCCATTCAGACGCCGTCATGTACGCAGACGTAAGATGACGCGCCTTGGATAGGACGGGAAACAGGGCATCTCTAGGGAGTCCGAGCCGAGCACGATCTGATTCACGAAGAAGAAAGTACTTAGCGTCCCCTGTTACTGAACCAATTCTCACGGTGTAGAGGTCGGAGAATTGAGTAAATGAGGTCACAACTTTTTTCCGGGTGGCAGCGAGTTTGGTCGGCCGTGTTCGGAAATCGGTTGTTAGAGCTTTTATGAGTGCAGGTCCATCTTCGTGAACGAGGCGTTCTGATAGCGCCGGTTTGCTTCGAAACCCTCTGGCAATCAGAACAACGCAGCCTTCGCGAACTTTTGGAAACAAGGGCTCACGAGAACGATGAACCTCGACCTGTTCAAACGTGTCGTGGACCGCTCGACGAACATCTGCTGCGTAGTGCGCATAATCCCACGCTGCAGGCAGTACGAACGCGATGCTGCCGTGATTCGCGAGCAGCTTTAACGATGCCGCTAGAAAAGCACACCAATAATTCGATCGGGGGGCGAAAGATCTATCTCCGGCCGCAGCGAGAGTTCCTAAAGGCCGTCGCAGCGTCGGATGAAGCTCACGGATCGCGACGTATGGTGGGTTCGCAACAATTCGATCAAATGTTCTCTTTGTGGAAGCGAACCACGTAAAGAAGTCGACGCCCCGCACCGTTGTCGCCGACACATCTTCTGCTCCAGTCCTCGGATCGATATCTATTCCAAGAATTCTGTCCTTCTGAATGCCCTGGTTTCTAAGGCAAGCAACAAATGCCCCTAGTCCCATACACGGGTCGAGCCATAAATCTTCGGGACTGTCGTCAAGCGCGCGGACCATCGCCGCAGCGAGAGGCGTAGGGGTGTAAACTCGGCATTTTGAAGGGGGTAATGTCATAGCCCTCTGGCAATCGGATCCGCACGCAAGTCTACACGTAGAAGTAGCGCCACCTAAAATTTGGCGCGATGGCCTAGACTGCCAGGCTTCGACTCGGGTGTCTAATGGACTGTAATGTAACAGATTCAGTCTGGTGAAATAGGGGCTTTAAATAGAGAAATTACTAAGTGGCTATCATCGTTATAGGCAAGTCGAGGCTAAGCATCAGTTCAGCTCGATTTCCCAATGCCCTGAGCACACTTCATTAGGTTGCTATACAAAGAGTGCACCGTTCAGCTCCTCGTGCTCAAAGGCGGAGCCCATCGGTTCGATCTCAACCTTGCCTAGATTGCGTTCGCGGTATCGCAGACGCACAGGGATGGCTTTCCTCGGTGCTGGATGCAAGGTGCGAGGCGCCATATCACCCCTCGATCGTTTCGCTTCATGGCACAACCGTTGGTTCGCGAATTTCGGGAACGGTGGTCGTCGAAGAAATCAAATGTTTGTTGATCGAGACATCGTACAGTCGGCCAGCTTAAGAGCCCGTTGTGCGTTGCGTAGTTCCTGTAAGTTGATCTCCAACTCCGCTGCATAAATTTCAGCACGTTCGTGTGTTCTTGCATTCTTAATGGCAACGGAAGCTGGAATAGCGAGCGATTTTGCCAGCCGGAGATGTTCGGGCGTGAAAACGTTCGAAACGAGTGCGCCGAGAGAAAGAATTCCTAAGACCTCGTTGCCAGCAATAAGGGGCACTCCAAGCCATGATTTGATGCGATCGAAGGGCGGAATCCCCTTCCATTCCGCCTCGTCAGTCACATCAGGCAATAAGATGGATCGTTGCTCAAGAAATGCTTTCGCGAGAAATGCGTTAACTTCCGCTTTGAGCGTTAATCCTATAATGCCCGGTTCGGTTTTGGGAGCTACGCGAGCGACCATTAGGTTGTGCGATTCCTCCGCGAACAAGACCGTAGCGACATCGTACGGAACTAGTTCCGAAATACACTGGAGTAGAGTATCGAGGACCGAGTCCATAGCCAAATTCTGACTTAATGCCAGCGTTGATTTTCTCAGGACCTCAGCCTCGGCGCGGGCGCGCTCGGCGGCATCGAGATGTGTCGCGATTTGCATCTCGGCTTGTTTGCGAGAGGTGATGTCCTGGACCGTTCCGACGAGCCAACGAGTCGCCCCATTATGTTGAACCGGAAATCCCTTAGTCCAAGCCCATCGCAATTCACCGTCGGCCCGGATAAAACGACATTCCTCGTCAAAAGTACCTGAGTCCGATAGGTCCTTGAGTCTAGAGAGAATGCGGATCCGATCTTCAGGATGAATTAGTTCGCGGTAAGCGATGGGATTCCGGCTCAAGGTGTCTGACGCGTAACCTGTGATTGTGTTGTACGCGCGATTGACGTAGGTTATTTCCTGCGTTCTTGCGTCCATCATCCAAAAGACCTCTTGGATGTTGTTTGCCATATGCTGAAAACGCTCCTCGCTTCGTTTGAGAGATGACTCGGCCCGCGTCCGTTCTGTTACATCACAAAAGATCAGTACGTGTCGACCTGGCAGATAGTTCGTCACTCCCATAAAGTCGACGTACACAGTCGTTCCGTCACAAGCGGTCAGCCGAGCATGACCGCGGTGACGCTTGTTCTTCAAAAAGGCGTTCCAACCGTCAGCGAACGCTTCTTCATCTGCAAAGAATCGGCGGATGCCCTTGCCGACCAAATCCAACGCCGACGATCGCAGTATGGCGATCGCGGCAGGATTGGCATCCAAACAGTTTCCGCCGTTATCGGCGATTAAAATTCCATCTAGGACATTTCGAAAAATAGAGGAGAACTCGCAGTCTGTATCGCGGAACGCTCTGTCAGTCTGCTGATGCTTTTGGCGGAAGTACCACAAGTAGTAGAGATTCAAGAAGGCCGCGCACCCGAGAGCTAGAAGGAGCAGGGGAACCAAACTCTTCGCGGATACGAAGCGGTGGCCAGAGTCAAAAAATGAAACGGCGAAGAAAGCGACCGAGGCTAAGAGAGTTAGGGCAGAGCAATGCCGAAGTGCGGGAGGAGAAGTTCGTGGGCTCGTCGATGGAAACAAAACCATTGGGTCACACCAACACCGATAACGTCCTGAGAACGCAATGTAACAGTTTATTCCGCGAAGTCCCCGGCGAGCCGGGGCGCGTCTTGGATTAGAGACAGCCTGTAGGAACGGGTCTGGCTGGCCGCAGCCGAGAAGCGATCAGAACAACGCGCTCAGGACACGCCGCAAGCGGATCAGCTGCTTGTCGTCAAATTCGGCTAACGCTTCGTCGATGTTCTTTCGAAGCGCGTGAGCGTCCGAGACAGAATCAAACTCAAAAAACTCTGAGGGAGAAACTCGAAGGCATTTTGCGAGGGCGATAATGAGATCAAATGAGGGCTGGCGCTCGCCGCGCTCAATGCGGCCAAGGTGCTTAACCTCGATGTCTACCTTCTCCGCAACCTGCCAGATCTTGAGTTTCCTCGCCTTGCGTGCGGAACGGACGAGGTTACCGAATTGTGAAGCAGCAGTCATGAAATTAGGCTGCTGCGACAATAAGCGCCTAACGAGTAATGCAGAACCACCAGAAAGGCCACTAAATCGTTGACAAGGAGGCCTGGAAGGCGTACTTACGAGTACAACGGTGATTTCTCCATAGTCCGCATTAAATCAGAAGGAAGCACCGATATGGCTTTGCACAAACGCACGATAGTCTCCAACTTCGGGCTTACAAGACCCCGCTCGATCAGACTCACCGTTGTCCGGTCGCAATCAGCTTTTTCACTCACGTCCTCTTGCGAGACCCTCATCTTCTTTCTCAGTCTGCGGAAAGACTCCCCGAACGCCTTTTCAGGTCCGGCAAGGGGCTGAACATGTTTGGCACGAGCCTTCATCTCGCGCTAGAGCGTCACACGATGAAGAATGTATTCCCACGGAATGCATTCTGCATTTATTTGACACAACCCATCACGCGTTTTGCCAAGGACCGTTCGTGAGTTACTCCGTTACTGCCAGATTTCCCAGACTGCGCGTGGAATCCGACGCAGTGACTGACGCTTCTGCCATCCAAGAGAAACAGTCAACCGGAGAAGCAACCTCAGACGAAGAACTGATTGCGGCAGTGTCAGTAGGAGCAAAGGAGGCCCTGTCCCTCCTTTTCAGGCGCTACTCTCGTTCGGTTCGTGCGTTAGGCAGTCGGATCTTGCGTGATTTCGGCGAAGCGGACGATCTCGTTCAAGAAGTCTTTCTCTACATTCACCGCAAGAGCGCGCTGTTTGACGGATCAAAAGGGTCAGCCCGCTCATGGATAATTCAAGTTGCCTACACTCAAGCGCTCTTACGCAGGCGACAGCTGAAATCGCGCGGTTTGTATTCGTCCGGAATCATAGACAACTCCGGTGAAAATCTCTTGAACCGCTCGGAAAGCACAAACTATATCGACACAATCGAAGGCCTATTCGGTACTCGCGGTTGGAATACAGTGTGGTCCAGCTTGACGGAATTCCAGCAAGAGACCTTTCGCTTACATTTTTATGAGGGCTGCAACTTCAACGAAATCGCCGAAAAACTGGGCCAGTCCTACGTTAATATCCGGCATCATTACTACCGTGGTTTGGAGAAGCTTCGGAAGCACGCGGAAGATAATGGGCTGCGTTGGCCGTGATTGTTGATCTGGTCAGAGGCTCAGAGTCGGGGAAGTTGAGGTGTTGTAATTTATGAGTTCGCACGAGAAGTACCTGGAATTGTGCGCCGCGTCGACCGCTGGGGAGCTATCCCCCGACGAACAAAAGATTCTGGAAGAACATCTCGCAGGATGTGCGTCGTGCCGCCAAGCGAAACACGAATTCGAAATCACCGTTCAAAGCGCCGTGCCTGCGCTCGTTGATGAGATTACTCCAGACCTCGATGAAGACGACGGTCCGTGGTCCATTGAACAAGCTGAGAAAGCGCTCTTCGCGCAACTCGATTCGGAACGAACGCGGACTAGGCCTGCTGAACCAATGCCCAAGCCAGTTTCGGACGTTTCGGGCCAGCGATTCGCCTACCGTCCTTCACAGATTCCATGGACCGAACTCTGGATGCCGATTGCGGCCTGCGCGATCCTCGCGGTCGCGCTCGGAATCGTGGTGTATCGAAGCGGCGTGAAACGTGGTGCAGATTCCGCGCAGCAACTGATCGCTAGCTCCTCCATCCCTAAAGACTCTGTTGAAGGGCAGATTAGCGATCTCGGACATGAGCGGGCGCAGCTTATTGCGAAACTGGCCGACGACGACCGAACAATTAACGAGTTCAAGCTCGCACTGACACAAAAGACCGACGAGATAAAACGCCTCAAAGACTCGGCCTCAGTCGCGGGCGGGAAAGATATGAATGTGGGTCGCGCGGTGGCGGGCAGTTCGTCCGAATCCTCAAGTAGCGGCGCGCAGTTGGCCATTGCGCAGAAGAACCTTGCTGACTTGCAAACGAAAGTCGATATGCTCGCGCGAGAGCGGGAGGAATCAGCCACGCGCGCCGAAGCTCTCGAAGCTAAGGTCGAGGAGTTGACGAAACTGGCTACGGATCGTGGCGAGACCGTTGATCAGCAGAACAGTCAAATCGCAAGACAACAGGAACTGCTTGACCACGACCGGGACATCCGCGAGCTGATGGGCGCACGAGATCTGTATATTGCAGAGATTCATGACGTCGCGGGAACAGGCGAGACCGACAAGACGTACGGCCGCGTTTTCTACACAAAAGGGAAATCTCTCATCTTTTATGCCTACGACCTCGACCAGGAATCAGGACTGAAGACCGCCAGCACCTTCCAGGCGTGGGGCCGGCGGGGAGTCGACAAACAGCAGGCGCTCAGTCTTGGCGTGTTCTATCAGGACAACGCAAGCAAGAAGCGCTGGGTTTTGAAATTCGACGATCCCAAAGCTCTCTCATCCATCGACGCCGTCTTTGTGACCGTGGAACCAAATGGTGGAAGCCATCATCCCAGCGGGAAACCGTTGCTTTTCGCATACCTGCGCGTCAATCCGAATCATCCTTAGCCCACGTCGAATTTGCTGTCTGGTTTCCGAGACAAAAGTTTCGCTGGCACAAAAACCGGTACGGTTCGCATAGACCTAGTAGCGAGAGAACGTAACTCGCCATCGAGGCTCTTTTGCGAGTGCGAACGAAAGCATTTGTCCTGCTGCTCACTCTACTCTGCGCGACGCTGTGCCAAGCGCAGTCGCCGACGGGAACAATCAGTGGAATCGTTCTCGATCCCTCCGGCGGAATTGTCGCGGGTGCGGATATTCTGATCGTCAGCGACACGACCAGCGTTCAATATCCAACGAAAACCGACAGTGAAGGCGTCTACCTCGTTGCGAATCTTCCGCCGGGTCCGTACCGCATTCAGGTTTCGAAAGTCGGGTTCAAGACGATCATCAAGCCGGACATCGTCATCCACGTGCAGGATGCGCTCGCGATCAATTTCCGGCTTCCCCTGGGAGCGGTTTCGGAGGTCGTCACCGTTCAGGGCGGCGCGCCGCTTGTGAATACCGAATCCGGATCGGTCAGCACGGTCATCGATCGTCAACTCGTCGAGAACCTGCCTCTGAACGGCCGAAGCTTCAATACGCTGCTGCAACTCACGCCCGGTGTCGTGATCGCACCTGCCAACAGCAATTCCCCCGGACAGTTCAGCATCGCGGGGCAGCGAACCAGTTCAAACAGTTTTAGCGTGGATGGAGTCTCCGCGAACTTCGGCGTTCAGCCTGGATTCAGTGCGGGTGCCGGGTCGGGGCTTGGTCAGTCTCAGGCGTTCAGCGCCCTCGGCGGAACCAGCAGCCTGGTGTCGGTCGATGATCTCCAGGAGTTCCGGATCGAGACCTCGTCGTTTGCTCCCGAGTTTGGACGTCAGCCGGGCGGACAGGTACTGCTTACAACTCGCTCCGGCACAAACGACTGGCACGGAGGGGCATTCGACTATTTCCGCAACGACGTCATGGATGCGAACGACTGGTTCGCGAACAATGCGGGGCTCGGCCGCGCCGAGGAACGGCACAATGATTTCGGTGGCTACCTGGGAGGCCCCGTGTGGAAGGGCCGGACGTTTTTCTTCTTCTCGTACGAAGGCGCTCGCTTGCGACTGCCGACTACGATTCTTACGCCCGTACCTTCCCTCTCGTCGAGGGAGAGCGCGCCCACACCGCTCGCGCCCTTCCTCGACGCTTACCCCCTGCCGAATGGTCCGATATCCGCTGACGGTTATACGGCCCAGTATGCCGGCAACTATTCGAATTCCGGAACGCTGAATGCCACAAGCCTCCGGATCGATCATTTCTTCAGTTCGCACTTCTCGATCTTCGGCCGTTACAACTACGCGCCCTCTGAGACTGTGAACCTCAGCAGCCCGTCTGAATTGGACACGCTCCCGGTAAACACGCAGACCTTCACGGTGGGAGTCAACTCGGAGTGGAGCAGCAGCACTTCGAATTCGCTTCGTGGCAACTACTCGACGCAGACTTCGAACATTCAATCCGCCCTTCACGCAATGGGCGGTGCAACGTTGCCCGATCCGAGTCTTTTTCTCGGCAATCTGTCCTTCCCGGCGAACGAGTTGAACTTCGAAACGTTCGATACATACTTCTTTGCGGCTGGATCGATTGGCCATAACCAGTCGAGGCAAGTGAACATCGTGGATGACTTCTCTTGGACGCTGGGCCGTCACAAGCTGAAATTCGGGGTCGACGGACGAATCCTGTTTCTTGACGTTCATCCAGCGACGGCGACGTTGGGTTATTCCGCCGATAGCGTTCAGGATTTTCTGGCCACGGGACAAACCGATCTCTATGCGACGACAACGAGTCCCGCCAAGATCAAGGCGCCTGCGCTGTCCTTCTACGCGCAGGACACCTGGAACGTCACCGAAAGACTTACGTTTTCCTACGGATTGCGATGGGACTTAAGCCCGGCGCCTTCCGCAAGGGGAAACACCTATCTTGCATCGTGGGAAAACGTGAATGATCCGTCTGCTATCGCGCTAGCACCTGCTGGCACGCCGCTCTGGAAGACACGTTACGCTAATTTTGCTCCACGATTCGGATTGGCCTACCGCCTCAACGCCAAGGGCGACTTCGTCGTTCGAGTAGGTACCGGCATTTTCTACGACTTGGGACTGGGCGCCGCTTCTGTCGTTCCATCGTACTGGCCAAATTCCGCGTCGACGTACTATCCTGTCGTCTCGGTACCGCTCACCAACGCCTCGTCGTATCTTCCCGCGCTGTCATTACAGCCGCCCTATTCAGATCAGGTCTACGCATTCTCGCCAAACCTAGAGCTTCCGAGGTCGTACCAGTGGAATGTGGCGCTCGAGAAATCATTCGCGGGAAATCAGGCGTTGAGCGTCACCTATGTGGGACAGGCGGGAAGGGATCAGCTCCGCAAGTCGGCGTTCGAACAGCCGAATCCTAATTTTGCCGGCATCTTCTATTTAACGCAGAACGACGCACTGTCGAATTACAACGCCTTGCAGGTGCAATACCGGCGCCCGTTATCCGGACGCGTGCAGGCGCTACTAAATTACAGCTATTCACACTCCCTTGATAATGTCTCCGACGACGATGTCGCGGGTCCCTCGAACACCGTAATCCCTTCTAAGGGCGACTACGCGTCGTCCGACTTCGATGTGCGGCACAGCTTTTCGGGAGCAGTGACTTGGGCATTGCCCTCGACTCACGGGGAACACGTGCTGTCGGCCATCACTCGTGACTGGTCGCTCGATTCCACAATCGTGGCGCGGTCGGGATTTCCGTTCAACGCGAAAGTGGATTTAGGAGCCTCGGAAGTCGCGGGGCAACTGACGCGTCCGGACCTCGTCCCAGGCGAACCACTTTGGGTTGAAACGCCCGGAGGTCCTGGAGGAAAGACGCTCAATCCGAATGCGTTCGTGGTTCCACCGACCGTGCGCCAGGGGACGGAAGGAAGAAACGACATCTCCGGATTTGGCCTGACGCAAGTCGATCTTTCCATCGTCCGGATCTTTCCTTTGGGTGAACGCGTAAAACTACAATTTCGCACGGATGCATTCAACGTGCTGAATCATCCGAACTTCGCGAATCCGCTGGGATACATTCAGTTCGGTCCGTTGTACTTCCAGTCCACGCAGATGTTGAACCAAGCCTTAGGCGGGCTAAACCCCCTGTTCCAAGGCGGAGGTCCACGCTCGCTGCAGGTGTCGTTGAAACTAACCTTCTAACCCGCTAAACGAATCGTGCTCTCGACTGCGGCAGAAGCGCCGAACAGTCTTTGCTGGAGGTGTGTCCTTACATGCGGCGACTCATTTGTTTCATCGCCATTCTCGGAGTCTTCATCGGGTGGCTCCCGACCCGGTTGGACGCTCAGGCCGTCGAGGGCGCAGCGTTTGATCCGGCACCGGTCGAACTCGGGCGAAGCGGCGCGATAGCTCGGCCCGTAACACCGATGGATCTGCTGACGCTGCGCGATGTGAAGGGTATGGCCCTTTCGCCCGACGGAAGCCGTCTGGCATTTGTTGTGGGCCAGGCCGAATACGAAACGAATGGATACCGTTCCGGCCTGTTTGTGGTTGCGACCAAAGGTGACGGCCGCGTTCAAGCTCTGGGGACAGCAGGGATGCCGCATTGGGACGACATCAATCAATGGATCGACGAATCTCCTGAGTGGTCGCCTGACGGCGAATGGATTGCCTATCGAATGCGGCTGCGAGCAGACGAGCACTGGCAAGTCTCTATTTGGAATCTGAAGTCCGGGCTCGTCGAAAAAATCACGTCCGTTCCTGCCGACGTCGAAAGCTACCGGTGGTGCCCGGATAGCACCGCTCTATTTCTGACAACGGTGAAGCCGCAAGCTGGCCTCGATGTTGGGAACTCATTTGACGCCGGAGTGCTCTTCAACCAGTCGATCCATCCCTACCAGGTCATTCCAATTCACACGCAGATGGAAGATGCCGAAGAATCAGAGCATCGATACTGGATGTACGATCTCAGAACGCAGCAGGCGCGTCCGGCAAGTGACGAGGAGAAGGCTAGGTGGAGGCCATGGAGAGCTGCATCCAAGTCGGACGAAACATCCGTCCTCGCGAAATACAACATTCTGGATGCGGCACCTTCACCGGGTTCGAAGCTTGCGTACCTCTACGGTGTCGATAATCCAGCACAGTCCAAAACATGGGCGACGAGGCTACTGGTTACTTCAGACCAAGGCCGCAAGCTTCTGGAAGTGACGCCCGCCGCGCACCGCGTTGATCAGTTTTGGTGGGCCGGGGACGGAAGCACGCTGTACTTCACCGAGCACGACGGAAGGGGACATTCCGCGGAGCTGTGGGCACTTGGTTCGGCGGATTTGAAGCCGTATTTGGTTTTCAGGGCTAGTGCGAACGAATACCTCTCTTCGTTTTCGTCGGACCGTGAAGGAAAAGTCTTCGCATGCCTGCGCGAGAACAACACCACGCCACCGCAGATAGCTGTGATCGATGACCTAACCAAGCCCGTGCGTACGATCGTCGACTTGAACCCTGAGTTTTCCGTTCTCGAAAAGGGCGACACGGAGCGTTTAGAAGGAACGAATTCTTATGGTGAAACCTGGTTTGCGTATCTGGTCAAGCCACTGGGTTTCGTACCGGGCAAGAAGTATCCGCTGATCGTAACCACGTATCGGAGCGGCGATTATTTTCTGCGGGGAGCTTCGGGCGATGAGAACCCCGTTCAAGTCTATGCCGCTCACGGTTTTGCGGTGCTGTGCGTGGACTCAGGATGGATTCGAAACCGGGTGACCGGCGACTTTGATGAAACGCTGCTGACCTGGGCGTCTCCCACGGCATCGATCCTTCAAGCCGTCGAGCGTCTCGCAGACGAAGGAACCATCGATCCCTCGAAGGTCGGTATTTCGGGGTTCAGTCACGGTGAAGAAATCGCCGGATACGCGTTGATTCACAGTGCACTGTTCCACGCCGCTTCGGGTGCGCAGAACTACGATCCGTTCTTCTACTTTCTGGGGAGCGACGAATGGCATCGAATTTTCGAGCAGTGGCGGCTTGGCGGGTGGTCGGGAGGTGTCTTGAATCCCAATTGGAAGAAGATTGCGATGTCCATGAATGCGGACAAGATCGTCACTCCGATCCTCGAGAATGCTTCCGACACCGAATATTTGATCGATCTGTCAACCTATCGTTCGCTGCGGGACCTCGATAAACCGATTGAACTTTACATCTACCCGAACGAACTGCACGTGCGCAATCAACCGCGGCACCGATTGGAAATCTACGAACGAAATCTCGACTGGTTCCGGTTCTGGCTGAAGGACGAACAGGATCCTGATCCCCGAAAAGAAGAGCAATACCGAAGATGGAATCGACTGCGTGACGAAACGCGCACGCGGCCGGAAGATTCTTTGGTAATTCCGGCGCGGAACTCTTCATTGTCGAAATGAAGAATCCCGGAGGATTCGATTTCCGAACCCTCCGGGGTTCCACCGCTACTCCTCGGCCAGGTACGCGCCGGGCGTCTGTCGATGCGGGTTCGTGAGGTCTGCACCGACGATGCTCTTCGCGAGCGAGTCCTCGGAGCAGATCGCTTCGGCTGCATCCGCGAGCTTCGTCATTTCGGGCTTTGTGTAATTCATGAGTATCACCTCCCTTCGTTTTAGATTTTTACGGCCATTGCACTTTCTTGCCGAACAGCGGCGAAACGTCGCCGTTCGGAAACACCTCGGGATCTTGCGAAAGCACAGATCCCGTCCTTGGCTCACTCCTCCGCGAAGTAAGCCGGGTTGGTCTGCTGTCTCGGATTGACCGCATCCATCCCCGCAAAGCGTTTGATCAACGAATCCTCGGAGCAAATCGCTTCCGCTGCCTCCGCGAGCTTCGTGATTTCGGGCTTGTTGTAATTCACAGGTATCACCCCCTTTTTGTGCTACGTTTCTCGGCCGAGAAGCTCTCGATTGCCGTAGCCGGCAACTTGAATTTCGCTGGTTTTCTGCGACACGTAGGTCCTCCATTCGTTCTCTTTTTGGCGAAGGTTTCGCAGCCATCCTTCGAGAGCGAGTGTTCGAAGCAGCGGCACCGTCGCCACGTCCAGTCCCTGTTCTGCGCTTCGAACCGCCAGTGACAATTTCTGCGAGTCGACGATTCCTTCTTCTTCCATATGAAGGGGCCCGGAATTCCGGAGCCGCGTGTACTCGACACAGATGACCTTGACCAGACCTCGGCTGACGTAAGCCTTTCGCCTGCGATCAAGAATGTCGCGCGGAACCATGTCTCGTAAGGCCCGCCGCATCAACGATCGGCGTTCGCGGGGCCGAACGAGCTGTTCCCGAGGAATCGAAAAGCAGAAAGACATCAAATCGCGATCAAGGTAAGGGTAACGCCACTCGTAGGCGGGACTCGACTCAAGTGCCATCGAAGATAGCTGAGAGCGCAGACTTGCGACCGCCTGGAGATTCGCCTGAAAGCTCGGGTGGCCCCCGGTAATCGAGATTCTTCGAAATCGAAAATCGAGTTCGCGCTGGTGACGCGCTGCGAAGTTTGGTGCGAGCCAGGTGAGTTGGATTCTGGCAGGGCGCGACCAGAACGGCGATTCCGGAATAAATTGCCGAAGAACCGAGCCCCATAGCCCGACGATGGGCTTTCTTTTCACAAGAGCCCAAGCGAAGGATTGCCGCAGGAAGCGCCTTACCTCGAGGCTGCGGAGCAGGTCAGCGAGTTCGGGAACCGGAGTCGGTACTCCGCCAAGGATCTCGTCGCCACCAAGGCCGGAGAGAACGACTCGATAACCTCCGCTCGAAAGAAGGCGGCTGAAGCAATTGGCGGCGGAGCTTCCGGTGTAGGGCGAACTGGGAACCGCGCGAAAACGATCGTGGTTAGGACTTTCTTCAAAGGATTTCGATCCAACATCAATGTGGGTTCCGGCACGGCCCCGCTTCTGTTCAACGATCCGGGCGTAAGGCAGTTCGTCCCAGTTCGGTTCCTCGGCGTCGAAGTACGTGACGGTATCAACGCCGGGACTCTGGCATTCGCCCTGTGCGATCAAGGCATCCGCAGCACAAACAATGGAGGACGAATCCATCCCTCCACTCAGTTCCGCGAGGATCGGCGCCTGCGAGGCGAGACGCCGACGAACGGCTCGACGAAAGACGGTACGGAACTGTTCTTCGTATTCCTGGTCGTTGCGGCAGCGAACTCTCTGACCTGGATCGAAGTTCCAATATTTGTGGATGCGAATATTGCCCATCCGAATTCGAATCGCGCACGACGGGGGAACACTCAGGATGCCTTCGTAAGGTGTCAGTTCCGAGGCCGGGACCGACGAAAGCCAACCCGCGAAATAGTCCTCAGAAAGAGCGAGTGTCCGGCTGCCGAAAAAAACGAGCGGCTCAAGGACGGTCGACCAAACGACGGAATCGTGATCGGTCCGGTAGAACAGGGGCCGTGCTCCGATGAAGTCTCGGGCCAGAATGACTTCTCGTCGATCTTCGGAATAAACACTTACCGCCCAGTCCCCGACAAGCTCGGAAAACACCTCACAGCCCGAGCATCCGTAACGGCCCGCGGCGATCTCCACGGCGCTTGAAGATTCATCAAGGTCATGGCTCCGGTCGATGAGTTCTTCTCGATTGTCGAGCCGGCCATCCCACAGCATCCAGTCTCGATTCGGCAGGAGATACGGCTGCGTTGCGCTCGGGACGAGCGCTGTCTCGAACGAGCCATAGAGGAGAGCTGCTGATTCTCGATGAATACGCGTGATTCCGTCGGGCGCATACGGAGTAAGAAGTCGTTCCGCGCGTTCGATAGCGTCACTCGCGACCGGGGCTCCGTTGAAATTACTGATACCGAACTGGACGCTCATAAAAGCCTCTCCGCACAAACTCCTAGCAACGGTCTAAGACGGCATATGTTTCCGTGGCGCTCAATTTGTCATTCACCACCGCGCCTTCGACTTCGACCCAGGCGTGCGCCCGAAACGGCAAAGGCTGGGCTCCGATCACCAGTTCGGCGGAAACTCCTAGCTGCCTAAACAAGCACACGGTGGCGGCGGACCTCTGAAGGCACTGAACTTCGGTGAAATAGAAGGCGCACGCGCGGTCAATCGCCTCGCACACGCAAGCAGACACCGGGCTCGGTTGCACGTAACGCCGTACCCGTTCGTTACGGACTCTCGCGTAGAGACGCGCGAAGTCGCGACGCTGGATGACGGACTCAAACGAAAGCAAAAGTGCGTAGGCTCGAAGCGTCAGCATCGTCATCGAGACGCTCCCGTCGTGCACGTTCTGCGAGCCTCGGTACGCATCCTGCGAACCAGTCCCCAAAGATATTTTGTGCGATCGGCGTCCTGCGCGGTGCCCCAGGTCGAAGCCGACCACAGCGTCGTCGCATACGCGAAGAGTGCAAGAAACGGAGAAAGACAACGCAATTGCTCGATGTTTTCTCGAAGACCGAGACTGTGCCAGGGAACGAGGTACGCCGATCGTAATCCGTCCTCGAGAGCCTGTTGCTTTGGGAACACCTGCCGGAAATGCTGCAGAAGATATTCGAAGGAAAACGTGGGCGCCCCTACGAATCCCTCTGCCCAGTCGAGAAACACCGCGCGATCGGACTCGCAGAAAATATTGTTGGGACTGAGGTCCATGTGGCCGACGGTGTCGAGCGCGTTCCCGTCGGCGAATGTGTCAAGAACGGCTGCTGTGGTTTCATGGAGTTCCGAAATATCACGAAGACTCACGTCTTCAGGAAACATCCCGCGTGATGAACGGATCGCCTCCTCGACAAATGCGAAGAACGGGTCGAGCACCAACCGCAATTGAGGAACGCGCACATCACGGGCGCCGGCTTGAACGAGTTCCTTCGAGTGATTCAACGTGGCTATCTGGAGATTCGCCAAGCCGGCCGCGGTGGTCTCCCACATTCCGATTTCGGGCTGCGAAGCCAGGGAGCGGGCGCCCGCCTCGAGAGCGAGCCACGCGTTCCATTCTTTCGACGAACCAAGCATGCGAGGTACGAACGAGGGAGCAATGGCGGCGAGCATATGAGTGACGCCATATTCCCTGAGGTTCGGGTCGCCAACAGCCTTGAACCAGACCGGAGTACGATCCGTCTCGAAGCGAATCAGGCTGAACGTCTCACTTGCGTTGAGTTGGTGAAACTCACCCGTGAGACGAAGCGACGATTCACGCGAAGCCTTCTCGACCCAGGCGACTACGGCTGAAAACCAATCCGGTTTCAGAAAGGGTTCTGCCCCATCGGGCGGCGCAGCATCGAGTCTCGATTGATAGGTGCGGATGGCGTCGAAATCCTGTGGGCAAGCGAAGGAAATGTTCGTAAGCGATCCGATGGCGGTCCAGCGAGCTCCGGCACGCGGCTTCTGAGCACGCTCCACGGCTGCGGCCGCGTGATACGGAATACAGCCCAGTTGCCCGGGGACGTTCGACTGAAGTTCGTAGAGAGAAACAACGCGCAATCCGAGGTCCCGCTCGACCGCTCGATTGATGTTTGCGGCGATCCTCTGATACATCGGAATCTCAACTTCCGGCAGGGCGCTACTCTCTGTGACGAGTACCTCGTCTCCTTCGCCACGAACCACCACCAGCCGCCAAGTTTCTGAAGCGTTCTCGTTCGATTGCAGAATCATGCGTCACCTGATTACGCTGGAGTTCGCGGTTCTTCGTCCTGAAGCAAGCGAGCCGTACGGAGTGTCGCCAAGAAATCATCGATATCGGTTTTGACGACCGATTCAGAAGCTTCGAATTCCGTTCCAATGACGCGGACGATGGTCGTGTAATCGGCGCCCGCCTTGAGGAGCTCAAGGATCCGCGTCGCCGCGGGGTTGAGATGAAAGAAGGCGCCTCCTCGCAGATCGAGAAGAATTCCACCATCCTGGGATTTTGTGAGTCGCACGTCTTGGGAGAGCGTCAGCATGCTTGTCACCGCACGGGCGACTCTGACACCTTCGGAGAGATGAGGCCACAATCGGCGGGAAGTGTTCGCGATTCGACTGCCGCGCGCATGCGGAAGCGTGGGAGACCCTCGAGATTTCGAGTCAGCGTCCGGAGGAATGTCTTCGAAGGATACCGACAACCGTACCCACCACCTCGATTTCCTGTGGCCGCGCGAGACGTACGGGCCGGTTGAAGCCGTTCGAGAATGGACGCACAACCAGTGTTCTTCCGTCAGCGGCGCAGGATGTGCAGAGGTAGTTGCCATCGCGTCCGAGGAGAACGTACGAAGGCTGTGCCCACAGCGGCGAGGCGCGATAAGTCAATATGCGCTTCCTCCGTCTGTCGACGACGATCGCGAGTACATTTTGGAAATATGGGTGGAACGACGGTTTCGGTCCGCTAAAGAGGAAAATATCCCGGATCGACACGTGGGGCATTTTTAGAAGTTCTGCGGTGGCGGTGCCGAAAAAGAAGGGAAACTGCGCGATGTCCGCTTCACCCCGCACCAGATGTGGTTCGCCCAGGCGCGTCTCGGAGTCGTGCGTGGACGCGCGGCCGGTGAATTCGTTGGGCATGACCTCCTTTCCGCCAGCTTCAGGATTCAGCCCCGCCACGCGCATGAACTCCCATGCATTCAGAGAATAGAGAACGCAGAGCGAAAACATTTTGTGAATATGGCGGGGTGGTTCGGTTGTTGTTTCGTAATCAGATAAGGATCCCGGCGCACAGAAGAATTCCGGCCGACCCAATGCTTTCGCGATGATTGAACTTTTGGCCGAAGCTTCTCGAAACGTAAGACCGGATCGCTGTCGCGCGCGGCGAATGAACTGATCAAGTCGCGGGGCGGCCGTGGCCACGCCCAGTGGCGTCGGGAGACGGAAGCGGGTGAGCGCGCGGGAGACCCTGGCGCAAGCGGGAACTCGGGTCGGACGAAACTCAAAGTCCACCCTACCGATGATGCGGGCGTGTTTTTCGAGTTCGAGTTCCATCTGAGCAAAAGGGAGGTCGATCGGACACAAGACGACTCGGTTGTGTTCGAGCCAATAGAGTCTCGAACACACAAGACCGCTCGCGTGCTCCACGAGGAAAAGCGAGTCGCCCGGCCCTGCGGATTGCACGGAGCGGTCCGTCGTGTAGGAGGTATCGATGCGCACGATGCTTCCAGGGACGAGTTCGGGATAAGCGAAGGCGTCGTGGCTTCCGATTTTCGCGTAGATGAAGTTGGCCGTCGCGCCGACCACCAGGCCTCGCGAGGCTACAAGGCGAATGGATTCAAGAAGGGGGCGTATCAAGCCCTGCGAGGAGATGGGCTCGAAACGCTCGAAGGAAAGAAGCGCGGACTGGTCATCGTACGGGACATCGTCGATGACTGTTGTGTACCGCGCCGGCAGCGCTATCTGGAGGCGGGGAATATCGTCGAGAATTACACCGAAGACCGCTAACCAATCGACCAAACGATAGTTGGAAACCTGGCTGAGAGCGAACAGCTGGTGAATGCTGGGGCTGAATCTCCGCCGATCGAGTGCATGGTAGAGATTCGGAGGGACGTGGAAACGAGGGTCGTGACGAAACAGATCCTTTGAGGCGCGCGCCGCAACCGACAGCGACAAACCGCGACTGGCAAGAATCATTCGTGTCCGGAGAGCGGCAGACGGGACGGGCTTCGAGTGGCGCATTCGTCCTTCCGAAAACTTGAAATGACGACATTCCAGATTTGTGCCGGGAGAGTTTCGGAAGATTTCGACGAAACCGGGAGAAATTGCTTTGGATGGCCGGAGTTCGGGACAGCGAGTCCGTCTGGAATACCAGACAGTCGTCAACATTCGGGTTCAAAGGGAAAGACAAGTGGTTTAATGTATGTACGTTGACGAGCTGTTCACGTAGTGTACGTCATAATGGACGACGCCCCTCTTGCCGGCTCGCCCGGCGCGAAACTTCGGGAACTTCGTGTCCGGTTGCGGCTGACCCTGCGCGACGTCGAGGCGGACAGCCGCAAACTCGCTGCGCTGAAGCAGAATCCGGATTACATCATTTCGCGCGGTTGGCTCAATAACGTCGAAAAGCAATCGCTGACTCCGAGCATTTACAAGCTCTGGTCCCTCGGGGCCATCTACCAAACCAGCTGGACGAACATTTTTTCGTTCTTCGGCATGCACGTGAATGAACTGGGGCGGGATCAAGCTCTTTTCGGACGTCCGCAGACTCAGCTCCTTCCCGATGCGACGGGTGACGACGTTGAGACCATCGAAGTGCCCCTGGGTTCACGCAAGGATCTACATCTGGACAAGACCAGCCTGCTGTCGCGTCTGGTTGAAATCTGGGGAGAGATTCCGGTTCGTCTCATTCAACAGCTCGATTTGAGGAAATCCATATACGGCGTCATTGGCACGGATGACTTTACGATGTATCCGCTGATCCGCCCTGGTTCGATCGTACAAATCGACGGCAACCAGCGAAAGATACTTCCGAGAAAATGGGAGAACGAACACGAGCGTCCAATCTACTTCGTAGAGCTCAGGGATGAGTACATCTGCAGCTGGTGTGAAATCCGCGACAATCATCTGCTGGCGGTCCCGTATCCCAACTCGCGCTGTGAGATCCGGCAGTTTTCCTACCCGCGGGAAGCCGAAATCATCGGCCGCGTTACGGGCGTGGCGATGCGGCTTGCCGAATCGCGAGCATGAACGCTCCAGGAATTGGCCATTTCGTGAAAGAAACCGTACTACGATGAACGGGCCGCACGGAGCCGCCGATGCCCAAGGGAAAAGCTGCAACCGGTAAGAGAGACCGTCGTCGCAAACACCAGCACTGGCTCGTGACGATTATCTATCCCGATGGCGAACGCTTCGAACGCGTTTACCTCGACCGGGAAAGAGCGAAGAACTTTGCCGCGCGGCAGAAAAAATCGCCGCTGGTAAAGGCGACGCGCACGCGACTTATGAGTTGAGCTTCCAGCCTTGTGCCGGCGTCCACGATCTACTGAACATTCGAAGTTCCTGCGCCGACTGGATCACAGGGACGAGGAAAGCTCGGAGCCGATCGACGATCACTTTCAACTCGGCCTCGGCGACGTACGGCCTGTTCTTATTCACGTAAGCGCGCCACTGTTTGACCTTGTTCTGATCTTCATAAAATTCCGCTGTGAAGGCGAGCGGCACGCCCGTCGCCGGCAATTCGGTTTGCCGTTTTTGAAACGTACTGCGGACGGCCTCGGCGAGTGTCTTTCCGTCAAATTCGAAGGTTCTCGAAAGAGTGTAGAGATCGTGGAAGTCCTTCATGCGGCTGTTTGCGATTCCGAGCTTGACCATGGCTTCGAGCTTTTCGGAGACGACCGTTTCCCGCGGATAGGCGAGCAGGTGAGGATGCGGAAATCCAAGCAGTGTCGGATATTCCGTTCGAACCGGATCGGGCGTGACGGTGTCACCGAATCCCACGTCAATCTGGATCGGTATCTGTGCCTTGTCCAGAGTCCCTGTAAACGTGACGCGCACGCCTTCGTAGTCGGCGTCTTCCTTGATGCGTTCCGCCCGGACCGAGGCGGGATCGAACCGTATGCCGTCGCCCGGGATTTCGGCCGTGCAGATTTCCCGGAAGATCGCGGCGAAACGTTCGGGAGAGTTGTCTCCGGTCGCGAGAAAGTCGGCGTCGCGGGTGGGCCGGTACCGTTCGTGGGTCCACAGCTCGAACAGCAGCGCACCCTTCAGAATAAAGATGTCACGATGCTTCGAGGTGCTGAGACGGAACAGGACTCGCTCGAGTCCGTACTTGGTGAGTAGAAGCTGGAAGTCTTCATTTCGTTCGCGGGCAAGATTGAGCAGTTTCTGTCGAACTGATGCGGGGATATTTGTGAGCTTGGGATCGCTCATTTAGAGCGACTCCATGTAAGGCCGCATTACATTCGCAACCCGGCAGATTTTTGCGGCGGCCCAGATTTCGTCCATCGACGCTTTCTTGAGCCGGCGGCACTCCCTCAGCGCTTCGAGAGCGACATCCGTGCCAATCTTGTTGCGAAACTTGAAACAGTCGGCGACGGTTTTTGCCGGCGTGTAGACCCTGAGCACTCCTCCGCGAACGGGATATTCCTTGACGCCAAAGTGCATGGCTCGTCCCGACATGCGCACAAAGCGAATGAGGGAAGTGCTCGTGCGTGGGGTCCATGCTTTGACATCAATGGCCATCCAGACCTGATGCGGCGACTGTGTTGTGAACTTATGAAATTGAAGTGCGGACAGCAGGCAGATGACACCTTTCGGAATCCGGCAGGCTGCTTCGAATAGCGATAGATGTTCTGTTACGGGCGACGAACTCGAAGAGTAAAGGCCGCGTGAGATCTTCTTGAGGACACCTTTCCGAACCAGCCGCGACAGATAGTTCAGCGGGATGCCGAGAGCGGACGCATCCTTCGAGCTTATGATCTGCTTGTGGGCCGCTAGATTGATGAGGCTGTTAGACTTAGATTCCATGGGAGGAAGTCTACAGGAGTGTATCAAATACTAGGTAAATGTCAATAAGTACCGAGGATATAGAACATCTAACGCATACGCGCTGCGATCCCTATATTAAGGATAGAAAGGCAAGATCCCGCCCGACCGCAGATGCCACACAGGGATTCGAACGCAAGAACGGGCCGCGTCCGAGACGCGGCCCGCGCATGCATTTGAAGGCTAGGACCTACGCCTGTTTTGCGGCCGCCGTTCTCTTTCGCGAACCTCCGTCACCCAACTTCTTCTCTGAAAGCTCGGAGCGCACCCGCGCAGCGAGCTTTGAGACATCTACCTTGTAACGTACGGCAGTTCGAGCAAGGTTTGAGTCTTTGGCGAGTGCCTGTCCGGGATTGTATCCAGGGCAGTAGAGGTCGGATGCGAGCGCGCAGACGATGAGAAATCGCTGAACGTCCGGTGTGCTCATTTCACGAATCGCTTTTGCCCCAATCGACTTGTAATCCACGGCGGCATTCGATGGGCGCTTGTTTTTTTTCTCGCCCCATCCGTAGGCTCGGCACAAACGGCGGTGGTTGTCGTGACCCAGTCGTTCGAAATAGTCGAGGACCGCCATTTCAAGATCGGGACGTGACAGCGCGCTCGGCAGTTTCCTGCGAACCGCATTCAGCGTCTCAAACCGCGATTGTTTTTCGACTCGCTCGGCCAATGCCTCCTTGGCTCGGACGGCCCGTTCCTTTGGTGAAAGGTGGTATCGCGTCACCGTCGAGTGAATCGGACACTTTTCTTCGCGACAAACATGGAGGACACGGCCCGCGCCTTCACCGTCCACAACAACGGCGGACTTTGTGTGCGGGCACTCCGCCGCTTTTCCAACCGTGCGGAATTGTCCGTTATACAGGACTTCAGAATCGCGGTTGCGTACCTGCCACGGCGGAGTGTGAGACACGCGGAGCGGTTTTTCCCCAGCTGTTTCAAGTGGTCGAATTCGAATCTGAATGAGCGCTTCCACCTTGCGGCGATAGCATGCAGGGTCGCTGCAGATCGACTTCCGGCGCACCTCGGGAAAGAGGAGCGGATTATTCCCGGTCCGCTTCGGACATTTCGCGCAGCTTCCCGCCGAGGGAACGAGCTGTTCGTCATTTCGATCAAAGGGAGCAGTCGCGAGGTCGAGGTGGATTTCCCGAGCAATCCAGTCACGCAGCTGTCGCACGCTCGTGGCTTCCGACCCCTTATCTTTGATGGCTGCCGCTACGGTGCGGTGATTCGGAAAGCATTCCGCGAAGGCGCGTCGCTGATCTTCGGGTTCCAGCCGCGCGATTTCGAAAGCATGCGCAACCGAAAGCTTCCCGCTGTAGAACGCCTGTTGAATCTCCTCGACCAGATGCATCAGCCGGAGACGGGAGTAGACGTACTTTTCCGAGCGGCCGATCTTTTCCGCGAGAGTTTCAACGGTATAGACCTCGGGTTCGATCTGCATCAGGGCAGCGTAACCTCTGGCCTCGTCCAGTTCGTGCACGTCGGCGCGTTGCAGGTTTTCGATGAGTTGCAGCTCCAGGCACTCGGCATCGGTGAGTTCGCGGATTGTGGCGGGAATCGATTCTCGTCCCGCAAGACGCGAAGCACGGAACCGCCGCGCCCCGGCCACGAGTTCGTAGCAGCCCGGTTCGCCGCCCGGAAGAGGGCGTACCAAGACGGGCTGCAGAACGCCGTGCTGCCGGATGTTGCTCGAGAGCTCGGACAGTTTGGTTTCGTCGAACTCCCGTCTCGGGTTTGTCTTGGATTCCTCGATGCGCGAAAGCCGAATGTCCTGAGCGAGCACCGCGTTTGGGGCGACGGCTTGCACTTCATTTACAACGACAGCGGATGCCATGGTGTTCTTCTCCTTTTTGTCTTCGTTTTTCATGGATCAATACTCGTCGGGAAGCAGGATGGTGGTGACGGAACGGTCGGCCTCGGTGATGACCCAGACTCGGTCACCAGCCAAGGTCCGGTAACTGCTGAGGAGCCGGAAGCCGTGCTGCACGCTGAGATAGTTTTCTGTTCTGTCTTCCACAGGAAGTTCGCCCCAGTCGCCCGTTATGTGCCGCGCCAGAAACTGGGCGGCGGTTTGCCCGGTCTTTTGAAGTGCGGCGAGCGCTCCGGGCGTCGCGACAATCTGGCCGACGCCGAACAAAGGCGGTTTGGCTATTTTCTCGATCATCTGTTTTTCCCCTTTTCTCGATTTGGCTTTTGTTCCGAGAGGCGCGGCGGCGAGCCGCGCATTCGAAGCAAATGCCCTTCATGGCGGGGGAAGGCGCCTGTCCGTCCGCGCTGTCAAGGCCGCCGGGTTTGCGTTCATCGGAGCGCAGCGGAGAGCCTTGACAGGAGAAGCGGAAGGATCAGGCGCAGAATTTAGCCAGGAAGGGTATCGGGCAAGGAAAGTGAGTACGAATTGATCGTTCTGCGTCGCCTTCGCGCCATGGGTCATGCCGGGATTGGCGAGCGAAGTGGGGGGCGGTAAACCAGTCAGCGGCGCTGACGTAGGCTTCGACGGTGAAGTAAACGCAGCGAATTACCAATAGTATTTGGTGCGAAAATCGTCCTACTGCGGGCGTCTATTCCACAAACTGGGTTAGTTCGGCGGCTTGCGTTTCGACATTCACGTCCGCCTTTACTTCAGTAGGAATCTATTTCGATCCCTTTTGGCGGCGAGGTTCCTCGGCCTTTGTCCGTGACTCGCTATCGAGCTTCGCATGCTGTCTTTCATGGCGTAAAGTGCCGCGTCCGCCGCGCCCAACAGAGAATCTATCTTTCCGCCATCTGCTGGATATGTCGCGATCCCGATGCTGACCGAGAGCTTTGGCTTCTTGCCGTCATTCGCAAGACTCTCGTGGATGCGGCGAGCCACTAAGCCCGCTTGGATCTTCCCTGTCTCGGGCAGTACCAGCGCGAACTCGTCCCCACCGAATCGCGCCGGAGTATCTATCTTGCGACTGCAGATGCACAAAACATCCGCCAACCGACAAAGGGCCTCGCTGCCAACGAGATGGCCAAATTGATCGTTGATTTGCTTCAGTCCATCCAAGTCAAGAAACAAGAGGGCGAACTCGCGAGCCGTGCGCTCCGAGCGTTGGATCTCAGAGTCAACGGTCTCGACCAGATGACGGTAGTTCGCCAATCCGGTGAGAGAGTCCTTAGCGGCTTGCTGACGCAAATGATCCTCGAGTTTGCGCTGTTGAGTTACGTCCTCGACGATGATTTCGTAACTGCCTATCTCGTCCTCAGTACTGACTTCACGTCCGCTCAGCCGAACCTTGAGCGTTGTGCCATCTTTCCGCTTCCAATCAATTTCTAAAGGACCCGCTTCATCAAAAGCGTGTCCCAGGAGTTGCCCTCTTTTGGCGGGATCACAAAGGATCGCAGCGGCATGATCCATGGCCAAGAGTTCCTCGCGAGACGAGTATCCAAGCATGGTTACTAGCGCTTGATTGACATCCAGAAACTGGCCTTTCATGCCGCAGCGGCACATCCCATAGGAGAGGTTGCCTACAAGAGCGCGATATCGCGCCTCCGAATGGCGCAACTTCTTTTCCGTTTGGTCCCGCTCTTCACGCAGATTGTTCTCGCTGAGGGCGCGGCGAATCGAAACAGGAAGGTGTCCCACATGGTCCATTCCGACGCAATCGGCTGCGCCTTCTGTAATAAGTTCCGCCACAGTTTCAGGCTCTGTCGTATCGCTCAGATATATGCAGGGAATGCGCCGACCCGTCCGACGCAAGATCTCCAGCGCATTCGGTCCACCCCAGTTCGGGGCTGGGTGTTTGGCGATTACGACGTCGTAATATCTTGACTTCAGGCGTCTTGAAAACTCCTCGGAAGTTGGCGCGATGATCGCGGTGACGTTAAGATGCGCGCTCCGGAGTTCCTGCATGCAACGTTGGACATCGTCGAGGTCGCTGTGCGCAAACAAAACTCGCAAAGAAAGCTTTCTCGTTGCCAGCCCTCGAAAGTCGGGGAGTGAGCCGGATTTTGCGCTAGAAGATTGCATCTTGGAAGGCACTAAGACTCTCAGAGTTGCGGGATCTACCCATTCGCGAACTGCAACCGGAATGAGATCGAAAGCGGCCAACAGCAAGCGTATAAAAAGCGTGGTAAATGTATCTGCTCAAAACAGTACAGGTACGAGAGGTTAACCAGTCAGAAGTACAGTCAGGCGCGAGGATGAACTGGAATCAGCCTTCCGCTCCCTCGCTGATCGCGATGCCGGGCTAACCCGTTTCAGGCAACAACAATGGAAAGCAGACTTGCCCTTTCAAGACCGCTTCCACCGTGGGCAAAAGATCGGTGCCCAACCGGTCTTTAGAAACAAAGCCCTTAATGCCAATTGCCTTGATCTCTTCGAAGAACAGCTCTGCATCGTGACTACTGTCGCTCACGATGATCGTGTTTGGACAGTGTCGAAGTATCAGTCGGGCAGCCTCAATCCCGTTGATGTGAGGCATTTGAATGTCTAGAATGGCTACGTCTGGGCAAAAAGTCCTTGCGAATTCGACTGCTTGACGGCCATCGATGGCTTCCGCGCACAACTCCCAATCCGTTCTCCGCGAAAGGAGTTCCGCGAGAATGCGGCGCATAGAAGGGTTATCGTCGGCAATCAGAATTTGCTTACGTGCTCGCGACATTCACACTCTCATGAACCCAAAAAACCGTTAAACGAGAAAGGTGTTCGGGAACGAAGTCCGACCCTCTGGGCCTGGGAGGCCCTTCTGCGGGCACATCCACAAACGAGTTTGCTCCAAGTGAGCATTCGTTTCTGTGCCGTATTGGACAGGTGGTGCGGTGCGAATGCGGGCCCTACATCGGAGAGGACCTGCCTCGTGCGAATCGAATCATCGGAGCGTTTCCCTGCTGTCGACGTGTGGGCCCCTGCACAAACGTTCGTCGGCCTCATTCCCCAGCCTTTTCGCGGCGCCTCCGGAATCCAATTGAGCGTCGCGCTGTTGATGGCCCCGTGGCGTGCCAGCCTACCGGTGCTCCAGATTTCAACCGACGACTAGCGAATCACGGGTTCGACACGTGCTCGGAGCTACCAGTAGTGTGCTCGCATTCGTCCCACGCCAGGTCAAAATTTCCGCGCAGCATTCAAAGAGTCTTCGCTCCCCGGTGAATTCGCAGCTTCGGAGCCATGCGTCACGCCGCACCGGGTGCGAGCGAGGCATGCCAGACCGAGGCAAAGTCCGTAACCCCCATCTGCAAGCACTCCTCGGTCGGCTGTATAAAAGCGGACAGTTCGCGGTCTTAGATTTCATTAGTATGTCTGATGGACCTTTTGGAACGTGCCGACTGTCACAAGCTACGGAAGTTACCCATACTTTGCAAAACAGGACGTAAGAGCCGATGCACTTCTTGCCTTGAAGGAGACGCTCGATGATTAATGAAGGTTCACAGAATCCACGAACAACTCCGAGAAATATGTCGAGCGACCACATAGGAACTGTGACGGAAAATACATTCAAACCGCGGGTTTTGGAGGGACAGGGACCGATCGCGGTTGAGTTCATGTCGTATGGCTGCATTCACTGCCGAGAGATGGAACCGGTTCTCCAGCAGGTGGCGGAGATGGTCAAGTCCAAGGAAAAATTCTTCAGGGTAAATACGGCGGACGACCAAGAACTGACAGATAGTTACGAGATTCAGGGCACCCCAACGATCGTCATGTTTCTCAACGGAAAAGAAGTTGGAAGGGCAGAGGGGCCGGCACCGACAGTATCAAGTCTTTTAACGGCGGTCACCCATCCATTCGACTCAAGTGTGCCGATCCGTACGGCGGCAACAGCGTGAGAGGAGTGAGATGATACCGAGTCAACAAATACGCGGGCGCGCCGAACCAGTTTTACTGTTTAACGACGAGTGCGCTGTTTGCCGGACGATCGGTGATTGGGTCAAGAAGTCGGCCCAAGACAAATCGGGAAAGGCGAGCATTATCGTACGACCGATTGGTGACGACCCCGAAGAACTCCGACAGCTCGATCCGAACCTTGATATATGGGATGCCTACGCGACGATTCATGTCTTAATGCCCAACGGCTCGATGAAGCTCGGAGGAGAGGCGGTCGCGGAGGTTCTGAGGAACCTGCGTAATACCCAATGGTTCGCATGGATTTTCGCCATTAGCATTTTCGGATCTCGTCCCTTCCAGCTCGTACTCAACGTGGCCTACGCTGTTTTGGCAGACGTGCGTCCGCTTTTCGGCTGTGAGAGTTGCGGCAAGCCGAGCTTCTGGGTGAGACCGATTGCACCAACGATCAAATGGGCGAAGTCGCTTTTTGCTAAAAATCGCCATCCGATTGCGACTACACACTTCTCATCACTCTCGGCCACGGGGCCTCAGTTGCAAACTTACGCGGGAGATCGTCCAAAATCCACGTGACCAATGCACCCAAGAAAACCGCGCGCCGGAAGAACCTGAGCCCCAAGAAGAAATTGAAAAGCGAGGCGAAACCGACGCGTTCAAAAAAATCGAGTGACGACTTATCCGCGCAAATACACCAGGGGGTTCGTCCTGAGACGTACGTATAGCGAAGCACGTGAGCCGTAACGATGACACTCCCGAAGGCAGCGTAGGGCAGGAGGAGCATGCAACGGATCCGTTCAGGTTTGACGCAGCACGGGGATCCCGCCAAATTCGAGAGACGGACGAACCGATCGTTTGGCGAGGTTTTTTTAAAGGTGATCTCGGGGAAGGTGCAACGATGAACGGCTCGGTTCGCGCCATAGTTTTATCTGGCGTGTTGCTGACCTTAATTGTCAGCCTCTATGGGCAGGACAAACCCGTAACCACGGTTCCGCCTCCCAAGTCCGGCGTCGGAACGTACAAGGAATTTTGTGCCGTGTGCCATGGTAAGACCGGAAAGGGAGACGGTCCTGCGGCTTCCGCACTCAAAGTGCGGCCGCCCGATCTCAGCACGCTGGCTCGGCGTCACGGTGGCAAATTTCCGGACGCTTATGTTTCGAACGTGCTGCGCAACGGCGTAGCCATAAACGCTCACGGCACAGCCGAGATGCCCATCTGGGGACCCCTATTTCTCTCTGTAGATTCCTCGTATCAAAGTCAGTTTGAACTTCGAATTACGAGCCTGACGACCTACCTTAAATCACTCCAAAAATGAAAGGACGCGGGGGTTGGAAACAAAGGATGTCGCCCGGAATCGATTGGCCCGCGATCTGGTGTTTCCGGTTATCGCTCGTCAACAGGGACGCCGGCACTGATACACACCAAGACCGACTTCGCGTTTGCTCTTGGCCGGTTCAGAGATAGGGATCGGCCCATAGCTCTCTCGCCCGTGATCGGAGAGCGCCCAAGTATCCGGGGGACGGCGGAATCCCGCGCGCACAACGCCATAGATGCGGAATGATTGGGCGCAGAAACTGACCAGGAAGGACAAGCGAACGAGCTTTTTGAGAAAGAACAGCGCTGAACGGCATCACTCCGAAGGTTCTAGCCGCTCACGCGGCACTCAGAGGTCGAAAACGGCGTTTCCCCCAGTGTCGTTCCAATGGAACCCTTCGATTTCTTCGCGCGGCCATCGTTCCCGAAACTGTCTCTTTCTATACAGTTCTGCGCACCGCAGCCGATTATCATTCCGGGAATTAGACAGGCATTTTGTGAACTGGATAGATTCCCCATCATGTGTGACACGATCACCAAATCGCGCGCAGCACTGCCAGACGGATTAGCCGAGGCGCTGGGAACTGCTACAGAAAGGATCGGATCCGTGGTCGACTCGGCGCGAGTTGAAACCGTGCGTCGGACGCTCTCTGCTTTAGAGTCGAGGTTCAAAGAGCACACGGTTGAGCTTCAGACTCAAGTCAAACAAAGGCATGAAGCCGAGGCCCGACTGCGCGAATTGACCGCTCGCGTTCTTCAAGCCCGAGATGATGAGTCGAGGCGAATTGCTCGCGAATTGCATGACAGCGCCGGACAATACTTGGCGGCGGCGCAAATGAATCTCAGTGCGCTGGAACTCGATACGAAGTCGCCACTTTCTGATGCTCAGGCAAGACGTGTGTCGGACTGTGTCGACCTGGTGAACTGCTGCGCGGCAGAAATTAGAATAATTTCTTACCTTCTTCATCCCCCGCTGCTCGATGAGATGGGTTTGTCCTCGGCCGTTGCCCATTATGTCGGCGGTTTCGCGGAACGCAGCGGGATTCGCGTCGAGTTGAATATTTCGAACGATTTCGGCCGTCTGGCGACCGACACGGAGACCGCGATGTTTCGGATCGTGCAACAGAGTCTCTCGAACATCTATCGGCATTCGGGGAGTGCCACAGCCCAAATCGAAATGAACCAGAGTCCGAGCGAAGTCACCATGAAGATTCGCGATCGGGGCTGCGGCATCCCTCCTGCCAGCCTGCTGGAATTCGATTCAGGCGTGCGATTGCCGGGAGTCGGTATAGCGGGAATGCGAGAGCGAATCAGGATCATGAAAGGGCGATTTCATATAGCATCCGGACCGGACGGCACAACGATCGAGATCCGTTTACCGGTTTCGCAAAGCGCCGCGTAAGCCAGCCTGCACTCCCTACCTGAACCGCACCGTGCCTGAAAGCGACGGTCGGACGGTCGTTACCGTCGATTCCTGGTTTCATGCGAGGTTTGGTTGGCGGGGGGCCTCCGCGATGCGTGAATGTAGTGTTTGACTTTCGCGGGCTCCAGCGAAAATTGCTTCACTTGATTTTCGAGGTCTCGGTCCGCCAGCGTGAAACGATCATGTTGCCGCTCATGTTCGGCCCACGAATCCAAGAGAAAACTTTCTAAATACCTGTTCGACGTCCCAGCATCGTAGAAAATCCCCCACCGGATCGCGCCGTCGCGGCGACGAATTCGTTGATATTTGTAAATTACGGCGAGAAATTCGGACGCCCTCTTCGGATCGATGGTGTATTCGACTGTCACTAGGACCGGCCCTTGAGTGGGTTTTGGTTCTGCGAACAGTGCCGGTTTTCCCCAATGGTTCCAGCTGCTCAAGTCGACGCTCGCCGTCGGGAGGGGCAGCGGAAAGCGAAGCAGAATCGAGAGTCCGATTCCTACGCTGGACAGCAGGAACGCCAGTTCGACACTCGTGCGATCTGCGACATAGCCCCAGACGAGACTGCCTAATGCCACGCTTCCTTGAAACACAAATAAATACACGGCAAGAACCCGCGCACGAACCCAATCCGGCGCCAAATTCTGGATCAGCGTATTGAACAGAGACATGAAGACGATCCATGCTGCGCCTGCGAACGTCATGAGCAGGCACAAGACGCTCAAGATGCCAACGGTGCCGGTTGCCAAAACAACCGCTCCGAAAAGGAAGGTGGCGATTGTGAGTAGCGTTTCGGTTGACAACGTTGCGCGCGCCCTGTCGAGCGCAATCGCGCCGAGCATCGCACCCGTTCCGAAACAGGCAAGCAGCAACCCATACCCAATCGCGCCTTTGTTCAAGGTTTTGGCAACCGATGGCAGAAGAGCCCAAAACGCACTCGTACAAAAGATGACGCAACCGGCTCGCACCAACAGAATCTGAATGCTCGGAGAATACCGGACGTAGCGAACGGCCGCGAGCGTGCCTCCGGGGATTGTTTCGGCTGGTGTTTTTCTCGCATGGGAAGGATGTTTCCAACGCGCGATGACAAAAATAACCCCGAGGAACGAGACCGCATTGAGAATAAATGCCGCACCTACACCGGCCGCCGCGATGATCAGCCCGGCCAGACCGGGCCCAACGGCACGTGCCAGATTGAATTCGATTCCATTGAGAGCGAGGGCGGGCGACAAATCCTTCTTTGGCACGAGATCCGGAAAGATGGCTCTCCACGCCGGCGACTCAACCGCATCTCCGAGCGACAGAGCGAGAGTGAGCAACAGCAGAATCCAGGGGGTCATAACGTGAGCGATGGTTGCAACGGCCAGTAAGATTGCGACCGCCGCCATCCAAATTTCAGTGCCAAGAATCAGTTTTCGGCGGTTGAAAATATCGCCGATCGCGCCGGCCGGCAGTGCGAGAAAAAAGAAAGGCAAGGCGGAGGCAGTCTGAATCAGCGCGACGTATGTAACGCGGGTCGTGAGCGAGGTCATGAGCCATGCCGCGCCCACGGTTTGCATAAACGCCCCAATATCTGAAACCAAGTCGGCGAGCAGAAGATCGCGAAAGACCGGAAAGCGGAGAGGACTCCAGGCCGTAGGAGCGGATGTTGATTGGTCGTTGCTGCGCGTCATTTTATACGGATTGTAGTTGCAGGGAATCCGAGCGTCATAAATAGAGCTCTCAATCCCGATGTTCTGGAATCGGATTCTAGACGTCTAGGATCAGTGCCGCTTCTTCCTTTCAAAAAGTCAGCTGTTCAACGAACCCGCTGAAAGCGGATAAAATCCGTGCATCTCAAAGCGCAATCACGGCGGATCCATCTTCTGTTTCTTGTTTCACCGCGAGGAGAGCCTTGTTGGCATCTTCGAGTGCAAACGACGTAACCTGCGGACGAATTTTAAGTTCATGAGCGATTTTGAGAAAGTCTCGCGCATCCTCGCGTGTCATATTGGCGACGCTCCGAATCTGGCGTTCACCCCAGAGAAGCGTGTCGTAATCAAAGGCCGGCATCTGGTCCAGGTGAATCGCATTGATCGCGACCACCCCACCTTTTCGAAGGCTCGCAAGCGCGCTGACCACGACTTTGCCGCTGGGCGCGAAGGTGATGGCGCGGTCGAGCTCGACTGGCGGCTTATCGTCTTCTTTTCCAACCCAATTCGCGCCGAACGACGTCGCGGATTTCCGGTGCGCTTCACCGCGAGTCACGACGTAGACCTCGCATTTCCAGGACTGCAAAATGCGAATGGCTAGGCTGGCCGAACTGCCGAAACCGAAAAGGCCGACCCGTTCGCCGGGAGTTACGCCAGCAACGCGCAAACTGCGGAATCCGATGATTCCTGCGCACAACAACGGAGCCACATGAAGGTCATCCAAACCGGCGGGGAGCGGGTACACGAAGTCGGTGCGGACAAGGACGTACTCCGCGTAGCCTCCATTCACGGAGTAACCGGTGAACACCGGCTTGTCACACAGGTTTTCCATTCCATGACGACAATACCAGCAGTCACCATCGACCCCGCCCATCCAGGAAACACCGACGCGCGCGCCCTTTGGCAAATCCGGCGTCGCGCCGTCAACGACTTCTCCTACGATTTGATGTCCGGGAATCAGCCTCGATTGGATTGGCGGAAGGTCGCCCTCGACGATGTGTAAATCGGTGCGGCACACTCCGCAGGCAATCACCCGCAGGACGACGTGTCTGGTCTCCACCTGTGGCCGAGGAACCTCTTCGATCTGAAGGAACTGTCCGGCGGTATGGCTTTCCGGACCAAAAATTGCAGCTTTCATGATTTACGTTCCCGACTCCATTGGTCCGCGACAGCTTGCCGTTCTGCGCAGCGCTCTGTCCAGCTTAAGTCTTTCACAAGGGATTCCCCCGTGCTGTGCGGTTCAGCACAGTAATCAGCACAATGGATAAGGAACAATTTGAAGCGCAACTCGACCTCGAGGATAAGCGCAAGAGAATCGCGTGCGCCCCGACGCGAGGGAGAAGGACTTATGAGTGAAAGATCCGTTGACGATACGGCACACATTTACTTGGTCGGCGGGGGCATCGCATCACTTGCTGCCGCGGCCTTCCTTATACGGGACGGTGGTGTCCTAGGGCGTGACATCACGATCCTTGAGGAGTCCGGAAAAATCGGCGGAAGTCTTGACGCGGCCGGGAACCCGAAGGATGGCTATACCATGCGTGGCGGCCGCATGATCGAAAGTAAATACGTTTGCACCTACGACCTATTCTCTTCGATCCCGACGCTCGATGAATCGAAGACTGTGACGAAAGAGATTTTCGACTGGAACGAAACGATGAAGACCTCGTCGCAATCCCGCCTGTTTCGCGACGGACATCGAGTCGATGCGCCGCAATTCGGCCTAAGCGAAAGACACATCCTTACGATCGAGCGTCTGGTGGTAGAACCGGAGAAAATGCTAGGACGAAGAAGCATTGAGGAAGAATTCGAGCCGAGTTTCTTCGAAACGGACTTCTGGTTGATGTGGTGTACGACGTTTGCGTTCCAGCCTTGGCATAGCGCGGTCGAGTTCAAGCGCTATCTGGCGCGCTTCACGCACATGGTTTCAGGATTCAACACGCTGACCGGGATTATGCGCACTGTCTATAACCAGTATGACTCGATGGTGCGGCCGCTCGAAAAATGGCTCGGCGAACGCGGCGTAACGTTCGAATTGAATTCACGAGTCACCGATCTAAGTCTTCTTCATGACATTCACGGCTATATTCCGGAGCGGCTTGTTGTCGAACGGAACGGTGCTTCCGAAGAAATCCATGTAACGGCAAAAGACAAGGTCATCATTACCTTAGGATCGATGACCGAGTCTTCCAGTCTTGGATCAATGGACGCAGCTCCGATCGTTGCGGGCAAGTCGGATGGCGGTTCCTGGACGCTCTGGGAGAAAATTGCAACCGGTGGACCGGAGTTCGGCTGCCCGTCGAATTTTACCGACCATATCAACCAGTCGAAGTGGGTTTCGTTCACGACGACTCTTCACGACCCAACCTTCTTCAATCTCGTCCGGGATGCCACCGGTAACGTGCCGGGCGAGGGCGGCCTCATTACGTTCCCGCAATCCCGTTGGCTGGCATCGATTGTGTTGCCGCACCAACCACATTTTATCGGGCAGGCAGCGGACGTTCAGGTTTTTTGGGGGTACGGACTCTTCGTCGATAAACCGGGCAACTTTGTAAATAAACCAATGGCGGCATGCTCCGGCCGAGAAATCATGACGGAGATTTTGGGTCACCTCCGGATTGTGGCCGAGGCCAAGACAATTCTTGAGACCTCGACCTGCATTCCTTGCATGATGCCTTTCATTACCAGCCAGTTTCTTCCTCGCTCCGAAGGCGACCGTCCTCAGGTCATCCCAGAAAAATCGAAGAACCTCGCTTTCATCGGCCAATTCTGCGAACTCCAGGACGACGTGGTCTTCACGGTGGAATATTCCATTCGATCGGCGCAGACAGCGGTGTATTCCCTGCTTGGGTTGAGGCGGACGCCGCCGCCCGTGTACAAGGGGCAGCACGATATGCATATTCTCCTGAAAGCTTTTCAGGCGCTCCACGACAGATCCGCTGATAGGTGGGGAGCTGCCGCAGCGGTGTAGGCGCTATGCCGGACGGAATGATTTTAGTGAGGCTGCTCTGGACGCTCGCTCCTCTACCCGCCATGTGGTGGGTGGGTCTGTTCGGCGCCACGATCGAGAATGCTCCGCCGAATCCGGGAAATTTACTGGGACATGGCTCGCTCTGATCCAGTTCACAAATCTTTATTTCGGCGGAGTTTGCGTCATCGTGTGCGAGAAAGCGCATCTGTCCGGCTGAAGAGGTATCACCGATGAGTCGCAGAGAGAAAGGAACAATCGGTATGACTTCGAGAGACCAAGGGATCGGCATCGATCAAGACGTCAGCGCGACATCACCGGGTGAGATCTTGGATCCAGTCGCCAAAGTGGCTCCATTCATCTTCGACGTAGCGTTGTCGACCGCAATCGCGGCGAATGGCCATCTTGAAACGAGCGTGGCGACGCCAAAAGGTCCGCTCGCGCCGGCCATGCTCGATAAGATGAACCGCTACTGGCGCGCCGCGAACTATCTGTGCATCGGGCAAATCTACTTGTTTGAAAATCCTCTGCTACGAGAGCCGCTCAAGGCGGAGCAAATCAAACCTCGACTGCTCGGGCATTGGGGAACATCCCCGGGACAAAACCTCATTTACGTTCATTTGAATCGCCTGATCAAAGAGCATGACGCAGACATCATTTACGTTGCCGGTCCCGGACACGGCGGTCCGTCGCTCAATGCGAGCTCGTATCTGGAAGGCAGTTACACCGAAGTCCATCCGGAGATAACGCCGGATGAGAATGGGTTGAGGCTTCTTTTCAGAAAGTTCTCGACGCCGGGAGGGGTACCGAGTCACTGCGGACCGCACGTTCCGAATTCCATGCACGAAGGTGGGGAACTCGGCTACTCGCTGGTTCACGCATTCGGCGCGGCCTTCGACAATCCCGACCTGATTGTTGCGTGCGTGATCGGCGACGGAGAATCCGAAACGTGCCCGCTTGAAGGAAGCTGGAAGTCCGTTAACTTCCTCAACCCGGTGAGAGACGGTGCCGTGCTGCCCATTCTGCACCTTAACGGCTACAAAATTTCCGGGCCGACCGTACAAGGACGGACGAGCGACGACGACCTCAGGGCTCTCTATTCGGGACGCGGCTACCAACCGCATTTTGTCGAAGGCGATGATCCGGAAGTTGTTCACCAACTCCTGGCCGGAACGCTGGACGATTGTTACTCCGAGATTCGCGCGATTCAGCGCGACGCGCGCCGGAACGGGTTCAAGAAGCAACCGGTCTGGCCCATGATCGTTCTTCGCACGCCGAAGGGATGGACGTGCCCGAAAGAAGTGGACGGTATTCCAATCGAGGGTACCTTCCGCGCGCATCAGGTTCCCCTCGCCACGGTCCGCGAAAATCCTGCGCATCTCAAGATCCTCGAATCCTGGATGAGAAGCTACAAACCGCAAGAGCTGTTCGACGAAAACGGCAGCTTCATAAAAGAATTAGCGGAGCTAGCGCCCGCGGGGAACCGCCGCATGGGTGGGAATCCGCACGTGAATGGCGGAAGGCTGTTGACCGCGCTCGACCTGCCTGACTTTACGAATTACGCGCTCGAGATTCCAGGACCGGGCCAAGTGACCGCAGAAGCTCCACGAAAATTGGGCGAGTTTTTTAGAGATATTTATCGTCTGAACCGAACGAACTTTCGCATGTTCTGCCCGGATGAGACGGATTCCAATCGCTTAAATGCCGTCCTCGAAGCGACCAAGCGTTGTTTCATGGCCGAGACCGTTTCGATCGATGACCAACTGGGGCCCGACGGGCGACTCATGGAGGTTTTGAGCGAGCATTGCTGCCAAGGCTGGCTGGAGGGATATCTGCTCACGGGGCGACACGGCTTGTGGTCGTCCTACGAAGCTTTCGCGCAGGTTGTGGATTCGATGCTCACGCAACATGCCAAGTGGCTTGAACAATGCCGCGAGTTTCCGTGGCGCAGGGCGCTGGCATCCTTGAGCGTTTTGTTGACAAGCCATGCGTGGAGAAACGATCACAACGGTTTCAGTCACCAGGCCACGGGATTTGTGGACAATGCTCTGGCGCGCCGGAGCGAAACAATTCGGGTGTATTACCCTCCGGACAGCAATTGTCTTCTGAATGTTTTCGACCACTGCCTAAGAAGCCGCAACTACGTCAACATCGTAACGTGTGGCAAGCAGCCGCAGCTTCAGTGGCTGACGATGGAAGAGGCACTCGAACATTGCTCGCGAGGTGCATCGACCTGGAAGTTCGCCACCAACGACGGAGGCGGTGAGCCGGATGTGGTGCTGGCTTGCGCGGGCGATGTACCGACGATCGAGATCTGCGCGACATCCTGGCTTCTGCAGAAATACGTTCCGGGCATCAAGGTGCGTGTTGTCAATGTTGTGGACTTAAGTGTTCTGATGATGCCGGACGATCATCCGCATGGAATGGACAACATGTCGTTCAATGCGCTCTTCACGACGGACGCGCCGGTCATTTTTGCTTTCCACAACAACCGCTGGCTCATTCACACGATGGTTCACGGCCGTGCAAATGAAGGCCGATTCCATGTGCGCGGCTACACCGACCACGGCACCACCACGACGCCTTTCGACATGGTCGTCCTGAATCAGATGAGCCGGTTCCATCTCGCGATCGATGCACTGAAGTGTGTGCCACGCCTGCGTTCCGAAGCTTCGAGCACGGTTGAGATGTTCAACCAGAAGCTCTTCGAACATTACAGCTACATTCGCGAGCACTTGGAAGACATGCCGGAGATCCGAAACTGGCGATGGACGGCTGATTTCAGCGAATCAAGCGCTCCGGTCCCGCTGGCCAAGGGGCACCCTCGCTCAAATCTGTTTACAGACAGCTGAAAAAGCCTGTTGGAGCGCGATTAGCGCTTCCATCGAATCGACCGAATTCCGTCGGCAAAGGGAAACCAAATATGGCACGTCAGATGCACGCCGCAGTTGTCGAAAAGTTCGGAGCGCCTTTAGTACTTCGGGAATGGGACATTCCTTCGCCCGGTCCTGGCCAGATCGTTATAAAGACCGAGGCATGTGGCGTATGCCATACCGATCTTCACGCGGCTCGGGGGGACTGGCCGGTCAAGCCGGAGCTTCCGTTCATTCCCGGCCACGAAGCCATCGGACGGGTCACCGCCGTCGGCGCGGGCGTGACCATCGTGAAAGAGGGCGACCGGGTCGGAGTTCCTTGGCTCTACTCGGCCTGCGGCCATTGTGAGTATTGCTTGTCGGCGTGGGAGACGGTGTGCCCCGAAGCACAATTCGGGGGTTATACCAAGAACGGCGGCTTTGCCGAGTACGTTCTCGCCGATCCGGATTACGTGGCACACATACCCGACGGGCTTGCTGCCACGGAGGCGGCGCCACTGATCTGCGCCGGGATTACGACATATAAGGGGCTCAAAGAAACCGCCGCACGGCCTGGACAATGGGTTGCGGTCTCAGGGGTTGGTGGACTCGGCCATCTGGCAATCCAATATGCCAAGGCCATGGGACTGCTGGTTTGTGCGATCGACATTGACGAGGGCAAGCTCACTCACGCGAAACGCGTCGGAGCTGATCTTGTATTCAACGCGAAATCGGGCGATCCGGCGGTCGATTTGAAGAAAGCGACGGGTGGAGGCGCACACGGTGTTTTGATCACCGCACCTTCGCTGATCGCGTTCAAGCAAGGCGTAGGCATGACCCGAAAGCGAGGCACATGCGTCCTGGTCGGGCTGCCCCCGGGTGAGTTCCCGGTTCCGCTTTTCGATGTGGTCGCGAATTGCATCACCATTCGCGGATCGTTTGTCGGAACGCGTGAGGATATGGCGGAAGCGCTCGCGTTCGCTATCGCGGGAAAGGTAAAAGCGGATATCGAGATCCAGCCCCTGTCTTCGATTAACCAGATACTGAACCGCCTGGAGCATGGCGATGTTGCATCACGCATCGTGCTCGACTTCGCGCGCTGATATGTTCGGGGCGGTTGTGCTGAGGGTCCACGTCAAGATCGATGCGGCAGTCGGTGGCGCGTAACAATATGGAACATTCAATCAGAGGATAGCTTCTAGAAGTGTCAAATTATGACTTCCAGCAACACTGCTACAGCCGCCCCGCCGATTCGACCTTCAATCCCCGTTCCCTCCACGGCTTCGAGCGGACTCACAAGCGTCGCTGCTTCGGCGCTGCTTCAAAAAGAAGGCCCGAATGCGATGCCAGATACCTCTGCCCATCCGCTCCGGAATGCCTTCGCAAAGTTCTGGGCACCGGTCCCGTGGTTGCTCGAAGCTTCGATCGTCATTCAGATCGTCCTGCACAAGTATTGGGAGGCTGCAGTCATTGCGGCGTTGCTCGTTTTCAATGCGGCGTTGGCATATTTCCAGGAAGGGCGAGCGCAGGCGACTCTGAGCGCGCTGAAATCGCGTCTCGCGCTGAATGGCTCGGTGCGACGCGACGGCAATTGGAAGACGGTACCCGCCGCGGACCTGGTACGGGGCGATTTAGTGAAATTGTCGCTGGGCGGAGTCGTTGCAGCCGATGTGCATATCCTCGAAGGGTCCGTGTCGATCGACCAGTCCATGCTCACGGGCGAGTCTTTGCCAATAGAAGCGGGACCCGGCGTCGATACCTATGCAGGAGCGCTGGTGCGGCGTGGGGAAGCAACGGCGGAGGTGACTGCAACGGGCGTTCACACGAAGTTTGGCAAAACAGCGGAACTGGTCCGTACCGCGCACGTCATAAGTTCACAGCAGAAAGCTGTGCTGCAGATCATCCGTAATCTCGGAATGTTCGATGGCGCCGTCATCGTGCTCTTGGCGGTTTATGCCTACTCTCACGCCATGGCGTGGAGTGAACTCATTTCCCTCCTGCTTACATCGGTTCTCGCTTCGATACCGGTAGCGTTGCCCGCGACGTTCACTTTGGCCACAGCGCTGGGCGCGCGCGCCCTCGCAGCGGTTGGGGTTCTTCCGACCCGGCTCTCGGCCGTCGATGAAGCCGCGACGATCAACGTGTTGTGTACAGACAAGACCGGTACGCTGACCATAAACGCTCTTTCGGTGACGGCTGTCCGCCCGATGCCAGGTTTTGACGAAGCCCATACTTTGGGACTAGCCGCGATCGCAAGCTCAGAAGGAGGTGACGACTCGGTGGATGCGGCGATTCGTGCCGCTGCTGCTCCCCACGCTGCCTCGGATCTGCCAAAGCTCTCAAAATTCGTTCCATTCGATCCCGCCAAGAAGATTTCGGAAGCCACCGTGACAGATACCAAGGGCGCATCTCAGCGCATCGTAAAAGGCGCTTTCGCGGTGGTGAGCGCTCTCACAGCTCCCGTGCCCACTGCGGAGGGGATTGCCGATGAACTCGAAAAGAAGGGATTCCGGGTTCTCGCGGTAGCTGCGGGGGCTCTGGGGAATTTGCAGCTCGTCGGCCTCATTGCGCTAAGCGATCCTCCCCGAAAAGACGCGAGCTCGCTGATCGCGGAGCTTAAGACTCTGGGCGTGCGTACCGTGATGGTAACCGGTGACGCGCCTGCTACGGCCGGGATTGTAGCTCGCGACGTGGGGTTGGTCGGAGCGATCTGCCCTCCGGGACCGCTTCCGAGCAGTCTTAAACCAGATGACTACGCGGTATACGCGGGGATTCTTCCCGAAGGAAAGTTTAGCCTCGTCAAAGCGTTTCAAAAGGGTGGGCATACGATCGGGATGTGCGGGGATGGCGCAAACGATGCGCCGGCACTCCGTCAGGCACAGATTGGCGTCGCCGTGTCGACAGCCACCGACGTCGCCAAATCCGCAGCAGGCGTCGTTCTGACGGAACCAGGTCTGGGCGGTATTGTTGCCGCGGTGAAAGAAGGACGGACGACGTTTCAGAGAATTCTCAACTACGCGCTGAATTCAGTCGTAAAGAAAATTGTTCAGCTTCTGTTTTTGGCTGTGGGCCTGATCGTAACCGGACATGCGGTCTTAACTCCGATGTTGATGATCATCGTGATGATTACCGGAGATTTCCTCGCGATGGCCTTGACCACGGACCGAGTGCGGCCATCAGAATTACCCAATTCGTGGCGCATTGGCCGGATTACTGGCGCGAGCGCCATTCTGGCCAGTGTTTTCCTGGTGTTCTGCGTAGTAGTGTTGGCGGTGGGAAAATTCAAACTGGGATTTGGAATTGAATCTTTGAGAACACTTTCGGTAGTCGCTATCGTGTACGGCAGCCAAGCCACGATTTATGCCATTCGAGGGCACCGCCACTTCTGGGCGCAGAGGCCCACCATATGGCTTGCCATCGCCTCGCTGCTCGATCTTCTGATTATCTCGACGTTGGCCACGCGTGGAATTGCGATGTCGCCGCTGCCGGTGAAGATTGTGGCCTGCGAATTTGCCGCGGCTGTGGTTTTATTTTTGGTTCTGGACGTCGTGAAGATTCCGGTTTTTACACGCCTCGAACTGTGAACCGGGAGGCTCTTTCGTGCTGTCCGGTCAGCCCCAGCGCAGCACTTCGGGAGCGGAAGCGCCTACTCGTGGAGTACGATTTTTAGCAGAGATTTGTTGACCGTAATTTTGCCGTTGTACTCGATGAAACCAAGTTTCCTGAATTTGTTCATAAAGAAATTGACGCGAGACCGCGTTGTTCCAATCATTTCAGCGAGCGTTTCTTGCGATATCTTTTGCAGCAACTTCTCGGGTCGATCCTCCTTACCGTAGCGGGCGAGAAGCAATAGAGTGCGCGCCAATCGTTTCTCGGTTGAGTTAAAGAGCTGATCGACGAGGTCCGCCTCGACCCGGCGATTGCGCGCCAGCATATAGGTTATAAACCGATCCGAGAGTAAATGCTCTGAATGTAGAACGCGTATCATTTCCTTCTTGCCGATCATCAGAACCGTGGTCGGCGCAACCGCAGTTGCCGTTCCCAGTCGGATCGATTCTCCCGCTATGGCCCCTTCGCCGAAGAAGTCTCCCGAGCCGAAGATCGCCACAACTGCCTCTTTACCACTCTCATTCACGACGGTGAACTTTACGCTGCCTTTCTGGATATAGATGACGGTGTTTGCAGGATCGCCCTGCGCGAAGATGGTTTGCTTTTTGCGGAACTCTCCCACCTTTCTCGAAACTCCCACAGAGTCGAGATAGGCCTGCGCATTAAACGCGCTGTTACGTTGTGTTTTCATGTTCGGATTTTCGGAAGTGCTGAAACCTTGAGCAAGCCGGAAAGGGCACGGCAACGGTCCGGGACCGAGCGTTACGATTCTTACGCTAGCCCCGGGGCACGAAACGTGTCAAGTCGTTTCCAGTAATCGGCCGACAACGAATTTCGTATCGTACGAATAGCATTAAGACCGAAGCAAGACATACGCGGACGTTTCCGGCGCCCGAGATTTACTTCGAGAATAGCTTCGCGCGGAGATCCGTCAAAATTCCGCGAATCGAGTGCTTTGCCGTTTGCTCGACAGTCGCAGTTGTGTGTTTGACTCCTTCGCCGGGTTCCGGCGCAGTGTGATGGCCCGTGATTTGAGTGATCTGAATTCGAAAATAGACAGGGACCAAGGGGCGCTCGGCACCTTTTACGATCGTTTTTGAGTAGCCGGGCTCCCACCAAAGTTCTTTTCTCTGAAGAAGCCTGTAGGCCAAGTCGCGCTCCAGTTTCAGTTCCGGCGTGTCCGGCAACTCCTCGTAGCGTCCGAGGATCACCAGGCTGGCCCACTCCTCGGGGCTCACAATTTCATCGGTTTGAACGCAACCCAGCGGGTTTGCGCGCATCCACCTGATTTTTTGACCGACGGTTGAAAAGCTGTAGAGGTAACCTTCGTCATAGGCGAAATAAAAGGGCACGACGTAGGGTTGAGCCGCTTCCGCGCAGGCGATTCTGCCGAGGCGCAGGTGACCGAGCAGCTCCATGCACTTTTCCCGATCGACGTCCTGAATGCGCATTGCCCTCCACAGATTCATTACGACGGCCACTCGATATCAAAATCTTGAAGAGTCGAGTTCTAGTCGAGACCCTTAAACGTCCCCCCACCAAAAGTCAGTCGCCCGCGTCACCTGTGGGTGCGACAACAAAAACCAGCGAGATCAGATACAACAGAATGCCGAGTCCGATGAAGCTGGCAGCCACGAAGGCGAACAATACGAAGGAAAGCGGGTGAAACCAGAGCAGACTCACGATTTCGAGCAGCAGCCCGAGGATCACAAGCGCGCTTGAGATTTGCAGCAGGCGGCGAGTTCCGATTTTAGAGAGTTTCATTGGACCGGCTTCCAGAATTTCTGGTGATCGAGATTAGCGATGTCGTGCGCGGTGTCGTGGCAATTCCCGTTTCTGATGTCGTGCGTGGAGCTTGTGAGTTGCTCGGTCTCGATCCGCTCTATGTTGCAAATGAAGGCAGGTTCGTCGCTTTTGTCCCGGAACGTGATGCCGACAGAGCCGTTGAAACCTTGTGTGGACACACGGCTTCCTCGGGCGCGGTGCGGGCCGGAAGAGTGCACGAGAATCCCTCCGGGATTGTCACCCTGGTCAGCCGCATCGGAAGCCAGCGCGTTCTGGACATGTTATCCGGCGAACAGAGAATCTGTTGAAACCATTGTTGTGCCTACCAATAGGTCGATGCACCTTCGCCGGGTTTCGCCTGGAGTGACTTGATATAATTTGACAGATTCAGAATTCGAGTCGTGGCAATCTGCGGGTTGGCATCCTTCGCCTGGGCAAAGACAGGTCCCCACACAGGCATTTCCGTGTTTCCGTGAGCCGGTTTGTTCACGCCGTTTCGAAGAACGTTCTCTACGTAGGCTTCGGGAAATTCTCCCTTATGACGTTGGGCGAGAGTTGTCAGGTCGGCAGGCGGATTCTTATACTCAGACGAAATGCGTCTATTCCCCTTCAGATCGTTTCCGTGACAATCGGCGCAGTAGCTTTTGTAGAGCTGCTCACCGGAATCGGGGTTGGGCGTCCGCACGCGAGAAGGCTTCTTGCTTTGTGCGTTTCCGGGTGCCACTGAAATGAAAGCGATGAAGGACAGCATCAGCAGTAGAACAACTATTCCGCTCAGTGCTTTATTACCCATCGAAAACCTCAATTGGGTGAGCTGATCACCAAGCTCTGCGATTGGAATTTCAGCGCGGCAGGAGTGTTGTCTCGAATGTCCGTCGCTTCGACGTACATGCTATTTGAATCGTGCGACCCTCCTACTTCCGTCGCGGCGTGCCATCGTCGGTCACGGTAACTTGAACCTGATCCCCCTTCTTAAGTCTCACTTCGTCACCGTGTTCGTCGGTCAGTGAATTTTCGATTCGGATCTCTCGATATCGCGATTCGGGTAGATCAACGGCAATCTGAATTTTTTCGGGCTCGCTCCCGTGGCGCGCAGGAATAATCTTGCGTACGGTCCCGGACATGCTTGTGCTCGGTTGCTCTGAAATTCGATCGGTATCTAAATTCAGTTGTGCGATCCTGGCGGATTTTGTGACGCTGGGCTTTTGCATGAGCCTTTTCACGCTTTCACGCGTGGTGTTGAGGGAGTCTCTCTTCGTTCGTTTGTGTCTCATGGGCCATTCTGACGTGGACACGAGAGAGAAGCAGTCCCGTTTGGCACAGTTTGGGAAATCTGCTGGAATTTGCACGACGGCAGGCCGGAAGTTTGCGTCTACGTGAGGACGTTCGCCACGAATATTTTAGAGAAAACCACGACCACGCCGCGAGCATCCCGAAACCGCGATCGGGTCGGACATCCGTTTTACTTCGGCCAAATTACAGACAGCGTAGGCGCAGCCGATATTCGAAGATGCTCACCGGCGCTTTCAGGAGGTCTTGCCTTTGCATCCCGGATGGTTGCAGGTGCAATCGATGTCCGGAGTCCGTTCCATAGCCTCGCACTCAACGCTGCAGTACCTTCCTGACGTAGTCGAGCAAGAACATATCGGATGAGCGCATTTTTGTGTTTTTACAGCTTCCATTTTGTTTCTCCTCTTTCAAAGGTCACGCAGATAATTCTTTACCAAAGTTCTCCCGGATACTGTGCCAAAGAGCACAGTGCGGACAATCACGAACCCGTACTGTTTGAGGGCAGGGTGCCTGCCGAACCTCCTCGGGAAATTTGTCGCTCTAGGGTGCGTGCGCGGAGAAGCGTTAGATCAGAACGATTATCTGAGGCCCAAGACCGTCAGGCTCTGCGTGAAGTGATTCGGGAACGGACGGTCAGTTGGGCCGTTGTGCCGCGACGAAAAGGAGAACCACATGGCAGAACCAAGAGCAGCTAAGTACAAAGACGTCATCCCCGCAAGCAGCGTGATTGGCAGCACTGTCGTCAACGCAAATTATGAGGACCTCGGAAAACTGGAGGATCTCGTGCTGGACGCCAGTGGCGACCGGATCGTTTACGGAGTTTTGTCGTTCGGGGGATTTTTAGGAATGGGCGATAAATACTTTGCCATTCCCTGGAGTGCGTTCCAGTTCCGCATGCCCGAAGGCCGCGTCGTTCTGAACATCGACAAAAAGCTGCTGGAAAAGGCTCCGGGTTTCGATAGAAGCAACTGGCCGAATATGGCGGATTCAGAGTGGGGAACTAGCATTTACAAACACTATGGATTGACCCCTTACTGGGAGCAAGTCTCCGCGAACCGCCCGTAACTGCATGTCGAGACCGTTCGGGTGCGAAAGCAGACGAAAGTGGAACCGGAGTTGTCCAAATTCGGAAGACGCCTGGCTCTACCGCTGCAATCGAGGAATCGTTATGGCGTCAGCAACAGACGGGACAGTGGGAATCGGGACATTTTTCGTTGAGGGCTTGACCTTAGCGTCTGCATTTTCCAATCCGCGGCGTCTTGATCTGGTTCAAGTCGTCAACGAGTTGGGTAAGGTCGTTTGGAACGTGACGGCTGACGGCGAAATATTTCTGGACTCGAGATCTCCAACGGCCAGCGCGCTCTTAGGCCAATTCCGTGGCGCTACTTTTGCTCAAGCCTTTCCGGATAATCCGATGGACTACGACGTTCTCCAAGTTGCGGGTCCCGACGGAGCGGGGATCTTTCACGTTGATTACACCGGCAAAGCGTTTATGGATTAGTTTTCCGGCTAACGGTGGAGACTACAGAGCCGATGCAAGTCGAGAAGAATGGGAATGCGAAAGACGAGTTGATCGCGTTCAACGACGGCGAACTAGGGACCTGGCTAATAGAACTCATTGAGGATCGTTCGGAGAATTTCCTCTGCGCGCTAGCGGAAGCTGTGGTGACGGCTGGAGCCGAAGACTACGGGCTCATTCGCTCGTCACTTCTTAGGCTGAAGAGCAAATACGCGCCAAGACTTTCGACCTGACACGGAACTGGCGTACCAGGCCTGCCATCTGCAATCAATCCGGGTGATCCGTGGCAAACGTGGTGTCAGCGCATTTCGTTTTTATCCACCTCTTGAGTAACGCGGAAATCGGAAAAATGAAAGTGGGTCAAATACGTGCGCGCCCAGCGACGCGTCTCAAACGGACCGTGCACCAACCGGCTCGAATGTAGTGTTTTCACGGCATTGGAGTTAGCTTTGAGTGAAGGGCAGATTCCCCTAGTTGTTGAAAACGTTAGAAGCGAAACGACGAACCGGAGCTGATAAAACAGGCAATTTTGCTCTGCACCCAGGGGCCTACTCTATGGAGCGGACGAGCCATCGGAAAGCTACGTGGCCCAGCATAAGGATCGAGTAAGGTTTCAATAATGACTTTGTAAGGTTGGAAGTGCTTGCGAGCTACCGGGCCACCTTTTCGGACCGGGTTGTCGGCGCTAGTTTTGGACGAAATCGCTGCGGCGTGTCCGTTCGGTGTCGGCGCACAGTAAGTGTTTGCTATAGTTGCCGAGTGCCAGTGAACTCCGATCAGCCAAAAAAACTGAAGCGAAAATGGAAAGTCACCATTGAGGTCGGATTTATCGTTTTTCTGTTTTACTCCAACCTTTTGATGGGGGAGTTCACTCGGGCCAATGGCCACGGCAAGAGTCTTACGTTTGCCGTCGAAGATATTTTTTCGCTGACGAATTTGGTCATCGCTATGGTGTCGGGCTTCCTCGGTTACGTCGTCTTCGAATATCTTAGAAAGCAGTTGTAGTGAACTGTGGCGCAAATTCGCGAAGCTACCTCGTGAACAGGAGTTCACGCGTCGATAACTTAACTTATACATTGTCTAATCGGTTGATCCGCCCTCAGTTTCACCGAAGAGCCGATCTATGTGAGTGGCGCGGCCCAAACTCGCCAAGGCAACGTTTCGGCTGATCGAACCTAGCCAGCGCCCTTAGCTTTTCTTTTCAACGAATGCGGGCTTGAGCCGGATGTTGCATCGGCCTGTTGAGACCGCCGCGCTAATCGGACTTCTGGATCGCGGCGAAGGGCCGTCACTCACCGGCGCGGGGATCGCGAGGCGGGCGTCCGATTTTCCTTTACCCAATTGATCCGAACAACCGTCCCACACCTGCAGTCACCGCCATCGCCAGCGCGCCCCAGAACGTAACGCGAACTGCGCCAATCGCTACGTCTGCGCCACCGGCACGAGCCGCCAACCCGCCTAGAAGCGCAAGGAGTACAAGTGAGGTCCCGGCTACAAGCGGAATGAGGTTCGCCTGCAGAGCGATAGCGATAACCAAGATCGGCATTGCCCCGCCGGCGGCAAAGCTGCCGGCCGACGCGAGGGCAGCTTGAATCGGACGGGCAATCACCGCTTCGGAAATGCCGAGTTCGTCACGCGCGTGCGCTCCTAATGCGTCGTGAGCCATCAGTTGCCGGGCCACCTCTTTCGCGAGAGGGCGATCGAGTCCCCGACTAACGTAAATCGCTGCCAGCTCGTCATGTTCGCCGGGGTCGTCAGTCGCGAGTTCGACGCGTTCCAGTGCGAGGTCGGCCTGTTCGGTGTCTGCCTGCGAATGAACGGATACATACTCGCCCGCAGCCATTGACATTGCCCCGGCTACTAAGCCGGCGACGCCTGCCACCAGAATACTGTTGCGAGTGGCGTGAGCCGCCGCGACGCCGAGCACCAAGCTGGATGTTGAAAGAATGCCGTCGTTTGCGCCCAGCACCGCCGCCCGCAACCAACCGATCCGCCGAGTGCGGTGTCTTTCCTTAGTGCTTCGGGACATTCCTGAGGTCTCCTTGATCAGACACTGCTGGCATTGCGGGAGTGTATCTCACGACTGACAGAAATCGAGCTGGACCAATGGCTTCGACCGAGACGTGAGATCCCGCAGCGAATGAGAAGTTAGACCACCGCCTGTGCGGAGCACGCCGGTCGAGAGTTTTGACGAAGTGAAATGGCGCTACCGGCCCCGAGTGGACGATTCCCGGAATATCGCAAGAAATGCTGGCGGAGATGATCGGGACAACGAGATCCCGAGTCAGTCTGTTCATGAACAAATTTAAGAAATTGGGCTTCGTCGAGTACGGCGGCGGCGCGCAAGCGCTGAAGATTAACAAGTCGCTTCTAAGCGTTGTCCCGCAAGATTAGCACTTTGAGGTCCCTAGGTTCCGAACTTCTGATTGCAAGAATCAAGAAGGGACGAGACGAGTGTACGAGCGCACATGGACCTTCCGCAACGACCGTGACTCAATCGCCTGTGTTGCCATTCGGGCGAGAGCCAATGGTCGGGCAGATACCGATCTGGGGCGTGTGCTGTAGAGAACCGTTTTCGGCGGGACCTTGCTACATGATCTCTAGGACGTAAATGGGGGTATGTATGTACGCATTGGACCCACAGAGCCAAACGCGTTTTGTAGTACCTGCCTACATGCAAATTTCCGACTGGGAACGAAAAGTGGAAATAGCCATGCGCGAGGTGGATCCAGCCCTTCTCACAGAACGCGTGCACGATGCAGAATGGGCAATTTTCCAGCGATGGCAGGCACTAGGCGCGCGCGGGGAAGGCACCGAAGAGTGGATCGCGATTGCCGCGGCAGTCGATGGTCTTCTTTCAATCAAAATTCACATACTCAAGTGGCCCGATTTTCGCATGAATTCATAACACCTCTTCGCACCCAAGGCGCGCGAGAGAAGTCGGCTCCATTTATGTCCGACATGTGGAATCCGGAATCGCAAAGTGTAATCGCTTGCCGTCTATCCGAACGGCAATGATGAATCCGTGGATATCCCACCAATCCATTGCGGTAATCGGGATAAGGAAGTCCCATAAAGGCAGGCCTTTCCAACCGGAACTCCCATAAAAGCGGCCGTCTCAGCTGAAAGAGGCTGTGCACCAACTGTGCATTAACGCCATGTTTTCAGAGCATTGGGGTTAGCATTGAGCAAGAAGCAGATTCCCCAAATTGTTGAAAACATTAGAAACCGAAAGAAGGGAAGTGACCGAGAGAACCGGCTCTTCCGCTTTGCAAGCAGGGGGTCACCGGTTCGATCCCGGTCACGTCCACCAACTTCTTCCTGATTGCAAATGACTTAGAAACTCACCTCGGCCCGAACGCTCCGTTATTCGTGCACACTGTGCTCGAACTGTGCACGAATGCGTCATTGGAGCACGTCTGTGCACAATGGCGCGGCCGAAAAAGCATGGGCCTCCCCCCTGGTGCCATTTCGTTCGCTCGACGGTTGAGCTTCTCCAGGGCTTCGCGCTTCATCCGCAACTTCATCTGGGAATACTTCTTGAAGACTTGCGCGTCGCTCTGGCGGAGCAGTTGCGTTACCCTTGCCCACTGGTGGACGGCGGACGAGAAACGCCTGTGGCATCGCATGGTTAAGATGGCTCCACAGTGGCCGGCAATCTTTGGAGTGCCGATCATTTCTTTGGCGCCGCGACAAATCAGGCAAGTGAAAGTGAATCGGTAAACACACGCGCGTTTGTCGGTACTAATCCGACGGGCGAGCTGATAAGTTCCGGTTTGCCCATGGTCACGGATGATGTAATCGACACGAATCATCACGGACAGCCAAAGCTTCATGCCAGGACATGAAAGAATAGTGAAGGCCTGAACTGCTTACGTGTGCGCGTAAAAGGCGGAAACTTTGAACCCCTTTGTTTGCAGATTTCTTCTGCTTTCCTATCTTTTTTCAATTCCCAATCCTGCATTTGCTGAAGGTGCAGGCTCGGTGAGCGTGCCGCCATCGGCGCATGACCAGGTACAGGATTGTTTACGCGAACTGTGGAACAAACCAGTATTCTGGGATCGAAACGCGATTGCCCCGGTCGATCCGTCCTTATGTAAAGTTGAGTCGGCGAAGATGGAACAGGCGTTGAAAGAGCAACATCTCGTAGCGTTTCGACTTTCAAATGCTGTGTTGTTGGTCCAGGAGGGGAGTTTCGATAAGAACCACGGAAATTTTTATTATCACTGGAACACACCTGAGATCATCATTCGCGTCCTGCCTACAGACAGGAGCAATCCCGGTTCGCGGCCTCCTACCGAAGCGGAATTGCGCGAGGTCGAGGACACAGTTCTAAAGAGGACTCACCTCCCGCCAATGAATTGTCCATACGTAGCCTCGGAAGGCGAAATCGGGCGCATGGCACTCAGCATATTCGTCGAGATTCATCGCCTGCACATCAACTCAGAGGAGGAATCCGTAGTCGCTCGTGTCGTCGCCAGCGACCCCGATCCCGACCGCACGACGGGGGAGGGTCGAATCATTTACGGCCAACTGCAAGGGAGGCATTTCCAGTATCAATGGGAATCGCCGCTCCTGGGCGGATCGAGTTTAAGTCCTGCGTTTAGAAACCTACTTCAGAACGGAAACCGTCAGATCATGGTCTCGTCCAAAATCGGGATCAGCAAACCCGAGTACGACTCTGTTTATGCGTACTTTGCCTTTGATTTGGACGGAACCGAAATTTCCAGGCAGCCTCCGCCGTGTGAGTTCGACGACTACGATCTGTTGGCGAAGCACTCCGCTATCGCCTGCCCCATCGTAGACTCTGATGAGAAGGTTCATTATGTCATCCGGGACGGGCGTTACGTCCAAGTCCCGGGTCCCGAGTTGCCTGGACGAGACGCTCGGCAGGGACGCGACCTCAATGAGGAAGGTATGCAACTGATGAAAGCCGGGAACTACGCTGCAGCCGCGGAGAAATTCATAGATGCCCTGGAAAAGAAATCTGATAGTGGGTTGTTCGCGAACAACGCGGGATTTGCATGCTACAAGGTGGGAAGGTATGAAGAGGCCCTAAGCTACGTCAAAGCCGCGATCGATCTGAACCAAAACCGTCCCGCTGCGTATTTAAATCTGGGCGACATTCTCGTTAAGCTCAATCGGAACGCAGAAGCCCACGACGCTTACACGGAATACCTCGCGACTGGCCCAAGTGCGAATGCCGCTGCGGACGTGAAGAAGAAGCTTGATACCCTGCCGCCCGCGCCTTAGGGCAAGGAACTGGGTCCTTCGCAGCCCTGTCTACTGGGCGGTCTCAACCCCCGGTTAGTCGCTTGGTCTCAATGCGTCGACGCAACACTAAGATCATGCCTAGAAAAGTCATCCGTAACCACTTGCCATCTTCCCTGAGGAAGGCCCGAGAGTCATGACCCGATGTTACCCTTCCGGCTGACTCCAGGTCCGTCCCCGCATATCCTCTCGGAGCCTTCGAATGTAGAGGACGTGGCTGTCTCTGCTATCTGGCGGATCGTTCGAATTCTGCGCGACCACCCGCCCCGTTCTTCGAAGAGCAACATGTTCGCATGAACATTCCGTCCAGGCGTGTGTTCTCATCGGCTGGTGCGTGCAGTATCGCCGGAGCGCAAAGGAAGCATCGCGCCAATGCTCACAGCGATAAAGGTGAGTGTCGAATGTTAAGTCGCCATAAGTCCGCTTACCTTACACAAAAAGGATCGCTTCACTTTTCCTATGGGCGCGATCGGGCTCAGACGGTTTTTATAAACGAGTTCAATTCACTTGGAATTGGGCTTTGAGAGTTGTCGCGGCCGACGACGGGCCGGCGCTGACGGTGTAGTTTCCGGGGAGGAGCTTCCAGCCGCCCGACTCGTCAAAAACTTGTAACACCCGCGGATCAATCGCCACGGTGATTGCTTTCGATTCCCCGGCTTGCAGCCCGACACGTTGCCAGCCCGCGAGCCGCCGGTACGATTCGCCCGCGGCATCCGGCAAGGTCACGTACACCTGCGCTATCTCTGTTCCGGTTCTGCTACCGGTATTCGTGATCGTGACCGTCGCAGTGCGATGCTCTCCCTCGCCCCCCATCTTCAGTCCGGAATAGACGTAAGTGGTATAGGAGAGGCCGAATCCGAACGGAAACAAAACCTGCTTGTGCTGCGACTCGTACCACTTGTAACCGACCTTCGCTCCCTCGTCATAGCTCACCGAGTACTTGGACGCCGTGTGCGTCTCCCCATTCTCGACGCCCGTGCCCTGCCCGGCGTCTTCCGGCGCAAGAGCAGGAATACTGACCTGCGGGAGATCCTGTTCGCTCTTCGGAAACGTCATGGCCAATTTTGCCGAGGGATTTACCTGGCCGGTTAAGACTTTGGCCAGCGCCACATGGCCGCTGCTTCCCGCGTACCAAGCCTCGACGATCGCCGCCACGTCGTCCGCCCACGGCATGGTCACCGCCGTTCCGGTCTCGAGCACGACGATCGTATGTCGATTCGCCGCAGCGACCTTCGCGATCAACTCGTCCTGTCCGTCGGGAAGCGAAAGGTTCGGCAGATCCATTCCTTCCGCCTGCCACTGATAAGCGAAGACAATTGCCACGTCGGCGGATTTCGCGAGGTTTACGGCCGCGGCTAAGTCCTGCCCGGAGTCGAAACTGATTTTCGAAGCAGGCATTTCGGCGCGCAACGCTTTTAGCGGCGACGTCGGAAACCACACATGATCCTGCCAGTGGGTCGCACCCTGTCCGGGAGGCATGATGGCATTGCCGCCCGGCGGATCAACCTGAGCGGAGCCGCCTCCAGAGATCATGCCCACGTCGGCATGACCGCCGATCACCGCGATGGAGTTGATCTGTGGGCGGGCCTGTGAATTGACTAGCGGAAGAACGGCGTCTCGATTTTTCAGCAGCACGATGCTCTGTTCTTCGATCTTCTGCGCCGTGTCGAGTCCAGCCGCGACATCCGGAACACCCTTGGCCGCCGGATGATCGACGATGCCCGAAGCGAACTCGGCCAACAGCACGCGGCGTGCGCTGTCATCGATCGCCGACATGGGCACCGTGCTGGCCTCGACTGCTTCTTTAAGCTTCGGACCGAAGAAGTCCGCCATCGGCTGCTCCTGATCGAGTCCCGCATTGATCGCCTTAGATGTGCTGTGTGTTCCGCCCCAATCAGAAATGACAAAGCCGGGGAAGGCCCAATCGTGCTTCAACACGTCGCGGAGCAGGTAAGAGTTCTCGCACGCGTAGGTGCCGTTCACGCGGTTATACGAGCACATCACCGCGCCAGGCTTCGCAATGTAGATGGCGATGTGAAACGCCAACAGGTCACTTTCCTGCATCGCGCGTTTGGAGACGACCACATTGACGATATTCCGGCCAGTTTCCTGATCGTTCATCGCGTAGTGCTTGATGTCACCGATGACGTGTTGGGCTTGCTCGCATTTCATCAGATTGCCGACCACGGTTCCCGCCAGCAATGGATCTTCTCCGGCGTATTCAAAGTTCCGGCCGTTCCGCGGGTCGCGCGTGAGATCCACGCCGCCACCGAGGGTCATGTTGAATCCCTGGTTGCGCAGCTCGCGCCCAATCTGCGCGCCATATTCGCACGCGAGGTCCGCATCCCAACTCGAAGCCGCCGCCAAACTGGAGGGGAGAGCGGTCGCGTAGCGCCCGTTGTCTCCTCCGCTGCGGACGCCATAGGCCGCATCCGAAATAACAATGGGAGGGATCCCGAGACGTGGAATACCTTCGACATAGCCAGCACCGCCATTTCCGAGCGAGGTGAGGGGCATTTGCCATTTCGGAACATGCGGCATGCCGTTGCCGTGCAGCAGGGCAATTTTCTCGTCGAGCGTCAGTTCCTTTAAGACCAGTTCCGCGCGTTCACTCGGGTCCCTCCGCGCATCCATCCAGGGTTGCGAGGACTCCTGTGCTGACGTGACCGACGCCGACCCCAACGCCAGCAAACCAGCGAGGTAGATTGCCGGGCCAATACGGCGCGAATTACTGCGAATCCCCAATCGAAGCTTTGGCATGGACCCTCTGGCGGTCGAAATTCTGTTTCCCGGTTCCGTAGCGATCACCGGCTCCCCACACAAACTGATCTCTTAAGATTTTGGGGCCTCGCTTGATCTGACCGGCGATAACTCACCATAGGTCAGATTACCGGAGGTCGTCCAGTTGTTTCCGTGTGGCGCGTTTATCGGGGCCTAATGGAATCGAGGCGACGGAATGCATTCTGACAAATCGATAAGTTTGACTTGAAACGAATTGCCGAAGCCCGCGCTGTCACCGGATTTGCCCGCTCTGAAAGGCTAGAACGGCCAGTTCGGCCCGGTAGTCGTATCGCGCGCTGACCTGCGCGATTTCCGCCTGTGTCTGATTCAATTGTGCCTGGCTCAATTCGATAATCGAACTGAGTCCTAGTTTGTATCGGGCCTGTGCGAGCTCCAGCGCTTCCGAGGCCTGCTCCAACAGCTGGTTCGTCAATCCGAGCCGCTGGTAACCCGAATTCGCGTCCAGCCAGGCGCGCTGCACATCTCGCACCACTCCGTTCTGTTCCGCGCGTAAATATTGTTCCTGCGCTCGCGCCTGAGCATTCGCTTCTCCACGAAGGGCTCCATACAAATGCCCATTGAACAGCGGAATATTCACATTGAATCCGCCCGCCGCGTACCGCGGAGCAAGTTCTGTCTGATGCACCGGAGTTAATCCAGCGACGCCAACGGCGGTAATCGTAGGCAGCCACAAATCCCGTTCTGCGGTCACGTAGCTTTGCGCGGAACTCACCTCCAGCCGCTTCCCGATCAATTCCGGCCGATCCCGTATAGCCTGCTGAAGCGCGGTCGCCTCATCAATCGGAGGAGCGTCAGAAGAAGTATCGGTTTCAATCAGATTGAAAACTCGCTGGTCAGCGTAGCCGAGCGCTTCCGTCAGCGCCGCGTACGAAGCTTGTAAATCATTTTGGGCCTGCACCAGCAGCAATTGCGCTTGCGCCAGATCCACGTTGGCGAAGCTCACATCCAATCCGGATTTCAGCTTGTTTTGCGCCAACGCCGTGATCTGATCTGAAACCAGTTGCCGGTCTTTCACCGTTTCCTGCGCCACCCGCATCACGGCCTGAGCTTTGAGCGCCCCGTAGTACGAGCGATCAACACTCAGCAACACATGCGCCCGCGATGTCACAATTCCTTCTTCTTGGGCCTTCGCCTGCAGACTCGAACTTTTTACCAGCTCATGCGTTCTTCCAAAATCCGTCACCAGTTGATTGACTTGGACTCCGTTGGAATAGCGGTCAAAGACGATCGGATTATTTAGCGCGCCGGCTGCCACTCGGCTGTTGCTTTCCGCTTCCGCTCCGCTCAGGGTGCCAAACGCCGTGGGATAGTACGCCGAGCGAATCTGCCGCGTGTGCTCTGACGCCGCTTCGGCCACATCCTGCGCCGCCTGAATGTCCGGATGGTTTTGGATCGCAATTTTCTGGGCATCGGCCAGCGTCAGATTCTGCACCGCCGCTGACGGCGCCATCGCCTCTTGCGCGCGAACCGGAAAACAAACTAAAGCGCTCGACACGAACAGAAAGCTTAGAAAAATCCAGCGCAACCTCATGACTTCACCTCCTGCCCGGCGAACACCGCATTTGTCTCAGGGTCTTTCTCATAAAAAAGCAGATACGCCACCGGCACCACAAAAATGGTCAGCACGATCGACGACAGCAACCCGCCGATGATCACCCGCGCCAGCGGCGCATATGATTCGCTGCCTTCTTCTAACTTCAGCGCCATTGGCAGCAGACCCACCACCGTCGCCAGCGACGTCATCAAGATCGGCCGCAACCGGATCCGGCACGCATCCGCCACCGCCTGCCGCACGCTGCGGCCTTCCTTTCTCAGCACATTTGCGAAGTCCACAATCAAAATGCTGTTCGAAACCACCATGCCCTGCAGCATCACGATTCCCATCAGCGACTGAATGTTCAGCGTGGTGTCGGTAAACGCCAGCGTCCACATCACTCCTACCAGCCCGGTGGGTACCGCCAGTACAATCAGAAACGGATCCATGAACGAAGAAAATTGTGCGACCAAAATCAGGTAAACCAGCAGAATCGCCAGCAGTAATCCAAATCCGAAACTCCGGAACGACGATTGCATGGTCACCACCAGTCCCCGCGTATTGATTCGCACGTTCGGCGGAATCTGCATCTCACCCGTAATCTTCGCTACGTCTTTCGCCGCGCCGCCCAAGTCCTCGCTCGTCGGAGTCACGTATACGTCGATCATCCGTTGCAGCTGGTAGTGGTCGACTTCGGTGGGAGTTTTGATCTGCGTCACGTCAGCGACTTGGTTCAAGTAAGTCGGCAACTTTGCACCCGGCGCCCGTAAAGGCATCGCCTTCAAATCCTCGATCGACTTCACCTGATTCTCGGGATACTGCACCGTCACAAAATAATTGTTGCCGCTCTTCGGATCGACCCAATAGCTCGGCGCGATCATCGCGTCGGACGTCAGCGCGGTGATGATGTTGTCCACCACTTCCTGCGGGTCTAGCCCCAGCTCGCTGGCTCGCGCGCGGTTTACATTGATGTGCAACGCCGGATAATCCATGTCTTGGGGGATATAAACGTCCGAAATTCCGGGGCGCTTTCGTACCTGGCGCGCAATTTCCTGCGCGATTCGATCGTCCGTTCTTAAATCCATCCCGCTTACCTGAATATCGATGGGCGCCGGCACACCCTGATTCAAAACCGATTCCACTAGCCCTCCCGATTGAAAATACGTTCGGAGTTGTGGCATCTCGGCGTCCAAACGCTTGCGCACTCGCGCCATGTATTCGAAGCTGCTGGTGTGGTGTCCCGTCTTCAGCCCTACCAGCACGAATGCGGTGTGCATTCCGGAATTTGGTGTGAACAGCGCCGAAAGATCCGCCATCACACCCGTGTTCGACACCACCGTTTCCAGGTCTCGCGCTGGCACCACGGCCCGCACGATGTCTTCCACCTGTTGCACATCCTGATCGGTCATTTCAATGCGGGTTCCAGTCGGCGCCTTCAAATTGATGACAAATTGCCCCGCGTCCGTGCGCGGAAAAAATGAAACGCCGGTCAACGGAAACAGGGCGAAGCTCAATAGGAGCAAAATCGCGAATCCCACCAGCACGGCGCGCGGGTTATCCAGCGCCTTGGTCACCCAGCGGTCGTATACATCCAGCGCCTGCGCAAATTTGACGTTGAAGCGCAGATGAAAACGTGCTCCCCAGGATACCGGGCCGGGCCCGTCGCTGCCGTGATACGCAATCGGCTTCAGCAAATTCGCGCAATAGAGCGGCACCACGCTCACCGCCACGAAATACGACGCGAACAAGGCGATCACCACGCCCAGGGCCAAGGCCGAGAACAAATATTTGCTGACCCCGACCAGCAGCGTTACCGGAAAAAAAACCACCACCGCCACCAGCATGATCGCCAGCACCGCGAACGCGACTTCATTCGTGCCTTTTTCCGCCGCGCTCGCCGGGTCTTCACCCTCTTCCATGTGTCGGTAGATATTTTCCAGAACGATGACCGAATCGTCGATCAGCCGGGAAAACGCCAGCGCGAGTCCGCTGAGCACCATGCTGTTGATCGTCGCGCCTCCGAAATGCAGTACGGTGAAAGCCACCATTAGCGAAAGCGGAATCGAAAGAAATACCGCCGCCGTCGCCCGCATGTTTCCCAGGAAAATCAGGATCATGAGCGCCGTCAGCAACAAGCCGATCCCGCCTTCTTTCATCACCGTCGAAATCGCTTGCTTCACAAAAATCGATTGATCGAAAACCACCCGCGTTTTCAGCTGCGACGGAATGTCCCGCAGCTTGGGCAGAATCGCCTTGATCCCGTTCACCACTGCGATCGTGTTGGTGTCGCCGCCCTGCTTCAAGATCGGCACGTAGACCGACTTCTGCCCATCCACCCGCACGATGTTGTACTGCATCGCGGCGCCGTCCACTGCCTGGCCTACGTCCGACAGGAACACCGACTTATTACCTTCGGTTTTTAGCGGGATCTGGTTCAACGCCTCGGCGTTCGGCACCTGCGCGTTGGTGTAAATGCTGTAATCGAGCGGTCCTATGCGCACGTCGCCCGCGGGCAAGATCAAATTCGTCGAATCCGTCGCGCGCACCACGTCCATCGGGCTCAACTGATGCGCCTGCAATTTCAACGGATCGACGTACACCATGATCTGCCGGTAACGCCCGCCATAGGGCGGTGGCACCGTCGCGCCCGGAACGCCCGCCACCTGATTCCGAATTTGAAACTGCAGATAATCGTGCAGCTCCGTTTCGCTCAGCCCCTCGCCGCCCACCGTCAGCAGGCACACCGGCAAACTCGACGCGTCCACCTTCATCACCACCGGCGGCAATGTGCCCTGCGGCAACCGGCGCAAGTCCGCCATGGCCAGATTCGAAATCTGGGTCACGTCCGCGTTCGCGTCGGTTCCCGCCTGGAAGTAAATTTTGATCAGGCTCACTCCGGTCATCGAACGCGATTCCATGTGATCAATCCCGCTGCCCAGCGTGAAAAAGCGCTCGAACGTGTCGGTGATGTCCGCTTCGATCTGCTCCGGCGGCATGCCCCCGTAGAAAGTCGCCACCAGCACCACCGGAATATTGATCGGCGGAAACATGTCTACCGGCATCTGCGCCACGCTCGTTAGCCCGATGACGCAAACAAAAAGGCAGATCACAACGATGAAATAAGGATGGCGTAGGGAGAAGGAAGCCATGATCGTTTACTCCGCCTCCGTGGGGTTGGTCAGGTTCGGTTGCACCAGCTGGCCGCCCTTGTACTGCTCCTGCTCGCCGAAAACCACCATTTCACCTTCGCGCAGGCCCGAAACAATTTCGTAGTCCGTCGAAGACTCCAACCCCAACTTCACGCTTCTCTTCTCTACGTGATTTGAACCATTCACCACCAGCACGCTTCCCTCGCCCGACGTCCCCGCGACCACCGCCTGTATCGGCAACGTCAATACATTGGCGGCGGTGTGCAGCGGGATTTTCACCGACGCATACATGCCCGGCACCAGTTCATAATTCGCATTCGGCACATTCAATTCCGTGTGCATCGTCCGCGTCTGCGTGTCAATCTGATCCGCGGTCCGCACGATCTGCGCGTCGAATGTTTTTTTCAGCGCCGACACTTCCACCGCTACGCTCTCTCCTGTTCGAATATCCGGGACCGCCCGCTCCGGCACCGGAATCACCAGGCGCAACAGATTTACCTGCGATAAATGGCACAACGCGGAATTTCCCGCGTTCGTGGATGTCCCCGCCGGCAGCAGCGCGCCCTTGTACGCATCGATTCGCGTCACCACCCCATCGAAAGGCGCCACGATGCGCGCGTACGCGAACAGCGCTCTATCTTTTGCCAGCAGCGCCTTCGCCGACGCGATTCCTTCTTCGGCGGCCGACTGCGCGTCTTTCGCCGCTGAAGCTCCTGCTCCCGCTTCCGCATCTTTTCCCTGCGCGACGTCCACTTCCTGCTGCGCCACCAACTCAGGCCGCGTTTTTTGCACATCGGTCAGGCGCTGGTATGTAACGTGCGCCACCGAATATGCCGATTGCGCCCGTGCCAGTTCTTCCCTTGACCGCGCTAGATCCTGCTCACTACGCCGGACCGCGGCCTCGTCCTGTTGCACCTGCTGTTGCAACTCGGGAATTTCCAGGACCGCGAGTACCTGCCCTTGTTTCACGTGCGTTCCCCAATCCACATTCAATTGCTGGATGTATCCGGCCACCTTGGCGTACACGTCGATTTCCTGAAATGGCTGCAGCTCTGACGCAATCTCCAGCGTGCTGGTCAGGTTCTGTCGCGCCACCTTGACTACTGCCACGTGCGGCGCGTTCGCCGGGTCTTCGGCCACAGCTTTTGTTCCGCCGCATCCGCAAACCCACAGCGTCACCATCACCGTGAATAGGAGCGGTGCCCCAACGAGATTTTCACTTCTGAAATTTTTCGCGTGAGAAGTTTGCATCAACGCACTCCCTCGAACTTCGAAATCGGTTAGCACCGACATCTCCGCATGTATGTTTCTTTATTAAGGATCGACGCGCCGCAGAGCAGGCGAAATCTGCGCGCACTTGGTTAGGAAAGGAGGTTTCGGGTCAAATCGAAACGATCAAGCTAGGCGAATACGAGCGGAGGTGATCGATGCTGCAGGCAAACGGTTAGCGATACTTTTGGAAACGGTGGTGTCTCTACAACGTGGCGTGGCCAGACAGCCGTCGCTTCCGGTTTGGGAAAAACCAGCGCGACCAGAGTTTCCAAGATTTGCGGTTCGCTTACGACCGGAGCATCCGCCAACTTCATCTTCGCCGCAATATTGATGTAGTGCGTCGTATTTGATTTCGGCAGGTAGAGGCTGTTTTTCGCGATGGTTGAAAGAACAGGAACAGCACAAAGGAGGAAGAGAATGATCGTTCGCGGCAGCGCCGACGATGCGGCTTGGCCACGATTTCGAGATGCGGGCTGTAGGCTCATTCTCATTGAGACAGCATTCTTCGCTGCCTCCATCGTCTGGATTATCTCATGCTTGATGCGTCCGTCACTGCGGAGAATTTTTCATGAGCCTCGTTTTCATCGATGCCCAAATCCAGGTGCCGATAAGTCGGCGTACCGGGCATTTGAACGAGGACTTCACTTTTCCGATGAGCCCGTCTACCGGAACGGTGGTTTATTGCCCGAGGTAAACGGCTTCCAGTGGATAGCTTTTGAAAGTTGGCCATGAGGCTTTATTGCGGCCGCCACTGCAGCGCGGAATGCGCTTAGGCAGTGTCCGGTGGGGTTTTCCCGTTGGGGATCGATGTGGGGTTCACGAGCCTCCAGGCCGACTTGGATGACAGCAGTCATGGGTTGCGAAGTGATCTTAGAAAACGTTAGTTCTGCAAAGCCGATTGCTCGGCCTTCAATGGCGCCGCACCGAAGTTGACGCTAAATCGCTTGCACCACACGGAAACGGCCCGATATTTCGCTAAGTCCACGTCCGGGCCGAGATCGTAGTTCTGGTCGCCGATATTGCCCTTAATCGAGCCCAGATCGACAAAGCCGGCTTGCTCGACGGTGGCGTTATCTTTCGCGTCGTCGGCGGCCACCATGTAGACGTGAACGTCGGGACCGTTGGACGTTTTGAAATTTGTGAATCGAAGAACGTGGCTTCCGTCGGCCATACGGTAGATCGTTGCTGTCCCCGACGTCGGATGAAGGATGGTGTAAAACGTACCGGACTCAATGGGCTGCGTCGCCGCGCTGCCCTGCACCGCTGGCATTCCTTCGCTGACCTGCACGTTGCTGAAAAGGCGGTCCGGCCGGAACCAATACCAAACGGCGATCAGACCGACCACCACGACCGCAATAGCCACTTTTTTCCATATCTTCATTTCGATGCCTCCTCTATTTCGCGCGAACTAAAAACCGCAGAGCCGCGGTATTTTGCGGATTTTCTCTTTTGCGCAAGTACTGCTAAACGCCTTTGGTCTCGCCGCCGTCCATGCGCACGGACGCTCCGGTCAGCCACTTCGCCGCGGGGGAGACGAGGTAGGCCAGGAGGTCTGCGATTTCCTCGGGTTTTCCGAAGCGGCTGATGCCGGCTTCCACTGGGAATTTTTTGATTGCTTCTTCGACGCTGAGATTGTGGGCAGGCGCCCACTTTTCGAAGAAAGACTGGCGGCGGCCGGTCATCACAGCGCCCGGCACTACGCTGTTCACTTGTACGCCGTCTTTGATTCCTTGTTCTGCGAACGCTTTGGCGATTGCGATGATGGCTGCGTTCGTGGCGGCGACCGCCGCGAATCCAGGTTTTGGATCGAGGGCGGCGCTTCCGGAGATGAACACCACCGATCCCTTCGAAACCTTTAGAGCTTCCCAGGCTCGGATCGTCAGTCGGCGCGCGCCGTGCAGCTTGAGCGCCATGCCGTCGTCCCACTGCGCGTCACTCATCTCGAACAAATCGATTTGGGGCACCGCGCCGGCGATGTTGAGGAGGGCATCGACACGGCCGAAGCTTTGGAGCGCACTGTTCACGACGATGTCTGCAGATTCGGGCTGGCGCAGATCGACAGCGAGCACGGTTGCCTCAGCGCCGGTCGATCGCACCTCTGCAGCGGTCGCGGCGAGATTCTCCTCGTCTCGTGCGGCAAGAACCAATGCTGAAAAATCGCGTGCCAGCCTGAGCGCCGTAGCCTTCCCGATTCCCTGACTCGCACCGGTGACGATTGCAACGGATTTCGCGTTCATGGCATTCGTCCCTATTGCGAAAGAGTTTTTTGCGCAGCTTCCAGAATCACGTCCACCACTACCGCCGGCGACGCGTACATCGGAGTGTGATCCACCGGGTGCGACCTGACCGTGGCGTGCATTCGCTCGGCCATAAATTGCTGCGTCTTCGGATTGATCATGCGGTCTTCTTCGGCCACGAGGTACCATGCCGGTTTCGTCTTCCACCCCGGCGCCGGTGCCGGCTCTTGAATGCACTGGACCGAAATTGGCCGCTGTACTGCGGCCGCGATCCTCGCTTGCTCCGCCGACGCCTTTTGCGCGATCGCCTCATGAAACGCGTCGACTGGCATCCAGACATATCCGTGCGGATCGGGGACGATCTTGGGTTGTTGGGGACTCGGAGTGTCGCGATAGAAGACTTTCGCCACCGTCTCGCCTTCGTCGGGCGCCAGCGCAGCAACATAAACCAACGACTTGACCCGGTCTTCCTTCGCTGCTCCAATCACGGCGCCCGAGTAAGCGTGTCCAACCAAAACGACTGGTCCGGTCGTGCGTTCGAGCGCCCAGTTCAACGCCGCCGCATCGTTGCTGAGTGACGTGAGCGGGATCGGCGCGCAGATTACATTCAGTCCGCGCCGTTCGAGTGGACCGATGATGTTGCTCCAACAGGACCCATCGGCCCAGGCCGCGTGCACCAAAACGATTGTGGAGTTGTCAGGAAATTCTCCGGACTTGCTGACTTTTCCAGTTGAACTCGCACCCACTTGTGCGTCGTTCTGAGTTCGTTCGGCACTCTTCAGTGATCCCTGGAGCGCGACGCTGATCGACGCGGCGGTGAGCGCTCCGAGAAAACGACTACGTTCCATTTGTCCTTCCGCTCCCATGAGTAGCTCCTACAAAATGGCGGGGGTGCCGCGGTCCGTGTCACCAAGAATTCTCCACGAGGAGTGTCGAGGTACTAGAAAAGGTGTTCAGCGTGCGGACTTCGCGTCGCCTTTACTCAAAGCGTTGTCGAGGAATTCCTTCATCGCTGATGCAATCTCGATGACGTGCGTCTCCAGCGCGAAGTGTCCTGTATCGAGAAACTGAATTTGGGCGTTCGGAATGTCCTTCCGGAAAGCTTCTGCGCCCGCCGGAATGAAGAACGGATCGTTCTTGCCCCAGATCGCGAGCAACGACGGATTAGATTTGCGGAAATATTCCTGAAATTTCGGATAGAGCTTCACGTTGGAGGCGTAGTTCAGAAATAGATCCAGCTGAATGTCTTTATTGCCTGGGCGCTCCAATAGCGCTTCGTCAAGGGTGTAAGACTCCGGCGGAACGCTTTCCGGAACGGCTACACCGTGCGTGTACTGCCACCGAGTTCCCTCGAGCGTCAAAACGTTGTCGCGGATTACTTTTCGATTTTCTGCGGTCGGCTCGGCCCAGTATTTTCGAATCGGTCCCCATGCGTCGCCAAGGCCGTCTTCGTAAGCATTTCCGTTCTGCGAAACGATGGCGGTGACACGTTCGGGGTGGGCCATCGCCAGCCGGAAACCTGTTGGCGCGCCATAGTCGAAGACGTAGAGCGCATACCGATTCAATTTGAGCGCTTGGGTGAACGCTTCGATCGTCACCGCCAGCGCGTCGAACGTGTAGGTGTATTTCCGTTCGGCGGGCACCTCCGTGAAGCCGAAACCGGGCAAATCGGGCGCGATTACCCGGTAGCGATCGGCGAGCCGCGGAATGAGCTCGCGGAACATGAAGGAGGACGACGGAAAGCCATGCAGCAAAAGGACCACCGGCGCACTCGGGTCGCCCGCCGACCGGTAGAAGACTTTGACGCCGTCCGCTTCGACACTTCGAACGGATGGGAGGGGCACAGCCCAATGGTTGTCGCGCTTCGCCGTTTGCGCTGGCTGATTCTGATCCATGAAGTTCCTCCCGATTACTCGTCGACTAACTATGCTTTTGAAGCCATTACGTCATGACGGACGAACTCTGCTAACGCAAGTGAATGGCCAACCAGGAAGTTCTCGGTAACGAGGTAGTTTCGCGGCTAAGTCACGATGACTGCGTTAGATGTGTGCATAAGACAAGCGGGCAACTCCAGAAATTGCTGACGAAGGAGTGACGGCAGGCCGACAGTGACAAACGGCGGTCAGGCAAATCCGTCAGCTGGTTCAAACCGTGGATGCTGGCGGAGGAAGATTGTCAACTGCCGATCAGCCGTGTGCTCCGCGGCTTTTCCCAGGAGTTGCGTGCGGAGCTGCAGACTTTCGCTTTATTCCAAGTTTATGCATCCGGTAAACCAATGAAGTGCGCTTCATGCCCAGACGCTCGGCCGCGCCGTTGGGACCTGAGACGACCCAATTGCTCGCCTCAAGAGCACGTACAATGTGTTCTCGTTCAACCTCGGCGAGCCCGCTCATCGAGACATTTCGCTCCTGGCGAGGTTGAAATGGCTCCAACTCCCCGACCGGGGCGCGAAGCACAGAATGGGGAGAGAGAATTACCGCTCGTTCGACGAAATTCTGCAGTTCACGAATGTTTCCGGGCCAGCGATAGCGCACCAAGGATTCCATCGTCTCTGTCGGAATTTGATCGATGTTTTTATTCATGCGTTTCGCGTGGATGCTCACAAAATGCCGTACGAGTTGAGGAATGTCGTCGGCGCGGCGCCGCAAGGGCGGAATTTGGATCGGAAAGACCTTCAGCCGGTAATAGAGGTCTTCGCGAAAGGTGAGCTGCTTTACCATGCTGGCCAAGTCACGATGTGTCGCCGCAATCACGCGAACGTCAACTTTGTGTGTGCGGTTGCTGCCGAGCCGCTC
>Ga0302177_10000046_pt1 | contig 109710 bp, 76 predicted proteins | sample I_Palsa_E1_2_FD_198780 | JGI IMG/M metagenome (GOLD analysis project Ga0302177, IMG submission 198780) | Peat permafrost microbial communities from Stordalen Mire near Abisko, Sweden - I_Palsa_E1_2 | ecosystem: Environmental > Terrestrial > Soil > Palsa > Peat permafrost | place: Sweden... | reverse complement strand
CCCTGTTTGGGCCATTGTGCTGCAGGCATTTCTCTATGGCGCATTCACATCTCTGCAATACACGAGCATGAATACGCTGGTCTTCGCTGACGTGGCGGAGAAAGATGCCAGCAGCGCCAGTTCGATCGCGAGCACCGCGCAGCAAATGTCAACGAGCTTCGGCGTAGCATCCGCGGGCTTAGCCACAGCCCTGTTTGTCCCTGGGACGAACGCCGTTCCGAGCGAAATGATTCATGGAATTCACGAGGCTCTCATCGCTCTGGGGATATTGACCATCGTGTCGACGATTGTCTTCTTCAGTTTGAGGAGCGGCGATGGTGACGATGTCAGCCTGCATAAGGGTGCTCATCCGGGAGGGTAAGTCAACCTATTGAATACCCGTTACTATCGAGTTTTCTGGCGAGAATAAATGCAAGGCTGAGGAGGCCGTGCGTTCTATTATCTAGGCTTGCAGAACTACATGTTTGCGGGGTAGCCATTGGAGCTTCTCGCGGTATTGTTAGCGCTGTTGGTCTTATCCGCTCCTGTCCTCGCCGTTTCTGCGGTGGTGAGGCAGAGGAAGCTCCGCCTTCAAATCGAAGAGCTTGCTCAGCGAACCTCTCAACAGAATGATGCGCTCCACCGCGAAGTGCTGGAACTTCGGCGGCAGGTAGCCGCTGTTTCTACTGAGACGAGCGCTCCCGCCAAATCGCAGGACGTGCCACCGGTCCATATTCCAATACCGCAACCCTCGCCTCCTGTAGCCGCTCCGGTCGCGAGAACGGCTCCTGATGCAACTCCGGTCGTTCCAACATTCTCTGCTCCCGTGACACCCGCAAAAGAAACTCCTCGAGCGGAACCAGTGTCGCCGCCTTCGATTCCGGTGAGCGTTGAGGTTCGTGTGCAGCCTTCGGAGCATCCGCACATAGCTGCCATCGCCGCGAACGCATCGACGGAAAAAGTTGTCGCACCCGCAAAGGTCGAAGCGGCTGAGGTCGCGCCCACTTCTCCGCATTCCTCCGCCACACCTGTGAGTCCGCTGCAACCTGCGGTTCCGGCCTCACCCGTAACTCCTACTGAATCGGCGAAACCTCCGGCTTCCACAAGTGGTTTCTCTACGCCAACGCCTACTCCTGTCCCAACACCGCCAAGCGCGCGAGTCACGGAGGCGCCGCAGTTTGCTACCCTGCGGTCTGCTTCGGCAAAGGCATCCGCACAGCAGCGCATGAAGTCTGTGTTTGCTCTCGAAGAGACGCTGGGCACGAACTGGCTCAATAAACTCGGCATCACCATTCTTGTACTCGGGCTTGCGCTCTTCGGAATTTATGAACTCGGTCAGTTGGGTCCAGCAGGAAAAGTTGGACTCTCATTCTTTGTTTCGTTCGCACTTCTCGCCGGTGGCGTGTTCTTTGAGAAACGCGAGCGTTATCGGGTTCTCGGCCATACGCTAATCGGCGGTGGATGGGCTCTGCTCTTTTTCACAACCTACGCGCTTAATCACGTGCAAGCGATGCACGTGTTGGACTCCGAAAACACAGATCTGGTTCTCATGCTCGGTGCGGCTATCGCGATGGTGGCCCACACGCTGCGCTACCGCTCACAACTGGTTACCGGACTGGCATTCCTGCTCGCCTACACAACGGTTTCGCTCAGCCACGATACGGTGTACAGCCTCGCGTCAGGCGTGATCCTGGCGATCGGACTTGTGAGCATCGTCCTCAAGATGGGGTGGTTTGAACTTGAAGTGTTCGGCATCGTGGCCGCGTATCTCGATCACTTGTATTGGCTGTACCGGTTGTTGGGACCGAGCGGTGCACAGGGTCAAGCATTTCCGGAATATCACGGCAGCACCGCGCTGCTTCTCTTCTATTGGGTGATCTTCCGTCTCTCGTACATTTTGCGCAAGCCGAAGTCTCCGCGTGCCGAACACGTTTCTACCGCCGCAGCGCTGCTCAACACTTTGTTATTGCTCGGCACCATGAAATTCCAGTCGGTGCATCCGGAACTGGCTTTTCTTGCGTTGCTGATGATGGGTGCGGTGGAGTTTACGTGCGGGCAGATTCCGATTACTCGGCGCAGGCGGGAAGCATTCGTTGTGCTGACTACTCTTGGCGCCGCGCTGATGATTACTGCAGTTCCTTTCCGTTATTCAGGGAATAACGTTGCAATTTTATGGTTGATCGGCGCCGAAGCGCTTCTGATTGCTGGCGTGGTCGTGAGCGAAATCGTGTTCCGGCGTCTCGCTCTGCTGACCGGCTATCTGGTGGCGTTGCATCTAGTTCGCATCGACTTCATGCAGCTCGTCACAACCCGGCGGGCGGGCGAGGAAATGCTCCTGACGGCAGGAGTGATATTCGCTCTTTGCGCTGTGATTTTTTATGTCAACTCTTTATATGTTGGCGAGCGCTGGAAGACACTTTTCTTCGCGAGCCCGGATTCGGAACTTCTCTGCGGTCACTCGTATATAGGGGCGTTCGCCGCAGTCTCGGCGATTTGGGCGCTGTGTTCGCATGATTGGACTGCCGTCGCCTTCGCCGGAGTTATGTTCACTCTGGCTGCGCTCGGCAAAAAACTGAAGTCTTTCCATCTTCAGGTGCAGTACGGCGCAATCGGCGCGCTCACTGTGTATCGAGTCGTCGTGGTTAATCTTCATAGTGACGCGCCCGCTCCAAGCCACATCACGATGCGGCTGGTGACATTGCCGGCGATTGCCGCTTTCTTTTATTTCACCGCGAAGTGGGCGCAGTTCAGTGACGATCCAAATCAGCGCGCGTTCCGCGGACTCTTTGCTGTCGCGGGTTCGGCTCTGCTCACGGCACTTATTTATTACGAGGTGCCGGAACTTTGGCAACCTGCTGCAGCTATCGTCTTCTCGATTGCTCTCGTTGAGATCGGTCGATGGACTAAGTACTACGCGCTTGTGTGGCACGCCTATGCTCTGAGCATCCTGGCGGTTCTTGCTGCACTAACTGCTGATCAAGCCGGGACTCATCGTTGGCACAGCATCCCACTTCATGCCTTTGGTGCATTCCCGGTGGTTGCGGGGCTGTACTGGATTGCCAAGCGCATTACTGTTCCCAATCCAGAGCACGTCAAGAGTACGCGATTCGCCTATAGCTGGGCGGGCACGGGGCTCATGCTGTGGGTGCTCAACGAGGCCGTAACGCTCGAATGGAAAGCGGTTTCATGGGTTGCTCTTGCTATTGTTCTGGCGCTGGCCGCGCGCCGCATTGGATACAAGCAACTCACATGGCAGGCGAACGTTGTGGCTGCCTGCGCAGTGGTGCGAACCTACGCGAGCAACTTCAACCTGGAAGAGACCGTCTGGCCAGGGATTTCGTTTCGCCTGCTTACAGTTACGATTGTTGCTGGCGGACTTTATTTTCTTTCGCGCAAGGCTGTGGTTTCCGATTCGCCATCGAGACGCACGATCGCATATTTACACACCTTTGCTGCAACCGCCCTACTTGCATTGTTGGCTTGGTATGAAGCGCCGGGCGCGTGGCTTGCATCCGTATGGGCGCTCTTTGCTCTTGCCTTGGCGCTTGTCGACCACCACTTCGAATTGCCCGATCTGGGTTGGCAGGCGCATGCGCTGGCCCTGCTCACGCTGTTCCGCAGCGCGAGCGTTAACTTATACGTGAATGACCTTTGGCATGGAATCAGTGTCCGTCTGCTCTCGCTGACGGTGGTCGCGGTTGTGATGTATGCCCTTGCGACGATCATTCGAATGCCCGAAGACTGGCGCAGGAGAGACCTCAATCACTTCTACTCGTGGGCGGCATCGACACTGGTTTCGCTGCTGATGTGGTACGAACTGCGTCCGTTGAGTATGGCTGTGGGTTGGGCGGTTTTTGGACTTGTTCTTTTTGAATACGGACTGCTGCGAAAAATCAGGCAGTTTAGATTTCAGGCGTATGTTGCCTTGACTGCCGCATTCGTACGGATTTTCTTTGCAAATCTGGCGGCCGGCAATCCAGATGAGTTCTGGGGACCGCGGATCTACACCGTTCTGCCGCTCACGCTTATCTTATTTTTTGTTTATGCGCAGCTGGATGCGGACGAGGCAGAGGTCGGCCAAGATCGCCGCCTGCACTTCAATGATCTGGTTGGATATCTGGGCACAGGTAGCGTTGTCGCTTTGCTGTATTTCCAATTTCCAAACGACTGGCTAGCTACGGCGTGGGCTGCAACTGTATTCGTTCTTTTTGGCGTCGCTCTGTTGCTGAATCGGTCGATCTTTCTATATCAAGCCATCCTGTTGACGATCGCGACGTGCGTGCGCGGCATCATGCACAATCTTTTCGGCGCTAGCTATTTCAGCGGCGGCGACTGGACGGGACGCTATCTGGTTCTTGGATTAGCCATCGCGATTCTTTTGGCATGCCTTCCATTTGCTTTCCGGCTTCGCGACCGCCACAAAGAGATTTCTCCACCCCGGTGGATTGGGATCCTGGTGCGACACCCCGAGCAGTTTATGTTCTTCGCACCGGTACTTCTGCTGACTCTTATGCTCGCGCTCAAAATGCGTGCAGGCATGGTCACCGTCGCGTGGGGCGTGGAAGGAGTGATGATTATTCTTCTGGCTTTTGCCGTGAACGAGCGCACTTACCGGCTCACCGGCCTGGTTCTGCTGTTAATTTGTGTTGGGAAAATCATGGTGCGAGACGCCTGGGGACTGGCTCCGCGCGACCGGTACATTACGTTCATCATTCTTGGAGCGGCGCTCTTGCTCGTATCGTTTTTGTATAGCAGGTACCGCGAAGCCATCCGGCAATTTTTATGAAGCGCATCGGCGCGTTCATTCTCGTGCTCCTGGCCGCCGTGTGCGCCCTTTACTTCAGCGAACGCCGGAGTGAGTCAGCACCTGTTTCGGCAAACCCAATGGTTGAGATCGCTGCCGATGCGCAACGTGACTTAACCCGTTTGCCCATGCGATTGACGCGGCTCTCGGATCACGATGAGATCGCCATCGGCAATGAACTGGCGAAACAATATTCTGTTGGCGGCGCGAATTTGAGCGACGAGCAACTTGCGCTGGAAGGTTATATCCGGCGCGTGGGGAGTGCGCTGGCTTTGCACGCTCACCGGCGGCTTCCTTATTCGTTCCATTTGCTGCCCAACCGTTCGATGATCAACGCATTTTCGCTTCCCGGCGGCCCGGTCTATGTGGGAGAAGGTCTGCTGGATCTGATGACCAGCGAAGACCAGATGGCGGCCGTTCTCGGTCATGAAATCGAACATATCGACCACTACCATTGCGCCGAACGTGTGCAGGTCGAAGCGAGGCTGCGCAATTTAAATCTCGGGGTGATCGGCGCGGTGGTGCAGATTCCGCTCAGCGTGTGGGAAGCCGGGTACAACAAAGATGAGGAACTCGAAGCGGACCGCGAAGGAATGCGGCTCGCGGTGGTGGCAGGTTATTCCCCGTACGGAGCCGTAACGCTGTTCGAGAAGCTCGCCAAGCTGCAGAGGGAATACATCATTCATGCGCAGAGTCCGGAAGAAGAACTTTCACAATTGGCGATTCAAAGCCTGGAAGGATATTTTCGTTCGCATCCGCAGCCGTCTGAGCGCCTCGCGCAAGCTCAGCGAATCATTGCACAAGAGGGTTGGCAAAACCGTGAGGCACAGAGGCCGTTCAGGCTGGAATACGAAGTGCACAATGGACGGTCTGTGAAATGAGCAAGTATTGCGCGGCTCACGTTTGTTTGTAATCGGTCTGTGCGAATTTGTCGTTGGTCGTTGGTCATTGGTCATTGGTCATTGGTCGTTGGTCGTTGGTCGGCGCTCATCGCTGATCGGATAGCCTTCCGAGAAGCTCTTCTTTTGGTTCCGCAGAAAACATCGGTCATGGGCAAGCCTCAGTATCTTTTCCATTTCGGTACAGCGTTCCACTTTGTGAGTACCACCCGAAGGTACCGACTTTGGACCCTATTTGTGGGCACGGCTGTAGTACTGAATTGAACCTTGTGCCAACTCGCACAGCAAGATAGAAGTGATTCACGAGGATACATGCCCGTGAAACGCTTGCGAGTGTTGGTGGCAAACCGTCCACGACTGATGCGGGATCTTGTCCTCGCTGTTATCGCTGATCAGCCTGACATCGAGGTGATTGGAGAGTTGCAGGACGAGAATCAACTGGCGGATGCGATTGAGGAAGCACGGCCGGACATTCTCATCCTCACCCTCGACGATACGGACAGGCGCGCAGCGCAATGCGGGTTTCTGCTGGGAAGGCATCCGGGGATGAAGATTCTTGTGCTTGCGCCGGAACAGAATCGCGGGTTGTTCTATTGGGCGGCGGTAGACATTCGCACCAAGCCACTCGAGAGTTCTGAGGCTGGGATTTTGAGCGCTTTGCGCGATTTTCCCTCGCGAGTGGGAACCACAACGAATTAAACCGCCTGAAGCTGAGACGGACACATAAACCACTCATACGAAGAGGCTTACGTTCTCTTGGGAATGTAGCTGAGTTGGCAGAGCTGTAGCTGAAAGCTAAGGCCGTGATAGAAAACGCACTCTCAAATTACGAATCACCAAGCTGCGTTCTGCTCGAGGCTTCATCGCTGAGCGAAGAGGCCGAGCGCTGGTACGCGGTTTCGGTTCGTCCGCGGCATGAAAAGTTCGTGGCGCGCCATCTGGAAGGCCGGGGATTGAATTACTTCCTTCCGGTATATCGCAGCGTGCGCTGCTGGAAAGATCGCCGCAAGGAATTGGACATGTCCTTGTTCCCGGGCTATGTCTTCGTCAACCTTAATCTTCGGGACCGTTTGGGAGTTCTTCAGGCTCCCGGGGTTGTGCGGTTTGTGCTTTTCCAAGGCCAACCGGCACAAATTCCCGATTCTGAGATTCGCGCGCTGGAATCAAGTCTGGCCGCCGGCCGGGAGTTGCAACCTCATCCTTACCTGCAGGCGGGTGCGCGAGTCCGCGTCAAGCGTGGCCCCCTGCTGGGCGCGGAAGGAATCATGATCCACCGCAAACAGCGCTTTCGACTCGTGCTGTCGGTCGATCTGATCAAGCGGTCGGTAATGGTAGAAGTCGATGAAGGCGACGTCGAAGCCATCTGAAAACATTGTTGCAATCGATCCTTCGATCGATCTTTGGGTCGATCATTCGGTCGACGTTTCGATCACCCGCATTCAATCGTCCAACCTCCATGTCCGCGGATTTTAAGTTCTTCGAAGCGAGTATTGACGAATGGAAATCAGATTTCATGTACGGCTCTCGCGTCAAACGAAAACAGATGATGTTCAAGCGCGGATTACCACTGAAGAGCATCTGCTGCCTTGCGTGGGCTTTATTATCTTGCGCGATCGGCTATGCCCAGCAGGAACCTCGGCAGCGTGAGCCGCAACGGACCGGAGCAGAAGCTGCCGCGCGCGTGCCTAGCCGTCCTTCCGATATCATCTCCGACAATGTTGAAAAGGCAGCGGCGACAGCCGACCAGATTCTCGAAGTCCTGAGCAAAGAGGTCGGTCTGACGGTCGAGTTCAAACGCCTGCTTGCCCGGGACGCGGGTACGAGCGGGCAGATCGTGGAAGAAGCCGATCTTACGGATATCGCAATCGCCGAACGGCTGCGCTCAGACTTACGCGTCCGTGTACTCGCTACGCACCTGCTGCAGCGGTATGGCTTTCTCACGCCTCGATTGAATCCCGATTCGGAGCAAGGCGCGGAGCAAAAACTGGTGCGGCAGGAACGGGCGCAGATGCTGGCGCGCGCCGCCGAGCGCCGCGACGTGCAGGCGGAAGGCGCAACCGACAGCCGTAACGCCGTGTACGAGCCGCGCAACGTTCCAGAAAGCCAGCTTCCGGCGGAAGAACCCACCCCGACTTCTCCGGTGCCGTTGCCGCGGCCCAGCGACACTTCGCCCGTCCAAATGACACGTCCCGATGAGACAGGTCTGATGCCCGAGACTTTGCTTAATGTGTCGCAGGCCGAGACGCCAGAGACGAACAGAACACAACGTGCGGCCGAATATGAGACCGCGGACAATCCTTCGCTTCCCTTCCCGCGCCAGGATGTTCAGTCTCCGTCCGCGTCTCCGTCGAACCAGTCGAATCAACCGTCCAGCGGCACCGGGAAACAACGAACCTCGCGAAGCTTCGAGCAACACCCTACACCACGCGAGTCCACTGCGGCAGGCACGACCGAGGCGGAGCCGTCAGGAATGGTACGCCAGCCGAGTCCTTATTCGGACATCCCTTCGTTATATGACCTCTATGTGCAGGCGCGGCCGGACAATCGGCCGCTCGCGAGATTCGGGCTCGATGTTTTCCGCAAAGGATTGACAGCCCCGGAGTATATCCCCATGGATCTTCCGGTGGGACCAAGCTATGTCGTTGGCCCCGGCGACAATCTTTCGATCGAACTCTGGGGAGGCGTTTCGCAACGGCTGCTTCGCACCGTCGACCGCGAGGGACGCGTGACTCTTCCGGAAGCAGGACCGCTCCTGGTGTCCGGGCAAACGCTGGGCGATGTGCAGCAGATGGTACAGCGCACCTTGAGAACACAGTTTCGCGATGTCTCCGCCGACGTGGCGCTGCTTCGGCTGCGATCGGTGCGGATGTATGTGGTAGGGGATGTCACTTCACCGGGCGCATACGACGTGAGCGCGCTTTCCACTCCATTGAACGCACTGTTCGCGGCTGGAGGTGTGACCGCGCGCGGATCTCTCCGGCGGCTTCAACACTATCGGGGAAAGCAGTTGATCGAAGAGGTGGATGGCTATGACCTGCTGCTCCACGGTATTCGCGGAGAGCTGCAGCGAATCGAGAACGGCGACTCGTTGATGGTGCCGTCGCTTGGCCCGGTGGTGACTGTGGACGGCATGGTGCGCCGCCCCGCCATCTACGAGTTGCGGAATGAGAAGACACTGCTCGACGTACTCAACCTTGCCGGAGGAATTCTCCCGGCGGCGGCCCTGCGCCATATCGAAGTACAGCGTCTGGTGGCGCATGAAAAGCGGACGATGTTGAGCGTCCAGATAACAGACACCAGCGATGCCGAAGCCGTGCGCCAGCAAATGAAACGGTTCGCTGTGCAGGATGGGGACGAGATACATATCTTCCCCATCGCACCCTACAACTCGGAATCCATTTATCTGATCGGCCATGTCTTGCGACCGGGCCGATATTCCTACCAGCCCGAGATGAAGCTCTCGGATCTGGTTACCTCGTATGCCGACTTGCTTCCAGAGCCTTCCACCCGTTACGCGGAAATTATCCGGTTGCATGCGCCGGACTGTCATCCAGTCGTAGAAACCTTTGATCTGGCAGCTGCCCTCGAACATCCTGCGGAGTCGCCTAAATTAGAGCCTCTCGACACGGTACACATTTTCGGACGGTATGACTTCGAGCCCGATCCGGAAGTGTTTATCACCGGAGAGGTTCGCAAGCCGGGGATGTATCGCACGTCAGGCCAGCAACACTTGCGCGATGCGATCTATCAGGCCGGAGGCGTCACGCCCGATGCCTGGCTCGATTCAGCCCAGCTGTTCCGCCGTCAAAAAGACGGAAGCACTCGCGTGTTCAGCATCAACCTGGGCAGCGCGCTCACGGGAGATCCACTGAATAATCTTCCAGTCCAACCCCGCGACCGGATCCTGGTGCACCGCCAACCAGAGCAGCTTTCGGCTTCCAGTGTGTACATTCGCGGCGATGTAGCCCGGCCCGGCCGCTACCCTCTCGCCGCCAATATGACGGTGTCTGACCTGGTGGGTTCTGCTGGAGGATTGTTGCGCAGCGCCAACCCCGGCGGCGGAGACCTAACGAGTTATGCGATCTCAAATTCATTTGGAGAGCGCCTCATCGCGGGCCATCAGGACCTGAACCTGGCCTCCGCTCTCTCGGGTAAGGACGGACAGAATTTACCACTTCACGACGGCGATGTGTTGACTGTGCCTCAGCAGTCTGGCTGGAACGATGTTGGCGCGTCGGTTACATTGCGCGGCGAAGTTGCCAAGCCGGGTACTTATGGCATCAAGCCCGGCGAACGCCTGAGTTCGCTGCTGCATCGCGCGGGCGGACTGCTGCCGACAGCCAGCCCGCGCGCCGCGGTGTTTGAAAGAGTCGAAGTTCGCGAGCTTCAGCAACAGAGCCGGCAGGAGTTGATCCAGCGACTCGAGCAGGAGTCGACGGTGGTGAAAACCTCGGCGTCCACTTCAGGGACGGAGGAGGCAGCTTTGCAACAAGCGGCTGTGCAACAACGCGAGCGGGTTTTGGAGGCGCTACGAAAGGCTCCGGTATCAGGGCGGCTGGTCATCCATCTCCGGCCGGACCGCAAAGACTTTGCGGGATCGCCCGAGGATATCGAGCTTCGCGCCGGCGATTCGCTCGACATCCCCAAACAACCGGGAGCAGTGTTGGTCATCGGACAGGTCTACAACGCAAACGCTCTCACCTACCGCCCCGGCAAGAATGCCAACTGGTATCTCTCGCGCGCAGGGGGCGCCACCCAGCTAGCCAATAAAGGTGGAATCTTCATCATCCGCGCCGACGGTTCGGTCACGAGCAAATCAGATGGTCCGTGGTCCGGTGGGGTGCTCGCGGCGACGATGGGACCAGGCGACATGGTAGTTGTGCCGGAGAAGGCAGTGCTTGGCAGCAGCACGCTGAAGAACGTGCTGGCCGTCGCCCAGATCGCCTCATCGGCCGCGTTGGTCGCAGCGGTCGCAATTCCGTAAGTACCTCGAGATATGACGCTAAGCGGGGACCCTGCTTCAGCGCAGGAACTTTCTGAACAACTTCGATTGAAGAACATGCTGCACCGCTCACAAACCGCATTCCCCGTAGAGCCCGCACAGCCAATTGAGGCTGGGGCGTGAAGCTCCGGATTTCTTGCGTGGTCCTGACGGCAGTTTTCGCGATCGGACGGGGCAGTGCGCAGACGGATACGCGTCCCGATTTGCCCGTGCCATCCACAACCACAGAAATGCCCCGCCAGAATCCATTCGCGCTATTGCCCGCTGGAGAAGATCCGGAAAATCGGCTGGGTACGCCGTTCATGGAGCGTCTGGCGCTCGACCAGAAGCAATTCTGGACCGCACCCTTCCGCATCGACCGGCAGGATGCCCGCGTCTTTTTTCCTTTCGTGGCCTTTACGGGAGCGCTGATCGCGGGCGATTCCTGGATCTCACGGCAGGTTCCCGGCAGTGCTTCTGAGATTAACCGGAGCAAGAAAATTTCCGACTACGCCACCTATTCGATGATTGGCGCCGCCGGCGCTTCGTACTTCTGGGGACACTTTACGCAGAACGATCATCTGCGGGAAACCGGATTTCTCGCCGGCGAAGCAGCTCTCGACAGCACGGCAGTGGCGTACTTGTTGAAAACGATGACGCAGCGTCCCCGGCCCCTTGCGGATAACGGCAATGGAACGTTCTTTCACGGAGGGGCGTCGTTCCCCTCCGAGCATTCCGCAGTCGCGTGGTCGGTTGCGAGCGTGGTCGCGCATGAATATCCGGGAACGCTGACCAAGATCGGAGCCTACGGCCTCGCCTCGGTAGTGACCTTGACGCGAGTTACGGGCAAGCAACATTTCCCATCGGATGTTGTCGTGGGCAGCGCTCTCGGATGGTACTTCGCCCGCCAGGTTTATCGCGCCCGTCACGACAGCGATCTGGGAGGGGCGGGATGGGGAAACCCTGCACCAGTTGCGGAAGTAACGGATGGAGCTTCAAGACCGGCGAATATGGGCTCGCCCTTTGTGCCCATCGATAGCTGGGTATACCCCGCCTTCGATCGCCTGATCGCGCTGGGATTTGTTCGCTCCGCCATTCAAGGCATGCGTCCATGGACGCGTCTTGAATGTGTCCGGCTGCTCGATGAGGCGGGCGATCTGCTGAACTCCTCCGATGCGGAGTTGGCGGATCGGGGTGCGTTTCAAATTTACGAATCGCTGGCGGAGGAATTTTCGCGAGAATCGAGCCTCCTCGAAGGCGGTAAAAATCAAGACCTGCAAGTGGATTCCTTTTACACGCGCGCTACCGGAATTTCTGGAGCGCCGCTGACCGACGGATACCACTTTGGCCAGACGATCTTGAACGACTACGGGCGCCCGTTCTCGGAAGGATTCAATGCAATCGACGGTTTCTCGGGATCGGCCGCGGCGGGCCCGGTTACCGCATATCTTCGTGGGGAGTATCAGCACGCGCCTGCGACGCCTGCCCTTTCGCAGCAAGCGCGCCAGTTCCTCGAAAGCGCCGACTGGAACGGGATTCCATTGCTGCCGGAGCCGCCCGATGTCGGCAGCCCGGTCGTGGACCGGTTCCAACTGCTGGACGCTTACGTCGCGGTAAACATCGAAGACTGGCAGCTGTCGTTCGGCAAACAAAGTTTGTGGTGGGGGCCAGGCGAGGGTGGTCCCATGATGTTCAGCGATAATGCGGTCCCGGTCACGATGCTCCGAATCGACCGCGTTACGCCCTTTCATCTCCCATGGCTTTTCGGCCTCATGGGGCCTACGCGCTGGGAATTCTTTCTGGGACGGTTGTCGGGCCACGATTTTGTCTTTGGCTATTCGACCGGAGTGATCGGCCAGTGGGGAGTGCCCTTAAGCGATCAGCCATTTATGGCAGGACAGAAACTCAATTTCCGGCCCACTCCAAATTTCGAATTCGGCATCGACTACACCCGGATCACCGCCGGCGCCGGCCAACCCTTTACCTTCCGGCAGTTCCTGAGGAGTGTATTCAGCCATGGCAGCGGGCAGCCCGGCAACCTCAGCAATCCTGGGGACGGCCAGTCGGGCGTGGATTTCAGCTACAAGCTTCCCGGGTTGAGAAGGTGGCTCACGTTTTACGGAGACGCGTTTACTGCCGATGAGTATTCTCCGCTGAATGTTCCCCGCAAGGCCGTGTTTCAAGGGGGAATCTATTTGCCACGCCTGCCGGGTGTGGCGAAACTCGATTTGCGCGTGGAAGGCGGTTCGACGTCTCCTCCGGATTTTCCAACGTGCGATGGCTGCTTCTACTCGAACGACCGCTTCCTGAACGCATACACCAACCAAGGCAACCTGATGGGAAGCTGGGTCGGGCGCGCCAGCCAGGGCGAGCAGGCATGGAGCACGTATTGGTTCACCTCGCGCAATACGATTCAGTTCAACTACAGACACCGCAAACTCGACGCGCAGTGGATTCCAAACGGAGGCACGGTCAACGATGCAGGCGTGAAGGCCGATTATTGGTTGGGGAAACAAATGAGGTTGTCCGCTTCGATGCAGTACGAGAAGTGGCAAATCCCACTGCTGTCTTCTTCGCTTCGTTCCAACCTGACCACTTCAGTCGAACTGGGTTTCTGGCCGCGGAACCTGGGCGCACACAATCGTTGAGGGTCAGCCCACGTTGGCGATGAAAGGGAAAGTGTCCCAGACTCGAACCGAGACTCAATCGAGGTTTTGCCCGGAGGCGCCTCCATACCCCGGTTCCGGGGAAGCGCCGCCACGCAGCGCTCCCCGGCCGCAGAAACGCGGAGCTTTCGTGCAGCGACTGCGGTTGTTATGGGACGCGCGAACGGCTCTCGGACGCGCCGCCGCCAGCGGTTTGCTGGCCGGAACCCTGCTGGCATTCCTCATCCCGAAGAGGTATGAGTCCACCACGCAATTGATGCCTCCTGATGGCCAGTCGAATTCCGGAATGGCCATGCTGGCGGCCTTGACGGGAAAAGCCGGGGGCGGTTTGGGGTCGGTAGCGGGAGATTTGCTGGGAGTAAAAAACTCCGGCGCGCTGTTCATCGGCATTCTCGGCAGCAGTACCGTGCAAGACCGTTTGATTGCGAGATTTGATCTCAAGAAGGTCTATGGCTGCCGGCTCGAACGCGAGGCGCGGCAGAAGCTGGCGGAAAACACTTTTGCCTATGAGGATCGAAACAGCGGGATTATCAGTATCACGGCAAGCGATCGCGACCCGCAACGGGCCGCCGCAATTGCCCAGGCCTATATCGAAGAACTGAATCATTTGGTGGCGGAACTCTCGACTTCAGCCGCCCACCGCGAACGCATCTTTCTCGAAGAAAGGCTGGCGGCGGTAAAGCAAAACCTTGATGAAGCTTCAAAGCAGTTCAGCCAGTTCGCCAGCGAGAACACGGCAATCGACATCAAGGAACAGGGGAAGGCAATGATCGATGCGGCTGCAACCTTGATGGGTGAGTCGATCGCCGCCGAATCGGAGCTCCGGGGATTGGAACAGATTTACACCGCTAATAACGTTCGCGTTCGGTCGGTGCAGGCCCGGGTCACTGAACTGCACGAACAGCTTCAAAAATTGGACGGCAAGCCGGGCCAGCCCTCGAACGCCCACGAAGAAACGGATTCCCCCTACCCTACCCTGCGCAACCTTCCTCTGCTGGGGGTAACGTTTGCGGATTTGTATCGTGAGACGAAAGTTCAGGAGACCGTCTACGAGACGCTGACGGAAGAATATGAGATGGCGAAGGTTCAGGAAGCCAAGGAAATGCCGAGCGTCAAAGTTCTCGATCCCGCCAAGGTGCCGGAGCGCCAATCCTATCCTCCGCGCCTGGTGATCATCACGCTGTGCCTGATGCTTGCGCTGATGGGGTCGACCGTGTGGATCCTCGGCAAAGCGCGATGGGAACAAATCGACGTCCAAGATCCCGGCAAGACGCTCACGCGCGAAGTCTTTCATACAGTGAACGCGCGCATGCCATGGGCGACGCCGAACGGATCACGCTTTCAGGCAATGACTCACCGGGTATGGACGCGGTTCGAGCGGCGATCCGTCACCAATCCAGATGTGCCGGCGGAGCAGGGTCCGATCGAGCCACAAAGTTGATCCTCAGTTGTGCAACCCGCTAACAGCTTGCGCAACGATTCCTACCAAAATTTTTGAATTTCAGGAGGCACGATGAAAATACTTATCTTAGGTGGCGACGGATATCTTGGCTGGCCGACCGCGATGTATCTGTCGCGTCACGGGCACCAGGTCGCGGTGCTCGACAACTTCGCTAAAAGACGATGGGAACTCGAACTCAACGCCGAGCCCCTGATACCCATTCAGACCCTTCACGACCGGGTCGAGATGTGGCGAACGGTCGAGGGGCGACAACTGGAATTGTTTGTCGGCGACTTGCGCAACTATGGAGTCGTCGAAGGCGTGCTCGACACCTTTCAGCCGGAGGCGATTGTTCACTATGGCGAGCAGCCATCCGCTCCGTATTCCATGATTGACCACAACCGGTCCGTCTTCACCCAGGTCAACAACATTACCGGAACCCTGAACCTGTTGTGGGCCATAAAAAAGCTGAAGCTGGAGTGCCACATCGTGAAGCTCGGCACCATGGGGGAATATGGCACGCCCAACATCGACATTGAGGAGGGCTTCATCGAAATCAACCACAAAGGCAGAACGGACACCTTGCCGTTCCCCTGCCAGCCCGGGTCCTTCTACCATCTGTCGAAGGTTCACGACAGCCACAATATCCGCTTCGCCTGCCGGGCATGGAAATTGGCAGCCACAGATTTGCATCAGGGAGTGGTCTACGGAATCGAGACGGACGAAACGAAAATGGACAATAACCTCGCCACCGGCTTCCACTATGACGACGTTTTCGGAACCGCCATCAACCGATTCTGTGTGCAAGCGGCCGCCGGCATTCCGCTGACGGTGTATGGAAAGGGAGGCCAACGCCGCGGCTTCCTGAATATCCGCGATACTTTGCGCTGCGTCGAGCTGGCGATTGTGAATCCCGCCCAGCCTGGCGAATATCGGGTGTTCAACCAGTTCACCGAAACATTCTCCATCCTGCAACTGGCCGAACTGGTCGCGGATCAGGCACGCAAGCTCGGATTGGCTGCGGAAATATTGCATCTGCCGAACCCGCGCGTAGAGCAGGAGCAACACCATTACAATCCGACGCATACTAAACTTCTTGAACTCGGGCTGCAGCCGCGCCTGCTGTCCAACGAACTCATCGACACCATGATGACCACCATACTCGAATATAAGGACCGCATTAAGCAGGAGGTCATTCTGCCCAAAGTGAAGTGGAATGGCGACGAGCAGGAAATGGAAGCGCTTAAATTAATGTGGGCGGGCGCTTGACCTGGAACCCATCCGCTCAGGCGATGGGCATGGAAATCGGCAAACGAAGATGACTCCCGACATTTACGCGGAATGGCTGCGGAGGCAGGGACACAGTGTGATTCGAACACCCAGTTCCTACTGGCACAGCGAAGGATGGCGCGTCTATCAAGCTTTCCCTTACCACTGGTTGATCGAGCCTTCGGCAGAGGAGGAACGGGAGCTGGTCTCGCGGCGCGGCGCTACCGCTCTGCGCTATTCGATGCCGCCTGACCACCAGCCTGAACCCAGCGGCTACCACGTAGTCTTTGCAGGTCCTGACTACGATTTAGACACGCTCGGTTCCTGGGCGCGAAAAAACGTGCGCCGCGGGCTGCGATCTTGCACGGTCGGCCAGATTCCTTTCTCGAGATACATCGAGGAAGGATGGGCCTTGCGAGTCGATACCCTGGCGCGGCAGCAGCGCCGTGTACCTGAGACGAAAGACGACTGGCACCGGAAGAACTCCGCCGCCATCGGCCTCGACGGCTTCGAAGTGTGGGCCGCCGAGGTCAACCATCAACTGGCGGCCACGCTCCTCACCTTCCAGATGGATGGCTGGGGATATATGGTGTACCAGCAATGCCATCGCGATTACTTGCGCGAGCACGCCAACAACGCTCTCAGCTTTGAAGTGACGCAGACGCTGATTCGCAGGCCGAACATCCGGGGAATTTTTTATGGCATGCGCTCGCTCGATGCTCCGGCCAGCGTCGATGAATTCAAGCTGCGCATGGGATACGAGGCGAAGCCGGTCCGGCAACGCGTGGTGTTTCATCCGGGGTTGGCTCCCCTGATAAACCGCTTCTCGCATCGAGTCGCAAAATCGCTGGTCGCCGTGAATCCAGCCAGCCGCTTCCTGGCGAAAGCGGAAGGAATGCTGCGCCTGGGTCTGGCGAACCACATCGTCCCTGTCGCCGAAGTCCAAGGCTGCCAAGTCAGTCGAAGTCAGGTCAGTCCAAGTCAAGTTAGTCCGAGTCGAGTGCGTCCGACCCAGTCCGTCCGAACCCGTCAGTCTGAGCCCGTCAGTCACGAATAAATCAATCACGATTAGAGTTTCTGCGACGCGGCAAAATCACAATCCACAATTCATGATCAGCCAAACCGAACCCGAAGGCGGCGTTGCGATTCAACCATTCTTCGCCGGCGAAAAGGAACTACTGGCCGGCCACGCCCCGCTGATCCGGGATTCGCTCGGTTATCTAATGAGCAAAGTGGTTCCCGGCATTTTCGGCCTCGTATCCGTTCCCGTATTTGTGCGTTTGATTGGGATTGAGGAATACGGCCGCCTCTACGTGATTCTGCCGGTTTTGATGGCGCTGGGCGGAGCGGGCTCGGGCTGGCTCCAACAGGGCATCTTGCGGTTTCACCCCGCATCGGAAGCAGCACCCGAGTCTGAATCCGCATTCGCACGGGCCGTCACACTGGGCACCGCCCTGGCAGTATTGGCGCTCGGTCTGGTTCTTCTCCCAATCCTGGGTGTGTTGCGCTACCGCCCAGGCGTATGGGTCGTTGTGGAAGCGTACTGCGCCGTGCAACTGATCTACATGGTTTCTCTAACGCGCATGCAGGCACAATTGAGACCCCGGGCGGTTCTGAGAAATGAGGCTCTCCGCTCTGTGGCAGGGTTTGTTTTCCCCGTCTGCCTGATCGGGGCGCTCGGTCACCGAGCTTTCCCCCTCGTAATTCTGGGACTGGCCCTCGGATATCTGCTGCCTTTGTTGTTCAGCAATGGCCGCTCGCCCGCGCTGTTGAGAGCCGGGCCCTCCGAGGTTGGCGCAGGCTCCGAAGCCAGGAGTATTCTCGGCCAGCTGTGGCGTTTCGGCTGGGCGGTTGGGCTTTGGTTGATGCTGTGTCAGGCGCTCCCCGTGGTGGGGCGGTCGGCCATTCAAAGATATGCCGGATATGCCCAGGCAGGCATTTATGCATCCCTTTACGAACTCGCCGTGCGCTCCTTCTCGCTGTTCGCGTCTCCCGTTCTGCAGGCCGCACACCCGCGAATCATGCGCTATTGGAATCTGGGCGACTTTTCGGCAGCGCGGCGCATGATCGGACATGCCATTCGGATGCAGGTTCTGATGTTCATTCCGGTTGAGATCATCGGCATCCTGTTTTCCGTTCCGCTCACAAAGCTGGCTCTCGGGCCGGGGCATCCTGTCTCGTCATCGCTCTTACCTCTGTTGATGCTGGGGGGATTTCTCTGGCAGATTGCGCTTCTCGTGCACAAACCGCTCGAGATCATGCAACGCACCAAGACCATGCTTTACGGAATGTTAGTTGTCGTGCTCATCGAATCCGCGGGCAATTACCTATTGGTTCCGCGCTATGGCGTGAAGGCCGTCGTCTACGTATTCGTTTCGGGAGCACTCGCCTACATCGCTTTCGTGGCGCTGTACGGCCGCATGTCCCTGCAACAGCCGGTCCCGAGCCCAGTGGCGTCATCGCTATGACTTTCATCGTCGAACTACTTGGGAGGGACGGTCAATGTCGGCGGCGTTAGAGCTCTTTGGCTCGGCATGGGTGCCGGTTTTCCTGTTGCTCGGGCTGACACTTTACTGCCGGACTCGAGTCAGAAGCTGGTTTGTGCCTAGCGCGTTTTTTGGAATGTACTGGTTTTGCTTTGTTGTGGCATCGCTTCTGGCTGTCGACCATCGCGTTCCCGGGCTGGGGATGTGGGCCCTGGTATCTCTGGTTGCCGCCGTTCAACTGGGCAGCATGCTGGGAGAGATTCAGGGAAACCATGCTGACGAAGAAGAAGGGTCGGAAGAACAGCCCAAGGCAGAATCAAACCAAGCAACGCTCGCCGAAAGAGCACAACTCGAGCGCGTCACCAGACTCCGTGCCCTGCCTGCCTGCGCCTTGCTAACGCTGGGAGCCACAGCCGCGCTAGTCTATTTCGCGCTGTATAGCCTGGATTTGTTTCGCCAGTCGTTCAGCTTCCTATCTCTGGTTCAAATGGCTGCAAGGTGGACACTGCTGCGCTATGACGGGTTCCTCGATCCATGGCCTCTGCGAATCGCGGCGATTTGGGTTTATCCCCCGGCGCTGGTGGGCGGCATACTGTTTCCCTTGTCCAGAAACGTTCGCGACAAGTCGATTGCGATAGCGTCGCTTTTGCCGGGCCTGCTGTTGACCGCTCTTTCTGGCGGTCGAGCGGCGTTTCTGGTCGCCGGGGTGTGCTGGCTCGGCGGGTGCTGGTCGGCGCGTGCGTGCTGCCCTGGGACTCGCCGCGGATTCTTTAACTTGAAGTCCGGGTTGCTGCTCGGCGCGGGTGCCCTGGCATTACTGATGCTGTTCGCGGGCGTCAACTCCCTGCGCGGCGCCAAGGACGCTTCGGATGCCAGGGATTTGTCTCTGGAGTTTAACAGCGGCCAGATCCGGAACTACATGTTTGGCATGCCGGCGGCTTTCGCGGAATGGTTCGACCGCGACCAGCGCGATTCCGTGCACTGGGGCGCTCTCACCTTCCCCGGGCCGTACGCGTTGCTCGGCATTCGCCAACGAACGCTTGGAACTTACACCGATTCGGCTCCGACGGTTGGACTCGAAGGCACGAACATTTTCACCATCTTCAGAGGCCTTGTCCAGGACTTCACCCTGTTGGGAGCATTCCTATTTTCCGGACTCTGGGGATTTCTCGGAGGACGAAATTATTGCCAGCGCTCCTTGCATCTGGCCGCGGTGCTCGGTCTATCGGCTTACTATGCCGTTGCACTCTTCAGTCCCCTCCTGTGCTTCTTTGGCTTCAATTCACCGATTTTCGCCTGGGTTGTAGCCTGGTTCGTGCTGCGAGGCAGAAACGGAAATCCAATCCGTTTCTCATTCCCGGAGCGAACGCGCTAACGCACCGGCCATCCCATGTCCGACATACTTATCATCACGGTCAACTACAAGGGTGCGGATGCCACCGAACGCTTTCTCAAGAGCGCATCGGAACTGGACGGCTGGGATGAGCCGCATCTCATCGTAGTGGAAAATGGCTCGCAAGACGGCTCCGCCGAGAAACTGCAGCCGCTCATCGGCGAATTCGCCAACGTCGAATTGCTGGAGTCAGAGGGGAACCGCGGTTATTTTGGGGCGGCTCAATGGGCGCTTCAGCAATATCTGGCGCGAGCGCAGAAACCGGACTGGGTCGTTATCTGCAATAACGATATCGTTTTCGATGACCCGCAATTTCTGGCGAAACTTAGGCAGCGCGACACCGCTTGCGCGCAAGTCATCGCCCCAGCAATTATTGCGCGGCCTACAGGCATCGATTGCAATCCCTTTATGCGGACCAGGCCGTCACGGTTCAAATTGCTGCGCTGCCAGTTCTGGCAGTCGAATTACTACCTGATGTGGTTCAAGCAATGGCTCTCACCCTACGTGCGGACCGCCCGCCATCGTCTGAATTTCTGGCGCCCAATGTCCCTTGCGGCCACGCGCACAGACGTGTACGCGCCGCATGGCGCCTTCCTCATCTTCAGCCAATCCTATTTCGAGGCGGGCGGCTACATTGACGACGGTTTTTTTCTGTATGCGGAGGAATTTTCCGTGGCTGAGATCTGCAGGCAATTGCAGTTGCGTGTGGTCCACGATCCCGGCTTGCAGGTATGGCATAACGCACATCAAGTGACCGGCCGAATGTGCAATCGGACAACGTTTGAGTATGGCAGGCGGGGTTTCAACTACGCGCTGCGCAAGTATTTCCTGGAGCCTAAACCTGTAAAGTCATCGCCGCCGCCGGGCAACGCTGCAATTGCGCCGGCGGACACTTCTGCTCAAGATTGAGGCATGGGAGGATCATTGCGCTGGGAAACGATAATTCTATTGGCCGCATTCGCCGCACTCGCCTACACCTGGCTGGGGTATCCGGCAATGCTGTGGACTTTGAGGCGGATCTCCGGAATGCCGCCCGCGAGAGAAAAATGCCAGCCGGACTTCTCCGTTATCGTCGCGGCCTACAATGAAGAAGCGCGCATCGCCGCGAAGATCGAGGACTGCCTGGCGCTCGAGTATCCGGCAGACCAGGTGGAGATTCTGGTTGCCTCCGACGGCTCTACCGATCGCACGGAGGCCATCGTCGAAGAATTTGCCCGGCGGTATGCGCGCGTCCGACTGGTGAAAAGCGCGAGCCGGGCCGGCAAGAGCGGCGTTCAAAATCTGGCCGCGGCGGAGGCGCGAGGTGAAATCCTTTTGTTCACGGACACGGAAACCACCACGCGAGCAACCCTGCTGCGGCAGATCGGGGAAGACTTCGCCGATCCTCGAGTCGGCATGGTTGCGCCCACGGTTCACTTTAGCAGGGGAGACGGCGCAGTTTCGAAAGGCCAGGGAGCGTACTGGCGCTTTGAGTTGACCTTGCGGCAGTGGGAATCGGATCTTGGAATTCTAGCCACGGCCAGCGGCGCGGCATTGGCCATGCGCCGCACTCTGTTTCGTCCGATTCCTCCTCAGTACGGCGACGATTGCGTTCTCCCGCTCGATGTGCGCTTGCAGGGATTCAAAGTGCTGCAGGATGCGCGCATTGTGGTGTTTGACGGGATGCCGAACTCCATCGGCGGCGAACTCCGCGCCCGGGTGCGCATGACGGCGCGCAATTGGACGGGCATCCTGAGCCGCCCCGGCTTGCTGAATTTCCTGCGCTATCCCGGAACCGCGTGGGGACTCGTCTCCCACAAGTTTCTCCGGTGGATGACGCCATTCTTTCTGGCGGCGACGTTCGTGATGAGCCTTCTGCTGGCGGCAAGAGGACGGATAGAGCTGTTCGTCTTCCTCCTGCAGAGTTGTTTTTATGTGGCGGCAGCCGTGGGCTGGCGCCAATCGCGCAAGCGGGCGTGCGCGCGCATCTTTGGATATCCCTTCGCATTTTGCCTGGCAAACCTGGGATTTTTCCTCGGCCTAGTCCGGTGCCTTCGCGGCCATAGCGTGGTCGCCTACAAATGAGGTCTCGATCAGCGTGAACTCCTTAGCAGAGCCCGTCCCAACCGCCGCCGAAACCCTGAGTTGTCCCTTGTGCCTGGAAACGGGACAGCGAAACCTTGCCGAATTCAACGGCAAATTCCTCAGAAAATGTCTTCACTGCGGGGGACGTTATCTGTTTCCTCAGCCATCTCCCGCCGAGTTGTTGGCACATTTCCAGACGGCTGACACGGCTGAGAAAGAGCTGGAAGGCAAGTTTGAATTGAATCGAGAGAACGTGCTCTCCCGGGTTGCGGATTATATTCAGCAAAAGCGGCAGCGCGGAACGATTCTCGACGTGGGCTGTGCCACGGGCCTGTTCCTCGCTCGCTTTCTGCGAAACCCCGGGTGGGATGCCTGGGGATTGGAGCTTGCTTCGGCCTCTGCGCAAAAGGCTGCCGCGAGGGGAGTGCGAATTTTTCGCGGAGATATTCACTCAGCGCGTTTCGCCGAGAATTCCTTCGATGTCGTCAGCGTTTTGGACGCTTTTTATTACTTCCCGGAACCTCATCGGGAATTAGCTGAAGTCCACCGCGTTCTAAGGCCGGACGGCATGCTGTTACTCGAACTGCCTTTGGCTACCGCTCGCATCTGGCGTACCTCGAAGGCTCTCGGCAGGCTGGTAAGCGGCAGCCGGCGACCGCTTCTGCAGAGCAGCGATCATCTCTTTTATTTCACCCCCAAATCGGTGGCGATACTGCTGCAGCGATCCGGGTTCCAGGTCGAAGACATGCGTCCGCTCCCTGGAAACCGGCAGGCGCACTTGCCACGAGACTTTGCCATGCGGGCCTATTCTCTGGCATCGTCGCTGCTGCACCGTGCGTCGGGCGCAGACATCTTTCTCGGCCCGCGATTCCTCGTTGCGGCCACAAAGATTGCCTAACGCTTGAGCGCCGGCATTCGTCAATTCGCCGCGGTCTGTCGAGCTGTGCGTCTCAAGTAACAGCCAACGTCTAATCCAAATGGAGAACGATAAGTGAGAGAAACGTTCCTGCCGTTTTCTCCGCCGCTGATCGGCGAAGAAGAGATTGCCGAAGTCGTCGACACGCTGCGCTCGGATTGGATCACGACCGGGCCCAAAGTGAAGCGGTTCGAGCAGGAGTTCGCCGCTTTCATCGGCGCTCCCGAGGCCTTCGCGGTCAGCTCCTGCACCGCAGCCCTGCACCTCTCGTTGCTCGCACTCGGAATCGGCCCCGGAGATGCTGTAATCACGACGCCCCTTACATTCTGCTCTGGCGTGCATGTGATCGAACATGTCGGCGCCCGGCCAGTGTTAGTGGATGTTGAAGAGGACACACTCAATTTGGATCCGAGAAAACTTCGCAACGCGATCGAAGCCGCGCAGAAGAATTTAGGCGTGCACGTGAAAGCGATCATGCCGGTTCACCTTTACGGCCATCCTTGTGACCTCGACGCCATTCTCGAAATTGCCGCCGAGTACAAGTTAGCCGTGATCGAGGACGCGGCGCACTCTTTGCCTGCTCGATACAGGGGACGAATGATCGGGTCGATGGCGGCTTCGGCAAAGGTTCCACTGCTGACCTGTTTTTCTTTCTACGCCACCAAGAACCTGACGACGGCCGAAGGCGGCATGCTGGTCGCACCTCGCGATTTGCTCGAAGAAGCCCGCTTGTGGGGACTTCACGGCATGAACCGCGATGCCTGGAAGCGATATGGATCGGAGGGATCGTGGCACTACGAAGTGGTTCGCCCGGGATACAAGTACAACTTGACCGACATGCAGGCGGCGCTGGGATTGCACCAGCTCCGCAAATTGCCTGGCTTCCACGCCCGCCGTCGCCGGATTGTTGAGCGCTACAACAGCGCGTTTCGCAGCCACCCGGAATTATGCGAACCGACCGAGCGCGACGACGTAGATCATGCCTGGCATCTCTATGTGCTTCGATTGGATCTGGAGCAACTGGAACTTACACGGAATCAATTCATCTCCGAATTGCATGAGCGCAAGATCGGCTGCTCGGTGCATTTCATTCCGATTCATCTGCATGCTTACTATCGCGACAAATACCGGTACCGGCCGGAAGACTTCCCTGTCGCCAACCGGGAATATCAGCGAGTGGTATCTCTGCCCTTGTCGCCGCGGATGACCGATCAGGATGCCGATGAGGTGATCGAAGCCGTCGCCGGCGTGGTGCAGAGGCACATGCGAAAGGCAAGACCAGCGCTACAGCTGCGCGCCGTGGCGCCTTAAGGCTTCACCTTCAAGAGAATTTTTTTCCGCACAGGACGTGAGCACGATAACAAGACACTCTGCGAGGTATGCGTTCGACGTCGTCGCCGCGGCCGTCGGGCTGATCTTGCTATCGCCTCTGCTGGTGCTGATTGCGCTTGCCATCAAACTCGATGATGGAGAGGCAGTTTTCTATTCACAGGCTCGGGTGGGAAAAGATTTCCGCTTATTCAAGTTGGTGAAATTCCGCAGCATGGCTCCGGGGGCAGATCGGTCCAGTCTGCTGACCGCGCCAGCGGACTCCCGGCTCACGCGGGTCGGGCGCTTTCTTCGAAAGTACAAACTCGATGAGTTGCCGCAGCTGTTCAATGTGATGAAGGGAGAAATGCAACTTGTTGGCCCCAGACCGGAAGTCGAACGCTATGTGTACTTGTTTCGCGCCGACTATTCCGTCCTTCTTCAGGAACCGCCAGGAATTACCGATCCAGCTTCGATCTCCTATCGCAACGAAGAGGAGCGGTTTCACGCTGAACAGATCGAAGAGCAGTATATTTCGCAAATCCTGCCCGATAAATTGAGAATCTCGCTGGAATACCAGAAACAACGGAATTTCTTCTCCGACATCCGCATCGTGCTGGAAACATTGTTCCCTCGCAGAGCCCGCTCGATATCAGGAACATTCATGAGGAAGATTCCTGAAGGAGCGAAATCCGCGACTGAGGGTCTGACGGCAAGGAACGCTCGTCACCAGGGTCGCGAGTCCAGTTCATAAGCGGCAAGCGGTCCACCGCCAATATTTCATTCCAGATCGTTCCCGAGTTACATCGCCGCCAATTCACGACACAGAACGAAAGGACAGTTCATGCGCACGATCCACGACAAAATGTCGCATCTGTTGTTGCGACGTAGACCATGGTTCATCGCTATATTTCAAGCCTGCCTGGTGGCATGCTCGCTTCTCCTGGCGTGGTTGCTGAGGTTCGACTTCACATTGCCGGATCGCCGCATTCTGCTTTCCGCGCTCCCCTTGTTGGTTCTCGCCCGGCTCGCGGGCATGGCATCGTTCGGTTTATTCCGCGGATGGTGGAAGTACGCAGGGATTGGCGACGGTATCGACATCATCAAGGCTGTTGGAACAGGATCGGTCCTCTTCCTGCTTTCCACGCGCTACCTCTTCGTTGGCGAATCCCTGCCTCGGGCGGTTTACGTGTTGGAGGCGATGCTGACAACGGGATTGCTCGCGGGTGTGCGCCTGCTCACCCGTGTGTTGGCCGGCTCGATGCGTGCAGATGTCTCTACTTGTAAGCGAGTGATTCTGATTGGAGCAGGATCTGCGGCGCAATCGGTCCTGCAGGAAATCCGGCTGCCGGGAAGCGGGTATGAAGCTGTGGGCTGCCTGGATGATGATCCTTCGAAGCGTGGAGTGCGCATTAACAATGTCGCGGTGCTCGGCACCGTGGATGAACTGCCGGGCGTGCTGTCGTCCCAATCGGCGGACGAGGTGCTGATTGCCGTTCCCTCGGCCACCGGCGCTCAGATGCGCAGATTTGTGAATATTTGCAATCGCGAACATATCAGTTTCAAAACCGTTCCAGCGCTCAAGGACATCATCGCGGGCGAGGTGATCGTCAGTCAGCTGCGCGAAGTCCGTTTCGAAGATCTGCTGGGGCGCGATCCCATTCAGATTAACCTGGAGTCGGTACGAAACGAAATAAGCGGCCGAACGGTGGTTGTGACCGGAGCGGCTGGCTCGATCGGGTCTGAGCTATGCCGCCAACTGCTCGAGTGCAACCCCGCCACTCTGGTGTGCTTCGATCAAAGCGAAACAGGGTTGTTTTTTCTTCGCCGGGATCTCGATAAACCTGCGAATGGCACTCGAGTCGCAATTTGTGTGGTCGATATCACCGATATGGAAAGGATTCGGAAGCTCTTCTCCGAGTTTTCGCCGGACATCATCTTTCACGCCGCGGCTTACAAGCATGTGCCTCTGATGGAATCGAACGTTCAGGAGGCGGTCAAGAACAACGTGCTCGGCCTTGTGGGGTTGTTGGATTTGGCGGAAGAATCCGGATGCGGAAATTTCGTGTTGATTTCATCCGACAAGGCTGTGAATCCAACCAACGTCATGGGCGCGACCAAACGAATCTGCGAATTGGTGCTCTCCTCCCGTCCGCCAAACAGGATGCGATGTGTGTCCGTGCGATTCGGAAATGTTCTGGGGTCGAGCGGCAGTGTCATCCCGGTGCTGAAGGAACAGCTGCACAAGAATGAACCGTTAACCGTCACTCATCCTGAGATGACCCGCTTTTTCATGACGACGCGCGAGGCCGTGACGCTAGTCTTGCAGGCATTTGCTATCGGAGATCATCGCGACATCCTGGTGCTGGATATGGGTGAACCCGTGCGCATCTTGGATCTGGCTCGCACCCTGATACGGCTTTCTGGAAAGTTCGAACCCGATGTGGAAATTCAGTTCACGGGGTTGCGCGAAGGCGAAAAACTCCATGAAGAACTTTTCTACAAAAATGAACAGGTAATCTCCACGGCATTCAAGAAGATTAAGCGAACCAGCGCGCCCATCAAAGACTGGAACGAGTTGCGCCTTCAACTTGACCAGCTTCGAGCCTCCATGACGATCGACGGCGCCGCACCGATTCGCGCGGGGATCAAGCGGATTGTGCCGGAATATGTCTTTCAGCCGGAGAGCACACGCCAGATCCGCCAGCCCGTGGTGCATGACGCCTACGTCGAAAAAGATTCTTCTTTAGTGAAGTAGGTAACCACCTCTCCAACGACTCGCGACACCGAACCCTACTCCGCTTCTTGCCCGCCAGCCGCGGCGAGGCGCCCGACTCTCCTGGCAGACCGCAGTGCACCCCACAAATCCGAATTCTCGCCCGCAGATTAAGCGGCGGTCGTGTGCGCATCTGCGCTGACCCAGCACGTAACGGGCAGATTTCGCCACGCCTATTCTGACCGAGTTAGAAAGACAGTAGTGCCCTCGAAATCCCCGCAAATCCAGCGCGGACCAACGAATCCAGGTTGTGAATTATTTCAGTGTTGCCAAAGGAGAGAGTGTGAGTGAAACCACGGAACAACAGAAGCTGAAATTGCGCACAGATGATTGGAGGCTCCTCGATCATGTGCTTGCTCCAGCTGAGAACTGGACCGCCGAGCAGGTTCTGCATTGGGCTTATGAGACCTTCGGCCAGGATGTGGCCATTGCGTCGGCTTTCGGACCCGAGGGAATTGTGGTGATCGACATTGCCGCGCGTGTCTGGCCACGTTTGCGCGTCTTCGTTCTCGATACGTCTTTCCTCTTTCCAGAAACTTACCGGCTGATCGAGCAGGTAGAGCAACGCTACGGAATTGAGGTGGAGCGAGTGCTTCCCTCTTTGTCTCCAGAGGAACAAGCTCGAACTCACGGATCGGAACTCTGGACCAGCGATCCTGACCTCTGCTGCCGGATTCGAAAGGTGGAACCACTGGAGAGAAAACTAGCGCATCTAAAAGCATGGGTCACGGCCATTCGCCGCGAACAAACCTCCGCGCGGGCGGATGCCAGAAAGGTTGAATGGGATCCGACCTTGAGAGTTGCGAAGATCAATGCCATCGCCGATTGGACTCACGATATGGTGTGGAGCTATCTCCGCGCGCGAAATTTGCCTTATAACCCGCTCCATGATCGCAATTATCCCAGCGTAGGATGCACGCACTGCACGCGAGCCATCCAACCGGGAGAAGCTCCCCGCGCAGGACGGTGGCCAGGATTCGAAAAGCGCGAGTGCGGCATACATTCCCGTCGCGGGGAACGTGGATAGACGTCAGTTCTAAACTTCCCGTCCGCGCCTTGCGGGCGTCCGTATACCAAATTCCCTTGTGCCGCAGCCGCGGCCACAGAGATAGCCACCGAATCAGGCTGTGTCCAGACGACTCTCCGGCTGATCCAGTCGAGGCGGTGCATCGTGATCTTGCTGCCGCGATCGACCTCCACATAGTAGTAGCTCCCTTCCTTACTGTTACGAATCATCCTCAGCACGATCAATGGAGTACGTGTGTCCCGCGCCTCCGGCAGCGCGCTATTTTGGATGCAAGTGACGCACTCCCAACCACCGGCAAACCCCTTGACAATCGCCGGGTCTCGTCTACAATTGCGTGACTAGATCGGCGTGCTTGTCTGTAGTGTTTCGATTTTCCAGCTAAGAGAGTTTTAGCGCAGAGAGCTGATTCCCCCTCCTTCTCTCTCGCGCGGGCCCCGGGTTTTGCAGTAAATAATTGAGGATAGCGGTGCTATTGATGCGGAACGGTCCAGGACTGTATCGTTCGTGGCTCCTCGCTTGCTTCGTTGCATTCGTTACGCTGCCGGCGCTCGCCCAGACGGTAACCGTCAGTCCCACCAGCGTAGCATTCGGCAACCAAGTCCAGGGGACGATCAGTTCGGTCCACAAAGTGACGCTGAAGAATGCCCAAAGCTCGGCCATCACGATTACAAGCATCACCTCGAGCTTGTCGGATTATTCTGAGACCAACAACTGTCCGGTCAGCCCGGCAACTCTGGCCGCCGCGGCGAGTTGTACGATTTCGATCGCCTTTACGCCCGGTGCTTTAGGGGCGCGCAATGCCACTCTGACGGTGGTCGACAGCGGAGGTTCGAGTCCGCAGCTCGTAACGCTTACCGGTACTGGGACGGCGCCCTCTCTGGTCTCGATTGCAGTCACTCCCGCGTCACCTTCCGTCGCAGCGGGCTATACGCAGCAATTCACCGCGACCGGAACCTACAACAATGGCACTACTCAGAACCTGACCAGCACGGCAACCTGGACTTCGTCGGCCACCACGATTGCAACGGTAAGCAGCGCCGGATTGGCCACGAGCATCGCGCAAGGGACTGCGACGATCACCGCTAAGTCAGGCACAATCAGCGACTCCTCGACGTTAACGGTTACAGCCGCAGTGTTGACTTCGATTTCGGTTTCTCCCGCTACTGCGTCAGTCGCTGCGGGCTACACGCAGCAATATACGGCGACAGGAACCTACAGCAATGGCACTACCCAGACTCTGACCACGACGGCAACCTGGACTTCGTCAGCGAAATCAATTGCCACGGTCAGCAGCAGCGGATTGGCTACCAGTGTGGCAAAGGGAAGCACAACCATTACTGCGAAGTCGGGGACGATCAGCGGGTCCGCGACATTAACGGTCACAGCCGCCGTGTTGACTTCCATTTCGGTCACTCCGGCTACAGCTTCGGTGGCCGCTGGCGATAAGCAACAATTCGCAGCGACCGGAACTTACAGCAACGGCACCACCCAAACCCTGACCAGCACGGCAACCTGGACTTCTTCGGCCACGTCCGCTGCAACCGTCAATAGCAGCGGACTCGCTACGAGCGTAGCCCAGGGAACTGCCACCATCACGGCTGCGTCTGGAACAGTCAGCGGTTCTGCAACACTGACAGTGACCGCCGCGGTGTTGACTTCCATTTCGGTTACTCCCGCCAAACCCTCGGTCGCGGCCGGTTACACGCAGCAATTCACCGCCACGGGAACCTACAGCAACGGCACCACGCAGACCCTGACCTCGACCGCAACCTGGACTTCCTCGGCGACTTCGATTGCCACGGTCAACAGCGGCGGACTTGCCACGAGTGTAGCGTTGGGAAGCACAACTGTTACCGCCACCTCTGGGACGATCAGCGGCTCCGCCACATTAACCGTCACAGCAGCAGTGTTAACTTCAATTTCAGTTACTCCCCCCACAGCGTCGGTGGCTGCGGGTTACACGCAACAATTCTCCGCGACCGGAACCTACAGCAACGGCACCATGCAGACGCTGACCTCAACGGCAACCTGGACCTCTTCAGCGAAATCGATTGCAACCATCAGCAGCAGCGGTTTGGCTACAAGCGTGGCGAAGGGAAACACCACAATCACCGCTAAATCAGGGACGATCAGCGGCACGGCCACATTTACCGTCACGGCCGCCGTGCTGACTTCGATCTCCGTCGCTCCCGCCACAGCTTCTGTCGCGGCCGGCTACACGCAGCAATTCACCGCGACCGGAACTTACAGCAATGCCACCACGCAAACGCTGACGAGCACCGCAACTTGGACTTCCTCGGCTTCCTCAATCGCTACGATCAGCAGCAGCGGCTTGGCGACAAGCGTGGCGCCGGGAACCGCGACGATCACGGCAACTTCAGGCACGATTACCGGGTCCGCAAGCTTCACCGTCACGGCAGCGGCGTTGATCTCGATTTCGGTCACTCCCACGACGGCCTCGGTTGCAGCCGGCAACGCGCAACAGTTCACCGCCACCGGAACTTACAGCAACGGAACCACGCAGAGTCTGACAACAACCGCGACCTGGACTTCATCGGCCACGTCCATTGCGACAGTGAACAGCAGTGGACTAGCTACAAGCCTGACGCAAGGAAGCGCCACCATCACAGCCAAGTCAGGGACAATCAGTGGCTCGGCCACACTGACCGTTACCGCTGCAGTGCTGACTTCGATCGCCGTCACGCCTGTTACAGCATCTGTCGCCGCAGGATACGCGCAGCAATTTGCCGCGACTGGAACTTACAGCAACGGCACCACGCAGAGCCTGACGAGTTCCGTGACCTGGAGTTCCTCGGCAACAACGATTGCAACCATCAGCGGCGGCGGGTTAGCGACAAGCGTGGCTCAAGGAACCGCGACAATAACGGCGATGTCGGGAACGATCAGCGGCTCTTCCACGTTGACGGTGACGGCCCCTGTGCTGACTTCGATTTCGGTCACTCCCGCAACCGTGACTGTAGCTGCCGGTGACGCGCAGCAGTTCACCGCGACTGGAACCTACAGCGACGGCAGCACGCAGAATCTAACAAGTTCAGCGAGTTGGAGTTCATCTCAGCCTTCGGTGGCGACGATTGCCGCAGGGGGTCTGGCAAATGGCGTGACTGTAGGCACGGCGACGATCACGGCTACTCTAGGGACGATCAGCGGTTCGGCCGCACTCAACGTTGGACAGGCTGTGCTGGTGTCGATTGCCGTGACACCGGCTAATCCGTCGTTTGCCCTCGGCACCACGCAAGCCCTGACGGCGACCGGAACCTTCAGCGACGGCAGCACGCTAGTACTAACGAACGCCAGTTGGACTACGGCGAACAACAGCATCGCGACAGTCAGCAATCAAGGAGTCGCCAGCAGCGTGGCTTTAGGCAGCATCACCGTGACGGCCACTTCCGGCACGATCAGCGGATCGACCACGCTCACCATCAGTCCTGCAGTACTGGTTTCGATCGCGGTGACGCCGGCAATCCCGACGATTCCGCTGGGCACGACTCAGCAGTTCACTGCAACCGGCACCTATACCGATGGCAGCACGCAGAACATCACCGACACAGTGCAGTGGAGTTCGGATACGCCCACCGTGGCGACGATTAACAACACTGTGCCGACGCAAGGGCTAGCCAGCAGCGTCGCTGAGGGCAATGCGAACATCACGGCGACGTCGGGCTCGATCAGCGGATCGACCACTGTGACGGTGACCGCGGCGACGCTGGTGTCGATCACACTGGCTCCGGCACTGCCGTCGATTGCCTTGGGCACGACGCAGCAGTTCACAGCCACAGGCACATTCACCGACGGCAGCACGCAGAACCTGACCAGCACGGCCACATGGTCGTCCGACACACTATCGACGGCAACGATCAACACCGCCGGGCTGGCACAAAGTATCGCAATCGGCTCGGCCAACATAACCGCGACTTCTGGGACGGTGAGCAGTACGACAGAGCTGACGGTGACGGCGGCAACGCTGGTGTCGATTGCAATCACTCCGCCGACGGCGACCGTGGCGCTCGGCACGACGCAGCAGTTCACAGCGACCGGGTCTTACACCGACGGCAGCACGCAGAACCTGACGCAAAGCGGGCAGTGGAGTTCGACGGCAGCGAACGTCGCAACAATCAGCAACACCACGAACACGGCGGGACTGGCCAGCACACTCGGCACGGGCACCACAACGATTGGCATCAACTCAGGGACAATCAGCGCGACAGCCACCCTCACAGTGAATCCGGCGGCGCTGGTTTCGATTGCGATCAATCCACCGACGCCGACGATTGCTCTGGGGACAACACAACAGTTCACAGCGACAGGCACTTACACAGACAACAGCACGCAGGATCTGACGACAGTTGCGACCTGGAGTTCGTCGGCCGCGACGGTTGCGATCATCGGCAATGCAGTAGGCAGCTACGGGCTGGCCACCAGCTCCGGGCAAGGCACCGCCACCATTTCCGCCACTTCAGGCTCCATCTCTTCGTCTACCACTATCACCGTGGCCGGTCCCACTCTGGTTTCCATCGCAATTACACCGGTCAGTGCGTCGATCCCGCTCGGAACCGGACTGCAGTTTGACGCCGTGGGCACTTACACCGATGGCAGCACGCAAGATCTAACCGCATCCGGCACATGGACCTCTTCGTCGCCGACGGTTGCCTCCGTGAGTGCCGGATGGGTGAGCGGAAATCTTCAGGGAGCCACCAACATCACCGCCACCTCCGGCAGCGTAACCGGTTCTGCTAGCGTCACCATATCTTCACCGGTGCTAGTCTCGATCGCCGTCACGCCCGCGACCGCGTCGGTAGTAGCTGGCTACACACAGCAATTCACGGCCACTGGGACTTACAGCAACAGCACCACGCAGAACCTCACTGGCACTGCGATCTGGACTTCTTCAGCGACGTCGACTGCCACGGTTAGCAGCGGTGGGCTGGCTACGAGCGCGGCCCAGGGCACCGCAACGATCACGGCGACTTCGGGGACGATCAGCGGTTCGGCCACGTTGACGGTGACAGCTCCTGTGCTGACTTCGATTTCCGTTACTCCCGCAATCGCGTCCGTGGCTGTGGGTAACACGCAGCAGTTCACCGCGACCGGAACCTATAGCGATGGCAGTACTCAGAATCTGACGAGCACAGCGAGTTGGAGTTCGCCTCAGACTTCGGTGGCGACAGTTGCCGCAGGTGGTCTGGCGAACGGCGTAGCAGTAGGCACGGCTACCATCACGGCTACCTCAGGGACGATCAGCGCTTCGGCCACGCTCAACGTTGTAGCGGCCACTCTGGTATCGATTGCCGTGACGCCGGCCAATCCATCGTTTGCCCTTGGCACGACCGAAGCGTTGGTCGCGACCGGAACCTACAGCGACGGCAGCACGCTGGTCCTGACCACCACCGCGAGTTGGACTACGGCCAACAGCAGCATCGCCACGGTCAGCAATCAAGGAGTCACCAGCAGCGTGGCTCTCGGCAGCACCACGGTGACAGCCACTTCCGGCACGATCAGTGGGTCGACGACGCTTACCATCAGCCCTGCGGTCCTGGTTTCGATTGCGGTGACACCGGCGATTCCCACGATTCCGATGGGCACCACCGAGCAATTCACCGCGACCGGGACTTACACCGACGGCAGCACGCAGAACATCACCGACACCGTGCAGTGGAGTTCGGATACGTCCACTGTGGCGACGATCAACAATACTGCGCCGACGCAGGGGCTAGCCAGCAGCGTCGGCGAAGGCAGCGCGAACATCACGGCCACAACCGGCTCCATCAGCGGATCGACCACGGTGACGGTGACCGCCGCGACACTCGTATCGATTGCTGTAACTCCGGCAACGCCGTCGATTGCCTTGGGCACGACGCAGCAGTTCACAGCCACAGGCACATTCACCGACGGCAGCACGCAGAACCTGACCAGCACGGTGACGTGGTCGTCCGACACACTATCGACGGCGACCATCAACACCACCGGCCTCGCGCAAAGCATCGCAATCGGCTCGGCCAACATAACCGCGACTTCTGGAACGGTGAGCAGTACGATAGAGCTTACGGTGACGGCGGCAACGCTGGTGTCGCTTGCCATCACTCCGACGACGGCGACGGTGGCGCTAGGCACGACGCAGCAGTTCACAGCGACCGGGACTTACACCGACGGCAGCACGCAGAACCTGACGCAAAGCGGGCAGTGGAGTTCGACGGCAGCGAACGTCGCAACAATCAGCAACACCACGAACACGGCGGGACTGGCCAACGCGCTGGGCACGGGCACGACGACGATCGGCTTCACTTCCGGCACAATCAGCGCGACGGCCGCCCTCACAGTAAACCCGGCGGCGCTAGTTTCGATTGCGATCAATCCACCAACGCCGACGATTGCTCTGGGCACGACACAGCAGTTCACGGCGACGGGCACTTACACAGACGGCAGCACGCAGGATCTAACCACGGTTGCGACCTGGAGTTCGTCGACGGCGACGGTTGCGATCATCAGCAACGCAGTAGGCAGCTATGGGCTCGCCACCAGCTCCGGCCAAGGCACCGCAACCATCTCGGCCACCTCAGGCTCCATCTCTGCGTCCACCACTATCACTGTGACCCAGGCGAGTCTGGTTTCGATTGCAGTTACTCCGGCTTCTATTTCAATAGCCTTGGGCTACGGCGAGCAATTTGCCGCCACCGGAACCTACACCGACGGCTCGACCCAGGACATCACTCAATCGGCGATGTGGACGTCCTCTGTTCCCGCTGTCGCAGCGATAAATTCCATCGGCTATGCGACCAGCGTTTATCCAGGAAATACAACAGTCTCTGCAAATTCCGGTTCGATCACCGGCTCTGCGTCTTTGGTGGTAAACCCAGCCGTAGCCGTATCACTAACCGTCACTCCTTCAACGTCATCGGTTTATGACGGCGCACAGCAGCAGTTCACGGCCACATTAAATTACAGCAACGGCACTTCAATGATCGTCACCAGCGCGGTCACATGGAGTTCCTCAAATCCTGCTGTGTCGACCGTGAGCAGCGGCGGACTTGCAGTCGCCCTCGCAGGCGGCTCCAGCACCATCGAGGCAACTTGGGGCGCGAACCTGCTCACTGCGGCGGGCACTCTTACAGTGTCGCCGCCTACAGTTTCGATTACACCCTCTGGCGCTTCTGTCGCATTGAGTGCAACCCAGCAATTTAGCGCGACGGTGACCGGAGCTACGAATCAGAACGTCACGTGGAACGTCGATGGAATTGCCGGCGGGAACTCAACCATTGGAACCATCTCGACAGCCGGCATCTACACGGCTCCTACGCTGATCGGCAGCCACACCATTACTGCCATCGCGCAAGCCAACAGCGCGAGCGTGGGCACAGCCTCCGTCACCGTCGGCTCTTTGGTTCCCGTGCAGAACACTTTCTTCGGCATGCATCTGCACCTTCTCACTTCGCCAATTCCAGCTACGATGGAAGGGACGGGCCGCATCTGGGACTCCGCTTCCGCACAATGGCCGAACCTGAACACTGCCGTCAATACGTTTGTATGGACCAACCTGGACAATGTGCTGGCAGACTACAAAGCTGCCGGAATCAACGACATCTTATACACGCTTTGGCGGGTTCCCAATTGGGCGTCTTCCAATCCCACGGATAAAACATGCGACTATGCGTCCAGCCTGGGATCAAAATATTACGGCGAGTGCGATTTGCCCACCGACATCAATGCCGACGGCACAGGTACGAACTTAACCTGGCGCACCTGGGTGCAGAATATTGCCCAGCACGTTAACACCACTTCGTATCTGGCCACGCATGCCAAGATCAAGTATTGGGAACCGTGCAACGAATGTTATCGCTCGCCCGAACTCGATCCGGGCTACGATAGCGGCGGCAATGTTCAGGTCGCTTACCGTGGGACGTACGCTCAACTGCTGCGGTTGATGCAAGACGCCCGCTGCATCATCATCGGGAATTCTAGCGATCCCATAACAGCGTTGAACACCACGTGTGGACAGGCTGGCTATCCCGTCATCGGCATCGACCCGACCGCGCAAATGGTGATGCCATCGACCAATCCAACTCAGAATGGCAAGAATCCTCCCTATCCGGAGGTAATGCAGAATCTGCTCTATTGCACATGCGCAAACAACTCGTGTTCCGCCAGCAGCACCGGATGCACCACGGGTTCGGCCGGTAGTGCAGCCGTCGACATTATTTCAGCTCATCTCTATCCCAGCACTTACACGCCGGAGCAAATTCCGAATGAGCTGGCCATCGTGCGCAACTACCTCATTGCCGCAGATCTAGCCAAGCCATTCTGGATCGGTGAAGGCGGATGGGGTGAAAATTCCGAAGCCACTGAGGTGAGCGATGGCGATCCTGATATGGAAGCCGCCTTCGTCGCGCGCTTCGCCGTCATGCAATGGGCATCAGGAATCTCCCGCTCATATTGGTACCAGTGGGATAATTCCGCGTATGGCACGCTCTGGAGCCCGACCAGCAACAGCGGCTGTTCTACAACGTTCACCAGCGGCTATATTTGCAAACCGGGACTTGCCTATCAACAGGTATATGACTGGTTGCTAGGATCCACTCTGGGAGCTTGCTCGGTGACGGGCACCGTCTGGACCTGCACGCTGACGCAATCGAGCGGATCGCTCGCAGAAATAATCTGGGACACGTCGCAGATCTGCAGCAACGGCACGTGCACATCGAGTCAGCATTCCGTTCCTTTAGTTTACGTGAGCTACGACGATCTGACGGGTGCCAGCTATTCCATTAGCGGTACGGCCCCCGTGGGCATAAAACCAATTCTATTGCAGACGGAATAGCTTGTTGAGAAGGCGAGTCGTGACAAACTTGGACGGATCCGAGACTGGCTCCATCAACGAAGTCATCCTCGAGGTTTTCTCACAAAGTCGCCAGCCAGTCATCAATCCACGATTCCGTACTTAGTCGATAAGAAAGCCCGTAGCTTTGGAGGAGCGACCTGCGCAACTTCCTGCCAGGTTGCAATCCTCAATCTGGTCCTCAGCTCAACCGATTTTACGCACTTCATTACCGCATACCACGCATCCACCAGATCCGGCCTTCGCACATCCACCAGAACGCAGAATGAACATTGCAGAGCGTAGGCAGCCAGCACGTTGCGCAGAAGCTGGTACGAGAGGTACTGGTCTTCCGTCTGAGAGAGCTCCTGCCAATCGAACACCTCGGCGAAATCACGATAGGCCAGCACAACGTCCTTCCTCGCGCTCTGAAAGTCATGCTCGGTCAGTTTCGCCTCGATCAATAAACCTCCCAATCGCAAATCAACTTCTGTGCGATCGAATCTGCCGTTGGCAAGAGGAACACGAGCCTTGTAGCCAAAACAAAGCGTCGCTCCCGGCTCTGCACCCAGCAGAGCCAAAATGCCGCCATCTCGCGACACGCCCGGATAGCAGAATACGTTCATCAGCAGCGCGTCCGAACTCGTGCAGGCATCAAGCTCCATCCAGCGCCCCCGGTCAGTCTTGGGCAAAGATCGCCAGCCTTGCGTATGTACCTTCCCCAGGCGCTTGATCCACGCCGGATTTGCCAGCATCGCCGTGTAGCTTCTCTGCAGAAAGTTCCCATGGCGCGAGCCGTCTTCATAAGGTGCAAAGCACAAAGTCGGGGCTTCGCCGTAGCTCAGACAATGGGGCAATTCTTCAGCCTGAGCGTACTTCTGCGCACGCTCCACGAGTTCCACACGAAGAGCGGCAGCAAAGCTGATACGGGCTGAATGTTCGGAGATCAGCGCCATTTCCATAACTGTTTCCAGATCTGCACCAGTGTTTGCATCTGTCGCGGGCTCGGCAGGCGGTTGTAAATCATCCGGCAATCCTGGTAAGCGCGCTCGCAAAAACCGCGCACCGCAGCCGCACTGAGGTGCGCGAGATTGTGCCGGAGTTCCTTGAGATCCTTCTCGTTCAACACCTCGGACTTCCGCGAATCAGGGCGCCGCGCCATAGTGAAGCAGGTTAACATATTCGCCTTTTGTTCGCCATCGCAATTTGGGTTGTCTTAACAGCCGATTTTCAGGCGGAGCGATGGATCTCCCGCTAAATCGGACCAGCGCGTAAGCCAAACCGCAACACTGCCAATTTTTCTTCTGGGTCTGCCATAATCTCCTCATGTGCGGGCGCTACCGGCTATCGCGAAGAAAGCAGTTAGTCGAGGAATATTTCGACGCACTTCCATCGGATGAAGACTGGACCCCGCGCTACAACATCGCGCCCACCCAGCCTGTCCCAGTCATCCGCCAGAATCCGAAAGAACCTCGCCGAGAATTGTCGTTGATGCGTTGGGGTCTGATCCCGTCGTGGTCGAAAGACGTGTCCGCGGCTGGCGTGCTGATCAATGCCCGCTCCGAAACGGCGGCAGCCAAGCCCGCGTTTCGCGACCCGTTGACCAGTCGCAGATGCCTGATTCCGGCAGATGGATTTTACGAGTGGTCGCGACACGAAGCTGCATGTGTGATTGTCCGGCGAGCACTACTCGACCGGACCTGCCATCCCATTGGCAGTACCCTACGAGGTATGGCGATTCGGTAACGACTCGTCTAGAAGCCCTCGGACAATGTATCCCACCGTCGCAAGACGGGTATCGAAACCGTGAGGGGACGATATTTCTGCCAGCATCGAGGCGGATCGGGGCTAGGGTGAGTGGTAGGGTCAGCAGATGCGAACCTCTTTAAGTATCGTCAAGAATGAAGGGGTCAAAGATGCTGTTAGGCTCCGAGGTTGCGGCTGGAACGGGTGCTCCATTCTCACCCGTCGTGGGCGAAAAGGCCGTCGGTATAGTAGGAGGGACCTAACCCATTCTGTCACGCATGTGGAACGTGGTAAGCCCGCTTTGCTCACTTCGGGGTAGCCAGGCCGCAAGGTCATGCAACGGTGATGCGGGTAGAGGATAGAGGAGAAAGCGAACGTCCGACTGTAATGGTCGGAATACGGATTGCGACATTATCCGACGCGAAAGCGGGCAGACTTCCTCTTGGTTTCCGATCACGAGAGAACTTGGCAAATCGGCCCAATAGGATCGGCAGATGACGGCGCAAGCTGGTGCAATCCTAAACACGAGTTCAGCATGGGACGCTGTTGATTGGCGAACCATTGAGGACAATGTTCGCCGACTCCAGGCGCGTATCGTGAAGGCGGTGCAGCAAAAGAAATGGAACAAGGTGAAAGCCTTGCAACATCTTCTTACGCACTCGGCCAGCGGCAAGTTACTTGCCGTGCGCCGGGTAACAGTGAACGACGGTAGAAAAACGCCTGGAGTGGATGGCGAACTCTGGGACACACGACACAAGAAGCTTCAAGGTGTGATTTCGCTGACGGCACGAGGTTACCGCCCCATGCCTCTGCGGCGGATTTACATCCCGAAGGCCAATGGGAAGCTCCGACCGTTAGGAATCCCAACGATGCGGGATCGAGCCATGCAAGCCTTGTATCTGCTGTCGCTCGATCCGGTCGCGGAAACCACTGCGGATCAGAATTCCTACGGCTTTCGGCAGGGGAGAAGTTGTGCGGACGCGATTGAACAATGCTTCACTTCGCTCTGCCACAAAAACCCTAGCTGGGTGCTCGAAGGCGACATCAAAGGCTGCTTCGACAACATTAGTCATCAGTGGCTGCTCGACAATGTTCCCCTGAACAAAGCGATCCTCCACAAGTGGCTAAAGTCGGGCTACCTGGAAAAACAAGTATTCTACGATACGATCTCTGGCACACCGCAGGGCGGAATCATATCGCCTGCGCTGTCAAACATCACTCTCGACGGCCTCGAACGCCGGCTCCGGGAAGTTTTCCCGGTACGCGGAAAAGGCTCCGAGCGTGGTCGAGCAGCGCAAGTACATTTGATCCGTTATGCGGACGACTTCATCATCACCGGACACTCCGAGGAGTTGCTGAGAATGACGGTGAAGCCGCTGGTCGAATCCTTCCTGGCTGAACGTGGTTTGGTCCTTTCTTCGGAAAAGACCTTGATCACGCACATAGAAAAGGGTTTCGACTTCCTTGGGCAGAACATTCGGCGCTATCCGCACGGCAAGTTGTTTATCAAGCCCGCTCGGAAGAGTGTTGTGTCTGTTCTCGCCAAAGTGAAGCAGATCGTCCGAGAGTACTTGGGTAGTACCGCTCATCTTCTTATTAACCGATTAAATCCGATTGTAAGGGGATGGGCCAACTACCACCGCCATGTCGTCTCCAAGCGCGTTTTCGCACGACTCGATGCTGCGATATTCAGGATGCTCTGGGGATGGGCGTACGCCCGTCACCGCCGAAAAGGAGCTGGTTGGATAAAGCAGAAGTATTTCGACCGTGTGGGAACACGTGACTGGTGGTTCTTCGGTGACACTGTGGACGCGCAGGGCTCGCCTCTTCGTGTCCGCTTGTTTCATGCAGCTTCTGTGCGAATCGTAAGGCATGTGAAGGTTCGGTCCGGCCTGAATCCTTACGACCCGAGTTGGACTCCGTATCTGTCCAGACGCTACGCCGTCGCTCCGCATCGTGCGCGTTCATGATCTGAGCGTTCCCGGAAACTTGAGCCGTGTGAGCTGGAAACTCTCACGCACGGTTCTTAGAGGGGGGACCAACAGCAACGTTGGCCCCCTACTCGGCCAGCGCAACGGCAAGACCAGCCAACCGTACTGCTTCGAGGTCAATAACGGAGAGCTGTTCGCCTTCGCCGGCATCTGGGATCGACGGAAAGACCCGAGCGGACACTGGACCAAATCCTGTTCGATTCTGACTACGACGCCAAATGCTGTGACCTCAGCCGTCCACGATCGCATGCCGGTCATCCTCGACCAGGCGGATTATGACCTGTGGCTTGATCCCGGGATGAAGAATATTCAGGTGATTTCGGAAACGCTGAAACCCTACGATGCGTGCAGGATGCGGTGCTATCCCATCAGCACTCGAATCAATCATGTGGCAAACGATGATGAGGAGTGTTCCGCACCCGCGCAAGTTGTCGAGGTTCAGAGCCGGCTCTTCTCGTAGCCGGCCGCCAAGTTCTTCGAAATATAGTCGCATTGCAATTCCGAAGCGGTCATGCCGTAGCTCCCGCTTGATAGGCTTCCTTGAAGTCCAAAATCATGTGAACCACAGCTTCATCGCTTATTACAGTGTTTATCATCGTGTGGTAAATCGCGCGGTCCGGCCATTCAACATTGAAATACTTTTGGATAAAATCGGCCCGCTCCCGGTCGACGCTATCGACGAGTTCTTCGGCCTCTTTTTCGGTTTTACCGCGAGCCAGCAGCCGCCTGACCTTGTCTTCTCTCGGGGCATAAAGAAACACGCGCAGGGTGTCTGCCCGGCTCTTGAGAAACTGCTGCGAACCTCTGCCCACAATCACACAGTTCCCACGTTCGGCAGCGTGTTCGACCACGCGCCTTGTAGTCTTGAGAATCGTCTCGCTATCCACGAGATGGAGCTTCGGAGCATTGATGCTGCCTTCATAACTTCCGCGCAGGAAGGATTTAAAAAGTCGGTAATACAGCGGATCGTTTCGTTCCTCACGCGCTTCGACCACTTGCTTTGGGCAATTCGCGAGTCTCGCGATTTCCTCGGTCAATCGCTGGTCCCAGAGCTTCCAGCCCAGTCGGTCCGCAACGAGTTGAGCGATATCTCCCCCGCCGCACCCGTACTCGCGTTCAATCGTGATGATGTTAACCATAAAATCGAACTTTCCTTTGCCTAATTAATTACTTGGAGATCGGCGAGATCACGTAACAGTTATTCGGCTACGTGCACACCACCGCCTCCAGGATCATTCTTCTCCAGAAGAAAGCTCAGAAAGAACATGATCCCTGCGGCAACGCAAAGAACCATGAACGTATCAATGTAAGCGAGACACGCGGCCTGCGCCTGCACTGCCTGATAAATCCGGGCGTACGCGGTTGCGAGCGCTTCGTGCTTTCCTAAGCCGCCATTAATAAAGTGGCGCGTAAAGCCTTGCACTGAGTTTTCAAAGTTTGGATTATCAACTCTCGCTTTTTCCACCAGCCTTAGCTGATGGAGTTGCGAACGGCGAGCGATAACCGTCGTAACCAGCGAAGTGCCTACGCTGCTGCCCATATTACGCATGAAGTTCACGATGCCAGCCACCGAATTGTTTTTCTCGGGCGCGATTCCAATGTATGCGACCAGCGTAATCGGAACAAAAAGGAAACCTAACCCTATGACCTGTGTAATGCGGAGCCACGTAGCGGCACTAAAGCTGATCTGCAGGTCGATTCGCTTTGTCGAGTAAAACATCGCAATTGACAAGGCTAGCCAGCCGAAGCCGATCAAGCGGCGCGCCTGAATCTTCGTTGTGAGTTGACCCATGATGGGCATTTCTATCAGCAAGACCAATCCTCCCGCCGAAAGCGCGAGTCCGGCGAGTTGCGAGGTATAGCCTAAGAGCGTTTGCAGGAATTGCGGCATCAGAACCAGACTGCTGAACAGAAGAATACCGAGCATGAACATCATGAGGCTGGAACTGGCAAAGTTAAAGCTCTTGAACATCCGCACATCGATAATCGGTGTTTTCGCAAACCACTCCCACACCACCAGCGAGATCAGGCACGTCGCAGAAACAATGATGAGCGTCGTGATGAAGCGCGATCCAAACCAATCATCTTCCTGACCTTTGTCGAGCAGAATCTGCAAAGCGCCCACCCCGACGGTCAAGAGCGCGATTCCTATGTAGTCCAACTTCACGCCAGCTTTTTTCATTTTCTGAAGGTAGGGAGGATCTTCCACGAACCTGCGTACCAACAGCCACGTGATCACACCAACGGGAAGGTTGATGAAGAAGATCCATCGCCAGGAGTAGTTGAACGTTATCCATCCGCCCAGAGTCGGACCGATTGTCGGCGCCATGATCGCGGTGATTCCATACAGAGCAAATGCAAGTCCGCGTTTTTCTGGCGGAAAAGTGTCCGCCAAAATGGCCTGCGCCATCGGTTGCAATCCGCCGCCACCGGCTCCCTGCAGAACTCGAAAGAGAAGAAGAAAACTTAAGCTCGGCGCGACTCCGCACAGCAAAGAACTGACCGTGAAGATGCCAAGGCAACTCATAAAGAAGCGCTTGCGGCCAAATGCCCCCGCGAGCCAGCCGGTCATGGGCAGAATGATGGCGTTCGACACCAGATAAGAAGTCAGAACCCATGTGCTCTGGTCGTTGCTCGCGCCCAGATTCCCAGCCATGTATGGAAGCGCCACATTGGCGATGCTCGTGTCGAGCACCTCCATGAAAGCTGCGAGCGCCACAACCACCGCGATCAGCCACGGGTTGTAACGTGGCCGCCAATTCTCCTGGTCAAGCGTGATTGCCGCGGTGCTCATTTCAGGTATACGTCTGGAACTACATTCATGCCCGGACGAAGCCTTCGGTCCCGATTTTCGCCCGGCTCAAGAACAATCTTCACCGGCACTCGCTGCACAATCTTCACGTAGTTTCCCGTGGCATTTTCAGGCGGAAGCAAACTGAACAGCGGCCCGGTTGCGCCGGCGATACTGTCAACGCGGCCGTGCAAAGTTCTGCCGCTTGAATCCACATGAATGTCTGCTTTCTGCCCGACCTGCATGTGCTTCAATTGAGTTTCCTTGAAGTTGGCCGTGATCCAGATTTCATCCAGAGGGACAACCGTCAGCAATTGCTGCCCCGGTTCCACATTGAGTCCTTCAACCACCGTCTTATTCACTTCCCCGCTGACTGGGGCCACGATTTTGGTGTATTGCAGGTTCAACTCGGCTTGCTGAACGAGCGCCCGCTTCTGCTGAACGTCCGCGATCGCAGCCTGAACTTTTTCCTTCGTGGATGACACTTGCTGCGGACCTGTCTCCGCGTATGCTTGATTAGCATTTGCCTGAGTCAGGCGGCTCTGCGCTTGTTGAACAAATTGTTGCGCAGCAGATTCGCTGGCCCGCGCGGCGGCGACGTTAGCAGTGCTCGATCTCGCTGTCGCGAGCGCCTGATCGTAAATTTGCTGTGAAACTTCCCGCTTATCGACCAGCTGTTTATATCTGCGCAGGTCATCTTGAGCTTTTACATCGTTCGCCTCGGCCGCTTCCACTTGCTGATGAGCAGCGTCCCGTTGCTTTTCAGCCGCGCTGATTGCAGCACGGGCATCCTCTACGCCCGAGGCAGTGAACTTCATTTGACTGGATGAGTTCACGGATGTGATCGGTACCGTGATATTCAGCGATCGCGCCGTGGCTTCGGCATTGGCCAGGTTTGCCTGCGCCTCGGCGAGCGTAACCTGATAATCGGTTGGATCGATTTCAACCAGAACATCACCCTTGTTCACCCATTGATTGTCATTGGCGCTCACGCGAATTACATAGCCGGAGACGCGCGCACTGACTGGATAAAGATGGACATCGGCCTGGGCATCATCGGTCGATTCATAGCTGCTGAAATAACGCCACAAGAGCAGGCCCACGACAATCGCCACGACCACGGCGATGAGGATAATAAGGTTCCTGCGGCGCTTCCGGCGCGCTTCCGGTGAATACTTCCGCTCGGCCGTAGTCATTGAATTTGCCGGAGGATCAGAATGGGGCAACGAAGACACATTGTCGTCTGCCATCTTATTTTCCTGAGAAATATTCCTTTACGCCCGGAGCACCAGCACCCAAGGCACGAACGAGAGAAATTTTTGCAAAATTATACTTATAAAGACTGGAAATGTATTGCTCGTGCGCGCTCGCAACCGCTTCTTGCGATTGCACCACTTCTACTGAGTCGGTCACGCCTCCACTGAAGCGATCGCGCGATTGCGCCAGCGTCTGGTCCGCCAACTCGATGTTGCTTTGCGAAACCTTCACCTGCTCTGCAGAAGACTGAAGGTTCAAGAACGCTGTACGCACATCTGCTTCGATTTGCTCTCGTAGGTTGTCCAGCCGCTCACGGCTCTGTTCGAGCCGTGCGTCGGCCTGTTGAACGTCACCATGCACGCTGTTGCCGGTAAAGATCGGGATCGAGAGCGTCCCGCGTACGTCGTACACCCGAGTGGAATCCGACGGATGAGCCCCGCCGTTTCCATAATCTGCCCCGAAAGAGATCGACGGGAAATAGCCGGCGACCGCTGCCTTACGCGATAACTCCGCAGCGCGAACTGCGCTTTCGGCAGCACGATAGTCGGATCGCGCGGCGTATGCGCGCGGCAATGCTTCTTCGATTGTTAAACCATCAAGCGCCTGGTACGGTGATTTATCGGTAAGGTCGAAATCCTGCCGCGTGGCTAGACCGACTACACGTGCGACCGTGATCTTCTGAATGGCAAAGTCGTTCTTCGCCTGGATCAGTTGTTGCTGCCGAGTCTGCAGTTCGACCTTGGTGCGCAATGCATCGATATCGGCGGCAGTGCCCGCATTGACTTGGTCCGTCGCTTGATTAAAGAGCGTCCGTGCCGTCTCGACTTGCGCCTCATCGGTGGCAATGCGGGCCTCATCAGCAACCGCCTGGAAGTAGACATAGCCAATTGTGAGGATGACGAGATCGCGAGCGTCAAGGACTGTGTAGTCGGCCGATTTTACATTTTCGCTTGCGGCGCGAGCAGTGTTAATGGATTTCCAATCGAACAACGACTGACTCACTGCCGCGCGGGCATCGAAATAGGAAAACGGCCCTACCGCCGGCGAGATGTGTAATAGAGTGGCGAGACCCGCAAAGCCGAGTTCGTCAACATTGACCTTGGACTCTGCTGCGTAAGGTGCAGTTGTTACCTGCGGGAGCAGCGCGCTCAATTCGTGCCAGCGTTGCCCGCGGGCGGTGCGCGTGTCAGCTTGTGAAAGCAGCAGTCCCAGGTTGTGCTTCAAACCAAGATCAATCGCATTTTCCAGCGACAGTGCCATGCGTCCTGGAATGGGTTTTATCGGCACGCTGCCTGAAAAAACATTTGCAATATTTCCAGAAGGAAGACTTTGACCTGAGGTGTTCGAAACAGAATCTGAGGAAGTTTGGGCGTAGGAAACTACCGCTCCAAAAATCAAGGCCGTTACGCACAGAATGCGTATCGAGGCTCCTGAAGGGATCACAAAACCTCCTTGACTTCGGCTGTGCAGGACCGAAACGCGATAATATACACCACCCTCGCAGGATTCGTCTCTGCGAACAGGAAGAAAACCTCGGTGATCGCATCGTAGCGGTCGCAGTTCACGACGCCTGCTTTCGGGAGTCATTTGTCGGCTATTTGCGTTTCGAATGCATCCAGGATGGATCTCCCAAGCACTCACGCCTTCATCGCAGTCGCAGAACCAAAGAGCGCCACGGTTAAGCCATTCCGAATATGCGAGCCGGCATTTGGTCGTGGAACTCGTTTGCAGATTTGGTCTTCGCCGAATTTCGGCTGCATTCTTGCGCTGCGCAAGTCGTCAACGGGCTGCGGCTGTTCCTCATGACGGTGCAGCTACCTGAGGTCGGGGAATTGCGTCGCTATATATCATTCGAAGCGCCGGGTGAAACGCTGAGGGAGAGGAATCTATCATTCGAAAAGCCCAGTCTGCGATGTCATTTCTGGACGCTGAATGCATCGGCCTTCGGCCCGTGAAGCTCGGCGATATATCCACCGGGAAACTCCACAATCGCGATGGAACGATCGCTCGATGTGTAGGGGCCGAAGAGAAGCTTCACTCCCGCCACTCTTGCTTTTGTGAGTGCGCCCCCGAGATCAGCCACTTCATATCCAGTCATTTCACGGCCGAACGGATAAGGAAGGTGACCGTCTGTTACCAATACGAGCATCCCGCCAAACAATGAGGTGATCCGTATCCGCCGGTAAAGCTCTCCCGGGCGCCCGATTTCGCCGGCTTCGGCGTGCTTTTCATCGGAAACGACTTTGCCGTGCGCGAACATCACGAAATCGTTGACGAAGTTATCGGCCTGATCGCGCGACAAATAAACTCGGTTTTCGGGAATCGTTGTCAGGGGCGAGTATTTCGGAGGCATGGTGTGCCAATAAAGCTGCATGTTGACACCCCCCGGCCACCGAATCACAGCGTCGATGCCGATGGGATCCTTGAATGGTTCAACAATTACCTCCGCGCCCGCGGAGCGAGCGTCGCGGATCGCCTCCGCCATATCGGTCACAAGATATCCAGTACGCTCCTGGCCGAAAGGAAATGGGATTGGTGTTTGGTAGGCGAACACAGACAATGTGCCTACCGGAGTCCATATGTATTGAAATTCCGTGCTACTGGGCACGGGCAAGACATTCGTCACAGAGCGCTTTGAAGCCTGGCCGCCGCAAGTAGCGATAAAGCTTTTGACGAAGTCGTCGAGATCGTGAGGGTTTACATAAACGTGCGTCGAATCGTATTGAGCTCCCACGGCAACTCCCGCTGACGTCTGGCCAGTAGCCGTGAAAGTAGAAACGAAAACTAGGACGGGGATTGCCCAGCACAATGCGATCACCGATCCCTTCTCTCTATTCACTTGGACTGATCCTCCGAGACGGGTTCAGTAAAATCGAATCGAGTCTGCCGATTCGTTCAACCTGATGGGTGAAAGTATCCGGCCTTCTTGCGCCTCCATGAAAGCCGGATGTTCTTCTACGCCGCTGCCTGCTTGCTTTGCTGAATAAACTCAAGCAGGTCGCCATTGATCTGGTCCGCATTCGTCGCCGGCATCCCATGTGGAAAGCCTGGATACACCTTCAACACGGCGCCCTTCACAATCTTTGCCGACATTCGACCTGCCGCATCGATCGGCACAATCTGGTCGTCGTCCCCGTGCATCACCAGCGTCGGCACGTCGAACTTTTTCAGGTCTTCGGTGAAATCCGTCTCCGAAAACGCTTTGATGCAATCGTAGTGGGCCTTCACGCCGCCCAGCATTCCTTGCAACCACCAGTGCTCACGAATCCCTTCCGAGATTTTGGCGCCGGGCCGGTTGTAGCCGTAAAAAGGGAGCGTGATGTCCCTGTAAAATTGCGGCCGATTTGCTGCGAGCTGGGCGCGCAGGTCATCGAAGACCGAGATGGGCAAACCAATAGGATTTTTTTCCGTTTTCACCATCAGTGGTGGCACGGAGCTGATCAGCACTGCCATGGCGACGCGCATCGAACCATGCCGCCCAATATAACGCGCAACTTCTCCTCCACCGGTCGAGTGGCCCACATGGATCGCGTTCTTGAGATCGAGTTTTTCAGTGAGCGCCGCGAGGTCATCCGCATAGGTGTCCATGTCGTTGCCATCCCAAGTTTGGGTGGAGCGTCCGTGGCCCCGTCGGTCAGCCGCGATAACGCGGTATCCGCGCTGGCCGAAGAATAGCATCTGCCCGTCCCAATCATCGGCGCTAAGCGGCCATCCGTGACTGAACACTATGGGCTGGCCCTTTCCCCAGTCCTTGTAGTAAATCTGTACGCCGTCCTTTACTGTGAATGTGCTCATAATTATGTTCTCCTGGTGCTTTGTTGGGCGCGCCTGCAAAGGCTCGCCTGGGTTTACGACTGAGAGGATGCGCACCTTGGCAACTCCATCCAGACTGCCACGGCGGCGCTTCCAAAGATCAATTCGCGGCGCGTCAGTCCGGAGGCCCGCTTCGTCGAATGCTTAAGTTCTGCCTGAGTGCCTAATCCTCGAAGTCACCTTACATCCTCTTGTAAATATCCAGAATGATATCAGGAGAAATGAAAGCTTGAGTTTCGCATTCCAGTTAGGATCCTGATGAGACGAACGGGTGATTCGAACAGTCACCGCGCCATTGGCAGTCAGCGATCAGGCAGCATGAGGCTGGGAACACATGAATGGATTTGATTTGCAGCGTCTAGCGATGTTGATGGTCATCAAACGCAAAATGTTGGAATCGGTCTGTATTGCTCAGTTCGCGATTCGTCCTTGAGCTACGCTTACTCATTACCCTCCGAAGGAGGTGTGATGATGGATACCCGCTTCTCTCCACAAATATCCTGTGCCCTTTGCAGCAAGCCAGTGGATTTACAAGCCGATTTGTGCGCCGATGAAAATGGCAAATCGGTTCACGGAGATTGCTACTTCAAACATGTAGCTAGGAATTCTCCCGCAGATCAGCGAAGAAGTTCTTAGGTTTTCTTAGCCTGGATTTCGCGTGGTCCTTTTAAGCCAAATACTGGTTACTCGAGGCGGGCGGTCCGCCCTTGATGACCGCTTTTGCGCGCACCATTTCCACAGAGGGTGCCCCATCCTTGCGTTTTTGGCAAGGGTGGGCAGCGATGCTGCCTATGCGATGTGTACGTCCTGCGGGGTGATTAACCAGCCTAGCCGGCATTTCCAACCCCCGCCCTGTGAAACAGATGCTCGCAAAAAGTGGTGGCCAGGGACGGAGTTGAACCGCCGACGCCAGCCTTTTCAGGGCTGCGCTCTACCACCTGAGCTACCTGGCCACGTTTCGAAACCCGCTCGTCACCGGGGACCGCGAGCATTCTCGTTTCACGCCGATTGGTGCGGGATTGTGAACTGAATGAACAGCTCTCTGCCGAACGTCTGCAGAACGTTCTTGATTATAGCAACGGGAGTGACTTCACTCAAACCTCGCGCAGATTTCGGGAGGCGAGTTCAGACCAGGCCTTGCTCGATCTTCACGATGAAACAACCGCGCAACGCGTACTGGCCAGATGACCCAGCACCAGTACGCGTTACGCCTTAAGGAAAGATTGTTGTTTATTGTCCGCCCACCGCAGAACCGTGCTGTCCCAGCCACGAAGCCAGTTGCGGTTCCTGCCGCGACTTCAGGTCGACGCAGTTGTTGATGCGTTCGATCGATTGGCGATACGTCCTCTCTGCCGCTTCAACCTTGTGCGCGGCAAAAAACTCCACGACCTGATCGCGCATGTGTGCATCGCAGAACGAACTGGTCGAGCCCACAATTCGCCCGCTGGCAAATGGACCTCCAACTTTCTGTACCGCGTCCCAGTGCGCCAGCACAAAGTCCCAAGCCAGCTTCTGGCCTTCCGGATTGCTCATGACGCTGCTGATCACGCCCAGCGCGTCCTGCGAACGCACGTCCGGTGACAGCGCGTAGTCGAGCGTCCGCTGCAAAAGTTTCGGATCGCTAAACTGCGGCAACGTGAATAAATACATGTAGAACTCCTCCGGAGACTTCGGGTTTTTCAGCGCCGTCATCAAACGATCGTAAAAATCTTCGCCACCGTTCAACGCCGCCAGCGCCATGGCTCCGCCTGCGATCTGCCGGTCAACGGAAGATGGATCATCCAGTGCTTTGTCCGCAAGTTTGCGCGCGTTCGCCAGCACTTCGGGATCGCGTGCATCGTACCCAGCCGCGCTAAATAGACGAGACCGCAGCGTTCTCTGCTCGTCGCTCTCGCCCGGCTTCGCATCCCAACCCACATCTTTCAGCATAGGCGCCAGGTAACCGCGCATCCAGGCCCGGTAGGATTCACGGTCACTCTCCGTCACCAGGTAGCGGCCAATAAAATCCAGCCGGCCCAAAACATCATCCATCACCGCGCGATTGCGGTCGCTTCCAAGGCCCTGCGCGAGCGCGAGATAGTCGCCCACCGGCTCGCGGCCCACGCGTACTGAGGCCCAAATATCCGTCTGCAGGGCAATGCGCTCGGCGGGCGAAAGCTTGCTCTCAGCATCATTCGCCAGCGCTCGCACTGCATCCGGCTGATAGCCCGCTCGGTAATAACCAGTGGCGCCGGCATTCGCCAAAACCCACGTCGAACACCCCGGCAAGGTAAACGTCGCTTCCTTCTTGGCGAGCAGTTCGCACTTCTCAGCTCCAGTCGACGACTTCATGCACAACGGAACTTTCCAGAGCTGATCGTTTGCTGCCTCGAACTTTACGCGATCATAGAAATAACGCCGCTGCTCCACACTCACGGTAGTCGATGCGCCAGAGCACTGCGACTTCACATCGATGATTGGAACCCCAGCCTGCTTCACAAACGTCGGCATGATCTGATCCACCGGCTTCTTGGAGGTCTTGGTCTGCGCATCCCAGAAGTCGGCTTCGGTCGCATTTGCATATTGATGTTTCTGAATGTATGCGTTCACGCCTGCCTGGAAAGTCTGTTCGCCCAGATACGCTTCAAGCATGCGTAGCACCGCCGCTGCCTTTCCGTATGCGATTCCGTCAAACAGCTCTTGAATCTGCGCTGGAGTTTCCGCAGCCTGATGAATCGGACGCGTGTTTGCCAGCGAATCCGTATTGAGCGTTCCACCGGTATTGCTCACATCGTCGAGATTGAAATTCCATTCCGGCTTCCACGCCTGGATCGGCTTACTCGACATCCATGTGGCAAAACCCTCGTTGAGCCAAATGTCGTCCCACCATTTCATGGTGACCAGATCGCCAAACCACTGGTGCGCCATTTCGTGCGCCACCACTGAAGCGATCGTCTTCTTCAAATCGACGGAACCTTGCTTCTCATCGATTTCCAGCAGCACTTCGCGGAACGTAATGCAGCCGGCATTCTCCATAGCGCCCGCGGAAAAGTCTGGGATGCCAATCAGATCCAGCTTCCCATAGGGATACTTGATGCTGAAATATTTATCGTAATAGCTGAGCACATGCTCGGCAGTCTCGAGAGCAAACTTCCCCATCTCTTTCTTTCCGGGAGTCGTGTAGACACGGATCGGAATGCCGTCGGCCTCGCCCTCGATGTATTCAAAATTTCCCACCACCAGCGCCGCCAGATACGAAGACATCTTCGGCGACGTTGCAAAGCGAACCGTGTGCCGGTCGCCGGGTCCGGGCGTGTCGGAAATAACTTTCGCGTTCGAAATTGCCACCTGCCCATTGCCAGCGACTGTGCTGATGTCGAACGTGGCTTTGTATGCGGGTTCGTCAAACGACGGAAACGCGCGGCGCGCATCCGTGGACTCGAACTGCGTGGCGGCGTACTTGCGGCCCTGTTCGTCCTTGCCTAAATAAAAGCCGCGCATCTCACTGTTGAGAATGCCGGAGTAAGTGATGTGAATGGTCGCCGGACCTGCGGGCAACGACTTCGCCACTGTCAGAACCACCATCTCCTTCTCTTTCTCATAAGTGCCGGAGGCCTTTTGCGTGGCGCCGCCGCTGGTGATGGTGACCTCGTGGAAATCGATATCCGCCGCGTTCAGCGTAATTTCCGAAGTCGGCATCAGGACGCGGATGGAAATGGTTTCATCGCCTTCGAACGTGGCCTTGTCGAGATCGGGCGTGAAGGAAAGTTTGTAATTCTCAGGAACGGCCGCTTCGGGCAGCCGCTGGGCTGCTGCAAGAGATAACGTCGTCAACGCAAACGCGATTACGGCAAGAATTCGCTTCATATTTTCCTCAGGAGATGCTTGAATTCACTTCGTAAACGAACCGACTTCTGGATTCGACAATTTCTCAGGGCTTTAGATTCGTTCGGGGCATCCGCTTCAGCGATGCCGAAAAACGCCCCACAAACACTCCGGCTTCAGCCGCTGCGGAAGCCGCCACGCATAAACAGTATTGTCCCGCACTTCTATACGAAAGCTTGATCGCAAAAGTTCATTGCGGATGCGCAACCACACCGTTAATCACCGTCAGCGCGCACCGGTTGACTCCGAACCAGTAAGGGATCTCGCGATAGTCATCGACCGCAAACACGGCGAGATCCGCGTCTTTCCCCGGCTCAATCGATCCCTTCCGTTCTGCAACTCGCAGCGCCCAAGCACCATTAATCGTGGCCGCGGCAATGGCTTCCGCCGGAGTCATCTTCATGTGCGTGCACGCCAGCGACATCGCCATCGGCATGCTCAGCGTCGGCGACGTGCCGGGGTTGTAGTCCGTCGCCAGCGCCACCGGCACGCCCGCATCAATCAGCTTGCGTGCAGGCGGATATTCCTTCAGTCCCAAAAAATAATTCGCACCCGGCACCAGCGTTGCCACCGTGTCATGCCGCGCCAACTCCGCGATGTCGTCTTCCCTCACGTGGTCCATGTGATCAAGCGACGCCGGATTAAATCGCAAGAACGGCCCCAGCGCCGTCTCAGAAAGCTGACCCACGTGCGCCCGCACGCTGAGCCTGTGTTGCGTAGCGGCTTCAAAAATCTGCTCCGCCTCCACCGCAGTAAACGCCCCCTTGTCGCAAAACACATCGACAAACTGGGCGAGCCTCCGCTTAGCGGCCAGCGGAATCATCTCCTTACAGACGAGCTCAACGTATTTTGGTGAGCGGCCCTGAAATTCTTTTGGAACCACATGCGCCCCGAGAAGAGTCGCGATTACAGTTCCCGGCCAGCGGGAAGCCGCATCACGGATCGCTTCCAGCGACTTCATTTCCGACTCGACCGTCAGCCCGTAACCAGACTTAGCCTCAACGGTAGTAGTTCCATGCGCGGCCATGTCGCCCAAGACAGTTAGAACTTTCTCAACCAGAACCCGCTTCCCTGCCGTGCGCACGCCCTCCACGCTCGACCGAATACCGCCGCCAGCCGCGGCGATCTCTTCATAAGAAGCACCCTCAATGCGCTTCTCAAAATCCATCAGCCGCGGGCTGACGAAAACCGGATGGGTATGCGAATCCACGAACCCGGGCAGAACGACTTTGCCCGCGCAGTCAATCTCAGTAACTTTCTTGCGATTCTTCTTCAGCCACGGATCGCGCAAGGCATCTTTGGTCGTGCCCACAGAAACGATCTTGCCGCCAAGGCAAAGAACCGCGCCGTTTTCGATGATGCCGAGTTCTTTGAGGCCCGAGCCGCGGCGCGGTCCGGGCTTGAGCGAGGAATACCGAAGAGTAATGAGCTGGCCGATGTTCGCCAAGAACAACTGAGGTCGGACTTTCTGATTTGATTTTCGAAGGGAGGCCACGCTAGAGGAGTTTAACAGTCGATGCCGTGCATGGTCAGGTATCATCTTTCCTATGGAAAAGTACAGCCCCAAGCGCAAGGCGGAATTCCTGCTAAACAAAGCTGTCGACGAGGCCGATTACCGCGATGCCCGGAAAGAAGTTCGCAGGCTGAGCCTTGATCCGGATTCGATCCCACACGTGCGCCCGCCAGCCGACTCACGGTTTAATGTGACTTCGAGCTTCTAGGCGTTGGACGCAACTGTCGTCAGCGCCCCGCAGTTCGCACCCGAGAAGATTCCAAAATTGCTTTTTTGCTTCAGTCTGCGAATAGGTCCTCGCAATGGCAGCACTCGGCAGATTCATTTCGTAAACACGGTACGTTCCGCTGCAACTACATACGCTGACAGGAGCTACTTCGGCCGCTACGAGCAAGGTGGAGGAGTCTGTTTGCCAGGATACGAAGCCGGTGTTTGGCGGAACTTCGACGTCGCACTTCACGGGGCTTCCGAAATCTTTCTCAATCGGGCGAGAAACATCTATCTTGCGGAGACTGCCTTCTTCGACATAGAACACATAAACCCGGGAACCCAAACCTCCGCCACCTTCGGTCTGAGTCACGGCGAAGGCCTTGGAGTCCGGTGCCCACGCGACCTCGCCGTTGAAGCCAGGCAGATTGGCCGTCAATGTCTCACGCCCACTAATGACCCTGTAATCGATGTGGGATCCACCGGGGTCCTCTTTATCCGAAACAGCCTTAACGACCAGCGTCTTGTTGCCGTCGGGCGATGTCACTCGCACCGGATGACCCGGCGCCGAATCGAGTGTTGCTGCGTCGCGCGAATACAGCGTGTGAGGACCGTCGGGGCACGAACTCTTCGGCCCTTGAGCAAACGTGCCTACGCAGCAAAGCAGCAAGAAAATGAGCAGGCCCGAGTTCCACTTAATCATTTTGTTCCTCTGTCGCCTGAGCAACGACTACCGATTCGGCGAGTGTTATCCCATCGGAATCGTCACGCCGTTCTTCTTCGCAAACTCCTTCGCCTCGTCGTAGCCTGCATCGGCGTGGCGAATGATTCCCATGCCCGGATCAGTCGTGAGCACGCGCTCGATGCGCTTTGCCATTTCGTCAGTGCCGTCGGCAACCGTGACTTGGCCGGCGTGTAGCGAGTAGCCAATGCCCACGCCGCCGCCGTTGTGAATCGAAACCCACGAAGCGCCTGCCGCCGTGTTCAACAGAGCATTCAGCAGAGGCCAGTCGGCGACCGCGTCCGAACCATCTTTCATGCTTTCGGTTTCGCGGAACGGGGACGCTACCGAACCGCAATCGAGATGGTCGCGGCCAATCACGATCGGCGCTTTAATCTTCCCATTCTTCACCAGATCGTTCATCGCGAGGCCGAACTGCGCGCGCTCGCCATAGCCCAGCCAGCAGATGCGCGCCGGTAATCCCTGAAACTTAATGCGCTTGCGCGCCAGGTCAATCCAGCGGCGCAGGATGCGATTCTCGGGAAACAATTCTAAGACCAGCTCGTCGGTCACATGAATGTCCGAAGGTTCGCCTGACAATGCAACCCAGCGGAACGGACCGCGGCCTTCGCAAAACAGCGGACGAATATACGCCGGCACGAACCCAGGAAAATCGTAAGCATTCTTCACGCCGCGCTGAAACGCGAACGTGCGGATGTTGTTGCCGTAATCAAAAGTAATCGATCCCATCTTCTGCAAGCGCAACATACCTTCGACGTGTGCTGCGATCGCATCGAGCGATTTCTCCTGATAAGCCTTAGGATCGTTTTTCCGTAACTCGACAGCCTCCGCTAAAGTCATGCCATTCGGGATATATCCATTCAGCGGATCGTGCGCCGACGTCTGATCGGTCAAAATGTCAGGCACCACGCCGCGCGCGGCCAGTTCTGGAATCACATCCGCGCAATTCCCTACCAGCCCGACCGAAACATTTTCTTTCTTGCGCACAGCATTCTTCAGAATGCGCAGTGCTTCATCGAGCGTGGTCACCATGAAGTCGCAATAGCCAGTCTTCAGCCGCTTCTTAATGCGCTCCGGATCAACGTCGATCCCCAGAAACGCCGCGCCTGTCATGGTCGCGGCCAGAGGCTGCGCGCCGCCCATTCCGCCCATTCCGCCGGAGACGATCAGCTTGCCAGCGAGGTCTCCACCGAAATGTTTTTCGCCTGCCGCTGAAAATGTTTCGAACGTTCCCTGCACAATTCCTTGTGACCCGATATAGATCCACGAACCCGCAGTCATCTGCCCGTACATCATCAGACCGGCGCGCTCGAGTTCGTTGAACTTCTCCCAGTTCGACCAATGGCCTACGAGATTCGAATTCGCGATGAGCACGCGCGGCGCATGATCGTGCGTCGTGAACACGCCGACCGGCTTGCCCGATTGCACCAGCAAAGTCTCGTCGTTCTCAAGCTTTTTCAGAGTGGCAATGATCGCGTGGTAAGCCTCCCAACTGCGGGCAGCGCGGCCGGTTCCGCCGTAGACGACTAGATCCTGCGGGCGCTCGGCTACGTCGGCGTCGAGGTTGTTCATGAGCATGCGCATGGCAGCTTCCTGCTGCCAGCCTTTGCTAGTGATGGTGTTTCCGCGAGGCGCGCGAATGGAGGCGTAACCCTGAATCTCAGTTTCCACGGGCATGCATAGATGTTACTTGCTGAACGTGGAAGTGTTCAATGCTGGAGGGAGCCTAGAGCGGATTTACCAAGTTGAGTAGGCCGTGCCGTCGCTTGAGGTCATATTCGACGCAGAATGCACATCGTCGATGCCGGGGTCCTGCTGGTCTGGGCTTGAAATAACATTCTCTTCCATCTTCGGCTCCCAGTTCGATTCGTGCGTCATCGGATCCTTGGGAAGCTCTTTCAGGTAGCCCGCCTGCACCAGGTCATCGAGCGACTGCGGCGCTTTCTGCTTGTCGAGCGTGTACTGCGAGATCAGCTTGCGCAGTTCGAACAAGTCGTTGCGCAGGACGGCCTCGCGCGCGCTCACCACCGCCCGGTTGTAAATGGGAACCGTGATCGACATCAGTATCAGCATGATGATCATGACGATCATCAATTCAAGCAGCGTGAAACCCTGCTGCCGCTTTACGCCGCGCCCGATTTTTAGCCTGCTTACCATTTACCAGTCCTTATACTTCGTGCCGTCGAGCCCCGTGCCTTGCGACTTGGTGAAGACATCGAACACGCTCTGCCCGCCCCAGGAATCTGAATCTGGATCATCCTGCATCGAACGCATGCCCCATTCGGTTGTGCCGGTCATGGGATCGGTTGGAATCTGGCGCAGAAATCGCAGCTTCTTACCCTGCACGTCAACGCCCTTCACCAGCGTTTCAAGGTCGGGCGGATAATTTTGGCTATCCACTTTAGTCTGAAACAGGTTCCGGTCGGCTGCGTCCTTATAGCGGTCGATGGCATCGCGCATCTGCCATAAGTCGGCTCGCAGCAGGCGCTCTTTCTCTCGCTGGATGGTCAGCCTCGCCAGCGGCACCGCCATGGTCGAGAGAGCGATCAGGATGGTGGTGGCAATCATCAACTCAAGGAGCGTGAAGCCCCGTGATGACTTCGCACTCCGCCCGCGCATGAATGTTTGCAGCTTCATCTCAAAAAAATCCTGATAGAAAATCCTGAACTTATGAATCCGGACCTGCCCTTTCTAAGTAGCGCCTATCCTTATTGCACGGTCACCGACGCCTGCGCCCCATTCACCGTGATCGACTTCTGCGTGGGATCGAGCGCTCCACCGCGGGTAATGGTCAGAGGAGTTTGCCCGCTGGCCTTCGCCTGGAATGTGAGCGTGACCACAGTGCCTTGCCCGGAAACTCCACCCGAGCCCGGCGGGCGCGTCGCGGTGATCAGCAACGCACCAGTAGTCTCATCTTCGCGGTGTACCACGGCTACAGCCTGCCCATCCTGGGCAAGAAATCCTCCGCTTGAAATATTCACCAGTTGCAGTTTGGTCATGTCGTAATTCATCTGCACTGGCACGGAGTAAATATTCTGCGCCCCGGAGATCATCAGGTTCACCACGAATGTGTTGCCCTTCACTGCCGTGATCTGTCCCGGATCGAATAAGAAGTTCGGAGCGGCCGCCGCAGCCACAGCCGGATTCGGAGCTGGCGCCGAGGCACCCGGCACTTGGCCAGCGGGAGCCTGCGCCGCCGCAGTCTGACCCGCAGCAGCCGGCGGAGTCGCGTGGCTGACATGCCGCAGTTCGATGGTGCTTGCGGTGCCAATGTCGATCGGCCGCTGGTTCAACTCGCTCACGCCCGCTGCACGAATAATGTGCGGAGTAATCGCGAACACCGTCTCGTCCTGCGATTTATCCTGCGTAGTCTGTCCAAAAAGGTATTTCAGGATTGGTATGGAAGCCAACCCCGGGATTCCGCTTAACGACCTGGTCGACGAATCATCAAAGATGCCGCCAATCAGGCTCGGCTCGCCATCGGCCAGGCGGATTTCGTGCTCGATTTTCTTTTGCCCGATGATCGGCTGGCTGATGCCGCCGATGCTCGACTGCCCGACCACCGACGAAATTTCCATCGTGATCTTCAGCGTCACTTCGCGGTCCGCGTGCACGTGCGGAGTCACGTCGATGTTCACACCCACGTCCAGATATTGAAACTGCGTATTCACCAGCGGGTTGATGCCCACGCCGCCGATTCCGGGCTGGAACGACCCTGTGGCCACCGGCACGCGTTCGCCGATCTTCAGCGTCGCCTTCTGGTTGTCGAGCGCACGAACCTGCGGGTTCTGCAACATCTTTGTATCGCTATCGCCCATTACCGCCGACAAGTTGGCGGCGCCAATCGAAACCTGGAAATCAGTCGCGTTCAGATTGCCCAGAGTATTCAACTCAAGACCGCCGGCGCTCGAACCGGTGCTGGTTGTGCCCGTGGTTGAGGTCGTCGAAGTCGTGCTGGTGTTGATATTACTTTGCAAAGTAACCGTGGCACTACTCGGCGGTAGAAATCCTAAGGTTCGCGATCTGTCTTTGCTCACCTGTAAGACGGCGATGTCAACCACCACCTCCGGACGCGCCTTATCCAAATCATCCACAAGTTTCTCGGCCAGGGCGATCTGATCAGGGGTGCCCCGCACCACCAGCGCATTTTGCGAGAGCAACTGCTGCACGCGCTGCACATCGAGCACGGCGCGGATCGCATTCACCACATCCTGCAACTCGGTAGGCGCCGATAGATTCGATAGATAAAAAGTCTTCAGGACGCTCTGCTCCAGTTCCTTGCGCTTGGCCGCGTTATCCTGGGCCACAAAAATCGTATTCGCCGTCACCGGCCGCCAGAAGGTTTTCGATTCCAGCGCCGTAATCTTCAACGCTTCTTCCAGAGTCACTCCATTCAGTTCGACTTTAATGCGCCGCGAAGTGTAGTCGTAATCGAACAGAACGTTAATTCCAGCCAGCTGACCGATGGTCTGATAAATGACTTTGGAATCTTCGGTGAGCTTCACCGTGATCGGCACGGTTGAGATAGCCGCAAGTTCTACCGGACCAGCCGCATCCCGAAGCCTGCGCTCGATGCCGGTCGGCGGCCCCGCCGCCTGCGGTGGAGGGTTATTGATATCGTCGATCATCTTCTGCGTGCGCTTCAATTCCTGCTGCGCCGCAAAGAGCGACGGGTCGATGAACGCCGCCTTCTGAAACTCACCCAGCGCTTCCTGCAGCTTGCCCTGGTCGCGCAGCAAAATGCCATGGTGGACAATTGTGGCCGCGGCCTTAAACCGCAGGCGCTCAAACGACGACTTATAGCGCAAATCCTTCGGCTTCAGGTCGTAGGCCTGCTTGTAGAACTCGTAAGCAGTCTCGTAATTTTCGCGAGCCTCGGCGTCCGAACCCTTGTCATAGTCAGTCTTGGCCTTATCGGCGATGGCGGGCAGGATGGCAATCGCGACCAGCAGCATTACTGCCGCGGGCATTAGACGTCTCATTCGAAACCTCATCTACAAAAGTCTTCGCCGGACAAGCAGTCTGTACCCCGAAGGCCAGCGAACCTGGGATTCACTACACTCGAAACAATAAATAAATAAATAACGGTTTTGCAGCGATTATAGCATCGCGTTTCGCGCCTCCCGATGTGATTGCCCGCACGGGAGTTACACTCTTTAGTCGTAGTCCTATCGGGAGAAGACCGGCTCCCGGCTTCGGGCTCCCGGTTCCCGACTTCCGGAAGCCGGATGCCGAAAGCCGATCTTCGCTGCTAAGATGAAGCCGAGGCCATTGAATCATTGACTCAATGATTCAATCACTCAATGGCTCAATTCCATGCCCCGCCAATCCACCCACGAAACCAAGCCCAGCAAAGAAAAGGCGCCGCGCCGCGAACCGACAGCCTCCGGCCAACGAGACGCCGCCGTTAATAGGATCGCTTCACATAACTACTTCTTGCTGGAAAAATTTGAGTGCGGCGTGGTCCTTACCGGAACCGAAGCCAAATCGGTCCGCGGAGGCCTGGCCAACCTCAAAGATTCCTACGGCTTGGTCAAGGACGGCGAGCTCTGGCTCCTCAACGCCCACATCGGTCCCTACGAGCACGGCAACATCCACAACCACGACCCCCTCCGCACTCGCAAGCTGCTGATGCATAAAGAAGAAATCCGCAAGCTGATCGGCAAAACGCAACAAAAAGGCCTGACCCTGATCCCAGTCCGCATGTACTTCAAGAACGGCAAAGTAAAGGTTGAACTAGCCCTAGCCAAAGGCAAGCAGCTCTGGGACAAACGAGAAACCGAACGCCGCCGCACGGCCGACAAAGAAGCCAGAGAAGCCATTCGAGGCCGGAAGAAGTAGAGCCCCGGAGGGGCGGCAGATAATAGCCCAGGACGTAAGTCCTGGGTAAGTTCCTCCGCCTTGCAACAAGTCCCGTAGGGACGACACCGAAACGATAGGTAGTTTTGTCATTCCGAAGGCGGCCGTGTCGCCGAGGAACCCTTGTCAGCCCGCAGCGCCGAATCACCCGCCCACGAATTTGCCGTTGATCCCAAACCAGCAAAGCGGGCGTATGATGGTCGGCCAGCAGACTTGGAGCGATGGCGAATCCCGAACATCTCGCGAAGTTGAAGGAAGGCGTAGAAGCTTGGAATGCCTGGCGGTCTGGGCAGCCGCAGATCAAAGTAGACCTCAGCGAATCGAACCTGCAAAAAGTGGACCTCGAAGAAAAGGACCTCAGCGAGGCCATCATCAAGGCGACCGGCAGCAAGGCGGACCTCAGGGGGGCCAACCTTGATGGCGCGGATCTTCGTTATGCCCGACTCGGCGGAACGGATCTAACGAAGGCGAACCTCAGGAAGGCGAACCTAGGCTCTGCGTCTCTCCATGCCGCACACCTCAGCGGGGCAGACCTTACCGAGGCGAACCTTTTCCTGACCAATCTCAGCGAGGCAGACCTCAGCGGCGCAAGGCTGACAAGAACGAGTTTGATTCTTGCGGATCTGCGACTTGCAAATCTCAACAATGCGATGCTGAATCTCGCAGGGATGTTAGGGACATCGCTAATCGGGGCACAACTGAGCGGGACCGACATGACCGGCACCAGTGTGGGGGAAGCCGTGTTCGCCGATACTGACCTGAGTACGGTAAGGGGGCTCGATACGGTGCATCATGGCGGACCCTCGACTATCGGCATCGACACCATCTACAAATCGGGCGGAAAGATTTCCGAGACTTTTCTCCGTGGCTGTGGCGTGCCTGACGAATTCATCACCTTTGCAAAATCGCTCGTCACCAGCCCGATCCAGTTCTATTCCTGCTTCATCAGCTACTCGAGCAAGGACGACGAATTTGCCACGGAACTGCACTGTAAGCTTCAAGCGCAACACGTTCGCTGCTGGAGAGACAGCGAAGACTTGAAAATTGGAGATAAGTTTCAGGACGTCATAGACAGCGCCATCCGGCTTCACGACAAGCTGCTCCTCGTGCTGTCGGAGAACTCCATCAATAGCTCGTGGGTGGAATGGGAGGTAAAGAAGGCGCTCAAGAAGGAACAGGAGCACGGAGCAACAGTACTGTTTCCGGTGCGGCTCGATGATGCTGTTATGGAAACCCCTTACGCATGGGCGGCGGAAGTTCGCAAGCGCCACATCGGCGACTTCCGCAAATGGAAAGACCACGACTCGTTTCAAAAATCGCTCGACCGCCTCCTCCGCGACCTGAAATCGCAAGACTCCAAACCGAAATAGCTCTCACCTAGCATTTCCCGCCACCCTAGCGCGCAGCCTGGCGTATCATCGGCCAGCAGGCTGAACCTATGGCAAATCCGGAGCACCTCGCCACGTTTGCGAAAGGCGTAAAGGCTTGGAACGCGTGGCGACGAAGTCGACCGAAGATCGATCCGGACCTGTCTGGAGCAAACCTCGGAGGCCCAGACCTCCAAGGTGTGAACCTGCGCAATGCGGATCTGGAACGCGTGCGGGCGACAAGCGCCGACCTTGAGAAGGCCGACCTAAGCGACGCAAACCTCATGGGAGCAAGCCTCGACGACGCACGGTTCCGGTCGGCGGACCTCCGCCGGCCGAATTTTCGCAAGGCCAGCATTAGCAACGGAGACTTTCGCACCGCTAACCTCTGCGGCGCAAACTTCGACGAGGCCTATCTCTCCGGAGCGAACTTGCAATACCTGCGCTTCCCCGAGGGGGCCATTTTCTCAGGAGCGGACCTCTCGGGTGCCGACCTAAGCGAGACGAGCCTTTCGGGGGCAGACCTTGGGCGTGCCTCTCTTCAGCTGGCAAATTTAACCGACTCGTACCTAGGAAATGCCACCCTCGTAAACGCCAATCTCGAGGGAGCCAACTTTACGGGGGCCTTCCTGGCAGGAACGGATCTGACCGGCGCCCTCGTCAGAGACACGATCTTCGCTGACAACGATCTGAGTGCGACGATCGGGCTCGGTGATGTCCAGCACACAGGTCCCTCCTTCATCGGAATTGCCGCAATCTACCACTCGGGGGGCGCTATTCCTGAGTCGTTCCTACGTGGCGCCGGCATCCCCGACGACTTCATCACATACATGAAGTCCTTGAAGGACACAGCTGTTCAGTTCTACTCCTGCTTCATCAGCTACTCCACCAAAGACCAAGACTTCGCCGACCGCCTCTACGCCGACTTGCAGAACAAAGGCGTGCGCTGTTGGTTCGCTCCGCACGACGTTCAAGGCGGCAAGAAACTCCACGAGCAGATCGACGAAGCCATCCGCCTACACGACAAGCTGCTGCTGATCCTGTCGCCGCACAGCATGGAGAGCGAGTGGGTAAAGACAGAAATCGCCAAGGCCCGCAAGCGCGAGGTGCGCGACCAGCGGCGGGTCCTGTTTCCCATCCGGCTGGCGCCGTTTGAAACCCTGCGCGACTGGGAGTGCTTTGACGCCGACACCGGAAAGGATTCCGCCCGCGAGATTCGCGAGTATTTCATCCCCGACTTCAGCAACTGGAAGAACCACGACTCCTATCAGGAAGCGTTTCAGCGGCTGATCAGCGATTTGAAAGCGTCAGACTTAAAGCCGCAGTAAGAGATTTCCACAGCCCATTGTGACATCTGACCTTTGACCTTGCGCCGCATATCGAACTTGAGCAATCATGGCTGAGGCAGTGACAATCGGCTTTCAGTCGGCCGAGTCCAAACTGCCCAGCTCTAAGTCGCTGATTAAAAGGAACTTAGGATCTAACTGGTTTGGGATCAGTATCTTGCGGGGAAATTTCCGCTAACCCGATGATTCCAGAGATTTTGCAAAATGGGGGGGAGGGGGGTACCCCCCGACTTTCAGCGCAAAAAGCACGTGGATCGACCATAGCCGCCACGGTGCCGCAACAGCGCCAAACTTTATTTGCGTCGGAATCCACTGACGCAGATTAGGCAGGTGGCCGTCGATACGTCATCAACAAGATTCAATGCCGAACACTAGCCACTGACCACTGCTCTTATGAAAACCGTCAACCTCAAATCCGACATGCCGCAGGTCCACGAAGCGCTGCAGCGCCTCGACCGCGAACTTGCTCTCGCGCGCAACGAGAAAGCAAAGCTGTTCAAGCTCGTCCACGGATACGGATCTACCGGCGCGGGCGGCGACATTCGCATCGCCGTGCAAAAGCGCTTGATGGAACTGGCGCAGAACGGTCAGATTCGCGGCTGCATTTTCGGCGAGAACTGGTCGAAGTCCGACGAGCAAACCTGGAAGCTTCTGCAAGCGCACGCCGAACTCAAGAACGACTCCGATCTCGGCCGGCGCAATCAGGGCATCACTATCGTCTTGTTGTAAACGTGTCGACGGCTTCGCATCCTTTATAATCGCTGCGTTTCAAGGAGGCGTTCGCCCTTGGCCAATGAAGATCGGGACGACGAAGAGCGGATCGACGGTAAGCGGATCGACGAAAAGCGGCTCCGCGAAAAGAAGGACCGCGAACTGGGCATGGGACGCTCGATTTCGCGGCGTGACTTTCTGAACGGAGCCGCCGTCGGCATCGGAGGATTGCTGGCGAGCCAGCGTGCGCTCGCAGCTCTGGCGCCCGCGGAATTCCCGCTTGAAACTGGAGCGCCGCAAACCGCCGCAACTGATGCGCCATTCGCGCCTGAGCGAGCCGCGGACTATTATCCTCCTGCGCTCAACGGCATGCGCGGAAACCACGACGGCACGTTTACCTACGCGCACCGCTTGCGCGACGGCGAAGCCTGGGATGCCGACGAAGCGCCGCAATCGACCGGCGAAACCTACGACCTGGTCGTGGTCGGCGGCGGAATCAGCGGGCTCGCGGCCGCTTACTTCTTCCTCAAGAGTGCGGGCGAAAAAGCGCGCGTACTTATTCTCGACAATCACGACGACTTTGGCGGACACGCCAAGCGCAACGAGTTCCATTCTGGCGGACGCATGTTGCTCGGCTATGGCGGAACGCAGTCGATCGAGAGTCCGGGAAAATATAGCCCTGAAGCGAAGGCGCTGCTGGCCGAGTTGGGGATCGACACGCAGAAGTTTTTCAAAGCCTACGACAAGAACCTGTATGCATCGCGCAAGTTGGGAACCGGCTATTTTTTTGACAAAGAAACTTTCGGCGAAGACCGGCTGGTCGCGGGCATGGGAACTTCGCCTTGGCCTGAATGGCTGGCGAAGACGCCGCTCAGCAATGAAGTGCGAAAGGACATCGCGCGCGTTTACGCAGAAAAAATCGATTACTTCTCCGGACTCTCGCAGGAGCAGAAGATCGCGAAGTTGTCGAAGATCAGCTACGCCGATTTTCTGACGAAGATCTGCAAGGTGCATCCTGACACGTTGAAGTTTTTTCAGACCTTCACGCACGATGAGTTCACGGTCGGGATCGACGCGGTTCCGGCGATGTACTGCTACATTGCGGGCGACGATTACGGCGGCTTCACCTATCCTGGCTTCGACGGGATGGATCTTGGTCCCGACAAAGAAGAAGAGCCTTACATCTTTCATTTTCCGGATGGAAACGCATCCGTTGCGCGGCTGCTGGTGCGGTCGCTGATTCCGGGCGCGATTCCCGGACACACGATGGAAGATGTGGTTACGGCACGCGCCGACTACAGCCGCTTGGATCGCGATGGATCGGCTACGCGAATCCGACTCAATAGTACGGTCATGAATGTGAAGCATGCGAATGGCGCGTCGAATAATGGCGCGAAAGAAGTTGAGATTGCTTATGTGCGCGGGAAGAAGTTGCAGTCGGTGCGAGCGAAGCAATGTGTGCTCGCCTGCTACAACGGAATGATTCCCTACGTTTGTCCGGAGTTGCCGGAGAAGCAGAAGGAAGCGCTGGCCTACTTGGTAAAGGCGCCGCTGGTCTACACGCACGTCGCGATTCGCAACTGGATGTCATTCCAAAAACTTGGAGTTCGGCACATTGAGTCGCCGGGAAGTTATCACGTATATACTGCGCTCGATTTTCCTGTGAGCCTGGGCGATTACGCATTTCCCGCTAAGCCGGAAGAGCCGATGGTCCTCTTTATGTTGCGCACGCCGTGCTATCCGGGACTGCCGATTCGCGATCAGCATCGCGCGGGTCGCGCGGAGTTGATGCGCACTTCGTTCTCGACATTCGAGCGCAATGTACGCGAGCAACTGGGTCGAATGCTTGGCAGCGCGGGCTTCGACGCGGCGCGCGACATCGATGGCATAACCGTGAACCGTTGGGCTCACGGATATGCGTATTCGTACAACCCTTTGTTCGATCCGGATTGGGCGGAAGATGAGAAGCCTTGGGTGATCGGCCGCAAGACGTTTGGACAGATTGCTATCGCTAACTCAGATGCGGGAGCATCGGCCTATACCAACGAGGCAATTGATCAGGCTTATCGCGCAGTGCGGGAGTTGGCAGCGCGAAAGGCTTGAACCTCTGTCGCGTGTGCGACGATGCTCTTTTAAACAACGCTATGACGCTTGCGTTTCCGGAGGAACATTCGGAATTACCGGCTCGACAACCGGCTCAGCTACCACAGGTGCGACGACGGCTACGGTCGTGAAAGTTTCGACGACCGCGATCGGCTGCACCATGTTCTGCAGGTAATAACTTACTGCCACACCGCGCTGCCAGAAACGCGGAATCGGCAGGAACAGCAAGGTCAACTGGCTGACGAAGAACGCGCCTAGCACGCTGGCGGCCGGAACAAACTTCATCCAAACCCAAATTCCAGCCACCAATACAATTGCCGCTACAATCGTTGCCGCCACATAACTTGCGAGCAGCTTTCCTAATCCTCGCCAGGTATGGCGGAAGGCTGCGGCAATCGATTTGCGCACCGCCCGCTGATCGCTCAGGACAACATCGGCCTGCGCCAGATCGAACCAGATGCGCAGGACGCTCATCACCAGAAAAATCACGAGCAACGTCGCCAGTGAAAGATAGAACGGCAGCAATTCGTTGGTGCTTTCTCCCGCGGCCTTCAACAGCGGTGCGCGAATGCCGAAGAGCGCACCTGCAACGATTCCCATCACGATGCCCGCTAAAACCAGCAGCCGGATAAAGCGCCAGAGATTGCGTCCGCACGCGCGGAAGAAATCTTCGCGCGGCAAGCGGTAGGTTGAGGCATAACCTTGTAGCACTCCCGGCAAGAACAATGCAGTAGCGATGAAGAAGAGAAACGCGAAATCGCCAGCCGGAGCGCTCAGCGCCCGAGTTGAACCGAACTCTGGCCGGGCGAGCAGTTCAGCAAACACGCCCATATCGAAGCCGTGCACCAAACGATCAGAGAGCAGACTGTGGTCGAGAATTTCGTGGGCCTGATTGCTGAACGCGGCTGTACCGAAAAAGGCGAGCGCCAGGTTCAGCAAGTAGAACCAGACGATGTAGCGTTTGTTGCGGGCTACCATGCTCCAGCCGCTGCTCAGTAAACCTTGATTCTGTGTCATGCTTTGCTCCCAATTTTCTTAACTGGCGGCCAACCTCAGCGGCTGAAGCCGCGTGGATTTGAGCGCCTTTACGGCACGACTAAAGTCGTGCCCTTCCCGATCTCTTTTCAGCGCGATCCCTTGTCGTAAGTTGAACTGCGCTCCGCGCGTTGCTGACTCTTGCTTCCGCCATCATCTACGGCCGCTAGCAAAACCAAGATCCCTCGCTTTGCTCGGGATGACATTTCAACTTGTTGCCGATGCCTGCCTTTAAACTCCCCACCACGCTAGGGCCTGGCTTACCCATTGGGTCGCGAACATCCAGTAATTCGACACCTTGCGCGCCGGCTTGCCATGGGCTTCGGCGGTGTAGCTGTTATTGAAATCGTTGCGGTCTATCTGGATTTTGTGATCCGGATCTATTTCCGCCGACTCGATTTTCGTTTTCTTTTCGTACGGACCAAGCCTGGTCCAGCGGTTTATTCCGTCCCAGTGCTCGCGGATGGTTTCGCCGTTTTCGAATTTGATTTGTACGTCGACCGGCATCACGAAGTCTTCTTTGCGTTGCAGCCAGACGTAGGAGCGATAGACCGTATCCTTGTCGTCCTTATTCGCGCTTTTCTTTTCGTCGTACCAGTTCACTGGAAGAGATTCAGTTTTCAGCACTTTGTAATCCATCACCTGCACGCCGTAGATCGCCTGATTGAAATACCAGCGCAAATCCTTGCCTGAAACTTCTTCGATCGTCTTCAGGAAATCTTCTTTGGTGGGGTGAGTGAAGCGATACTTCATGAAGTAGACATGCATGGCCTTCGCCATGGTGTCTTCGCCGATGATGCTTTCGAGCGTCAGCAGTACGCTGGCCGTCTTGCCGTAGGTAATCCCGGCGTAGGAGCCGGAGTTGTAATATTCGTAGGCGTTCTTCGCGATGGGATCAAGATCGGCCACGCCAATGTAGCCCACCCGCTGCAATTCCCTTTCTCCCATGGTGACGCCTGCCATATTCCAGATGGATGTGTTCTTCCCGAGAATCGAATCGAGCACTTTCACTTCCGTGTAGCTGTTGATGCCCTCGTCCATCCAGGCATCTTCGAATTCGTTGGTCGCGACCATGCCGTACCAGTACTGGTGGCCGAACTCGTGCTCGATCACGAGTTCGGGCATGTGCAAACCCTCGGGCATGAACCAGCTCGTTTCGCCGGTAATGAATGTAGGATATTCCATGCCTCCCGCGGCCGAATCGGGCTCGGGATCGACGAGGGTGATCGTCTTGTAGGGATACGGACCGTACCAGCGCTCGAAGTGATCCAGAGATTCCCTGAGGATTTTTTCGTGACGCTCCACCTGATTCCAGTGTGCGGGCTGCATTAGAATTTGCATTCGCACTGGGCCCATCTGACCCTGGAAGACGCCATCATCTTTCACTTTGTAACGCGGGCTCGCGGTCCAGGCGAAGTCGTGGATATCGTCTCCGTGATAGGTGAGGGTCTTGGTGTTGTCGGCATTGTTGGCCTCGCTGACCTTCACACCGCTCGCGCCTACTATTTCAAACTGCGGCACGGTTAGCTTAACGTCATAGACGCCGAAGTCGGCGAAGAACTCGGTGGTGTTGTGATACTGGTGGCAGTTCCAGGCTCCGTGCCAGAAGACGCCGACCTTGGGAAACCATTGTCCACCGAGCACGAAATCGCGGCGGTATCCAGAGCGGGCCTGGGTTTCGGGAAACTTTGTCTGAAAGGTAATTTTGAACTGGACGGTTTCGCCGGGCGCAATTGGTTTGGCCACAGGCAGATCGATTACGGTTTTGTCGTCTTTATTGCCATCGTCAGGCGCGATGTAGTGCAACTGCGCGGTCAGATCGCCTTGGCCTACTACTTCGAGGCTCTTGATTTCTTCCGATCCGTAGTCCTTGTCTTCCCACTTGGCGTAGCTGGTGTCGCGGCTGCCCATGAGCTTGGCTTCGCTCACCCAGGTGGCCTTGGGCTGAAACGCATTCTGATAGAGGTGAAATGGAAAATGGTCGAGCGCCTGCCCGGTCACGTTGTGATAGGTGAGCACTTCGGTGGCGTCGACGACATGCGTTCCCGCGTTGTACTTGGCATCGATTTCGTAATGCACGATGCGCTCGGACATGGGCTTGTCGGAATTGATGGCGAGCGTAGTGTCGGGGATCGTTGCCGTCACGCTGGTGGCGGGCATGGAACCGGTGGCGGCACTGACTATTGTGGCCGACTGCTGTGGGGCTGCTGCTTTGGCAGCATGCTGCATCACGGCCAGCGAGAGCACGATCACGGAAACTACCGGGAAAAATAAAATCATCCACCGGATTTTCATGGAGGAACCTCTATTCTTGCTGTGGGATGAAATGATACCCCAGGCGGTCGAATGGCGTCATCTGATCGATATTAGATACGTGGCTGGTGTGGCTGCGGTTCCAAGTAACTTCTACGGGTCAGGGATGATGCGGACCTTCGAGCTTGGGCTGCTCCTGCTGGCTTACGTGTGTGGTCACGGCGATGCGCTTGGTTTTGCGATAGACGTTTGCGACCGCGAGCGTCCAGAATGGAACCAGGTCGACGCCGGGGACCAACTTGGCCACGAATGACGGGAGAAATTCCCAGTGCCAGCCGAGAAGATAAATCATCGCGGCGCCGATTCCGAAATCGAGAATGTCGTCTGCGGGTGAGATTGCGCCTGGGGCGAATATGGGGAAGACGACGATTTGCAGCGCGTCGGCAAGAATAGCCAGCAGCATCGCGGTCTTGAAGTTTGGTCCCGGTGAGATCGTGATTGTGTCTTCGGTCATGGTGAAAACCGCTGCCCCCCTTAGCCTCTATCCTAATTAGATGCGACTGCGGGGCAGTTGGGATGGAGTGAGTTTGAGAGAAGTCACAACGCAAGTTGCTCCCACGACTTTCAGAAACGGGGTTTGTAGTCGAAATCAACCAGGCCGTCCCGATAGTCAATCTTGATATCCAACAAGTTCAGCATGGCGAAGCCGAGAGTGCCCGATATCTCGGTTCCGGTGGACTCGCTAATGGAGTTGAGGTCGAAGGTCAGAAGATCCTGATTTTCCTGGCGGAGATGACCGAATTGCAGAACCGCTTTATCGGCGCTGTATACCTTGTTCACAGAACCACTGAGTCCGTGTACGGTGACATTCGAATCCCCATGCACCTTGGTGACTTCGCGGGCGGCCCTGGGCGTGATCTGGTTGGTCAAGGCTCCGGTATCGAGAAGGAAAAACTTGGTAGTGGAATCTCCTAATTTCGTCGGAACTAAGAGCTCGTGCCCGAAGCGGTAAATCTTAGTGAACGATTTCATTTCCGGCGCGACGTAGGGATCGTGGAATCTGGCAGTGGACGAAGGAGCCTGGTTCTTGGCGTCGCTGGGGCGGTCGGCATTGTCTGCGGGTGAGCTGGTATCTTCATCCCCGGTGCTCAGGGCAACGGGAGCGGCGGCTCCATCGTCCTCCGGCCGTTTGGGCAGCGGGCTGAGGCGGAACTTTTGCTGGGGAAAATCGATGTCCACGAGGAAGTCCTCGAATACGTCAGCTCCGATCAGTCCTTCCTCGTCGACGACCGAGCGCTGCTCCAGGACTTCGACGGGACAGTTCTGAAACTCCAGTTCGCCGATCTTGATGGAGTTGGCTATTCCCACGTGTCCGCCCTTGTCACCTTTATCTCCAATCCCGCCGACGCGGGTTGCGAGAAGCTTGTTGATTCCGGCTTTCTCCGCGATGCGGCGGTCCACGAGAATTCCGCTTGCCCCGGTATCGAGCATCAGCTTTGCCTTTTGTCCATTCACATTGACGGTTAATCCATAGCCGCGAAGATGAATCGGATCACTCAAAAGCTGAACGAGCGGGGTTTCGGTGGAGGTAACCTTGCTGACCAAATGGCAGGCCTTTCGAGGCTCGGAGGCTAGGGCGGTCAGGTAGTCCAAGTGGTGCTGGATATGGGCTTGGTCCGGGACGTCTGCGTCAGTGGCCGCTAGGAGTTTCAAAGCCTGAATGCGATCAGAGAGCCGGAGTGTTTGAATCCAGTAAAATTGAATGTCGGGATCGTCGGGATCGAGTTCGTGCGCCTTGTCGATCATCGCCTTGCCGCTTTTGTACATCGAGAGAGCACTTCTGACGCGGGCCAGTCCGAGGTAGGCCCTGGCCTCCATGTGGCGGGAGTTCACTACGTTCACCCACTCCTGTTCGGCCTCCTTTATTTTTCCTTGGCGGAAATAGACTTCGCCCTGCGCGACGTGCAGGGCCGGAGAGTCAGAGACGGCTTTGCCCTTGGCGATTGTTTCCGACGCGAGATCCACGTTGCTCTGCTTTAAATAGACGCGAGAGAGACCGGCATAAGCGTCGGCAGATTTGGGGTCCGCCTGCAAGGCCTGTTGATATTTCTCGATCGCACTGGTCAGGTTGCCCTTGCGATAGAGCGATGAAGCCTCCGCCAGAGGATCTGTGGACGCGGCGGAATTTGGCGGTTTTGTTGCTGACGCAGCGGCGGTATCGGCTTGGGGTGTCGCGACAGGAGCGGGTGCTGGCGCTTTAATGTCAGTGGACTGACCGGCACACAGGCCGGCAAAAACAAAGGTAAGTACCAGTAGCGAACGCAGAACCTCAAACATGTGGCGGCGCACCTTTCCGGTCACGCAGGGTCCGATTAGGCCGGCGAACTTTGGGGAAGTCCGGCACGCAGCTTTGGCAGTTTGCCACAGGGCTCGGGCAAGTGTCGAGAATTGTTTGCGAAATTTCTGGTGGCAAAATTCAATCACTTGTAACCTTCGAGGCCTAGAGTCGGAGCGTAGAATCACATCGATATGTCTAGACTCGCTTGCGGAGTGTTGCTGGTTATCACGACTGCGATGGTGGTAGCGACGGCGCTCCCGGGTCGCGTCTTGGGCGCGGAGGCGGCCCCAGCGGACGTCCACCCGATCACTGCTGCGGTGGATGAGCATTACAACCACCTGCAAACTCTGCAGGCGGAGTTTATCGAGGTTTATCGTGGGTCGGGGATCGAGCGGACGGAGTCGGGCACGCTTTGGCTGGCTACGGGCGGGCTGAAAAAACCTGGCAAGATGCGGTGGGAATACCGTTCTCCCAGGGAGAAGCTGTTTGTCAGCGACGGGAAAAGTGCGTGGTTTTATGTTCCGGACGACCGGCAGGCGCGCAGAAGCGATGCGCGGAAGTTGGATGACATTCGCTCTCCGCTTGCATTTTTGCTGGGCAAGAGCAAGCTGGAAAAGGAGTTACAGGGTTTGTCGCTGGCACCTGACGTTGCTCCGCTGGCTTCTGGGGACGTTGTGCTGCGAGGGGTTCCGGCGGCTCTGGCCGACCGCATCAGCGAGATCTTGCTGGAGGTGACGCCGGAGCACAGGATTTCGCGGATTGTGATGAATGAAGTGGACGGGTCGGTGACTGAGTATAGATTCACAGATCAAAAGGAGAATGGGGCCATTCCGGATGGACGGTTCGCGTTTACGCCTCCCGCGGGAACGGAGACGGTGGAGAGCGAGCTGGGACGTTGAGTTGTTGGATGCGGTAAATGCTGTATCGCGCTGATTTGTAGTGACTTGCAGCTTCGAGTTCAACCGAGAGAAAGATTGCTCCCAAGTGAGAGTTCCAAGCCGGAGCCAGATCCCTGATGCAGCAATTTCGGGCGCGGCTCGATGACCTACTCTCCGATCGAGGCTTGCAAGGCATCGAACTATCAGTTCCCGTTCCCGATATGAATGCTCTGGTTACTTGCGATACCTAGGAGTGGTGGAAGTTGTGGTGATCTGGGCGCGAGATCACGCGCAGGAATGTTAGACTGAGCCGAGAAGGTCGTGTGCCTGCAGGAAGATAGCTGGATGAATACACCTAGGTAAGAGGCATGGCGGAATTTGTCGTAAAAGTCGCGGACGAGCGTGGCCATACGCACCAGCAGGTGGAGCAGGGCTACTCCGTGGCAGAGGTGCGCGACCGCTTTGCTTCGCAGGGTTATCTGGTGCACTGGGTGAAGCCGCAGGGAATTCTGTCGGGCGGCTTTTCGATGCGCCGAGGCCGCAAGCTGAAGAATGCCTCATTCCTGCAGTTTAACCAGCAGTTTCTTACGCTGATCAAGGCCGGGCTGCCGATTCTGAATTCGCTCGATCTGCTGATCAAGCGGCAGAAGGATCCGAACCTGCGCCAGGTGCTTGAGAACGTTCGCGAGCGGGTGAAGGGCGGCGAGTTGCTGTCGGATGCGTTCGCCTCGCACCCCATGGTGCCGAAGATCTATACCACGACGCTGATGGCTGGCGAGAAAAGCGGAAACATTGACGAGGTGCTGAATCGTTATATCAACTTTCAGCGCCTGGCGATGACCTTCCGGAAGAAGCTGTTTGTGTCGTTGATCTATCCCACGCTGCTGGTGACCGTGGTGACGATCATGGTGATGTTTTTGTTCACTTACGTTGTGCCTAAGTTTGCGGAGTTGTTCAACAGCCTCGACGCGAAATTGCCGGCGATCACTTTGTTCATGCTTGCGGTGGGACAAAACGCGCAGAAATATTTCCCGTTCATCGTGGTCGGGCTGGCGCTGGCGGGTTTTCTGTTCTGGCAATGGAAGAGGACGGACCGCGGCGCCGACCAGATCGACCGCGTGATTTTGAGCCTGCCGCTGCTGGGCGATATCCGGCTGAAGCATCAGGTGGCAACTTTTTCGCGCATGCTGGCTACGCTGCTGCAAGGCGGACTGCCGCTGGTGCCTTCGATGGAAACCGCGGGCAGTTCGATGAGCAGCCGCCGCATTTTGAAAGGCATCATGCGGGCGAGCGTGAGAGTTCGCGAAGGCCAAGGGCTCGCGAGCAGCCTGGAGGAGCAGAGAATCTTCCCCGACCTGGCGGTGGAAATGCTCGAAGTGGGCGAATCCACGGGAGCTTTACCGGCCATGCTGAATTCGGTGGCCGAGTTCTATGAAGAGGATGTGCAGACTGCGTTAGGCGCGTCCATGGCTTTGATTGAGCCGCTGATTCTGATAGTCATGGCAATATTCGTGGGCGGAGTGTTGATCTCGCTGTATTTGCCGATCTTCACTCTGGGAGTGCACTAAAAAGCTGTTAGCTCTCAGTTTCAGCTTTTAGCCAGAAGCAAAAGCTGAAGAGGCAGGAGCTAAAGGCTTAAGAGCTTGTTTTCGGGGATTTTAAGAATGGCAACTGCAGATAAGAAATCACTTTTCGTTAACGGCGAAAACGCCGCCCAGATGGTCACCACGGGGAATCCCATCACCGACCTGGAACGCGCCCAGGACGTGGCGCGGCGCTATCGCTGCGAATTTGTCGACCTCACCGACTTCCAGCTTCACCATGAACTGTTCAAGAAGTTTTCTCCGGAACTGATGTTCCGCTACAACTTCGTGCCACTCGAAGAAACAGCGGACGGCAAGCTGGCCATCGCCATCGCCGACCCCAGCCAGCTGATGATGATCGACGAGATCAGCCTGCTGCTGCAGAAGCGCATCGTCACAAAAGTCGCGACGCTGAAGCAGATCTCGGACATCCTCAAGAAGACCGAGCAATCGCAGCGCGTTCTCGAAGAGGCCAGCGAAGGCTTCCAGATCATTCGCGAAGACGAAGCCACCGGCGCCGAAGAAACGCTGACCATCGACAAGCTGACCGCCGCCGGCGATACCAGCCCGATCATCCGCTTAGTCGACACTACGATTTTTACCGCGCTGCAGCGACGCGCTTCCGATATTCACATTGAAACCCGCGACGACTCCGTCGTCATCAAGTTCCGCATCGACGGCGTGCTCACGCAAGCCATGCCGCCGATCGGTAAGGAACATCACTCGACCGTGATTTCGCGCATCAAGGTCATGAGCGAGCTGGATATTTCCGAGCGCCGCGTGCCGCAGGACGGACGGTTCCGCGTGAAGTATAACGGCCGCGCCATCGACTTCCGCGTCTCCATCATGCCTTCGATTCACGGCGAAGACGCTGTGCTACGCGTGCTCGATAAAGAATCGATGAGTGAGAAGTTCAAGTCGTTGACTCTGGAAGTGGTCGGCTTTGACGAAGACGATTTGAAGAAATTCCGGCGCTACATTAAAGAGCCTTACGGCATGGTGCTGGTGACGGGACCGACCGGCAGCGGCAAGACGACCACGCTCTACGCTGCGGTAAATGAAATCAAGACCGACGAAGACAAGATCATCACCATCGAAGACCCGGTCGAATACCAGCTTCGCGGCATCACGCAGATTCCGGTCAACGAGAAAAAAGGATTGACCTTTGCGCGCGGGCTGCGCTCGATTCTGCGACACGATCCCGACAAAATCATGGTCGGCGAAATCCGCGATCAGGAGACGGCGCAGATCGCGATTCAGTCGGCGCTCACCGGCCACCTGGTTTTCACCACGGTCCACGCCAACAACGTAGTGGATGTCATCGGCCGCTTCCTGAACATGGGCGTCGAGCCTTACAACTTCGTTTCCGCGCTGAACTGCATTCTGGCGCAGCGGCTGGTGCGCTTAATCTGCGAATCCTGCCGCACCCAGGTAAATTATCCGCCGGACGTGCTCGAGGCCAGCGGCCTTGACCCGGTGCAGTGGTCGAATGTGGCGTTGTATGAAGGCCCGGGATGCATCGAGTGTGCGGGCACGGGCTTCCGCGGCCGAACCGCGATTCACGAATTGCTGGATTTGAGCGACCGCATCCGCGAAATGATTCTGGCGCGAAAGCCCACGTCGGAAATCCGCCGTGCCGCGCGCGAAGAGGGCATGCGTTTCCTGCGCGAATCGGCGCTGGATAAAGTCCGGCTCGGCCTGACTACGCTGAAAGAGATCAATAAAGTCACGTTCATCGAGGCCATGCGGTAAAAGCTGTGGTCGGTGGTCAGTGATGAGTGGTCAGTTTAATCCCAGCCGCCTCGCGCGGCTGGTCACTACCCAAGTGCCCTATGCAGTGCCCTATCAGGTATTGCAATTAATGCGATATGGCGTTTGAATTAGTAGAAAGGCCCAATTGATCGGCGACAAGTGTCACGCGGATGGTAAGTGGCGAATTTACTGGCCACTGACCACTAGTCACTGACCACTGTTCTTATGACTTCTGGCAACAATACGGCGAAACCCAAGCTGGCGTGTGAGATCGCCGCCGACCGCGTGCTGGTCGGGCGAGTGTCTGACGATGGGCGCAGCCTGGCGGCCTGCGCCGCGCGCGAACTTGCGCCCGGCTGCGTGGTTCCAGATCTGGTTGAGGGCAACCTGCGCCAGCGCGATGCTGTCAAAGCCGCAATCGAAGAGGCTCTCGAAAGTGTGGCCGGACGCACGCACGATGTGATCGCTGTGGTGCCTGACGCGGCGGTTCGTGTTGTGTTGCTCGAATTCGATACTCTGCCCGCCGACTCCGAAGAGGCCGCGAATGTGGTCCGGTTTCGATTGAAAAAATCATTGCCCTTTGACGTCGACAAGGCTCGGGTTTCCTACCACGCGCAGAAATCAAAAGAGGGCATTCGTGTGGTCGCCGCGGTGGCCGTGGCGAGCGTGGTCGAGGAATACGAAGCTGCCTTTCGCGATGCCGGTTTCAGCCCCGGGGTGATTCTGCCTTCCATGCTGGCGGCACTTGGCGCTGCGGAGGGCGAGAGGCCTACTTTGGTTGTCAAAGTGGACGCGCGAACTACAAGTATCGCAATCCTTAATGGCGATCAGCTTCAGTTGTTCCGCACGCTTGAAAACATGCGTGGGGTTGCCATCACGGGAGATCAGTTGGCCGAAGACGTTTATCCGTCGGTAGTTTTTTTTCAGGATACGTATCATCTAAATATAGAGAAGATTTTCGTTGCGGGAATATCGGACACGGGGAGCGCGGCGCCTGCGCTGCGCGCGCAAACCGGCGCCGAAGTCCAGGAACTTGTGAGCGCTTCGCAACTGGGAGTGAGCACCGGAGGTTCGGTGCCGCGCTGGCGAATGGCCGGAGTGGTAGGAGCACTAATTTCTTAAAGGCAGCCGCCAGTCGCCGGCTGCCAGTTGCCAGCGAGACCTACTGGCGGCTGACTACTGGCAACTGACAGCTGGTTTACATATGCGTCTGAACATCAATCTCGCGAGCCAGCCCTATGAAGATGCGCGGCAGTTTTGGCTGCGTTGGGGGACGGCTCTGGCCATTGCTGTGATTGCTACGCTGGCTCTGCTGACCTACACCATTTCGAACTGGAGGGCTGCGCGGCAGGACCATGCCACCATCGCGGCCTACCGCTCCGAGATCGCGGAGCGTGACCGCAAGCGCGAACGAGCCCAGGCATTTCTGAATCAGCCGGAGAATCGCGCCACTCGCGACCAGTCCCAATTCCTGAACCAATTGATCGAGCGCAAAACGCTTTCATGGACGCATGTGCTGGAAGATCTCGAGAAGGTGATGCCGGCGCGGGTTCATTTGATTTCGATTCATCCCGCGCTCGATGAGGAAAATCAGCTTACGCTGAAGATGGCCGTGGGTGGCGATTCGCGGGACAAGGTCCTCGAGTTGGTACGGCGCATGGAGGATTCGGGGCACTTCGCGCAAACCTACATTGAGACGGAAACGACGGCCGCTGCGGGAAGTGGGGATACGGTGCAGTTCAACATCAATGCGGTCTACATTCCGCAATTGGCGCCCGCGCTGACGACGGTGGCCCAGACGGAAACGCAGGCGCCAATCAAAACAAAAGCAAAAACGATTTCGAAGGCACCAGTAAAAACGCCAGCGAAGACGCCGGCACCACCGAAGAAAGCCCCGGCACCAACGAACGCTTTGAAAGGGAGCAAACCCTGATGCCAGACTTGAGGCAAACCCGGAAAAATATTAAGACCTCGCTGGCGATTCTGGCGGGCGTGGATATCGTTGCGCTCGGACTGCTATTTTCACCGCTGGTGGGTTCGACCGATTCGCGGCGGCAGGAAATGAACCAGTTGTGGAGTGAGTTGCAAACTAAAACCAAGCAGGTTGGGCCGCTCACGGATCTGCCCGACAAAGTTCACACTGCGAATAAGCAGATCGCCGACTTCTACAAGAAGCGCTTCCCTTCCCAGGATTCTCAGATCGCAACCGAATTCGGCAAGCTGGCCGCGGCCAATGGAGTCACGATCGAGCAGGCAAGATATCCCGTGAATGTGAAAGACGAAGAAACCGGCCGGCTGGATCCGGTGGAGATGGAAGCGGAACTTTCGGGCAATTACAAATCCCTGGCAACGTTTATCAATGCGCTGGAACGCGATGACACGTTTTTCCTGATCAGCAGCATAACGCTGGCTGGCGAAGCGAAGGGTCCCATCAAGCTGCAAATGAAACTGCAAACGTATTTGAAGGCGGGCGCGTAGTGAAACTGGGAACAGAAAATCGGAAGCAGATTATCGTTGCGGCGGCGCTGGGAGTCGTTCTCCTTATCGTGGTCGCCTACGAGTTCATGCCATCTTCTTCCACCATCGCTTCCACCACGCCGGTGTCTACTGTTGACCCACTTGCGCCCACTGTTCCTGCGCGTCCGGCGGCGCGGCACGCTGCGCCCGTGAAAGCAAAAAAGGAAACTCCATCGCAGAGCCTTGACCCCACGCTCCACCTGAAACTGCTCGCCGCCACCGAAGCGATTAAATACGATGGCTCGGGACGAAATATTTTCATATCGCAGGCCGAGGACGTGAAGATTCCTACCGTCATCGGTGCGGCAGCAACCGACCATAAACCGGGAGAGATTACGTACACTGCACCGGCTCCGCCGCCAGCGACGCCGATTCCGTTGAAATTTTTCGGCTTCGCCAGCCGGCCCGGAGAACCTAAAAAGATTTTTCTGATCAAGGGAGAGGATACTTTTATTGCGGGCGAAGGTGAGATCGTTGACCGCCGCTACAAAGTCGTGAAGATTTCTCCAACTTCGGTCGATATTCAGGACGTAGTCGGCAGCGGACCTCCGCAAAATATTCCGTTAACGCAGGGGAACCCGTCGTGAAGCTGTTTGCGGCAGCAAGGCGAAGATCGAAGCGAGGCAAGGAAGAAGGTTATATCCTGCTCACGCTGCTTCTCGTGGTTGCGCTGATGGGCATCTTCGCGCTGGCAGCCAGCCAGCTGATGAAGATTCAATTCGAGATTCAGCGCGATCAGGAACAGGAAATGATTCACCGCGGCGTGCAATACTCGCGCGCCATCCGCGGCTATTACAAAAAGTTCGGACGCTACCCAACCAAGCTTGAAGATCTCGACAACACCAACAATCTGCGCTACCTGCGCAAGCACTACAAAGATCCGCTCAATAAGAATAAAGATTTCAAGCTGCTCCATTTCGGCGACCCGGGAGTAACGCTCGCCGGAGGTATTGCCGGCGCAACTCCGGCTGGCTCGCCCGCAGGATTAAACGGACTGAACCCGTCAACGCAGAGCAATTCCGCGTTCGGCAGCCCAAGCGGTAATTCGGCCTTCGGCAGCTCCGGCTCCGGAGTGAACCAATCCGGCGTGTTCTCGCAGTCATCGGGACTTGGCAGCAACTCGAACAGCGCGACCGGGGCGAACTCGTCGCAAGCGACTACGAATCAATCGGGAACTTCAGGGACCACTCCTGCTACGGGGACAGATCCGACGCAGGCAGCTGCGGGTACGACCGGCACGCCGCAGGGAGATACGAATTCCGGTTCTAGCAGCCAGCCATTCGCCGCTGGTGGGCCGATTGTGGGCGTGGCGAGCCTCGTCAAGAAAGATACGATTCGGTTGTTCAACAAGAAAAAACAGTACAACGAGTGGCAGTTTGTTTACGACCCGAGTTTTGACCGCGGCGGCTTGATCACGACGCCTTATCAGCCCTCGCTGCTTACCGCTGCGACGAATAATTTGCAGCCGAACTCGACCACCGGTTCATCGAGCCAGTCTTCGTTCGGACAGCCTTCGTCGGGGCAGTCATCATTTGGGCAATCGTCATTCGGGCAATCAGGGCAATCGGGCTTCGGCAACAATTCGAATACGACCACCCCATCTTCGCCAGCGCAGCCGACGACTCCTTCATCCCCGCCGCAGTAGTACACCGTGCAGAGTGCTCGATTCAAAAACAAAAGGCCTCATCCGAAGATGGGGCCTTTGACGAATCTTGCTCGTGACGACGAAGCTTACACGCTGAACGACGATCCGCAACCACAGGTGCTCTTGACGTTTGGATTCTCAAACTTGAACCCGGCGCCTTCGAGCGTCTCAACGTAATCGACGATGCAGCCGTTCAAATACATGACCGAGGTCGCATCGACGAACACCTTCAGTCCATCCATGTCGAAGGTCTTATCCATCATGCCGGCGGCATTTTCAAACTGCATGGAATAGGAGAATCCGGAGCAGCCCCCACCGACCACGCCAATACGCAGCCCGGCAGGCACGGGAGTCTGTTGTCCCATGATCTCTTTTACTTTCGAAACCGCGCTGGCGGTGAGTGAAACCGGCGGGGTTTTCTTTACTTCGGGAGTCGCTGGTGCGGTATTTGTGTTTACATCAGGAACAGAGGTCGTCGCCATTCGTATCTCCTTGACTCTAAAGTCTTATAAATTATAGCAGAGGTGGCAAACTGGTAGCTCAAGTAATAGCAAGGTAACACTTCGGCTGACTTGCCGCCAGTTAATTCGATGCCGAACCGTCCGCAAGGATTCCCCTGCAAGACTTGCCAAAAGGTCTATAATGTTTGCGTTAGGCCCTCCCTCACGATTCAGGCTGCCGGGCCGCTCGCCAGCATCTTGCGGAATCGAGGGAGTCGCCAACAGGCTTGGAAACTGTCGAGGTGGCCTATGCAATGGACGTGGACTCCTTTAATGATTGGGCTGGCGATTGTCTGGGGTGTTTTTACCGTTGGTCTTATCCTCCTTCTCATCTACCGCAGCACGCTAACCATGCATGAGGATGAGGCTTTGTACCTCGACGAAGCGAGCGCTCACCTGCAAAAAGAGCAGACGGAACTGATCACGAAGGTAAACCGGTTGACGATTCCAGTCTGGGTTTTCGGCGCCGGCTCCGGAGTGCTGTTGCTAGTGCTGGCCGGCATGTTCATCTATCAGGGATTGAACGCCGTACAGTAACACGCTCGCGGGGCGCCTCCCATCAGGCCATACGCCGCCACGACGCGGAACGGTGTATATCCGCGCCTGTTCTGCGTAATTCTGTGTCGCCCTGTCCTTAAAGATTTGTGCCCGCGCTTTGTATAATCAGAGCACTGCGAGAGTGGCGGAATTGGCAGACGCACCAGACTTAGGATCTGGCGGGTAAAACCGTGGGGGTTCGAGTCCCCCCTTTCGCACCAATTAAGTTAGGGCCGATGTCAAATTGGCCCTTTTAACACTCTGCCCACCTGCATTCTCCCCCCTTACTTTTGTCGGTTAGGTTACCCGCACCGAAAGAAAGATGCCGCAAGTGGAGTTGCAAGTTTCTGCATATTGCTGAGGTATTCTGCTCGTGATAAAGTTGCGTCGCATTTGATCTGTCCTTTCGATTTCGGTTTCGCTACCCCCTTAGACTGGATCGCCAACCATGCGGATTTCCAAACCACTCGTCGTGCTCGCGTCAGTTGCCATGATGCTGTCAATGGCTCACGCACAGACTTACACTACGATTTACTCCTTCGACGGAAGCACGGCTGCATACCCTGAAGCACCGCTCGTGCAAGGACGGGACGGAAATCTTTATGGCACTACTAACCGGGGGGGAACTTATGGTCTCGGAACGATATTCCGTATTGCGCCTGGGGGAACTCAGTTCAAGGTGCTCCATAACTTCGCTGGCTCTGACGGCAGCTATCCTAGTGGGCTGGTTCTTGCATCCGACGGCAACTTTTATGGTACGGCAGGCGGCGGCAGTTTCGACGACGGCGTGATCTTTCGCATCAACTCAGGGTCCTTCACAGTGCTGTATAACTTCACAGGAGGGACTGACGGGAGTGACCCTCAGAACTCCCTGATCCAGGGTACCGACGGCAGCTTCTACGGAGCAAATAAGGCCGGCGTCTACAGCTACCAGCCGTCGGGAACACCCGAAATTTTCTATTCGTTCTCTTATCCTCAGCCGCTAGGCGGGGTTTGGCAGTTGACGCAGGGCACCGACGGAATGCTCTATCTCGTGGTAGGCTCGGGCGGCGTCTACGACTGCGGCTCCATCAGCAGGCTCAGTCTGCAGGGAGCTGTGCAATGGGAACGCGACTTCGGCACGTATGGGGAGTGTTACGAATACCTGAAGACTGGCTTTGGTCCTTCGGTCCCGGTAATTCAAGCCTCGGACGGCAACCTCTACGGTACAAACTACTGGGGCGGCAGTTATGGGTATGGCACCGCTTTTCGCCTGTACAGCGACACCGGATCCCCGACTGTCCTGGAAAGCTTTGACTTTTCCAATGGAGGTTACCCTGACGCCGGGGTGGTACAGGGCAGCGATGGAAACCTTTACGGCGTAGCTTCGGCTGGAGGGGCTTACCCGTATGCGGGGGTGATCTACCAACTCACGCTGGAAGGTACCTACACGTTCCTGACGAACGTCGGCGACTGGCAGGAGAACAACTCGGACTGGCGCTTGCTGCAGCACACCTCTGGCACGTTCTACGGCGTAAACTTGGCCGGGGGAACGTACGAGGAGGGCGCTGTATACAGCTTCAACAACCAACTCGCGCCGTTCGTCGCCTTCGTGCAGAGCCAGGGCAGCGTTGGCAGCACAGTGCAGATACTTGGTCAGGGGTTAACTGGCACGACCCAAGTAACGTTCAACGGAGTTCCCGCCACAGACATTTCGGTGCTCTCCAACACCTACATGACGGCGGTTGTACCGTCGGGCGCTACGACCGGTACAGTTGTCGTAACCACCCCACGGCAATCGCTCAAGAGCAATAAGAAGTTCACAATTTTGCAGTGATTCTGCCACCGGGTAAATGTAATCAATTCGCCTGCATCACCGGCGAAGCTGCCAGAACTCCGGCGGCGAGTTCCAGGTCGTGCAAATCCTCGCGGCTGAAATCCTGAGTGAAGCGCGCATCCAATCCCTTGCGCGAGATCTGAATCACGCCCAGCACAGTCAGATGCCGATCAAGAATGGGCACCGACATCAGCTTCTGAATGGGCGAAGGGACGACCGCCTCCTCTTCAGCTTCAACTCCTACCGGCTTGATCGTCTCGAAGATGCTGGCGTGCTTTACTCGGGCAAAATTGTTGAAGATCTCGGCTTTCTTGCTTAACGCGGTGTGGGCAGCCACTGCCTTACTCGAAATCGGAATCGCTCCGGTGGTTCTCAAGTGCTCGGGCAAAATGAACGTCAGCAGGCCGCCATCCAGCCTTAGCAGCGCGACTTCGGCGTGCTGCACGCGAAACACTTTCGCCAACACCATGGTGACGTCATAAGGCGTGACGCCCTCCTCGAGCACGGCCTCAAGGGAGATGAGGTTCTCTGGGAGAAGAATTTCTTCGATAGCCGCATCGTCAGGCTTATGGCTCATAGAATAAACTCGCAAAGTTCGATTTAGGAACCGCTACGAATCCAGCACTTCAAACGCCATCGACAGTGATACAGACATCCTACAACCCCTTTGGTTTCAGCAAAGTAGCTTACGTCCATGACCTTTCGCGGCATACCCCGCGAGGGCTGGCAGCCAGAAATGCGCAGTTCTGCTGACAATTTTTGTCGGTGTCTTACGATCAATCGACGATTTCTGCGGCCACGACTTCCCTTCGCGCCGCTAAGTCATTACACTGCTTTTCTATGACCGTTCCTGCCCAACCCAACCTCAAGCTGGTCAATGCCCCTGATTACCGCGAAGCCTACGCCAACAGTGTGCAGATGCGAGTGAATGTCTGGGACTTCTTTATGGTTTTCGGGACACTGCAGCAGCAGACCGAAAGTCACGTCGAGATTCGCAACTTTCAGGGCATTTACCTCAGCCCGCAACAGGCTAAAGCGCTGCTTGGACTGCTGCAGCAAAACGTCGCCGGCTATGAAAGCGCTTTCGGCGAGATCAAGCTCGACCCGCGCATGAATCCAGCCGGGCCGATACATTAAGAGGTGCGCGTCCGAGGTCTGGGCGTCCATGAGAGAAATGCCGAGAACTTCCGGGTCTGACCGTGGTGGCCCGGCGCGATGGTCAGCCTCTTATCCGGCCCTGGTGTTCGCCGTCATCTTTGTATTCATCTTCCTACTGCATCTGCCTCTGCTGCAATTGCCTTACTTCTGGGACGAAGCAGGCTACTACGTTCCGGCCGCGCGCGATGTTTTGCTGACAGGAAGCCTGATTCCGCACTCCACAGTTTCTAACGCGCACCCGCCGTTGGTAATGGCATGGCTCGCGCTGTGGTGGAAAGTGGTGGGCTTCGCTCCGCTGGTAACTCGAACAGCGATGCTGGTGCTCGCCGCCTTTTCTCTGCTCGGAGTGTTTCGCCTGGCGGAACGCGTCGCCAACACAAAGGTTGCGCTCGCATCTACGCTGTGTACTGCGCTGTATCCCGTCTTCTTCGCGCAGAGTTCTCTCGCCCAAGTTGACTTAGCCGCCGCAGGACTTACGTTCTGGGGCCTCGCTGCCCATGTGGAAGGTGAAACCGCAACTGCTGTCCTCTGGTTCGCTCTTGCAGCTTTGGCGAAAGAAACCGCGATCCTCGCACCCATGGCACTTTTTGCATGGGAGATTGTCGGCATTTTTGCGCGCAAGGGTTCGCTTGGAAAGCTTTGGTTGGAACGTGACAACTCGGGAAAACATCCCACAGACGCGCGGCGCATCGCGTCCCTGCTGATGCCGGCGTTGCCGCTCGGGCTTTGGTATGCCTATCACTATGCGCGCACTGGGTTCGTCTTCGGCAATCCTGGGTTCTTTCGCTATAACGTAGCCTCGACTCTGAGTGCGGCCCGCTTTTTTCTCGCGCTTATCATGCGTCTCTGGCAAGTCGTCGGCTATCTTCACCTGTGGGTCTTAACGGTACCAGTGCTGCTGGCGATGTGCTTTCTCCCCGCGCAGCAAAATGCGGCGTCAGAGCGTTCGCGGATCAGCTTTCCGCTACAAATGATTTTTTACGTCGTCGTGCTCGTGTATGTTGCGGCAATGGCGTTGATCGGCGGCGCGGTGCTGGCTCGTTACATGCTCCCCGCTGTTCCTCTAGTCATCATTGTTTCTGTCTCGACGCTGTGGCGCAGGGTGAGCTACTGGTCCGCGGCTGTAGCTTTTGTCGCACTGGCTTTCGTGGCCGCGCTGTTCTGGAATCCTCACTACGGATTTTCGCCTGAGGATAACCTCGCCTATCGCGATTACATCGTGCTCCATCAAGATGGCGAACGCTTTCTGGAGGCTCGTTACCCGATGGCGCGTGTGCTCACTGCGTGGCCAGCGTCCGATGAAATCGCCCGTCCCTGGCTCGGCTACATCACGCGACCCATGCGCGTGGTTCGTATCGAGAATTTCTCTTTGGATGAAATGCTTTCCGCTGCCGACTTTCGCTCGAACTATGACGTCGCCCTGCTCTTTTCGACGAAATACGAGCCCGGGCCTGCGCCGTGGGATCGCTGGAGGACATGGACAGGGTTGAAGTCGCGGTACTTCGGGTTTCATCGCGATCTGCCGCCGGCCGCCGCAGCTCAACTTCTCGGTGGTAACGTTGTATTTTCAGAACAGCGGCAAGGGCAATGGATAGCTGTGATTGAGATGACGAAGAACGAAATACAGAATGCAGAAGCCAGAAGTCAGTTCTCAGTTCTCAGAAAGCCAACCCCGTAGAAACTAGCCTGTCAACACTCTCGTGCAAGACAGACCTTCTCCGAAGGCTGGCGGGTTTTGGGTCTCACTGAGAACCGAGAACCGGGAACTGAGAACTGCTCCCCCGCATTAAATGGCACGAGTGGGTCTTGATCACCAGCCACACATCACGGCCGGCTGCGAGATGCAATGCGTCACGCGCCGCAAGAGTCAGGTGAACCTCCATCGTAATGCCGCAATCCACGCGCGCGGAAACAATCATGTCGCGCCTTTCGACAGAAATGATTTGGCCGGCAATCACGTTGCGCGCGCTCAGCCCCTCGGGCTTAACAACCGCCAACAGAATGTCGCCGGCGCGAATGCCGATTCGGACGCGCGAACCCATCTCGGCGCGGATCAACGGCGTCTCCAGCAGAACAAACTGTCCTGGCTTGTCGGCCGACAGGCGGCATGTAATTGTGCCGCGGTCTTCGTGCACCAGCCAAACCGCAGCGTCGAAAATGTTTTCGAACCCGGCCAACTGCGCCACAGTTTCCTGAAGTGGCGCGCTCAGAACTTCGTGCGGCGTACCCTGCGCGATGATGCGCCCCTGTTCCATCACGAGCACGCGTTCGCCCAGCGCAAGCACTTCTTCGCGGTTGTGCGTGACGTAAAGAATCGGAATACGGTGTGCCTCATTCCAGTGGCGCAGGTCGTCGATGATCTTTGCTTTCGTGGCGCCGTCGAGAGCGGCAAGCGGTTCGTCGAGCAGTAGAACGCACGGGTCGGTTACCAGCGCACGCGCCAGCGCCACACGTTGGCGCTCTCCGCCAGAGATTTCTGCCGGGCGTTGCTGGCGCATGTGGTCGATGCGGAACTCATGCAGCATCGCGGCGGCTCTTTCTTTGCGGGTCGCGCGGGGCAGATGCGCCAGTCCATATTCGGTGTTCCGCACGACCGTAAGGTGCGGGAACAATGCGAGGTCCTGCAAGACATAGCCAACCCGGCGCTTCGCCACCGGAATATTCTCGTGAGTCTCTGCATCAAACAGAACGCGCTCGCCCACGGCTATACGCCCTGCGTTTGGAGTGGTCAGACCAGCCACGCAGTCGAGCAGCGTCGTCTTTCCAGACCCCGACGCGCCGAACAGTATGGTGAACCCTGGCGCGGCAACGAAAGCTACGTCGAGAGAGAACTCACGCTCGGCGGAAAGAAACGTTTTGCGAACGCTTGCGCTGAGGTTTGAGTTTGCGAGTTTGGTTTCAACGGACGTCGCCATTCAGTCTCTTACTTAGCCGGATCTATTGTCCAGAGTTTCTGATTCGGCGTTCTGCGGTTCAGCGCGTAGACCACAGTGAGCACTGCGAAGCAGAAGATCAGCAGCAACAGTGCCATGGCATTGGCTGAGGCATAGTTGGAGGCCTGCACCTGATCGTAAATGCTGATCGAAGCCGTTCGCGTTACACCGGGAATGTTGCCTCCGATCATCAGAACGACTCCAAACTCGCCCATGGTGTGAGCGAATGCAAGAACCACCCCCGTCACCAGTCCGGGCACCGAGAGTGGAACGACCACGCGGAAAAAGGTGCGCAACGGTGATGCTCCAAGCGTGGCAGACGCCGCCAACAGTTTGCGATCGACCGATGAGAAAGAAGCTGCGAAGGGCTGCACCGCGAATGGAAGACTATAAAGGATGGAGCCGATCACCAGTCCGCTAAAGGTGAATGCCAAGGTGTGTCCGGTGAGGGATTGCCACCACCGCCCGAGCGGACTCTGAGAGCCGAGCGCGACCAGCACGTAGAATCCGAGCACCGTCGGCGGCAACACGATCGGCAGGGCGACCAGGGCTTCGACGAAGAATTTCCAGCGCCACCGCGAAAAAGCGATCCACCATCCCAGCGGCAGTCCCACCGCAAAAAGAATTGCCGACACCACCAGCGCTAGTTCTATGGTCAGCCGGAATGATTGCCAGTCGATGGACATTTTTCTGGTTAGCCCAAACTCACTGAAGGCAAACTTTCAACTCAGATCGGTCGAGTTCCCGAAGGCCACCCCGGTACCATTTTCTTAAGTCAGAACCGCACCACGGACAGAAGTGAATGTTCACATCCGACACGGAGGACAACGGGGAGTCTGTGCGCGGCACTGGGACTCCGGGATCCAACGCGCGATACTGCAGGATAAACGCAGGCTCTGAATTGCCCTGTGTCGATACAAAGACGCCGAGTCCCCTCTTGCCAGCCTGCTCGAACCAACCTTGGAATACGGGACAGCACCATTTCATAAATTCCTCACGTTAGGACAGATGGAAAAAATCGATTACAAATGGCTAGGGCAAGCTGAACCCGTAGCGCTTCAGCGTTGCCGTAACCTCCGCGCTCTTCACATATTCGAGGAAAGCTGCCGCGTCCTGTTTATGCGGTGAATGCGAGATCAGCACCGCCCCTTGATCGAGTGCAGCATATGCATCGGCGGGCACGATCCAATATTTTCCCTTGCCTTGCATCGCGGGCGCTACAGCATGGGCTAGAGCGACGAAGCCTACCTGCGCGTTGCCAGACTCGACAAACTGGGCGGCCTGCGAAATATTTTCTCCCAGCACGAGCCGGTCGCTTACTTTTTCGTACAGGCCGTAATGTTTCAGCACGGCGGCGGCAGCGCGTCCGTAAGGTGCATGCTCCGGATTCGCGATCGAAATCTTTTTCACGGACGGATCGAGCAAAACGTCCATGCCTCTATGCTCGACATCGAGCGGAGAATCTTTTGGAACCCACAGCACCAACCGCCCTACGGCGTATCGATACAAGGTCGCGCCATCGGCCTGGCCTCCAGCGATCAATTGCCGAGGATAATCCAAGTCTGCCGAGAAGAAGAGATCAAAAGGCGCACCGTTCTGGATTTGCTGAGTCAGAGCGCCCGAGGCTCCGAAAGAAAGCTTCACCGTGACGCCGGTTCGCTTCTCGTAGTTCGCAGCGACTTCCTGTAACGCTGCGCTCAGGTCCGCAGCCGCAGCTACGGTGATCTCGTGGCCGCCGCGGGCTTGCGGGGTTCGAATCTCCGGAGCGAATAGCAACAGAGCAATCAAAAATGTAGATCGCGGCAATAGCATACGTGGAATCCGAGGGAAATTGTACAAGCTTACTGCCGCGAATGTTTCCCGGAATGGGCCACAGCGCGGTTTTTAGCGCCTTTTCCGTTGACCGCTCTCTCTGGCGATCCCATACTTGCGACGTACTGAAGCTTGCGAGTCTATGACCCTTCCCAGGTTGACCCTTCAAAAGTGCTGCCGCGGAGTTTGTGTTTCGGTGCTGGCACTCTTGCCATTTTGCTCACTCTCGATTGCGCGCGCACAAGGTGCGAAGAAAACTTTGCCTGAAGCGCCCATCTCCGCTGCGGATTCAGACCATGAAGAGCAGCGCGCCCAATGGTTCCTGCGCGGCCGCGTCGTTCCTGGCAAGTCTTCTGCAGAGCTGCGTCATCTCGCTTATCAGGCCAAAATGAAAGCGCGCGCCGCTCGAATGGCTCGCAGCCACGCCGCCTCTCCGAAATCGCCGGCTCCGTCGACATCTTCCGGATGGACGCCGCTGGGGCCAGTGCCACTAGCATCGGATGCGACCGGCGATGGATTTCAAAACTACAACCAGGTTTCTGGCCGCGCAACGGCCGTGGCGATTGATCCCGCGGATCCAAGCGGCAACACGCTTTACATCGGCGGAGCCCAAGGCGGAGTATGGCAGTCGAGCAACGCTGCCACCAGCACTGCGAATAACGTAACCTGGACGGCGGTCACCGACGATCAAGCAACGCTCTCGATCGGATCGATTGTGATTCAGCCGGGAAACACCAATCCCGCTCAGAGCGTAATTCTGGCAGGCACGGGCGAGGCGGACAATTCCGCCGATTCTTATTTTGGCCTTGGCATTATGCGCTCAGCCGACGGCGGCAACACGTGGACGTTGCTCTCTTCCGCGAACAACGGAACATATTCTTTCAGCGGCCTGGGCGCCACTCGCATGGCTTTCAGCACAGCGCAAACCAGCACGGTAGTCGCAGCGATGGCAGCAACAGCGGAAGGCGAAACCGATGGCGCCCTGACCAGCAATACCTACCGCGGCCTCTACACCTCCACCGACGCCGGGCAAACGTGGACTTACAACGCACTCTTCTCCAGCGCGAGCGAGGCGACCTCGGCAACGTCAGTCGTATATAACGCGGCCGCGGCATTATTTTTTGCGGCAGAACGCTATCACGGTTTCTACTCTTCCCCGGACGGTTTGACCTGGACGCGCCTTGCCACGCAGCCGGGCGCAGCGGGACTTTTAAGCACCACAGCATGTCCTCAGAACTACGTGACTACCTGCCCGATTTATCGCGGCGAAATTACGGTCGTGCCGGGACGCAATGAAATGTATGTATGGTTCGTTTCCTTGAACTCCACGACCAGCGAACCCGTGGATCAAGGCATTTGGCAGAGCACGAACGGCGGCGCATCGTGGACGCAGATAAGTGACAGCGGCATCATCAACTGCGGCGACGGCGAAGGCTGCGGCGTTGACCAGGGATTCTACAACCTCGAACTGCTCGCCGTTCCCGACGGCAACACTGCCACCGACTTGTACGCTGGCGCTATCAACATCTATAAGTGTTCGATCACCTCCATCAATCTCACTTGTTCGAGCACGCCATTCATAAATCTCACGCACGTCTACGGTTGTGATCCGCTATCGTCGCTGGCGCACGTGCATCCTGACCAACATGCAGTGGCATACACGATTCCAACATCCGGCGCTGACTCCGGAGCCGAACTGATGTACTTCGCCAACGACGGCGGCATCTATCGGGCTTTGAACGGATACACCGGCCTCACCACTGGCTCATGCTCCGGAACGAATGCGTTCGACGACCTTAATCAGAATCTGGGCTCGATGACGCAGTTCGTCAGCTTCTCGCAGAATCCAACCGATATCAATACGATTCTTGGGGGAACGCAAGATAATGGCTCTCCGGCAACTACGACGGCCACGACGAACTTGAGTTGGGGAAATGTTCTGGGCGGCGATGGCGGCTACAATGCTATCGATCCCAACAGCACCAGCGATTGGTTTACGTCGAATCCTGACACCGGGTCTGGGACCCTGAACATCAACGAATGTGGGTCCGCGCCGAGCTGCAACGACACCACTTTCAGCGAGGTCGTTGGCAGCAACAATGTCGGCGGCGATGATGGATCGTTTTACTTTCCCTATATTCTCGATCCGCAATCGGCAACCACGATGTTGGTAGGCACCTGCCGCGTGTGGAGCGGGCCGCGATTGGGCGGAGCCTACACTTTGCTGAGTCTTAATTTCGATACGCTCGGTATCGGAACCTGCTCCGGCAGCGAAGTGAACACAGTTCGTGCATTGGCTGCCGGCGGACCCAGCAATGCCAATGGCTCCGAAGTCATTTATGCCACTACCGACGGCCTTGGCCTGAATTTTCTTTCCACGCTTCCTGTCGGCGGAAACGTTTGGGTCACAACGAATGCGACCGCGGTTTCAGGCGTGAGTTCCACGTTCTCCAACGTCACACTCAACGGCCCCGGCGCCAGCAGCATCAATCCCAACGAGTTCCCAATATCGAGCGTTGCCATCGACACCTCCGATCCAACGGGAAATACGGCTTACGTCACCGTCATGGGTTTCACAGGCGGCCCCGGGCACGTTTGGCAAACGACGAATGCCGGCGCCTCATGGACGGACTTTACGAATTTCGGAGGCACCGATCCCCTTCCGGATTCGCCGGTGAACGCCGTGGTCATCGATCCCGACGCACACATTGTTTATGTGGGCACGGACGTTGGCGTGTTCCAGAGTCCCACTTTGTCTTCCGCCTGGACCGAAGTTGGACCGGCTGCAAGCACTCAGCAGACCGGATTTCTGCCGAACGTCGCTGTGACAGCTCTCGCGATCTTCAATTCTGGCGGACAGAAACTGTTGCGCGCTTCCACCTATGGACGCGGCGTGTGGCAGTTCGATCTGATGACCACGCCGGATTTCCAAATTACGGTGCCGAACGCGACCATCACAGCCTTCGCAGGAACTGCACCTACCTTCAACGGTACCGTAACTGCGGTGAATGGATACAGCAATTCAGTTTCCCTGAGTTGTATCGCCGCTAGCACGAATCCTCCGATCCCTTGTACTCCGAACCCGGAGAGCCTGACGCCGACCTCGGCTGGCGCTACGTTCTCGCTGACCACGGGCAGCGTTGTCGGCAACTACAGCTTCAATCTGCAAGGCATCGGCTCAGATGCGAACCACACTACTCAACTAGCAGCCCTCACCTTGAGTGTGGTGAATTTCGGGTTGACTACGCCATCCCCTGTCACTGTGACTGCGCCGCCTGGTGGCGCCGCGCCGCTGGTGAGTTTTCAGGCCACAGCTCAGGGTTCGTTCAATCAAAGCGTAACGCTTTCGTGCAGTCTCACGCCCAGCATCACCGGCGCAACGTGCACGTTCACTCCCGGCACGGTCGTTAATCCGACCTCAACCTCGCCGGTGAACATAACTGTTGCCGTCACCGTTCCCACCGGAACCACTGCCGGAAATTACACGGTGACGGTGCAGGCCACGACTCCAGGAGCGCCCGCGCCCGTGACTACTTCATTTACATTGGCTGTGACGGGCATCCAGGACTTCACCCTGAACTCGTCTACTTCGGGCCAGACTGTGGCGGCGGGACAAACCACTGCTCCCTACAACCTGACAATTGCGCCCACCGGGGCTTCGTTCTCCGGCATTGTGACTCTTTCTTGCAGCGGGATTCCGGCCGGGGCGCTGTGCAATTTCACTCCGGCTTCGGTTGTTCCGGAAAGTAGTTCCGTGAACGCAGCTTTGATCATCGCCACCAACGCCACCACCCCAGGCGGCAACTACACGGTGACGATTATTGGCACATCAGGATCGATTTCGCATTCGATCACAGTGTCGCTGACCTTGATCAGTTTTCAGCTGGCAATCAGCCAGGCGTTCCCGGCCCCGGCCGACGCGGGATCGCAGCAGACCGCCAAAGTGTCGTTAATGCCAAGCTATAGCGGCTCAGTCAATGCCACGTGTGACGCCAGCGCCTTCTCGGGTCAATGCTCGATCACTCCCGCCAATCCCGTGCCGATCTCTGCTGGAATCGCGAGCGCCTTGACGCTGACGGTCAACATTCCGAACAGCGCCGCGCCGCAGCTGTCAAACTCCTACAACGTGAATCTGACTGCCACTGACTCGTCGGGACAGCCGAGCCAACTCCTGCCTTTGCCGCTGACTGTAATTCAGGATTTCACGGTGGCCGCGCTCACGCCATCGACTACCCAGACCATCACCGCAGGACAATCGGTGAATTACAACTTGAGCGTGTTGCCCGCGCCCACGGGCTCGTCGTTTGCGAATACCGTAAGTCTCGCTTGTTCTGGTGCGCCGGTGATCTCCCTGTGCAGTTTTACGCCTAGCTCGGTGACTCCGGGCAATAGCTCAGCGGCTGTCAAACTCACGATCTCGACGACGCCCAATTCTGCCAGCTTTTCTCCGCTTAGGCCTGAAGTCGGTGGCTTCTCTTACGCGTTCCTTCTGGCGCTGCCCGCGCTAGCACTGTTAAGCAAAAAGGGCCGCCGGAAAAAGTACGCTAAACTGGCGCTGCCCGCATCTCTGCTCGGGTTGTTACTGCTGGCACTCTTGCTTCCCTCATGCGGAGGAGGAGGCGTCAATGGCAGCGGTGGGGGTGGTGGTGGCGGCGGTGGCGGTGGCCAGGGACAAGGGACGAAGCCCGGCACCTATACGATTACTGTGACTGGCACCTCGGGCGCACTTAGTCATGCAGCGCCGTCTACGGTTACGCTGGTCGTAAATTAGCGGCATTGCAGCCTTGTCGTCGGATGTACGCCTTTGCATGAATGCAGACGCATGGCAAGAACAAGGCCTCGCTGTGCGATCATCGCTCATGGGGGATTCACGCTGCGACGTGGTCATCGTCGGCGGAGGCATCGTCGGCCTCGCCGTCGCCCTCGAAATCGCGAAGCGCTTTCCCCGTCTTCGCCTGCTGTTGCTGGAAAAGGAAGATCGTGTGAGCCAGCATCAGAGTTCCCACAACAGCGGTGTCATTCACTCCGGCGTTTATTACAAGCCAGGATCGCAGAAGGCCAAGCTGTGCGTCGAAGGCGCGCGCGCCATGATCGAATTCTGCGGCGTGCACGATATACCTCACGAGGTGTGCGGCAAGGTCATCGTGGCTACTCAGCCGGATGAGTTTCCCCGCCTCGAAGAATTGCGGCTTCGCGGCGAGGCCAACGGACTCACCGGGCTGCGAGCGATCGGCCCGGAGCAGTTGCAAGAGATCGAACCGCATGCCAGCGGACTGCGCGCCTTGGTGGTGCCCTCTACCGGAATCACCGACTACGCGAAAGTCTGCGAGAAATATGCCGAGCTGATTCGCGCGCAGGGTGGGACGATCCGCACTTCGACCGCAGTGACCGGCCTGCGAAATCTTACAAACGAAATCGTTGTAGAGACGAGCGGCCCGGCATTCTCCACAACGTATCTGATCAACTGCGCGGGATTATTCAGCGACCGCATCGCTGGCATGGCCGGCGGAAAACCTGACGTCATCATTGTTCCGTTTCGCGGCGAGTACTACGATCTCATCCCGCAGCGCGCGTCGCTGGTGCGCTCGCTGATCTATCCCGTCCCTGATCCGCAGTTTCCTTTTCTTGGAGTTCATTTCACGCGCCGCATAAATGGCACTGTCGATGCCGGCCCCAATGCCGTTCTCGCTTTTCGCCGCGAAGGCTACCGGCGAACTGATTTCAGCCTGCGCGACCTGGCTGCATCGCTCGCGTTTCCAGGATTCTGGCGCATGGGCGCGAAGCATTGGCGGAGCGGCCTCGACGAATTTCACCGTTCGTTTTCGAAGGCTGCGTTCGTTCGCTCATTGCGACGGCTGCTGCCTGAGTTGCGTGCTGAAGATTTAATCCCGGGCGGTTGCGGAGTGCGTGCCCAAGCCCTGCGCCGCGATGGCACGCTGGTGGATGATTTTCAGTTTGTTCCCTCTGGCAAGATGTTGCACGTCCTCAACGTTCCCTCCCCGGCGGCAACGGCCTCGCTCGTCATCGGGCGGGAGATCGTTCTCTCAGCGCAAACTGCGTTGGGGTTGGGAGCGAGCTAAGCCCGGTCCTATGGTTGGTGATAAGAGGAAAGGGACCATCAATGCCTAGAAACTGCCGGGCCCACACCCAAGAAGTGATACACGGTGACGGCTAGCAGTGCAAACTCAAGGGCAACGGTCGGCCCGAATACCATTAACGGCAAACCTGTCCCGGCCCAGAAGAAATATCCGACTCCCGTGAAATGGATCGCAAGAACTCCGACGAGAATAGTCCAGAATCGTGGATCTCTGCGGGCCCGCCAGTAGCTCTTCAAGCAATACACGACGAAGAAAGTCGTGACCACAGCAAATCTCATCCACTTCCAATTGACGTGGCTGAGGCCCGGGATCAGCACTACGGAAGCCACAAGGGCAGGTATTGCGACGAGCGCGACTCCTGTTGCTGTGAGCACAAGCCGCAGTCGATCTTTCGATTGAGCAGTCAGTGGCACGGACGCTCCATAACACTTGCGACCGAAGTTAGCGCTTACCCGCGACTGCGGCGGGGTTCTTTCACCGTATCTACCGCCCTTTTCACCGCGATGGGAGTGTTGCCGGACTTGCCTTCCGCGCCCTCATAAACTCTGAAGCAGTGCACGCACTGGTTGTCAGAAAGACCGGCTCCCATTTCCTTGCGAAGACGGAAGACGTAAAGCACAACTTCCACGCGGCTGGAGACTCCCAGCTTATCGAAGATGCGGAACAGATAATTCTTCACTGTGTGTTCAGTTAATTTCAAACGGCTGGCGATCTCGCGGTTGGATAATCCCTCGGCCACGCAGCGAACCACATCCTGCTCGCGTTTTGAAAGAATCGCTTCGCCGCGAGAGTCCACGAGCTGCATCGGTTCCGATTCACGAAAGGCATCGAGCAGGTAGCGCAACTCCACGCTGCTCGCCCAGACCTGGCCTTGATAAACATTGTTGATGCACTTGGCAAGCGATTTCGAAGATTCAGTGCGCGAAAAAACTCCTTGCGCGCCGCATCGGAAGGCCTCAACCACGGCGGTACGGCTGGACGTGTCCATCAAAAGAACGACCCGTGTTTCGGGATAAGAGGCGCTCACTTGTCGGGTAAGATCAAATCCAAGCGTCGCAGATTCTTCCAGGACTGAACTTACCAGCAAGACATGGGGCTTTTTGTGGGCGACGGCCTCCAGGATCGACGCTCCCTTCGGCTCAATTCCCGTGACTTCAAATTGACGGTCTTGCGCGAGCGCCTCGGCCAGTAATTGGCTGCTCATCCGTGTGCTATCAGCGGCAAGCACGCGGATCTTCTCCGTAGGCCCCTCCGCCGGAATCATATGTTGAGACATTCTTAACTTCTCCTCTTATGACTGCAATTTGTGACAGCAATATGAATGCGACATCAGAAGCGACACCGATATCCTCGGAGCGCAAATTGCGCAAATCCGCCCTGTTACAACAGCGCAAGAATCCGGGGGAATTCTCAATTCAAGACGGGGAGGCTCTAAAGACCATCCATTCGGAGCACATCGTTAGTGAGACTTTAGACTCAAAGACCCATGAAGGTAAATGGCACATGAGTGCTACTTGCGTAGAGGACCTTGGGTAACACAAGTACCTTTGTTCCTTACGTTTCCGAAGAAGTTTTAAAGCAGATCGCAATTGTTAGGAGAAAATCGTACCCAGCCATTAGACTGTAACATCTCGGCTCGAGAATCGCCGCAAGTTACGGCGGAAATCCGCGAAAAAAGAGGAGAAACACGTTGGTCGTTCTTGTCATCGGAGGCGCTGGTTACATTGGAAGTCATGCGGCTCGCACGTTGCGGCGGCGGGGCCACGAGGTTGTGATCTATGACAATCTTTCGACCGGCCACGCGTTTCTGGCCAGCGGATTCGAACTGGTCCGCGGCGACATTGCGGACACAAGCACTCTTTCGGCCGCTTTGCGCCGTGTCGACTCGGTGATGCACTTTGCCGCGCATGCCTATGTAGGGGAATCAGTCACAAACCCGCGCAAGTACTTCCGGAACAACGTGGAGGGAGGGCTCGTCCTGCTGAACGCTTGTGTCGATTGCGGGGTGCTCCGGATTATTTTTTCCTCTACCTGCGCGATTTACGGAGTTCCAGCCAAGGTGCCGATTCCCGAGGACACTCCGCGCCAGCCGGTGAATCCTTACGGAGTCTCAAAGCTCTTCTTCGAGCAAGCACTCGAAGCCTATGACCGCGCTTACGGCCTGCGCTTCGCCGCCTTGCGTTACTTCAACGCCGCCGGCGCAGATGAGAGTGGAGAGATCGGCGAGTTGCATGAACCGGAAAGTCACTTGATTCCTTCGGCGTTTCTCGCAGCAACTGGGGTGCGTCCGGAATTGGAATTGTTCGGCACGGATTACCCCACTCCCGACGGCACTTGCGTCCGCGACTACATTCATGTGAACGATCTCGCGGATGCGCATGTCTCGGCGCTGGAACGCCTGGCTGGCGGAGCGGATTCCATCGCGGTGAATCTTGGAACCGGGACCGGTTACTCCGTTAAGGAAGTGCTGGACAAAATTGAGCAGGTTACAGGACGCAAAGTTCCGGCGCGTGTCGCTCCTCGGCGGCCGGGAGATCCTCCAGCATTGGTTGCTGATTCAAGGCTGGCTCAGCAAGTCTTGCGCTGGAAGGCAACGCGCTCGCTGGATGACATTGTTACGACGGCATGGAAGTGGATGCAACGAAGCAAGTAGCGCTCTAGGCAACGCCGGTTTCTTGCAAGCTGGGCGGCGCGACAGCCACGCGCTCGGTAGATTTGGTCGCGCCCTCAAGCATCTCTTTCGGGCAAATGAGATTAAGAATTGGCGTGGTCATGAATGTCGTGACCAGCGCCATGATCACCATCATGGAGAACAGTGCTGGTGAAATGATCTTGATGTCCAGCCCGATGTTGAGGATCACCAACTCCATCAAGCCGCGAGTGTTCATCAGGATTCCCAGGCCGGCAGACTCGCGAAAGGGCATGCCGCTCATCCACGCCGCGATCGTCGAACCTCCCAGTTTGCCCGCGGTTGCTACGAGAATGATCAGGCCGCAATACATCCACATCTCCGGACCTTTCACGAGGCCGATGTTGGTGCGCAATCCGGTGAACGCGAAAAACAGAGGCAGCAACAGCGTGACCGTAATGGTTTCAAAGCGGTCGAGCACATAGCGGACGAAACGCTCTTCCTTGGGCATGATCGCGCCCATCAGAAAAGCGCCAAACAATAAATGAATGCCGAGCCTCTCGGTGCAGAGCGCCGACACCAACACCAGCAGCAGCATGAACGCCATGCGGTTTTCACTGAGATGTCCCCATTTCTGATATGCGTTCAAGAAGACGCCGTGCAGCATGCGTTGCACGCCAAAAATCATCACCAGGGCGAACACTACGATCCCGCCCAGCGTGACCCAGATCGAAGTGGCAGACTGCGCCGCGCGGATCAGCACTACGATATAAGCGAGAATGCACCAGCCGGTAACGTCGTCGACGGCTGCGCAGGCAATCGCGACCGTTCCCAGCCGGCTGCTCAGCATCCGGCGTTCGGCCAGGATTCGCGCCAGCACTGGGAATGCGGTAATGCTCATGGCCGCTCCCATGAACAATGCGAAGTTGCTGAAAGTCACACTGTCATCGGAAAGCCGCGGATAAAGATAAAGAGCGAGGAACGCCGCCAGGACGAAAGGAGCAGTAATGCTGACGTGACTGGCGAGCACCGCAGCGTGGCCTTCTTTTTTCAATTCACTGGGGTCGATTTTGAGCCCCACCAGGAACATGAAGACAATCACGCCGATCTGGCTCAACGCGTTCAAAAATCCGAGGCTCGATGCCGGAAACAAGTAAGCGGAAAAGTGAGGGGCGACCCAGCCGAGCAGAGATGGCCCCAGCATAATGCCGGCGAACATTTCTCCGACGACCCGAGGCTGCTGAAATTTCCGGAAGAGCGCGCCCGTCAGCCGGCAGGCAGTCAAAACCACCGCAACCTGTAAGACGAGGATGAAGAGGTTAGGCATTAGTGTGATCCCCCGGCTGCACTCCGAGGCTGCCGTTCGGCACGGAATTCAAGCGGCGCGCACGTGTCGCAGTCCTGTACAGAGAGCGTGCCGCTGAGGATGCGTGGCTCGGCGTTAGGATCGAGTATGGCAGACAGCGTCAAACCGCGGTCGCTGCAATCCGCCGCAGTTGGATTAACGACTCCGGGGAATTGAGCCTTGAGAATTCTGCCGCTGAGTGTGCCCGCGCCGGTATTCCCAGCGTTAAGACTTACAACTAGTGTCTGTCCGGATTGCGAGATTGAGAGTGGCGCCTTGGCAACGGAGGAGAGAAGATCGGAGCAGGCCGAAGCGGAGAATCGATTGGCAGCGGCGTCCATTTTCCACGCTCCATCCACGGAAGCGGGAGCGACCAAGGCACGTCCGCTTCTCAGGACCCCCGCGAGAGCGAGTAGAGGCAGCCCTACCAGAAGAATGTACGCAATTACGAAGTTGCGGTTCGTGTGCGCGATTGCGTTTTCCTCCTGTTGTACGTAACGCCGCCGTCTCAAAGAGACGACGGCGTTAGTCGTAAAAGCGACGACTGATTAGAACGTGGGCCGAAATGCGTCCGAGGTCAAGTTGCCGAGCAACTTGTGCCACGGATGCTTCTCGTTCTGCTCCACCTTCGCCACCATTGCCTTCATCTTGGTCAGAACTTCAGGCGCGTCTTCGTCGTACACATCGCCTTGCAGCAGCTTCAGCACGTCGAGCCGGTAGTTGTGATCGCTGATGAAGTAGGTGAACAGCACGTTGAGCCGGTAGTAAACTGAGATGAATTCGTACCAGTTCTTGGTGCCGCGGCGCAGCTTGGTTTCGTAGTCGGCAAATGCCTCGCGCGAGAAATCGTTTTTCTCGAGCGCGGTCAGAATATCCTTGTGCGCGAACCGCGCGCTGTTGAGTGCGATGCTTACGCCCGTAGAGAAGATGGGATCGACGAAACGCCCTGCATCGCCCACCAGCATGAACCGGTCGCCGACCAACTGCTTCATGGCATAGCTGTAATCGCCTTCATCCTTGAAGGGACGAATGCGATCGGACTTGCGCAGAGTCTCTTCGATCAGAGGCCGGCTTCCCACTGTCTCCCAGAAAAACTTCTCGCGGTCTTCTTTCGATTTAGCGAAATTCTTTTTCTGTGTGACCACGCCCAGGCTCGTGACGGTGTCGGTAATCGGAATCTGCCAGATCCACGTATTCGAAATCGGCAGGAAGTGAATGTAGATGTAATCGAGATTCGTATCGCGCTTCGCGAACACCTTGCGATCGTAGCCGTCGAACCACGAGTGGATCGCGTACTGATCGAACACGGTGTCTTTAACTTTCAACTTGAGCTGGTTGCCGAGGAAAGTCTGCCGTCCGCTGCAGTCGACAACCATCTTGCAACTGACGTGCATTTCTTTCGGACCGATGTTGAAGTAGATGTCGGGATGCTCGGGGCCAAAGTCGACCCGCGCCACTTTCACGCCGTCATACACGCTCGCGCCGAGTTTCTGCGCGTGCTGCAGCAGCATCAGGTCGAACTTGCCGCGATCCACATGGTAGGTATAGTTGCGATCTTCCATACCTTCCTGTTTGCGCTCATCGAAACGGATGTCGACGTTGTACTCCGGCGATAAACCCTCGAGGTCGTGAACATATCCGGGATTCTCGTCGTTGGTGGTCCAGACCGCGCCGAACTTGTGCGGAAACTTGGCTTCCTCCATCTGGCCGAGAAAATCCAAATCCTTGAAGACGCGCGTGGATGACGGAACCAACGACTCGCCCACGTGCGGGCGCGGAAACAACTCGCGCTCGAACACTACGCATTTGACACCGGCTTTCGCCAGGTAGCACGCCATGCCGGCTCCCGCCGGACCGCCGCCAATAATTCCTACTTCAAAATCGGGTACGGAATGATTCATATTCGCTGCTTTCTCCCTAGGGTTCTTCGCAAATTCCCCACCCTGACCTCGCGTTTACTAACTTTTCCTGCGAGGTCAGGGAGGAAGTTGATTCTCGTTTTCTTAAACCGACGCCGCTTCCACAAATGCATCGGCAGTGAGGTCTCCGAGGAAACCGTGGAGCGCGTGATTCGGATCCCGTTCCACCTGCTGCACGATGTTGCGCATGCGGGTCAGAACTGGCGGCTCGGCATCATCGTACACATCGCCTTGCAGCAGCTTGAGAACGTCGAGACGATAACGCGGATCCTGCACGAACGCGGTGAACAGCACATTCAGCCGGTAGTAAACCGTGATGAAGTTGTACCAGTTCTTGGTGCCACGCTTCAGTGTGGACTCGTAAGTCTGAAAGGACTCGCGGCTGAAGTTGCCAGTCTCGAGCGCGCCCAGAATATCCTTGTGCGCGAATCGCGAGCAGTTCAGCGCGATGCTCACGCCGGTCGAGAAGATCGGATCGACGAAGCGCCCAGCATCGCCCACCAGAACCACGCGGTCGCCCGCGAGTTGCTTCATGGCATAGCTGTAGTCGCCCTCATCCTTGAACGGATGCATCTGCTCGGAGCCCTGCGCCTTCAGGCCTTCGTAAAGCTCAGGACGGCTCTTGATGCACTCCCAGAAGAACTTCTCGCGCGACTCTTTACCTTTGGCGAAATTCTTTTTCTGCGTGACCACGCCAATGCTGGTGATCTGGTCGGTGATCGGAATCTGCCACACCCAGGTGTTGGTAATGGGAAGGAAGTGGATGAAAATGAAGTCGCCCTGCGTTTGTTTGTTGGAGGCCATGCAGCGGCGGTCGTAGCCGTTGAACCACGTGTGGATGGCGTACTGGTCGAAGTGATCGTCCTGAATGCGCCACTTCAACTGGTTGCCCACCAGCGTCTTGCGGCCGGAGGCGTCAACCACGATGCGGCAAGACGTGCTCATTTCTTTCTTGCCCATCTTGTACTTGATGGAGGCGCAATTCGGATCGGTGAAATCCACGCCGCTTACGTTCACGCCTTCATACACTTTGGCGCCGAACTGGTTGGCATGTTGCAGCAGCATCAGATCGAACTTGCTCCGGTCGACGTGATAGGTATAGTTCTGGCTCACGCCGGGCTGGTTGCGCTCTTCGAAGCGAATGTCCACGTGGCAATCGGCCGATACGCCGCCGAAATCCATGTTGTAGACCTTGGCGTTGGAAGCCGCGGTCCAGGCCGCGCCGAACTTGTGCGGGAATTTCGCTTCTTCCATCTTCGGAAGGAAGTCGAGATCTTTGAATACCCGAGTCGAGGATGGGACCAAAGACTCTCCCACATGTGGACGAGGCATTAACTCGCGCTCAAAAACCACGCAGTTGACGCCGGCTTTGGCCAGGTAGGCCGCCATGCTGGAACCGGCGGGACCTCCGCCAATAATTCCTACTTCAAAATCAGGTGCGGACGAGTTCATATCTGCTGCTTTCTCCCAAGAATGTTTGACACAAGAATGTTTGTTAGAAATGCCATCATTTGCTATCGAATCCGGTTTTGCTGTCTGGGCACTGTTGCTATCGCAGCTCAGCTCGAAGACAAAAAAATCCCACGAGTGAGGTGAAACATGCGAACAAGTAAATTAGGAGGAGAGACGCGACTTTCAAGGGTCCGTCGTGTTTTCTAGTAGACCAGAATTTGCGCACTTCGCCAAGCCTGAAATAATTTGCACACTGTGACTTTAGTGGCGAACCTTACAGGTAGCTTCCCCCGAGCCCCTTACCTGGAACTGTGCGTGCACGCGCTCTGCCACCCGGTGAATCTCGTAAGCGATTGTTTTCAAAGGAAAAAGGGGCAAATTCGAGTTGATTCGGCGCCGCACAGTACGCGCGCGATTGCTCAAAAGACCAGACGATGTTCCACCGAGTCACGCTTTTTCCGGAATTCGCGTCCGTCCCAGAGTGGGAGACACGCCGCTCGCGGTCAGAAACTGCCCTCTTGCCGGCGCGAGTTGACAGGGGGAGTGGGGAATGGCAGCATGAAACTCACCGAGTACACTCCGTCCGCCGCGTCTTGTGCTCCCTATTTTTGTGTCACCCTCCAAGGGGGAATTCATTGCTGAATACTAAATCTCAGGTTTCGTTTTACGTCGTCATTCTATTGAGCCTGCTCTCGCTGGCAGGGTGCGGAGGCTCGTCGAGCACGACTGTCATCCAGCAGCAAACCGTTGTCGCCATTTCAGGCACGCCGCCCACCGCCATCGGAGTGGGCGCGAACTGGCAATACACGGCCACGGTGAACGGCACCGCGAGCCAGGCTGTTAACTGGACGATTTCGCCCACAAGCGCTGGAACGATCGACGGCTCCACAGGACTTTATATTGCGCCGCTGACGGTTCCGAACCCGAAAACGGTAACGATCACTGCGACGTCGCAAGCGGACGCGAGCCAGTCCGCGTCGACCAGCGTCACGGTGCAGGCAACAGATCCTCTGGGCACGGTAAGCGCTGTCACGACTTTGCCATCTTGCGTTGGATACTCGAACTGGAATTTAACTCCAGCCTGCTATCAGATGACCGTTTCCTGCCCTGGAGTCGCCGACATCACTACCTACTTGAAAGTGATAAACCCCTCCGCGCTTCCTTCAGGCACTGTCCTCTTTGGAGTGGGCACGGGTGGCAGCGGACTTTACGACGATAGTCAGACGTTCGACTACGGATATCTGGTCGTTCAAAGCGTGGTAAACGCAGGCTTCAATACGGTGGAGGTATCGTTTGGCGGACCCTTCACCAGCAGCCAACCGAACGGCTGGCTGCAAGGGCCGGGCGGAGTTCGCCGCTTGGCTTGCCGATACGCCACGATTGCCGATTGGGTTTATAAAAATCCTGCGAAAATAAACCCGAACCCCAACAACACCGCGACCAACAGCGCGCCCATGTGCGCCACCGGAAACAGCGGAGGATCGGCTGCGATAGCCTACGGCGTGTATGAATACGGCCTGACTCCTGAGTTCACGATGATCGAACCCACGAGCGGCCCAGTAATGACGCGCATCGATCAGGGGTGCGGCATTTGCGGCTCAATCACTGGGCTAAACGCATGTACAAACATGCAGCAAGATATGTGCTATTCGACGGGAGGCACCTCAGGCGGCGATGCTTCAGTCATCGACGAGGCTTACCAAAACCTTGGGGCGACCACTCCCACTCCATGCACCGACGCCATCAATGGAACCCCAGCGACGGCTGGTCTGTTCCTTTCGGACAGCATTTTGTATCAGGGATCGCAGTCCGTGAGCCTCGCCAACCTGACGATCAATCAGTTATTTGGCGACTCTGACACGAGTAATGCCGTCCCTGAGGGAACTCTTTGGAATCAATCCATCACCCCCACCCCTAGTTTGCTGTGCCTGGCAAGTCCCGTGGCACATGACATCCCCAGCTACAGCAACGGCGCACAGCAAATTGCGGATGACATCGAGGCTGGGTGCAAATAGGCCTCGGAACATTTTGGTTAGGTCGAGCAGGCTGCATCACGCGGGGATCAAGATCGCGAACGACATTACCAGCCTATGCCGCTAACTCCGAAGTTATTTGACAGCGACGGTGGAGAGTGAGAATATTGCGGTCAACGAGTACATCCCCCTTTTTTCCCCCATACTTTCTTTGTGTCAGAGGGTTTCTGTGAAGACTTCCTCATTGAGTAGTGCCCGGCAAGTTTGGTATCGCGTGATAGTCCTGTTGGGACTGTTGCCGCTCTCGGCGTGCCTTGCGAAGGCGCCGGGCAGCGGCGGTGGGGGCGGCGGCGGCGGTTCGCAGCCACTTACCGTTACAGTGTCACCGTCAATGTCGCCACCGATGTCAGTGCCGGTGAATACGTCGACGCAGCCGAGTACCGTTCAGTTCAGCGCCACGGTCGGCCCTAGCGGCAGCAGTCAGGATGTTACCTGGAGCCTGGCCCCGGGACTCAACTCAGGCTGCTCTGCAACAGGTAACGGCCTCGGCTCCATCACCTCTGGAGGACTATATACGGCCCCGCCCACGATCGCCGCGGCGCCTTGCACAGTCGCAGTTACAGCTACCTCCACGGCCAATACTTCTTATTCGGGGTTCGCTGCTATCATTGTCCACGTAGTCGTCAGCATCTCTCCGGCCACGGATACGATTGGCCAGGGGGCAAATCTCCAGTACGTGGCCACCGTGATCGGCACGCCTACGCCCACGTCCGATCAGACGGTCAACTGGGCTCAGCCTACTTGTCCCACTTGCCCAGGCGGGCAAACTGCAGGCGGGTTCGACGCGAACAATCCTGGTCTTTACGTCGCACCGGGATTTCAAACGGGAACCTCGTCCGCCGCTGTCATTGTGAGCGCTGCCTCTACTTTCGATCCCACCGCCTCATCCGGCACGGCGACCATAACCGTGCAGCAGACAGACGCTTTGGGCAAGGTCTCGAACCAACAGTCTGTCTCCTCATGCCCAGCAGATTCGAATGGCAAGTTGGCCAATGGGAAGTGTTACTCGATCGACGTATCCTGTGACGGAGTCGCGGATCTGACGACGTACTTAAAAGTGAACGCATCGCCCGTCGCCGGCGGGACAGTGTTATTCGTAATTGGCAGTGGAGGGGACGGCTTGTACGATAACAACCCGCTCTGGCAATACGGATATGAGACGGTGGAAAACGTCTTTGCCGCCAATTTCAACACAGTTCAGGTTTCCTTCGGCGATCCCTTCGCCAACGGAACGCAGCCGAACGGATGGTTGCAGGGGCCGGGAGGAGTTCGCCGCCTGGCTTGCCGCTACGCCACCGTGGCCGATTGGGTCTACAACAACCCGCAGGCACTAGGGCTAAACACTCCGGGCGCCACCAGCGCGCCCCTGTGTGCCACGGGAAACAGCGGTGGATCGAGCGCCGTCGCTTACGCTGCGTTCGAGTATGGTTTGGCAGGCACTGCCACGACTGGGCCGGCGCAAGAGTTCACCATGATCGAGCCTACCGCCGGACCAGTCACGACCCGGCTTGACGAGGCTTGCGTTTGCAACAACGGTGCCACAGGGCCGGACGTGCCCTCCTGCGACACCAATACTGGCCCCACTTCCATGTGTTACACGCCCTCTGAAGCGGCAATCATTGACCCAGCCTACCAGGTCCAGGGCCAGCCGAACCAGCCGACTCTGTGCTCAGATGGGCTTAGCGGGACGAACGCTACCAATTTCAACCGGTTTGCCTCGGATAGCATTGACTATGCTCCGGACAACACCATCCCAATTCCTCTTTCGAAGACGCTGGTTGTGAACATGCGGTTCGGCGCGTTGGACACGACCACCGGCGTGCCGCAAGGCGAGGTCTGGTGGGGAGCCGTCAGGCCTCAACCACCCCAACCGGACTGCACTCTGGACGCGTCGCACGAACTTCCCGGCGTATCCGACGGCGCAACCGACATCGCCAATGACATCATCACTCAATGTGTGCTCCCGCCGGGAGCGCAGGACCGGGGTAAGGCAAGAAAATAAAGTTTGGCGAAGCCGTTACAAGGATTGCGGATGAGAACCTTCGTCCGCAGCGTTTCTTTTTCTATTAGCCGCCAGCAATTGGCGGAATGCGGCTCGCCAATTTCGAGGTGGGAACCGCCGCTCAAGTTCCCACCGCCGTGACGAATGCCCCGCAATTCGTTTTGCAGGCACGCAGAGCGCGTTCGGAAGCACAATCCATGGGGAGGTCCTCCCGTTCGAAACTATCGCGCAGCGGGCGAGGTAAATCGATTTATCTCCCGGCAATAAATTGGCCCTGCCGATTCAATGACTTAGCGACAGTATTCTTATATCTTTGAGAAATACCCCACAGAACAGCCCCAGAACAATGAACCGCCGTCCCGCGAATCAACAACTTACGAGGAATTTCGTGCAGCCCGCCAAGAAAACAACTCGGGTGGGGCTAAAAAAGCCCGCCTCGCGGTGGGCTTTTTATCCAGCTAGACTTTCTTGCGCCTTCTTACTTCGCTGTGCAGGTCGCCAGCTTGAAGTTGGCGATGCGCGTATCCCAGGTGATCTCAGCATTGATCTGATTCGTTTTGAAGTACTCATTCTGATACCAGAAAGTACAGCCGTCCGTGGGATCCACGGTCATGCTGCTGATGTTACCCCAGTGAGGTGAGTTTTCTTCGTCGCCGGTTCCATTCTGAAGGATAATCTCGGTCGGCGAAGTCTTGGCGGGCAGGCTCCAGTACGCCGCACGAATTCCAGGATGCACGCCGCTGCTCGAGACGCTGTATCCCACTCCGGCATTGCCCGCGCTGTCCTGGGCGATGCTTGGCACAAAGCGGTAGAGAGTGCTGCCGTTGGTTACGTTGCCACTCTGGTAGACAGTCGGATTCGTGCCGCGCAGCTCATACCAGCGGATGCCGGTCTGCTGGTTGGTGCCGGTTCCCACCTGTATGGTCTGGCTGACCAGGAACGATTCGTAGGTGCCGAAATTGTGATACGGCATGCGGGGCATCAGGCGATCGCCGATCGAGTCGACGTAATTGCCAGTGCTGCTGCTGGAAGGCTCGTTCACACAAAACGTGTCGTCGGGCTGTGTGACGTCATAGCAGCCCGGTTCGTAGCTGGTGACGGTGAGAGCCGCCTTGGCGAAGGTGGAACTGGTGGGAGTTGTCCAGTTCACATGAAAGTTCCACAAGTTTAGCTTGGTCGAGGTCTTTGCAGTGCCGTTGGCAACGGGATTCTGGATACTGACGAAATATTCATGGCGTCCGCTAGGCGGCGCCGTAGTGTTATCGATATCGGCGGGGATCAGGCTGTGCGAAAGATAAAGAGCGCCGTTAGTCGGCAGCGGGCTGGGATTGCTGAAACACTGCTGCGCGCGAGCCGTGCCGCCGATAATCATATTGGTGCGATCAAACACGCAGGCGACTACGCCGATTTCCTGATATTCGTTGTCGGGGTCTTCAAGATCGAAGGTCGCGTAATAACCATCTGCCCAAGTAGCGAAGCGCGGCCAATCGGGATAGTAGACATCTCCGTGAGAGTTGAGGCCCAAGGCTGAAGTCATCTCGAATTGGTACGTGTACCACTTCAGCGTCGAGGAAGTGAGGTCAGCCGTGTTGGAAACGGCAATGCAATAGTAATAGCTATTCGTGGCCTGGCTGGCGCGCCGCGCGATCACCCAGACGGACGCGATCCGGTCAAAAGTAACGGTGCCTTCGCCGCCGCCGGTGCCGTAGCAGTTCGACATGCCGGCATTCTCCCACGGTGTGTCGCCATCCTGCGGAGTGTCCCAAACAGGAGTGTACGGACTGGTCTTACTGAAGGCCTGGTAATAAGAGTTCACCCACTCCATGTATTGCTTGGTGCCCACCGCTCCGTTGGCATCGATATCGTAGGTTGGATCGTCGACGTCGATGGCATCGATGCCTTCAAACGACGTGACCGTCTGGGCATGGACAGTCTGGGCCTGGATGAAGCAGGTAAGAAGGAAAAAGATGGGGAGCGCAGCGAGGGTACTTCGTTTCATAGACATAGGAGTGTCTTCTGCTTTGTATTTGTCGAGAGCAAGACGGGGGGATGGCATTTGAAGGCTAGCATGAAGGTGTGCGCCTGCCTAGGAGAAGAAAGTCCTAATCTGCGATGCGCGAGTGTGCAAAAACCTTCAGGGTCCAATCAGGCGTGGTTCGATTGTGCGGGAGGAACGCAATTGTTCGATTTTGCGCCGGCCGTTTCCGGCCCGGCGCAATACCCCAAGACGCATTTCTAGTACGTGAACGATTGAATTTCGTTCACAGTGGCATCGGGACCATCCACATAGCCGGACCGAAGTTTTGGGTGCAGAGCAATGTGCATCGGAATCACGTTGAACGAATTCGAGAAACTGAATCCGTTAAGAGTTTCGATCAGTTCTCCGCCGATGTTGTAAACATAGATCGAACTGCCGCTGGCGGACGAACTTGAAACCGGCTGAGCAACGAGAAACAGCTTGTTGATGGGATCGTATTCAACATCGGCTCCGCTGAAGATCTGATTCGATCCCGAACCGGGCAACGTCACCTCGAAACCTTGCTCGCTGGCGAGATGATAGAACTCCACACCGGCGTCGTCTTCGGTTGTGGTGCAGAAAATGCCATCGGCAGAATCCACGGCTATGCCGTTCACGAAGCCAAATCCCACTCCTGTGAACTCGCTCCACGTACCTGCCGTAAGGTCGACTATTCCGAAGACCGGAAGGCAGCCGAAGCAGCCATCGCCACCGCCTAAAATAGCCTGATTAGTGGTGCTGTCGTAAGCGAGCGCCGGGGGGACGCTGCCAAAGTTGAGCGAGTCCGTGATGTCGACGACTGGCCCGAAAGTGTTCTTGGCTACGTTCGAGGAAAACACCCATGGAATAAAGTTGCTGCTGTTGTCATAGGCAAACACAGCGACATTTGGCACGCCTTGGCTGCGGCTCACGCCGGTCGGCATGATGAGGTGTTCGGTTCCGATGGTGGGCGGGGTCCAGAGGCCGGTGAATTTGTTGGAGCTGAGAGGATTCATGGTGTGGTAGGTGTTGGTCACGACAAAACCACCCTGGACGATCTGCTGGTCGACCAGTCCGACACTGGTGCCGACGACGCCGAGCGTGATGAAATCGTCGCCGTTCTGCGTCTGGGTTATAACGTTGAGAATTTTTCCTGTAGTCTGGTTAAAGGTTTCGACGGCGGCCAGCAGGCTTCCATTGGATTGCAGCACAGCCTCACTCAAGACGCCTTCAGTGCCGTTCTGATCGATATCGAACCCGTAGATCTGGCCGCCAAACTTGCTATGCACGATAACTTTGCCCGGCCCGGTCGCGGGCTTCGACTGGACATCATCCG